>ERZ869925.348-NODE-348-length-35452-cov-4.168235_pt1 | contig 35452 bp, 59 predicted proteins | sample MGYA00579311_ERZ869925 | MGnify/ENA primary metagenome ERZ869925 (study PRJEB32216, sample SAMN09231817) | wastewater metagenome | place: USA: Maryland | collected 2016-07-30 | study: EMG produced TPA metagenomics assembly of the PRJNA472060 data set (Reclaimed...
AATGGGAATACAATGGAAATTAAAAATGCACGAATAGCACCTACCACCAACACCAAAGGAAGGTGAGTGATGACACCACAATCATACGGTATGTTCAGAGCATGGCTTGATGAAGAAATCGAAAATGCGATTGCTAACATGAAAGAACAAACTGGTTTGGATATGAACTCGTTTGGCGCTGGTTATGACGATGGTTATTTATCTGGATTAAGAGCCGTTCGTAGTTATTTTACTGGAGACAATGAATGACCAACCAACCAAAACACAACTACATAGCTGGCAAAGCTTATAAAATGCGGAACGGAGAGAAAGCTGTTTTTGTGGGCATAAAACCATTTACTGAAAAAACTCTTTTGTTTGTCTATGAATACCCAAATACTGTTAATGAACATACTATTGATGGTAGATATTGGTCTTTTAATGATAACCATCCTAATGACATCATCGGCGAGTGGCCGCCAGAGCCTAGGAAGTTTAATGGATGGATTAATATATACACTCGAACAGAGGAAAACGGACAAGAGGAAATATTTTTCAGAAAAATTTTTTCGACTAAAGACGCTGCGTTGCGAAATTCAGTAAGAGAAAAACTTGTCGCCTGCATACCAATCGAGTTTACCGAGGGAGAGGGGTTGTGATGTTTATTAATGGATTTATGTTTGGACTTGGCTTTTTTGTAGCTACCTACCTTGTTTTGCTTGTTTTATTAGCTATAGGAACTAGCGACACTTATCTAAAATTGAGGGGGAAAATAAAATGACACAAGCGAAACCATCGTCAGGCCCTTGGATAAACAAAGAATATAACGAAGAATCTTTGGTGCTTTGCGATCTTGATGAAGAAAATTATGAGGTAGTTTGTAGTGGGATGATTGGGACAACAGGAGTAGCCAACGCCGCCCTAATAGCCGAAGCCGGAACGGTGTACCACGAAACGCAGCTAACACCCCGGCAGCTATTGGCGCAGCGCGATGCGTTGTTGGAAGTGCTGGAATTTTATGCAGATCCAAGAAATCTAATATTTATGGACAATAGATTTTTTGAGTTTGGTTACGCTTGCATCGAGGAAACACAATACAGGCATATCGGAACTCGCGCTAAAGATGCAATCGCCAAGATCGAGGGGAAGCATGAATAAAATCCAAACCACAATCGAAGACTGCGTGCAGCGTTACATAGCTGCGTTTGATGAAATTCAATACATCGCAGAACAACTCGCCGCGCATATGGGTATTGCCACGCATTACGAATCTGCCAAAGATTATCTTGATGGCATGATCGCCAAAGCCGAGGATTTACCTATGGACTTGGAAAACATTAGAGACGATGCGGAGCCTGAAAATGAATAAAAAACTTATGGCAGCTTGTGAAAGCTTTTTTGAATCTTGGTTTGGCCCACCTATTGGACAACCAGAACATATGGAACGTGTTTTAGAACGTCGAAAAAATACTAAGAAAGATTTTTCCGAAACGCTTTACAGGTTTGTTAATTTGTGGATAGGAAACTGGAAACCAATATCCGATGCACCAAAAGATAAACCTATTTTGTGTTACACGCAGCAAGGCAATATCTATGTAGGACAGTGGTGTAAGAATCCTTATGACGATGATGAAGCGTTTTATATTTACGAACAAAACGGCGAAAAATTTATAATATATCCAACGCATTTTATGGAGTTACCAGATGCACCCTAATGATCTATTACAAGGCAAACAAATGCCAAAACACATTACGCAACAGATTTATGAGAACCCAACCGGCTTTACTTATGGCGAAGTCATTGACGCTTATATGATGGTGGTTGATAGAATGAAAGAATTAGCTGTTGAGCTAAATGAGGCTAGAGAATTAGCGCATAAGTGGCGTAAAGAAGCTGATGACCAACCAGAATATGCTTTGGAAAGTGGTTATTTATTTCCTTGGGAACTACCGCGAATGGAGGCAAAAGATGCCTAAAGGACTACGCATAACACACGAACGAAGTCGCGCATTAGCAGATTTGTTTATTGCCTTTACAAATTCAATGCCAATGTGGAAAGCGCAATTAGAGATTGCTAGATTTATCAAAGAAAATTTTTATGAACCAGTGAGCCATAATGTGGAGGATGTCTGTGCCGATCAGAATACAACGCAAGAGAACTAAAGGCTGGCGCATGCCGCCAAATACAGTTTATGTTGGGCGCGGAAGTAAGTGGGGTAATCCGTTTTATGTCGGCAAACCAACAGTTACAAAAGGCACATATTGGGCGTGCTTAAATAATCAGGAAGCGGTTGAAAAATACACCTTGCATGTCTTAGATACCCTAACCTTAGAACCACTGCGCGGAAAAAACCTTGCTTGCTGGTGCGCTTTAGACCAACCCTGCCACGCAGATATATTATTGGAGATAGCGAATGACTAAACAAAAACCTTGGAACAACGCAAAAAATAATAGTGATTGGTGGTCAGTTAAAAGCCCAAGCGGTTTTATTTCTACTGCATATATTTCATCAACAAGGCAGGGTGCTATTGAATATTTTATAAATAAAAACATTCGTGGGGTGAGATTATGGAAACAAGCCTACCGCCTAGGCTACCGCGCAGTAAAAATCAGAATTGTGGAGATGGAGTGATGTTGTGGGTTTTGTTGATTATTAATTTTAGTGGGTGGGATTCATCTGTAAGTAAAACAACTATAGTCGGCTATTATGAAACTAAAAAAGAATGTGAAATCACAAAATCAGAAATTAAGTTAATGCACCGAACCAGTATTGTTTGTGCTTTATCAAAGGAGAATATGGAGTGATGAAACACGGAATTAAATTTATACAAAAACATGAGAACAGTGACGCTACAATTGTTGTTACCACTTCGCCCGATTTATCTCTCACCAAATTACATTGTGTTTGGGAGCAATTCTTAACTGCAATCGGTTATGATGAAGCGTTAATTAAAGAATTTTATCCCGATGAAAACTATGGAGTAATGTGATGACCAACCAATATAAAAAAGCTTTGGATGATTTAAACCAACCAAAAATGACAGCGTATTATAACGAATTTGACCCATTTGCAGCCGCTTGGTTACGCGAACTTATCAAAAAAGGACATATCGCACATGGAGAAGTTGACGAAAGACCTATTCAAGAAGTTAGACCAGAAGACTTGCGAGGCTACACTCAATGCCACTTCTTCGCCGGTATCGGCGGGTGGAGTTACGCTTTGCGTCTCGCAAACTGGCCTGACGATAGACCTGTTTGGACAGGAAGTTGCCCTTGCCAACCGTTCTCAAGTGCGGGACGACAAAAAGGTAAAGCAGATGATCGCCATCTATGGCCAGTTTGGGAACGTCTCATCCGCGATTGCCCACGGGTGGCTTGACGATGTTTATCAAGGGTTGGAATCGCAAGGCTACGCCATCGGGGCGGTTGTATTGCCAGCTTGCAGTGTCGGTGCGCCCCATAAACGTGACCGATTATGGTTTGTGGCTAACTGCGAGAGCAAAAGAAGCGAACGAGCCTTATGGCCAAGCAGCAAAGAGATTGGGAGATCGACGGCCAGAAACAGCTTGCAGCTTGGGCGAACAGGTAAAGAGCGTGGCATTATGGGCCACTGCCAACACGATGGATCATTTACCGCCGCGCAGCAAGGAAGCGATGGAACGTCAATTCAACACAACGCGCAAGGGCAGGACAGCACCAGCGAATCTGCGGGAACAAGTTGTACCGTCGATGTGGCCAACGGCATCGGCGAGAGATCACAAGGACACGGGGGATATGTCACAGAGCATGGTGCGCAAGGACGGCAAGAATCGGAACGACACCATTGGTCGGGTGGCGTTTGGATTGACTGCCCCGACGGGAAACAAAGGCTCGTTGAACCCGGCATTCCCTTGCTGGTTAATGGGGTACCCTCAAGATTGGGACGATTGCGCGGTTATGGCAACGCCATTGTCCCGCAAGTCGCGGCGGAATTTATCAAAGCAGTAATGTAAATTATCTAGTTTTTGTATTTACATTTATATGTATGTTTATTTCAGCCAAAAGCTGCCTAGATTCTTCTAGTGTCATTAGGTACTTATGACCACCGCGAAGTGTGACAATTACGCCATCATCATGCAGCGTAAATCCGTATCGTGGGTATGCTTTGCGTAATTCTTTGATAATGTTCATCTACCATCCGAATAAATTGCGTAACCATTGCCAACGCTGATTTCCTGTATCCGCTTGACCGTCATTATCGCTATCAAAATCAGGATTTTGTGAATCAGCCCAAGACATTCTTATTAAATCATCCGTTTCATTTCCTTGCAATAATGGTCGAACACGCAAGCTACCAATCCAATCTCTTGTATCTTGCCAATCGTAACCGCCACCAGATACTTTTATCAAACGGGTGTTACCATCATATGACATTGCTTCTGATAATTCGTTATCAACCGTATTTCGTCCATGCTGTGTTGCACATTCGATACGGATTCTATCCAAATTTGGGTTATCGTTGCCGACTAAAAAGTACCAATTATCTGTCATATTAATCTCCTATTCTGGTAATCCTATCGGGCCACCGCCTTGATCGAGGAAGCATGGACTTACGGGGGTTGAAACAGTCAATGCGCCCTGGGTGTTGAAGCCGCCACCATATCCTAAATTTGTTCCAAATGAAGTGTATGGATTATTTAAAAACACAATAGGCTGTGATCTTGTTGGGGCACTTCCATCCGCTCCCATTAATGCAGGAAATCCAACACCGCCATATACCTGTCTAAATCTTAATAAATTTTCTGGAATAGACAAATCAATATAAGTCGAATTATCTAAATAAAAACATCCTATTGAACCAGCCCATTTGCTTGAACCTGCTGCATCAGAACCAACGCCATGTGCTGTGTCTGTATATTTTATTGTAAAGGCAGGATTTGCATCAGTTACAGTTAATGTTTCCGCAACTCCGTCAACATACATAGCGCATTTTTTATTTCCGGCTGAAAAGTTTGTATCCCAAGATGCAATGAAATGCTTAAAATTATTTGGTACTGGGATAATCCCGCCAATTCCATATGTTGTCGAACCAGTAAAAACTAATGAAGAAGTCCCACCAGAGTTTTTTAACGTAACTTGGAATTTACCAGCAGCAGTACGTTCAATGACAACTGTGCCACCGTTGTTTGCATAAAATATGCGCCTAACAGAACTTGCAGACGAAAAATTAACCCAGAAAGAGCAAATGCCTTGTGTGCCATCGGCGTTAGAAATAAAATCCGATGCGAGTTTTAACCAATCATTTGTGCCATCAAAATCAGCGGCCCCGGCGGAACACTGAAATATAGATTGAAGATTCAGTAATCTATGCGGGGTTACTAGCATTATCCCACCGACCAAGAGGACACAATTTCATTTGCTTGTTGGTTATTTAATTGCGTTACTACACTAATCCATGACGCATTTGGCAGCCATGACGGGTTAACAATCTGAACAATGGTATATATGCCATTTGTAACAACACCAATATTTGTAGCTAAATTATGATTGGCAGTACAATCATCAATAATTGTTTGATATTCTGGTATTGCATTATCAATAATAATATAAATCATATCCTGCCCGCCCGTGGTGAACCAGTTACAGTAAACGCACCGCCAGAACCACGATTTGTTCCTGTAACAAAATCAAATCCATTCATATAGATTTGCGGAACTACACCAAGTGGTGTGCTGCCATTAGCACCAAGGTCTTTAGGTGTAAAATCGGCATTAAAGAAATTGCTAAAATTTGTTGCCGCATCGGCATAAGTGCCAGCTCTAAAATACATCATACCAATTGTTCCGGGCCAAGTCGTACCTGAACCAGCCACTCTAAATTGCGTTGCAGTTGACCAGCCCGCAGTAGTTGGAAATGTATTAGTTACGGCGGTAACACTTGATATGTTATTATAAACCATAGACACAGTGCCAGCATTCATGTCGGCACTGCACAAAACTGCATAAACTTGGCCATCAACTTGAACGTTACTAGCTTGACGGATATAGTTAATAACTGTGCCAGCAGAATTAAATGTTTGGATATTTGTTTTTCCCGGATTCGTGTTATCATTATAAATATCTAAACCGCCACCGGTTGTGCTAGTTGACAACAAACGATTAAATCCAAGTGATGATCTTGTATTCCTAAAATAACAGGCAAATACATATTGCTGGCATTGTCCTAATGTAATCCCAAGGTTGCTACTATTTGTTAATACATCTGTTACACCGTCAAAAATGGTTGCTGGATAGCCACCAGAAGCGGTCGGATTCATTAATGTTGCTGGCCAATTAGGACGTAATACCATTGCCCCATCTCTTTTTCATTTCATTGTTAATTTCATACCAAGAATATTCCTGCAATGGGTCATTGCCATAAAATTGCACATGAACGCTATCTTTTTTCTTCCATCTGTGGCCGGATGTTAAACCTAACTTTTCCGCTTCCTCGGCATAAACATTATATGCGTCCGTGTTGCTGTCCCAATTTGCTACACCGCCATGAACATTAACACAATCAACAGCATAACCCCAATTATGCCAAGAACGTCCAGAAATAGCATTTGTCGCCCACCTATCATTGCCAACAATCGCAACTTTTGATAAACAATCAGCCAAAAAATCTGCATTATTATTGCGAAGAAAATTAACCATCTTGGTTTTTTCATCATCGGTGCGTGATCTGCACCATAATTCAGCTTGCCATTGTGCGCTGCGAGTACCCATGTATGGTTTCATGATGACATTGCGATTGGCGCAATTATCCAGCAATTTAACAACCTTATCTCTAAAGTCGTCTTGCAACATAACCAAATTTTTATCTAGGGCTGTGGCTGGCATAGGCGCACCAAATCACGAAGGTTAATGTAATCAGCAACAACAGTGCGTATAATATTACCTCTAGGGATTGCACTAGCCTCTCTTCGGATTTCTGCCATCTCCGCTTTCGTGTACTTTTTGAGCGGCGGACAGGCTGTTTCACCAATTGTCATCGTCCCGCAACCTGTCATCCAAGTTGCTATCAGTAACAGGGTTAGCGGCTTTTTTAAGCTGCCTAGATTTAATATCGATAACTTTGTCATCTTGTTGTTTCGCAGCATAAAGTCGTCCAGCAAGAAAACTCGTTACCATCGGAATCCATTTGAAGATACTCGTAAGCATAGACGATAGGCCTGTCCATAAAGCAGGTAACGGCATAACAGTCCACCCTTTCTGCTAAAACATTATTGTCGTTGCAGTTATGCAGCTTCATTATTTTTTCTTTGCGTTCAACACATTCAAAGCCAAAATATCAATTAATCCACGAATCTTGCTCAAGATAGCATCATCTTTTGGGGTTGGGGTCAACGCTGCAATAGCCGATGCCGCTGCAATAACACCAGTTACAGCAGCCAAGATTCCTTGCCAATTTGCTACAATCCATTCCATATTTATCTCCCTGTGAAATAAAGTCCTAGCATGATTGCTATAACAGTAACAAAACCAACAAAACTACCACCAGATAAAAACATAAACGCCTTAGCCCAACCCTTGCCAATATTCATTGCTTCGGCAAGTTCTTTGACCGCTTTGGTTAATTCCTCAATAGCCGTAGCCGTATGCTCTTGGCTAGTTTCTAGCTTTGATACTCTTTGTGCTAACATGTAAACTTCACCTTTGTCGGTCATGGAAATTATCCGTTAGGGTCAACAATGGTGATGCTTAAAGTTCCAGCAGCAGAATCTTGAATAACCGCTAGTTTATTACCAGCAGTAACTTCAACAAATTCTACAACACCAGCAGGAAGCAAAGTTGATGTCGCAACGGCAGTAGGATTAGAACCCTCTAAGATTCTGCAAGCAGCAGTAGCCGTAAGTCTGACAAGGACATTAGAACCACCAGTAGTTCCTAATGCCGATGATTGTGCGCTAGTACCAGTAAATGCTACGTTAGCAGCAGTTCCCCATTTTACGGTAGGAAGAAACTGACCACCTGATCTTAAGCGAATTGCCATTATTTATTCTCCTATGTTTATAGTTCAAATTCTACTGCAATGATCCAAGCATCGCCTTGCTCGCCCAACTTTAATGTATGAGCCGCGTTTGCCGTCTTGGCTTGAACTTTATAAGTCGTCGATGATGTCGTTGCTGGCGAATCAACGATCATGCGGCTTATCGGGATATGTAACTCTGTGTTTGCCAAAACAGCGTTAGCACCAAAATTTAATTGTTTAGTTCCGGCCACACCCTCAATCGAGGTAGCCCCACGCATTGTCCTAAATGAACCAAATCCAGGTGTGCCGTTTGTAGAGTAATTTCCATCGCCAGACCACATTACTAAAACAAGATTTGATGCACTGGATGGTGTGATAGATACAGTTAATCCAGTATCGTTAAACGTGGTCGAAGATGTCGAGTAAGCGTTATCGCCAGCAATGCTCGCCCGCACAATTTGTTTGATCTTAATATTGCCAGTGATTTGCAATATCTCATTCGCACCCGGGTTAAGTGTCGTTTTTGTCAAGCTGCCAGCAACAGTGATCTTTGAATTTAAATATCCTAATGTCGTATCAGCAACAGTAACTAATGCTTGGCCGGAGCTTGTACCGCTTTGACCACGCAATCCGCTAACCGCAAACGTCCAGTCGGTATATGTACCTGAACCGTTTGTATTGCCAGATAATATGCTCAAGCTAATAGAACCAGTGCCAGCATCATAAGCAGTTACTTGGCCTGTCATGTACTGCGTTACGTCGCTTGTACGGTATGCAATCGCATACATGCCAACAGCCCATCCTTTAGCCGTTTGTGTCGTCCATGTCTTAGTTCCAGTGCCAATACTATTTGATGTCGTTGATGTGCTAGTGAGCCTTGCACCAGTAGATAATGCGCTATTTTCGGCGTTCGTTGCTGATGTTGACGCATTGCTTGCCGAAGTAGCAGCATTACTTGCAGAAGTTGCCGCGTTACTTGCCGATGTCGAGGCATTGCTGGCTTGCGTTGTAGCAGTAGATGCTGATGTCGAAGCACTGGACGCACTAGAAGATGCGCTTGATGCGCTACTAGCAGCAGCAGAAGCACTGGCAGCAGCCGCAGAAACAATACCATCTGGATCATCGGTAGTGTTAATAATACCTGTACCAGAGGCGTTATATTTTAACCCGCGATTTGCAATAGGGGCTTCAATCGTAAAGGCAGATGTTACAGTGCTTCCGGGGCTAAATTGCAACGAACGATTAACTTGATCGTTTAAACCAGTCGTTTGAATTGTTAGCTTATCAAGGGCATCTTCAACCGTTTCCGCAGGGAAATTTTCGTATGCCGTTAGGTTTACGTTTTGTGTAAAATCATCTTGTCTGTAGATCGTTAATCTTGTGCCTGTCGCAGGAGCAGTGACACAAGTAACCGTACCGCCAACAGGATTGCCAGCACCAGTTACGGAAAAATCTGTCGGATTAACCAATACCGTATCAACGCCAGTAGCAATAACCGTTCGTAAGACTTTAATCTGACTATTTGAGGTAAAATAAAACCCAGTAGCAAAGTTCACAGTTGAACTATTGCCGTTATATTGTGTTCTAGCTGTTGACGATGAGATAGTCATAATTTATCCTATAATATTTTTATCTAAATTCAATTCAAAACAACTACTCTGGCAAAAAATCTCCTTTGCCCCACCAAGAAGTCATCCCTTTTTCTTCTAACATTCTGTCTTCCATTAATTTAACTTTATGGTCAAATCTTGGGTCAATCAATCTTTCCATTTGGTCAAGAACCATTCTTTGCAAAACAAGCCTTGAATACCATATATTTCCAGCCGGAATATTCCTAGACGCAAGTCTAAACAAATCCGTAGCAAAATTAGATTTTTCGCCTGTTATTGATTTATCCAAATTACCCAAGAATACTTGTGTTACATCTCTCCCAAAACCGTAAACCGGTCCTAGCAATTCTTCTGTTGCACTTCTGCCATAGCGGCTTTTGTCAGAGAAAATAAAGTCTCCAAATAATCCTAACCCACCGCCACGCATCATAGCTTGTCGCCAGAATTTCGGGTCATCCATAGGCTGCGGATTGTTTCCTTTAACAATATTGCTTGACTGTGTGGCAGCAGCACCAAGTAATGTTGTGGCAATCAATATACTACTTAAATCACCAACCTTACCAACAGATGCTTTTGCCATAGCAGGGCCGATATGATTAATCATTAAAGTTATTGGAAATGTTTTAAACATAAACAATGAACTGAAGAAAGCTCTGCCAATAGTGCCACTTTTGCCAGCTCCAAATGCAGCTCCAGTAGTGATTGCCCTTGTTCGCAATCCCGGCTCATTCAATGCCTTGCTTCTTAAAAATTGAATCCAATCTTCAACTTTTAACGCTGTATCAAGATTTAATTTAGCGATCTCATCAGAACGTAGAAAATTTATGTTTTGTGTTTCCGGCGGATTAAATATTTCCGCTTTCATAATTAAATCATAATCCTTTTCTGTTATCCCAAAAGATTGCAAAGATTCTTTAAGTGTTGCGTCTAGGTCACTCCACTTTGTTTTAGATATTTTAAGATCGGCAAACATACCCTGTGCTTCTAATGCAATAGCATCTCTGCCAGCATTGGTCATTGTTTGCAAACCACTTGCTTTTTGCGTAAAGTTAGCCATCCACCGCGTTGTTTTGTTTCCTGATAATTCATCAGCATATCTTGCCGCTGAAAATGACTGCCCATTAACAGAATCTATGATATAACCATTTCTAGCAGCAATTCCCCTATCTGTTGCATCAGCAGGATTTAACAAGCTATAATATCTTTTCATAACTTTACCTACGTCCAAACCATTTTGTTTGGCGGTAAACCCTACAAAAAATTGATCTGACAATGCGCTTAATGGAGCAGAACCTAAATATGCCGAACGCATAACATCCTTTAATCCCTCAAGCGTTCTATACCAAATTGGGTCTAAGCCATCAGAATTATTAGCTCCTGTCACTATGTCAAACATTCCGTTTGTCCATTGCTGGCTTGCTCTTGATGTCTCATGCGCCATCATTTGCAAATCAAGATGCCGCATTAAACTTTTTGGCGATGGACCTAAAGTTTGTAACAGTCCTATATCTCTCGACATGCCATCAATATAATGCAATACAGCGTCAAATAATCCCTCGTTTCTTACGCCAAATTCATTATTATATTTTAAATATGAATCAGCGTTCTTAAATATATAAAATCTTGTATTATCGCGCCGTTTACTAATCTCTCCGCCTTTGCCAAAGGTTTTCATGCCAGCATCAGCACGTTCTTGTATTTTATTTAAACCTCTCGATGTGATTGTTTGATAATCATCTAGCATCTCGGCCAATAGTTTTTCATCTGTAAACGGCAAGCCAGTTTCTAAGTCAATCATCTTATCTCTATTCAATAACGGAAGAATAAAATCTTTCCATTCTTCAAAGGATACTTTCTTGACAAGTTCGCTGATATGCCTAGATGGAAAATAATTTTCTATATTTCCCATATATCCACCAGCGGATGTGTGCATATCGCGTAAACTTTTAAATACTCTTTTTAATCCAGCAGCCATTGCATTAGCTTCTGCGTTGTTTGATGTACCATCAATCATTGCTTTAACAATATCAGGCATAATGCTTGTATCTTGAGTAAGGCCAGCATATTTAGCCCTGTTTTTTTCTATCAAGTCATATATTTCAGTAGCCATCATTCTTCTAATGCTTGATGCCCTAGTATAACTTGTTTCAAGTAAATCCCTTACTTGAACTCCATAAGAGCCAGTTTCATTAAAGATTGAATGAACGGATTGAGAAAATTTATTTAATCCATTATAATATGTCTTGGCTTTCTGAAATCTGCTTTCCAACAATTGCGTAACTTCGATCTGTTTCTTAGCAGCTTTTATCTTGTTAACATTTGTTTTAATGATCTCGCTTTCAAAAGATGCAGTTACTTTAGCAGCAGCAGCCGCAGCAGCGTCATCATTGCCCATAGTCTGTCTGTATTTTTCATATGTAGACTCAAATCTAGATTTGACTTTCTCATATTGAGAATCCGTCAATAATCCATCATCTAATTTTTTTCTAATGCAATCAATGAAACTCATGTCTATATCCTGCAACTTGTTATTTCTTTAATGAACGATTGATCTTTTTCGGTTTGCGATAATATTTCGTTAAGAGTAAATGACCCTTCATCAGTTTCTATTATCTCATCGCCAAATTGCTCAACCAATCTTTTAGTATCTGCATCAAAAGCTGCTTGATATTCTGCGGTGTTTGTTAATTTTATTTCTTCCTCAATTTCTGGTAATGTTTTCTTAACATCAATGTACCCACGCTCAATCATTTGCGTCTTAAACATTTCATCAAACGATGGTTCTTTCTTTTTACCTGATACAGTATCAATGTATTCGGATAAAACATCTTCCGGCTGCTTAGATTTCCAATCGGGTACAATCTTATCAAGTTTAGATAAGTTCTTTGTAATCGCACTTTTTTCTTTTGTTATTTTATTGGCGTTAGAAGAAAACAATCGTGTCTCGCCAGATATGTCCGCACTTAATGCTTTAAAAAATTCTTCTTTCGGCATGATCTTATCTTGCCTAGGTTTATAACCATAGGTGACAAGGTAGCCGCTATCTTGTGCGCTTTTTATAATTGATTCGATACTATTGTTGCTCGATCTTCCCTTAATAATAATATCGGTAGATTGATCTATTTTATTTAAATCACTAAAACGATTTACCATCCAATCTTGCGTTCTAAAACCGCCTTTGTCTGAAATAAATTCAGATAATGTTTTACTCCTAAATCCATTAGGCTGTAAGACAATATCTCCGTTTTTAATATAATCTATAGATTTAAATATACTTTTTACTTCTTTTGCTAAAGCCGGATTTGTTTCAATAGATTTCAACGATATTGGTATATCGCCATACGCCTTTAAAAAGACATCGTTGCTATTTTCAGATCGTAATTTTTCAATCAATTCTTGTCTTGATATTTTGATATTTAAATCATCAAATCTTTTAGTTCCCTCTAATACGCTAATAGCTTCATTGAAGTTATTAAAATGCGCGTCTCTTTGAACATTTGATGCGGATACATGCGGTATCGCATCATTAATGTCCGCATATTTTTCCATGTATTTAGCTGCTAACTTTTGCACATATCCTAGATTTTCTTTTTGCGCTAGATATCCAAAGATATTTGATGCGGATAAATCTTTTAACGCAACCTTTGAAGCTGCGCCAAAACCAGCACCTAACAACGCTGCTCCACCTATTTGAACGGCAGCGTCAGACAAGCCATATTTATTTCCAATCTTTGATTGCCAATCATAGACAAATGGTATTGTAGCCGCTTCTGCTGTCGCATTAGCACCGGCTTCTAGCAACATTGCTCTTAGTATGCTTTGAGTGCCACCAAGACCAATTGGCAATAATGCTATGTTGACACCAAGATTAACTGGGTCAACCATTGTTGCAGCTATAGATGATGATAAATCAGTAGCAGCCGCAAGAGTTCCTGAACGTAATGCCCTTGCGTTTAAATAATCAGACTGCGCTTTTTGCGCTTCTATTATTGCCTTTTGTTCAATCTCTTTTGATGTGGGAATATCATTAAATTTAACTGGGTCGTTTTTTCTGCCTTCAATAATAAATTGATCTATCTCTGAATCATTTGGCTCTGCACTAAATATATAATTTGGCTTGGATATATCCGATCTTCTTTTGCCAGTTCTAGCAAGCAATATTTCTTCTTGCTCGCTTTTGTATTTAGATATGAGAGATGATTGGGAATTGGTATTGCTTGTCTTAACTATTCTATCGTAGTTGAGATAATTTAATTCCGACAATGACGGAACATTCGCACGTTCTTCTGGAAAGAAAGAGCCTTCTACATTCCTTTCTGGTGAGATTAAATAATCTATTCCCATTATTTATTAGCCTTATAATCAAAACCAGATGGTCTTATGCTCTTTTTAGAATATCTGTCCGTAACAATTGATTCTAATTTTGGCATGTTTATAACAAAATCATTGCCCTTAGAATCAAGCAAAGCAAAATCATCGTTATAATAAACAATGTAATTTCCGTTACCGAGTGTTCTAAATCTTGCACGCTCTCTAATATCATCAGCGGTTACAGAGTTTCCGTTCTTATCCATTGGTAGACTGCCAGCAGCGTTAATAATATCTGATTCATTCATATTATATATAACTCTATTAAAATCATTCTCGTCTGCTTGCTTGCCATTAGGGCGAATATATCCCAAAACATTTTTATCATTTACTGGAAATACATTTCCAACTATAGCACTAAATGCTTGTTCATATTTTTTTGTGTCAACACTTTCTAAATTAACGTCTGCCATGGTTTTATAATAGGCAGTTACAGATGCTTCCATTGATTTTAAAGCATCTGGGTCGGATACACTGTCTTTAATGGTTGCATAAAATTGTTTTTCGATGTCAGAATTTTTTAAATTGGGTAAATCAATTTTACTGCCTTGATATATTTTAGCAGCAACTAAAGGATTATCTTTCGCAATAGCAATTGCACCAGCTAAGGCAGGATTCTTTTCGTTAATTTGTCTTGCCATTGCAGCAGTAACATCTCCGCCATAACCTGATAATTTATTCATGGCATACATAATCTGCTTGGAATCAAATTTTGAAAAGTCTTGCTCAATATTTTCAGCTTCCAAGTTTGTAAATATTTTTAGTTTTTTATTATAAATATTCGCTCCGCCTTTAGCGGAATTAATGCGATCAACAAATTTGCTATTATCATCCGACATTAAATCTTCTGTCGTAATCATTGGCATCCCGCCCCTTACGGCAGCATCATAATCGATATAGTTTTTATTAATCTCTGATTCCATATATTTTAATTTATCTTGCGCCGCATTAAGCAACATTATTTCTTCTTTTGTTGCTCCATCTTTTCTTGTTGCTGGCAAGAGTTGGTCATTGATTAAACTTCTAATAATAGCAGGATTTGTTTTGTCTAGGCTTTGAATAGCCGTAGCTGTTTTTTGAATAGAATCCCACATATCACGAGTATCTTTATCACCATATAAAGCAATAGATTGTTCTATGGCTTGCTTTTCAGCGGAGGTAATATCGTATTTAAGCATCTTCTCATATGCGTTGCCTATCTCGGCACTAAGTTTTGCTTTACCTTGTTTAATGTCGGTATTGATAAGATTCTCTAATTTAATCAAATTTTCAGCCGAGACTGCCGATACCATGTCTTTGTTTCTTACCATTGACAATGCAGCAGTAGGGGATGCAAGCATGGCTTTCTGAATTGTATTTAATTGCACTTGCTCTTTAAATTGCATCATTCTTTTTTGGCCGATATCAGGCGATATTGTTCCGTTATTAATAAGCGTATTAATTTGGGATATAGCATTGTTAGTATACAATGACCGCTTTACTGGGTCTGTGGATGACGCAGCAAGTTTTTCCGATTCAAATAATGTTTGCTCTAATGCGGCAAGATTCTTTTGTTTCTGCAAAGTTTCCGCATCATCTAATAATGATTTCTCAAATCCGAACGACATTCTATTAATGTCATAAGCAATCTTTGCTTTATCTTCTGGTTCTAAATCAAGACCAGATACTTCATCAAATTTCTTTTTAAAGAAATCATTATAAACAGCTCTTGATACTTCAATGTCTTTGCCCTTCAAAGAATTAACGACAGAATCCGCATCCCGCATAAATCCGAGCGTTATTTCTGATTGTTTGTTTATTCTTTCTGCTTCTTTAATTTTCTTGTATTTATCTTGGATTGCATCATTAGCCACGTTAAATAAACTTAACGCTTGATTAATTCCAAATTTGTTTACTGCCCCTTCATCAACATTAACTGATAATGTTTGATTGGGAGTGGCGGCTGGCCCTATTGGAATATTATATTCTGGTAATTTTGGCATAACGGCCTTCTATTATGTTATTTTTAAAATTGATGTTGCAAAGTTTGGTAATTCACCTGCTGCTTGAAAATAACCTGACGTAATACTTCTTCTTGCGTTCGATTTAGCTACGTTCGCTTGGCTTCTTTTTAGTTTTGCTTCATAATCAAAGGACGAGGCTGTTTGGTTATATGCCCTTTGTTTTGTTAGCGATTCATATCTGCTTAATGCCAAGCCTAATTCGCCTTGCGATAACTGATCGGCATATACATCCTGTACTGAACCGCCATTATCTATAACTACACCGGATGCCCCGCGTATTGCTCTATTTGCCCCAATATCGCGGCGTAATTGAGCGCGTAACTGTTCCTGTCTAGTTACTTCTGCACTTGCCTCCTGCGCTGCATTGGCGCGTTGTATATCCGCATTATAAGAGGCTATATTGGCGTTTGCCCTATAAACATCCGCAATCTGGCTTTGCTCTTGTGCTTTGGCTCTAGCTTCAACTATTGGCTTGGCAACACTGCCAAAAGAAGAAGCAATTGCGCTGATTTCGTTAATGCTCATTTATACACCCTAGAATATAAGTAGCAGTCCTCGCCCATAATTCCGTATCGGCGCATAAGACCTTCTTTTGTAAACCCAAGTTTATCAAGCCATACGCAAAATTTATTGTTTGAAGCATCTGCGGAAGATTCAATTCTATTGTAACCTATTGAACGCAAGTAGTTAATATATTTCTCTGCAATATCGTAAACAAAAAACCAATGACGTAAATTCATGTTATTGGAATAAACTGTCCATAACGCGCATCTTCCATTCCAATAATGCGTATAGCCACCAAACATTAAGAGTTCATCTTTGTGAAAAATAGAGAACCAATCACCATTATTGTTAATGCTTTCTTTAAGAATATTAAAAACAGCATCTTGATCTTTAGATACAATAAAATTACCCAAGCTCGTTTTATCAAAGCCTAGTTTTGCGTAATAATTTTTATATCTATATTCTGTTTCCATTAATCACCATGAATAGAGACGCTGGCAGATAGGAATAAAATAGTAATTGGTATTGGCAAATCTTCTTTAATAATAAGGCCGCTTTCTTCAAGAAAATCTCCTGCGACATCTAATTTTTCAAGCGTATCCAATAATGGTGGTGGAGCGTTCATCGGAACGCCTGGACCATTTAATAATTGTGTTAATGAGTCATCATCAAATTGACCGTATTTAAATCCTAATGTCTTGTTCAAACCAGCTTCAACTCTTGCTATCTTATAACGCTTGCCGCGTATCGTTCCCAGCTGTGCCACCTCTATTGGCAAGGTTTGCATCTTGCATGTCTGTTTTAATCCCACATGCACAACACCACCGGCTCGCTCTAAGGTAACAGAGCCGCCACCGGATACCGTTTTGTTTGGATGCGTTGCGCCATCAACAAGAATAGATACTTCTTGATTGGCAAGGTGGGTTAATCCAGAGATGGTAGTTGTTGTTTTAAACCATTTATTCGCAGGAATTGGATTTGGCAAGCCAACCATTGTACCATTAATTGTAGCAATGACCGTATTGGCGTTTACATAAGTATCTATCGTGGCCTCACCATAAACACCGTTTTCCATATATTTCAATTTCTTGCCAACATCACCAATCACAAATGGACCAATCGCGCTAGTAAATGTGGTTTGCCCTGTATCAGCCCCTCTTGTCAGAGAATCATTATAATTGCCACTATAGGTTAATCCAGAATCTACATAGAACGCGGAATATTGTTGCGTGATCTCTGGATCATAAACAGTCTCAATATATTCAACATATCGTTCTGTGCTTCCATCAATTGTTCTTTTAACAATAACCCAAACATCATCGCTATCCAGCGTAGGATTCGGGATAATTGCAATTGATTCAACAATAGCCGCGTTTGCAGCATTACCAGTAACGGTGTTATTAAATGTTCCGCCTAACACATGACGCGACCAACCATTTACTTGTTGCTGCTTGTCATAAGTAAAGACAACGATTTCGCCATTTTCTTTTACGCACCATAGATTGCTTTCAATATCGCGCTGATAAGCGACATCTTTAATTCCTGTTTTTGTAATATGCTCGGCAAGCAAGGTAACATCGGATGATTGGAATGAATCGCTAGAAAACTCATACCCCATTTCACGGATTCTGCGTTTGCTGCCAGTCACATAAAGAACATTATTGCCAATCTTTCTTGGCCTTACAAGTTTAGCACTACCATAATTTGATTCTGGCCTAATCGTAATATTAGTAGGAGATATCGGGGCAAGACCACTGGTAGTGCCGCCATAAGCTGTAAATTCGCCACCAGTAGTACCAATGTTTAATCTTGTGCCAGATACAAGCCATGCAATGTTATTTACCTGATCGCTCGATACTGTGTATGTATAAGCATCGTCATCGGCTACCGTTCCGCTAACTGCGCTAGGGGCAAAGTTTTCAAAATCACCTACAACACTACCCCATATAGTTTGTGGCTGCGTTCTTGTCGCGCCAAACACCAATCGTTCTTCATGAAAGGTAGCACACTCAGGCCAGCCAGTAGTATCTGACCAAGCTCCTAAACGCCATTCTGTAGTAGCCGTTGTACCGCCAAGGGTAGCAACAACCGTTGCAGTAACAGAAGTTGCACTAGCAAAGGCAGTTATTCTGACATATCCCCAATTGCTGCCAACCTTGATTCTAATTAAACGACCAACATCCGTTCCTGTAAACACCGATGTGCTGGCAGTTATAGTAATACCAGAACCAGTTGTCGCACTAGCAGTTAATGTCGTTGCAGTCGTATTCTGTGATAAATATGGACCATCTAAATTAGAAAAGGTGCTAATTGACCATGATGTATCTGATGTGCGGGTAATCTTCCTTGGCGCATAATTAGGGTGCATGACGTATAAAACATCCGCAGACTGCACAAATTTAAGCGCAGGAAGCTCTGATGATGTCCAAGGGGTCGCAACCTCAACTGGAGTTCCAGCACTCTCCACGCGCCCTCTATTGCGATATATCCTAAAATACTGATTTCCAAACTCTAATACATATGATTGTATGTTATTATATGAGAACTCATACAATCTTGTAAAATTTGCGCTTGTTTTTACTTCTGCAACAAATCTGCTGCCAAATCTACGCTGTATCCCGCCATGAATAAATGGAAGGAAATTGGTTAATGTCTTTACCGAGTTATAGTAAGACTTAACATCACTGCGGCCAAATAGCCTTGGCGATATCTCACCGCCAGTAAAGCTATTTTGGATAAGATCAATCGATCGTCCCATTTACCCTCGCATTAATGAAAGCGTCAGATAAATAAGTTTTACCAGAATTTTGAATGGCTGAAAACGACCTCGCCCTATTTAAATCACGCGCATATATTTGCAACATATCAGATTTAATCTTTTCATCGCCTGTAATTTGCATAGATGTCAAATAAGCAAGATAAGATGAATACGCTTCAATAAACATTGGGCTAAATTTGTTTGGGTCTGTTTCCCGATAAACATATTTAATATTTAACGTATCAGTATTCGCAAGGATAAATTGACCCTCTAATTCCCATGTATCATATGGATTTTCTAAACTGACAACGGAAATAAAATCTGATGGAAGCTGAAAGTAATTACCACTACCCCAAGCCGGAGCAGTAACAGATGGAGCTAATACGTCTTTCTTGGTAGCAAACGGCCAGTCATATTCTGATAATACCAAGTCACGGGCATTTTCATAATTAGCATTCATAACAATAGAAGGCCGTGTATTGTCGTTTAACGAAATTAAGCTGGTGTATTGTCCCAGCTTAGTTAAGGCAATATTTGCTATTGTTACATAATCCATAATCTATCCTACTAAAAATAGGGGGTGAGTTTCCCCACCCCCATTATAGTACAGAGGCAGGGGAAATTAATCTACAACATACCATACTTCAAGGGTAACAGTGCCAGCAGCCGTTGCAGCAGCAGTCAAGGTCAATACTACGTCATATTGAACTTTCGGGTCTGTTGTCAAACCAGCATCTTGCCAGACATAGTTACGAGCTTTGTCAATGTTACGCGCTTCAAACATTACTTCTGTTCCGGTCGTGATAGCAGAGGCAATTGATTGAGCAGTCGCATAAGCATCAACATCAACAACAGCACCACCATCAGCCAAAGTGCGGTACAAACCAATGTCAGCCGCAGCAGAAGTAATCGCATCACAGAAAATGCGGATACTTGCAATTTTAGCAGACGATGGGATGCGAGCAAAGCGCAGGGTAGAAGCAATGGAATCGCCGTTGGCAACTTCCAATGTTTCAAACTGGCAGCGCAACTTACCAGAGTATTGAGTTACAGATTCATTGACTAATGGACTTGCATCCAAGTTCGTAATCAATGTTCCTTTTGTGTTTACTACAGCCATGTGTATTCTCCTTTAATTAAGATTACGATTCGATGCACTTGATTTCTACAACGCCTTTTTCTTGCAAGCGGGTAGCACCCATCGTCATTGCAACATATGCTTGAACTGCGTAGTTTTTAGCTGGCAATTCAGAGATTTTTGCAGTGATGTCTTTGCCGATTCCAAGGCCCATAGAGTTCTTTTGGAAGGCGCAAACACGGCGGTAGCTGCTTCCGTCAACCGGCAACAATTCAGTACGTACAAATTTGAAACCCATGAAGGTATCAATTTCCCCGTATACCAATGCTTTTACAGTGTTGTAATCCGCACTTGTCGCCTCGGTAGTGCCCAACAAATCAGCCAACTGACGTGCGCCAAGAACCAAGCAACGACCATCAGATTCAACTTCGTTGGCATCCAAGATGCGCTTTGCTTCGATCAATTTAGAGATCGTTAAGCCAGCGTTACCAGAACCAGTGCCATGCGCCCAGCTACTGACCGCTACTTGCTGTGAGGCAGGAAAGCTAACAGTGGTTGAACCTGTTTTACCAGTCAAAGCATCTGCAAAAAACGCAGCAGTAATCAAGCTGTCAATTTGACGGCCAGCAGCAGCAGCTTGCGCTTTTACGATTGGGTTTAAAGGGTCAATCAATGTGCGAACACGGTCGAACATATCAGTCGCTTGTGCATTGACAAAATCAGTCAACGATACACGGCGGCGAGCAAAGTTCGTATCACGCAATGGTGTGTCGGATAAACGCGAGTTTACCGCTTCCATCGCTGTCGTGTCATATTGTTCAAAGAAGGCTACTTCGCCAGTTACGGTTTCAGTAACAACCATGTTGCGCAAACGGGATTCCATTTGCTGTGCAAGCATATAAACATTTTGGCCATATTGCTGGACAAAACTGACTGGAGGATTTGTAAAGGACATTATTGTCTCCTTAATAAGTTGGGTTGAATAAAACTACTTTCGCAGAGTTATCCGACTTACTTAATAAGGGCAGTTGCCTGTTATCCTTTATTCAGTCAGGCTCGTTTGAGGGACTTTGCCCTCCCTTATATAATTAACATATTTGTCAGCAATATCAAATAAAATTTCTTGCTTAAAATTATAAACGGTTACTTTTTGCAATAATGCAACAGCGCATTGCAAGGCTGCAATCCGTATTTGTTCATCACTGGTAATTTTATCTTTATTCCCCAAAAACATATTTGCTTAACTTTGTCATTTCTTCAACATAATGCTTTTGCATCGGGTTATTGGAATCTGTATAGATTTTCATCCAAGCAGCATCAGCAAAGCGTTTGTTGATTTCCATCTGCGCTTGGTTAGGTGTCATCACTTGTTCTTTAGCCGGATTACCATCTTTTGTACCATCTGATTCAGATAAATCATTGGCCGCACGTTCAAAGAACTTCCAAATATCAGCATCCCCTAAAAGACCAGCTTTGCCCAATTTATCAAAGACAACTCCGTCCTTATCATATAAGTTAATAATGTCATCAATCTTATTAACCTTTTGTTCGTATGCAGCACCCCATTCTTTTTTCAATTCTTCCTTAACATTCTTTTCAGCATTAACCATAGATTCTTTTTGCTGCTGCAAGATGCTTTGTGCCATAGGAGCATACCATCCCATAACAGATTCAAATTGCTTGGCAGTCATGCCATTCTTATAAGCTAATTCTCTAAATTGCTTTAAGACATCCTCATTAAATTCTACGCCCTCAATCTTTGGCAACGCATACTTATCCGGTGCTTCTGGACGGCCTAACTTCTGGTAATATTCATTCCATTCTTTCTCATCAGCTTCCGGCTTTGGAACGCGAAGTATATCGTTTTTATCAGCACCCATCAATTTTGATAAGCCAATATAAGATTTTGCCATGTCGCCATAATTGTTAAACTTCAACATATTAGGGTCTTGACGCAAATCTTCCGGCAGGGACTCAATAAACTTCTGTTTATCATCTAATACAGGTTGCGTAACTTGATTAGTAGTTTCCGTTGTCATTGCTTTCCTCTTTTATTTGATATTGTTTTGACTGGTGCATAATTTCAAAGATATCTTTATTATTGTAATCTAAGATGCTCAATATCTGCAAGATTACATTCCGCTGTCCGTTTTGAAACTGTAGTAAATTTACATCGGTAGGATTACCGACTTGCCAGAAACCACAAAAGTCCATTAGCCAAGTTAGAACGTATTTACCGCTTTCGTGATGCTCAAACACATCCTGAAAGGCCTTAGCCAATTTATCATCCGCTTTAAGCATTACCTGCCTGTGCTACTTGATTAACCGCACTGCCCATACCACTTGCCGCCTTACCTATTAATGCCGCTTGCTGTGCTTGCGCTTGCGCCTCCGCCGCTTTTGTAGCCTGATCTCTTGCAGCTTGCACCTGCTCTATCGGCCTTAATGCAACAGCCGGATAATTATAAATATCCGCAATCGTGCGTGTCAATGTATCCGCATCGATATTCTGTATCGCATTTTGGTCAAACTGTGCAATCTGTGCAACAACACCAAGGGTCTGCAAGATACCATCCGCTTCAATACTGCGTTGTGCCTGTGCAATGGTGCTAATATACTCGACCATAATTTCCTGCCCACTCAATTGTCTCGGCAGCGGCAAGAACAAATTTGCATCCAACATCATAAAGAATACGCGGTCAATCAATGGACCTAAGAACTCGCTTTGCATCCGTGACAACATTGGGCCAAGCTGGCGGTACTGCGTTTGCTGTCTACTGCTCACTTCAAGCTGCGTCATCCGATCATTAATCGGCAAGGCCAATTGATCGACATAAAAGATTTCATGTATCTGCTGCTTGATAATTTCAATATGCTGCACACCAATTGCAGGATTATTATTGGTAATTAACGGTGTCGGTAATCTGCTGCCATTGCGAGTTACAATAATCGATGCAGGGTCTAATTTCAGCGGTCTAATAAGCGCATCATCATCTACCATCACCGGCGGGTCAGCCAATTTCTGTGCGCTACGCAGCATCGTCTCAAACATACTGTTCAGCATCCGCGCCACTGGCAAGGCATCACAGCCCGGCCCCCATCCATATGTCTCCCCATCGCGCTTGCTAAATCTTGGCGCAACATACGGAAACATATCAAAGCCGCCTTCTTCCAAGAGCGTCTTGCTCTCAAGCTCAATATAATATTGTGCAAACCTCTTTTTTGTCGTCTTGCGGCTATAACTCTGTGCGCGCCTTGGCTCTACACAATGCAAGATTTTTACAATCGCATTTGGATTATCTTTAGCCAGCTTCTTTGTTTTCTCGCTTATCGTATCAGGCCATAATTCAATAGCCTCATCCGCTCGCATATCATTGCAACGATACAATGTATCAATGCGGCCATCATCATTTTCACGCACAAAACAATCTCTTAACTTGCGATACCGAAACCGAAAGTCTCCGTCACGGTTGCGATCAATATACATCACCCCCATTCCAAAGGCACAGCAATCAAGATACATCTCATACGCTTGTTGCGAGAACATCGTTCTCGGTGAGCTAAATACATCATACATCTTGCGCGTTGCATCATCTAACCACACGCGCACTTCTCTATCCGCACTCAATGCAGTGTCATTTAATTTTAAATTAAACCACCGTACAGTGCCGCTAGTCATTAAGCTATGTAAGGTGCTTGCCAGCTTCTTATTATCTTCTACAGCCGTTATATCAAATAAGCGATCACGTCTACGCTGACCATCCATCCGCGTTACTAAGAAGTCACGAGTCGGCAAGACATAATTGCTAACGTCCTGCCATAACGAATCAGTTGTCGTTCTATCTGATCGCATCTTCTGGTAGTTGCTGATGATCTTATTAACGTTCATCACTCACCAAGCAATCTTTTACGCGCTACATTCGCACCAGCATCTTGCGTTGCTAAGACACCTTGATCGCTCAACATCTGACTTGCCCTGCCCCTACGCAGAGCCTCCTGCCTAACTCCAGTTGTCACCGCCGGTGCAACATCCGCAGCCTTAGGGGCTTCCAAGGGCTTTGCCTCAACTTTTGGCATCTCTGGAATCGCCGCCGCCTTTGGCTTGCTAGTAAATGATTTTACCGCACTGCCAGCACTGGCAAGCGCACCAATAATCGTAGCAGCTTCCATAATGCCCATTATCCAAGCCTCACTTCAATATTTGCTCCAGCACTCTCTGTAACAACCGTCTTTCCTTGCACAGTTAAGCTGCCAGCAGCTACAGCAGAGGGTAATACTAATCCATTGTTAGCATTAGTCGCAGCACCGCTAATTAACACAGGTAAGCCAACAATAAATGAGCCTAATCCATTCCCAGAATCAGAGACAGTGCTGCCACCAGTAAAGGATACAGTCGTTCCTTCAACCCGTGCACCGCCGCGATCACGCTCAATATTACGGCTCATACGCCGCGTATCATTAATCACCGCACCTCGGCTAGTACCATTCCTGCGCCGTGTCCCATCTAGGCATTGTCCCATGTCCAACTCCCACATAATTAGCAGAGCAGTCCGCTACCGCCCCCCACTTACTATTATCATACACAACATCCCTACCCTGTCTAGCATTATAACCACTTAACGATAATAAAAAGGCATCGGCAAGATCGGGCGACACACCCCCAGCTTTTTTATCTACAATCGCTCTCGCACCATTCGCCCTAAACTCATATCCCACACTTACCAATTCCGCTACCAAGTCCTTATCATCCGGTATGCTACCACCAGCCTCAAACCATTCACGCCCACGAAACCACAGCTCATCCCGCAATCGATAATATTTATCCGGCCTCGTACTAACCTTCGCCACATTAACACCACGCACAGGTAAGCCAGCTAACCCCAACATCTCCAACAATCCAGCCCCAGTTCCAATCTCGTCAATGCAAATCTCAATCGGCCTTAACGCATCCGATGTCGCCGCCCACATCTCCATGATCTTATTCTTACTCCACACCAAGTCCTTACCACTCCAACTTACCACCTTCTCCAATAACCTATGCCCATGACGCTTCGCTACCGCCGTCCTATCACTCCCCATCCGCGCCACATCCACCCCCCACACAACAGGTGTCGCCTCCCCAACACTTACCGTCCGCCCAATACCACCCTGCACCAATCCCAATGACATCACCCTGTCATCATTGCCACTTAACGGAAATTCCCCAAGTACACCAACCCTATACTCGTTACTATCCTCACCCCACTTCAATTTCATATACTCTAAATAATCCTCACTTACCGCAGGACTATCCGCCCCACTTACCGTCATCCTTACCCACCGCCGATAATCCCCATGGAACGCATCAAAGAAGTAGCCGTCAGTCCTAGTAGCGTTGCCAGTCATCACTACCTTAGCACCCTCGGTCGACATAGCACCCTCCGCCACCGCAAATATCTCATCCGGTACACCAGAGGCCTCGTCTATCAAGAATAATGTATTCTTAGCATGTATCCCCTGTAACGCTTCCGGCTGCTCCCTCCTCGCCGTCTTAGCAACCGCAAAGTTTAATTGCTGCATCCCATCCAAATATACACGCTCCGCAGTCATCTCTATTCTAAATAATCCCTCATACTCCTCCGGTATGCTATCCCTCCACTTCCTCACCTCCGCCCACAAAACATCATATAATTGCGGTGCAGTAGTCGCCGTACACGCTATCTTAGCCTCATGCCGCGTACATAAAAAATGCAGCAATATCCACGCCAATAACGCAGATTTCCCAACACCCTTGCCACTCTTTATCGCTAACCTGCTATTCGCCGCATAACTCGCTAAGGCCTCACACTGCCACGGAAATGGCTCACCACCCAATACCTGACGCACAAATAACTCTGGGTCATCCCGCCACTTAATCATCAATCCAGCTAAACTATCTATCGATTGTGACATTCTCTATCACTTTCATCTCATCCTTCTTACGGTCAACTATCCCCTCCGCAGCAGCCAATGCTAATGCTATCATGCCACCCATCTTAGCCACATCCTCATTCTTCCTATCATCTATCCCATGCGCTTGCCTCAATAACGGCTGTAGCTTATCCAAGACACTAGCACCCTTATCCATAGCATCCATCACCATCTTAGCATCAGCAGCCGTGTTTATAGCTATGCTGGCAAGCTGTTGCCGTATCATCGATAAGTCTCCGTAATAGGCACGTATCTCTTGCGCGATCAGGCGATTGATTTTTTCAATGTTGGTTTCTGTCATTTTTTAAGGATATTATATTTGTTAATTATTGTAATCATTTTTCACGATATCCGCAGATGTTTTTTTATTAAGTTGGTTTTAAGATTTTTTAAAATTTTATTGAGAGGGGTGGGAAATAGAATTAGTCGGGTGGGTAATTGGGGCAATGGGGTATATCGATATTTTATAAAAAAAACAAAAATAATAGGCTATAGCATCCATAGCATCAATGCGGCTGTTAACCTTTTAAGGTATATACATTATGGAAAATAATTTTAAATATCGTTTGATATCAATATGTTACAGATATTTTTATTTGATAATATTATTCTAAAATCAAGATATTGTGTTTACTTATTGGATTCACATAAATGGTTAACATGATTTTGTATTAATATTATAAATATCTATGTTTTAAGGTAATATGTAGTTAATTAAACTATAATATCTATATATATCAATATATTATATATATATGTATATATGTATATGTACAACATCAAAATATGTATATATTCTATATAATATATATTATTATTATTATTATTTAACCAAAAAAAAAGGGGGGTGAAAATTGTACATATAATAAAACCGCTCTAAAACGCCATTTGCCGAATTATATACATCTAACAATATCGACAATATTTTTAACACTATATTACAAAACACACTCTAACAACATAAATACAAAATATACCCAAAAATCATAACAATAATAGCATCCGATAACAACACAGCATAAATCCGCCTTGCCAAGCAATAATGAACATAATCGACATAATATATATAAAGCATCCCCAATAATCATCCCATGGATGCAATATAAGATATATATCATTAATATTATTCACAATAAATTGATCTATTTTTTTATATCTTTTCTATTTTTTATATTGACAATACAAAAAGTATAGGTTATATTGTTTATATCAAGACAAATTAATTGGATTAACCGCATAACCTAGAAAGGATAAAACGATGACCATCAATCAAGCAATCCGCAATGCAAAATGGGTTCAGGTATACGCTGAAACCAGCGGTACAATTTTCGCAATATCAAAGTCTCTCGCCCGAACGATTGCCCGCAAGGCAGAGGCATCCCAATCTTTTAGATTCAATTTGGCCGATAATGGCGGACTGCTTTTATATATTTAGATCCCTGTTTAAACTAGGTCAGGTAGTCCCCATAACCCTGAAAGGATAAAACACCATGAAAAAATCATCAATTATATTCAAAAACCAACATTACACAGCATGTGCAATGCGGAATGGATTATTGATCGTTACTAGCAATAGTAAGCAATACGGCAAAATGCTAACAGGGCAAGCAGCGCAAGATTGGATTAATCATATTAATACTGCCTTGGATAGTGCAGAATCCCACGCAATGTGCCGGGCAATCGTTAACAGTTAACCTGTGAAGATTTATGAAAGGATAAAACACCATGAAAATCAAAGAATATAAATCTGGCGCTTATGTATCGATTGACCATGATGCGCCTTTATCAATTGTAAAATTATACTCACCATCTGGCCAGTTAATGGACAAGATTCGTTGCGATACGCGCAAGGAAGCTAATGAGTATTTTAGGGCATTTTGTGCGATAGCTAAAAACCAATAAAGGGGATTAACACCATGACAACCACAAATAAAGAACTATACGCCAAAACATACGCCGATTGCTTTGTAAAAACCTATCCAGAATTGCCAGCGGCACAATCGAAAATCTTAATAGAAAAAGCAATGCTTACCGCATTAAAGGATATATATGCGGTAAATATCGACGGGAAAGCATTTAAAGCCACAAACAAACAATTGGGGATTAAGCATACTTACAAGGCTATAAAAGAATTTTTAGAAAATGATTTTGATAATTCTGATGATTGCCCTGCATGGGCTGCGCGTGGCTTACAAGCTCAATTCGGAGGTAAATAACCATGACAACCACAACACACACGCCAATCAAAGCCGCAAAGGGGGAATAAAATGGAATACGCAATCACTTATACCGAAGCCGGAACAGATTTTGAGAAAAAGCCAACCGACAAGGCTGGCATATTACAAGCATTGTATGCAATCCATAGAGAGAAAAGGCTTTACAATGAGCGCAATCCTGAATTTGCCGACACTTACTTTAAAACCGATTTAAAGGTTAACGGTAAAACATACAGGCTTGATATTACAGGCTCTTATCGTGAGAATTTTAGTGACCTTATCGAACAAATAGAAAATAGTTAAAGTATACTATCATTAAATCGATCAATTAGTGTTTTTTTTAGAAAAAGGGGAATAACCATGTGGAATTTAGATAAAGAACCTAATTATAATGTAAACGAATCGCGTAAGTATTATGCCAAGCTAGAAAATAAGCCTAATGATAATTTTAAGGTTGGGCAATTAATACAGTTTTACACTGGCCACGATAATCATATTCTGGCTTGCGCTAAGATTAAAGCAATAGATGGCAATGATTTATATGTTTACAACGATTGCTATTGGTATCCTATTCAGGATGATGACAAAAGAAACATTAAGATTATCGGAGAGTAACTAATGACCATTAACCATATCTTAACCATTACCCTGCTATTATGCGCCCTGCTAATGGCGGGATATATTGACGGTGACACGCATAAACACTTGGCAAGCTACTGTGATAGCCAAGAGCCTATTACAGCCGCTGAGCAAGCTAATTTTAACGCATATTGTAAGGACTAACCAATGTACACATATCGAACACAAACACCGCATGGCTTACTGGATTTTAAAACCCTAAATGCCGCTATCGAATCAACCAATGATGATTATATCGCAGTCCTTGAAGGAACGGATTTAAAATCGTGGTATTGGGCTAAAGATATCGATAATGTTTGGAAAGCTTGGCGCAAGGATGGCTATTCAAATAGGGGGATTAAGAATGTGGCATGAACATGATTACAAACTATTTGGCGTTATCCCATTGGATATTAGCTATACCATTGTCGAAACTGGTGATGGTAGCCGTGAAATTGATGATTTGATTATTCAATACAACGGCGAAGATATTGATTTGCCAGAGGATGTTATAAACGATATCACAGGAGGGATATTTATATGACCGACCTTGAAAAACAAACCCAATCATACTGGTATTTACGGCAGAAAATCGCAAAAAATACCGCTGATAGCAGCGATATGATAGCTATGGCACTTGTTGGATATTTTACCAATTCCCGCCTATTGGCTGGCTTGGCAAGTGAAAATTGTAAAATTATGAATGGTAAGACAAGGGCATAATCTTTTATAAATCCAAGACGCGAATCATCTTAGCGGGTGCTCCCTTGCCATTGGGTGCTGGCTTATTAAATATCTCAATCCTATTCTGTTCTAATAAATCGCTCAAGGCATTATCGCGCTCACGACTTGTTAGCCATCTTGTCTTATACGCAAGATCACTTTTCTTTAATCCATCAGCACCAGCCAAGCGGATGATGACATAAACTTTCTTGGTCGTTGTCTCGTGCTGGCTATCGGATATGTTATCTTCGAGCGATAATATACAGCGATTAATACATATCTTTGTTACCATGGTAGCCCACTCGGCAATCTCTAAATTAATATCTTGAAAGTTATAGGCGCATAGGGCTAATTTTACGGCGTGTTCATGTCCACGACCCCAAATAGGCTCGGCCATTCCCTTTCTTGCATATTCAATTGCCTTTTTCTTATCACAATAGGCTGCGAACTCGTTTAAATGCGCATCGGCTTTTTCGGTAAACTTCACTGGATATGGCCGTATGATTCCCCGCAATACCTCCTTGGGGTCATTGCTAATATTGCTAGGCATGGAATTAATGTGTGCCACAGCGTCTAATATTGATGATGGCACATCATAAATATCTGCTGGCATCTGTCTATCCGGTGTTGGATTATCGGATTCAAAAACTAAGAATCGCGCTAATAATCCATCGATTGCATGCTTCGATGATAATGCCTCCCAGAATCTAACGGGTGTGCTAACGCCATTGACGCATAAATGAGGATTGTTTAAATCCTTACGCGGTGACTTACCATCCTTGTTAGCATATTCATCGCCCTTGAATATACCCCCTGCGCTAGAGAATAGGCGCATCCAATTGGATAATATCTCGTTCTGATAGCCCTGTGATCTGTTGCTGGTTATCGGTGATAGATATATTCCGAACTCATCCAGTTGATAGAGCTTCTTGCCCTGCGATTCAGCAAGGTTGCTGATAATCGATGGTCCCGACTTTGGTGTACCGCCAATTAAATTGCTAAGGCCAGCGATATTAAAGATCTGATCGATACCCTTTAATGAAACATCCTTGCCAGAACTGGATGCACCAAGGGTAATACAAAACATATTGGTGCGTAAATTTGTTGGTGACTTGATCTTATGGCCGAATAAAACGCCAATAGCGGCGATGGTAGCAGCTAAGGCATAAACTGGCTGGGGTCGTATAGCGATAGATAATAGCCAGTCCTGCATCGATTTAATGATGGGTGATGGGCATGATAATACAGCGTCATAGCTTGTAAAGTTCTCATCTGCCGTACTCTTGCCAGCAATGCCAAGCATGATGTTATGGTTATATATCTCCGGTGTTAATATAACCCCATCCGCATCAATTACCTCGCCTGTATGCAATCGCTTATCAATATTATTGGTTACCGTTTTATAGCCATGTTCCTTAGATAGCTTAAATAAGGTGCGGATAGTAACTCCATGATCTGCCTTGATAGCCCTCCAGTGATATTCACAATCCTTTGGCCCGCGATACTTTGCCCCTGATGATGACCAATCCTGCCAGATACGGTATCCGGCCTGTCCTAATTGACGCTGGATAGCCATACCCATTTTAATCCATTCAGGATAGGTGATATCGGATGGGATGCACTTTAATGCGTCAATTATCTCTTGCTGGCTAGGGTCATCATAAAAATAATCTTGCGGTAATCCGCTTAACTCCGGCTTTTGAAATATCTTATCGACTTCTTTAACAAAATCCTTGGGCAAATATGGGATATAATCTAGATCAAAATCATAGATCGGCTTATGACCCTCGCCAATCCACGCATACGGTATCTTTGCGGTAACATGGATAGATGGTGGCATGATCGTTTGCCGCCCCTTGGATAGCAATTCTACGATAGATTGCCCATCAATCGCCCAGTTGCGGCTTGCCTCGCTCTCCCCATCACCCGCACGATAAAAGGCGGTATAGCCATGCAATCCACGCTTCTTACACGGGGAATATCCAGCGATATCTTGTATCTGCTTATGTAATCCGTCCTTGTCTATATTAAAATCAAGGGCAACAATCTTATTAATGCCGCCGCATACAAAGCCTAAGCCAGCGTCCGGCCATTCCTTCCACATCGAAACCATAAACTCGCTAGGCAGGACATCGGAGAATCGCTGCCATGATGGCATCAATAACCACTTCTCGGAGAATGGCTCATATATGCTAGGATTCTTGCTATCAGGAGCAATCGGAACAACGCTATAGCCCTTGGATATATAACTGTCTATTTCAGCCGCTAACGGACTGATCGCTTTTTTATTCATTCTACACCAATGATCGAATATTATTGGATATCAGGCAACGCGCTCTTTCTTTTTAAACATATCTTTACGCCGCCACTAATGAACTCTCTATATTCCTTCTCGCTCATCCTCTCAAGCGAGGCTAAAATAAAGTTTAAATGCCGTGAGAATGAATGACCGTTCTTGCCAGCCCTTAACCGGATTGCCCAGTATAAATCCTCATCCACAGATATTCCCGTGTAATATTTTTCAATACGCATATATTCTCCATTGATGTGTAGAAGAAAAAAAGAAAGATAAAAAAGAAAGAAAATTTGTTGGAATTTATTTGACTATGTTAGTTATGATATGAAATAACATAAATATAATTTACCCGTCAAATAAAAATCAGCACCTCATTATTTCTTTATGGAGATAACATGGCTTTTGTTAAAGCAGAAAAATCTAAATCAAAATTACGCCTTGCAATCAGCGGTCCTAGCGGCTCTGGTAAAACATATTCCGCCTTGCGTATGGCAACTGGCATGGGTGGCCGGATTGCATTAATCGATACCGAACAAGAATCAGCATCTTTATACGCTGATAAATTCTCCTTTGATCGCGCAACACTGGATGCACCATATACACCGGAGAGATGCGCCGAACTGATAAAGGAAGCCGAGCAATCAAAGAATTATGATATCCTTATCTTTGATTCTATTACCCATGAATGGAATGGAATTGGCGGATGCCTTGAAGCATTAAACATTATCAGCCGCACAAAATATAAGGGCAATAGCTATATGGCATGGAATGAGATCACACCGCGCCACCGTATGTTTATTGATACCATGCTGCAATCACCCCTGCATATCATAGCTACCATGCGCAGCAAAACTGCATATGTTGAAGTCAATAAAGGTGAACGCAAGACCTATCAAAAGCAAGGGGTAGAACCGGAACAACGTGATGGTATTGAATTTGAATTTACCGTTGTGCTGGATGTTAATAATGATGGTAACTTTGCAACAGCATCTAAGGATAGAACCGGATTATTTTCCGAGCCATGTGTGATTACTGAGAAAACAGGTGAGAACTTAATCAAATGGCTTACCACTGGCGTTGATAAAAACAAGATGCCGGAAAACTCATTAAAGGATATGTTGATCGAGATACAAAACTCGCCTGACATTAATAGCCTTCCGTAGATATTTAGAAATGATGTCGCATATGCACAAAAATACAGCGATCAAGATGCAATTAAAACTATCATAGCTGCCAAGGATGATAGAAAGAAGGCATTAACAGAACCAGCAAATCCAGTAGGTGATACCAATGTCCAGCAATAACTTAGTCCTGCATGAATTATCCGCCGAGTACCTGCAATTATTGCACCATGCCCTTGATAATAATGATGAGGAAATGGAAAAAGCCCTTGATGAGATTAGAGGAGACTGGAATAACAAAGCTGTATCGCTTGGCAAGGTTGTTAAGCATGTGGAATTTATGGTCGAATCTATTAAAAAGATTGAAGGTGATGCATACCAACGCCGCAAATCATTGGAAGCTAAAATCGAGAGATTTAAAAAATATCTAGGATATAATATGGAAGCTACAGGAATCACGCGCATCGATTCCCCATATTTTACAGTCGCACTACGAAATAATCCGCCAAGCGTGAACGTATATGATGAGGCACAAGTGCCTGATGAATATATGGTACAGCCTGAAACACCGCCAAAGAAGCCGGATAAAAAAAAGATAGCGGATGATTTAAAACAAGGTGTGGTTATAGAAGGGTGCGAATTAGTACAAACAAAACGTGTCGAAATAAAATAGGAGAATATTATGTCTAATTATTATGAACTAACTACCCCAGTTGAAAAGATACAACAAGACGGAAGCAAAAAAACATATTGGACTAAATGCGGCATTGCATTTCCATTGAAAAATAAAGACGGATTCAGCATTGAATTAGCTGCTGTTCCTGTTAATGGTAAACTGATTATGCAATTGCCGTATAAAAAGGATGATGCGGCAACACCTTCTATATCCCCTGATGTTGTTAAGCATAGCCAAGATAAGGGTAATGCCTTTCAACCACAGCAATTGCCGGATGATGAAATTCCCTTTTAATCTTTAACTAGAGTGGCATGGATAATGGATGCTATTTGGTTAGGGGTATTTATGTCATCAACGCCATAAATATTAATTAGCACTCCATTTCCATGTTCATTTAGCCAGTATGGGTATTCTGCCAGCGTTAATGAATCATCGGTTATAATTGATCTATCAACTAAAAAATCAGAGACAGCTTTAATATAGTTCTGCACATCTCGTTGCCGTTTATCCGGCCTTTGAAAGCCGTATGTGATGATTGTATTGCCGCCCACTGGTTTTATATCCTGTCCGATTAATGCTTCTGTAGCCTCATTCTGCCAAGCCCTATAACCACTTGACGTAAATCTACGAGACTTGCCCGAAAATAATCCATTAACAGATGGCGGAAATGGTAATATTAAAAATAAATGCATTTTATATATTTTTCCTATTGACAGTATATAATTAATATATTATACATAAGATAAGGAGAACATAATATGAAACCAATAGATATCTTACATTATATGAAACTTAACAAAATCACATCGAAAGACGTGGCGCAAAAGACTGGATATAGCACCAGCACAATATCCATGTATTTAAACTCAAAAAAAGAAATGCCGCAAATGTTTATCGACATCTTTAAAAAAGTTTATTCCTTGGAGTAGTTACATGATTAATAAAACAAAAGCGGAATATCTTGTCGAACCAACACAGATACGTCAACAAATGTGCGGTGAATATATTAGATACATATATCCATACGCTATGGGCAGGGATGATAAAAAGGAAGCTTGCGCCAAAGCCATAGAGGTATTGAACGCAATATCAAATGGCGAATCAGTCAGCCTGCATGATTGGCGGCTAGCGATGGAGATTACCAACGAGGCACTAAAATATAATGCGGGGCATAAATGACCATACCAGCACCAACATTACCGATTAATTTGATTGATAATGCGCCTATGCAAGTTGTCTTGGATGATAAAATATTGATTGCATTGGAATCAATAGCACATGACATAAGCGCGTTGTTTTGGCTGATTTTTGTGTTTAGCTCATTTTATATTTTTAAAAATAGGAAATAACAATATGACAGCGAACCCAAGCGGGATTATGCACAATGCAACGTGCATTGTTGTGAATCGGGTAAGGGGTTTAAACCACTCTGATACTGTACGGCCTAGCGAGCCGCGCTGTCGCCAGAATAACCCGACTACGGGACGATTCGTCGCCGCACCAAGGATCGTGAATTAACACGTGATGTTTTTGAAAAACAACTACGGGCGTACTTTAAA
>ERZ869925.349-NODE-349-length-35397-cov-204.745713_pt1 | contig 35397 bp, 44 predicted proteins | sample MGYA00579311_ERZ869925 | MGnify/ENA primary metagenome ERZ869925 (study PRJEB32216, sample SAMN09231817) | wastewater metagenome | place: USA: Maryland | collected 2016-07-30 | study: EMG produced TPA metagenomics assembly of the PRJNA472060 data set (Reclaimed...
CCTGCTCCTTAAGATCGTACTGCGGGTAGACGGCGGTGCCCTTCGCCTGAATGCGGAGGATTTGCCGGTCGGCCGCGAGGCGGGCCTCGCTAAGAGTGCGGGGGCCACGGAGGACCGTAGTCTTTTCAACCATGCTACCCCACCGATTGGCGAGGTAGTAGGACATGACGTATTCCTTCATCACACAGTCTCCTTAGAAGCAGGGAAGGAAAGCTCGGCGAGGATGGACGAGTCAAGGCTGTAGTAGTCGGCGCAACGCCGGAAGGCATCCTTAAGCCGGTCCTCGCTACACCAGTTCTCGGGCGTGTCATGCACGTCTTGAAGTGCTGACAGCAGAGACATGTTGGCATCCATCCAACGCGGAAGCACGTCGTTAAACTGGTTAAGCAAGGCAATCACGTTGTTGCCCTCAAATTGAGGATCGTAGCAGGCATCAGGAATTAGAACGCCGACCGCACACTTAGAACCATCAGGCGCCCGATAAACGCAGATATCAAGGTTGTCGCCTATCTCAGAGCGGGAACGCTTGCCCTGAGCGAACAGGTGCTTGGCGACCGTGTTGAAGATTTCCTGCGGGGTCATCTTAGTTCTCCTCATCGAGAAGGACGAAAGCGTAGCCGCCGCCGGGCAGCCCGCCGCCAACAAGCTTCTGAGTCCAACCAAGCTTAGCGGCGAGGGTTTCGGCCGCCTTGCGGTGGTTGCCATCGGCGTTAAGCTTGTTGTCCCACGACACCATGATCCGACCGGCGTCGCACCGGGCAGAGACGCGGGCACCAATCCGATTGGTAGGCCCGTGGTACTTGGTCTGGATTGCCTGACACATGTAAAGCATCTGATCCTCCTGTAAGCCTAAGCACACCAGCCCCATGCCGATATGCTTAAGAAGGCAGGAAGGAGGGGGCAGCCTCGTAGTAAGCTGCCCCGCCCCGGCTGTTACTTGGAGCAGAGGTTCTCGATCAGAACCTTGGCGGTCCACAGATCAAGCGGCTGCCCATCTTCGTCCTTCTGTGCCCACGCCTCACGCAAGCACTTGATCGCGTTGATGGGCATACCATCGGCGTAAAGGCGCCGCGCCTCACGCAGGTTAGCCTCGAAATCGAGGCGCCGCTGCTTACGCAGGAAGTTCTGCCTCGCGGCTTCTTCCTTGGCCGCAGTCAACGCCGCGATGGCAGCCTCCGCTTCGACCACCGAGAAAGAAGTCTTGCCCTGGTAGTAGGGTTCGACATAGATGGCGCCGGACTTGGCTTCAACATTGAACATACCTTTGATCCTTCTGCTAACTTAAGCACACCAGCCCCATGCCAGCATGCTTAAGAATACAGAACAGACCTAGACGAAGGGATAGCTGACAGTCTATCCCCTCGTAAGGGTTGGCTAAATTCGCTCGTTGTTGGGCTGTTGCCAAGTATGTCTCGACGGCTGGTCAGGAGAACCGAAAGGTTCGCAAGACCACACTTGCACCCAGAGCATTTTAATGATGGGTCCACCGCAGAGATAATACTTTTTGGAATGTCTGCCTTGCGATCCCGTCGGATCGCGGCGACGGCAGCACCCTAGCCCGGACCGCAAACGGCGTCAAGCGAAAAAATTTCCGCTGCGATTTCAACGGCTTGGCCTGGGGACATCTCGGGTCCGGAACGTTTCGGCCCCGGCAACTGATCCGGTTCCGCAACGACCAGGGACTTAGAGTCTAGGCTAATGGGTGGAAGAACCTATGACTAAAGGACTTAGCCTCTTGACAAACTCGCTTGACAAAATTATATATAGGACTACCTTGCCACAAGTCCACCCAAAATTCAGGTAGCCATCGCTTAGATAGGCTGCCTATGCGCGCGCCCGGCCGACCCTTCGCTAAGCCTTTGATTTCATTGGATTTGGTGAGGGTCTTAGGCACCCGGCAGGGGATTCTCACCAGACGTTCACCAAGAAAACCCAATTAAATCAACACTTTGCGGGCGCCGTGAGTTTCCCGAGCGTGGTGAGCGTGCCCCTTCCTTTAAGGAAAAAGGAAAGAGTAATATATAAAAAAGGTTGGACTCGGGCCTTCACCCCTTCACCTTTCTCACTTCCCCTTTGTTTTCAACAACTTAGCACGCGCCCGGCCGGGAGATTCCCCTTCTAAGCTTTTCACCCGGCCTTCACCGCGCCCGACCTGGGCATTTCATCCTATCCGGCGGCCTGGCCTTCTAAGTCTTTGATTTCATTAGCTTTTCTCTCTCTCTCTCTCTCTCTCTCTCGCCGCGCGCACTCTGCTAACGCGCGCGTTATGCGTTACGTAACGCGGGCCGCGCGGTAGCTGCCAGCTTACCACCAGGGCTTCATAAGGTTTTGCTTATGGACCGAGGCCGGACCGAGGCGCCGTTACAATTTGTTACAATTGGGGGGATGGGCAAGCTCGGCCGGACCGGGCTAGGGTTTTGGTGTCGCGGCAATCACGCCACGGCAGAAGCGGGGCGCGCCCCGCAAGATGGAGCCTAGAACATGCCTTCCGTGAACGTTTCGGAATGGACCAACGTCAAGATTGATGACGCGCGGCTCGCGCGCATTCGGGCCGAGATTGAGGCAGCCTTGCGTGAGGCGGGTTTCAAGGGGGAATTTAAGCGCGTGAGCACGCGCAATCTATTGAAGGGTGAGGTCGCGGCGCCGGCCGATGCCTTCCGGGCCGGCAACGTTGCGCCGGAGGGTGACGAAGATGTTGCGCTGGCGAAGGCTTGGGCGGAGGCGATTGCGGCGGGGCGGGGCAGCTTGGATGACATCAAGGCTTGGCCGGACCTGCACAAGCGCGTTGCGACCATGTTGACGCGGAAGGCCGCACCCCCCGCACCGCCGGCTGCGAAGGCGCCCCCCGCACCGCCGGCGCCGGCCGGCAAGATTGGCGCGGAGCATGGCGTTACAGTGACGCGCCGTGGGAAGCGCGCTGCGGCGGCGTAGGTAACTAGGTAGTTACCTAACGAAACCGGGGCCGGCATGTGGTATCGGGTTACCGCACCGGCCCCATTTGCAACGTGAATGAGAGGGGGTTTATTCATCATGAACGCTTATGACCGATTCCGGCGCTTGCTTCCCACTGTCAACGCTACGTGGGACGCCGCCCTAGAAGCTATTCGTGACGGTTCCAGCCCTAAGCGTCGCCGACGCCTCCGGCGCCGTGCCGTTGCCTTAGAGCGCAAGGCTTATCGGCGTGTCGGCGCCTCGGCACACTGGTGGAGAGGCGAGGTGCAGGCTTACAATCGCGCCGGACCGCGCGCTTAAGCGCAAACCCGGTCGGGTGGGGGATTGACAAGCCTTCCGGCCGGACCGAGAATATCCGGACTACCGCGTTCAACCCCGAAAGGGCCCGCTCCGATGATCCGCCTTGAAGCCCTCGCCGCTGCCCGCGCCGCCCACAAGGCTTTTAATGACGTGGCGCCCGCCATTTGCCGCGTTGAATGGGACGCCGCATGGGAGGCTTTCACCGCTGACGAGCTTTATGACTTGCGCGACGAGCTTGTTGCTATGTTGGATAGCCTCGCCGCTTAAGGCGCAAACCCGCCCCGCCGCAAAGAGCCCTTAGGCCAGCCCTGCCTAGGGGTTTTTGCTTGCCCGCCGCCAGGCATGTTTTCCTAGGAATCCTGTCCCAAGCTGCCACCCTCCTTAGCGTTTCCAGCCGCTTAGGCCACCTACCCACGCCGCGCCCAACCTAGGAATGTTTTCCCGGCGCGCAGGGGGTAGGCCGGGGTGGGGGCTGGAAAATCGTGGCCGGCGGTGCTTGTGTCAGGAATACCCCTCCCAAAATCGCGCAAATTTTTGGAGTTTGCCATTATTTTGCCACAATTCTGTGCGGGCCTCCCACCCGCCGGGACAGGACGCGTTCCTGCCTCTGCCCCAAGGCGACCAGTCGTCGCGCGGCCGGGGCCACCGGGGAGCCCGCACACCATCCGGCGACAAGGCCCCCAGCCAGTTTGTTATACCCCTAATCCACCCAACGAGTCAACCGCCAACCAGTCTAAAAATTTAGATGCCCTTGGGGGCTTCACGCTGTAGCGCCTCGATGTATTCAACTTGAGCGCGGACCAGCACTACATGGGCGCGTAGAGGAATATAAAACGGGGCGCCCTCTACGTCCAGCGTATCGAACACAGCTAATGCCAACTCATATGCCCTGCGAGCCTCTTCGACACTCTTCATAGATCCTCCTAACTTCCGGTCAAAACACTAAACCATTCAACGAGCGGCCACCCTTTCCTCACGGCACTCGGCCGCCACGACGGCCCACCCGGCCGGCATCCACCCGCTAAGCCAGCCAACGGCCTCCTGGCAGGTCGCCGCCCGCACCTCGACGTCCTCACAGGAGTCGCCGAACTGACCCGGCCCCAGCACCGGGCACAGCATAGCAAGTAGCAGAACGGTCGGCCCCGTCATGCCGGTTTCTCCATCCGGATCGGGACGCCCGAGAAGACGCCGGCCACCAAGGACCTGAACTGCTCGATGTCCTGGGCAGGCCGGAAGCGGCGGTGGTTATAGCCGCAGTGGTCGCCCCACTTGGCGCGGGACTTGGGAGAACGCTGCACCTCGGCGAGGTGGAGGACGATAGAACCTTCCCAGACGTGGGCCGACGTCACAGTGTAGATGCGGCCCTCGACAAGAGCCTCGTCTGGAAGCCAGTGGCCATGCGAACCTGGCTGATCGGGGATGGGGCCGGAGGGGTTGACACAGACAACGCGGTCGCCGGGCTGAAAACGGCACTCCATGAAAGCCTCCTCTAAAGGAACGCTGAGCAGAATGCCACACAACGTGGGCCGGGGTCAAGCACTAAGCTGGCCAACGGAGTCTAAAAAATGAGACAGCCAGGAGGCTTACCGGGCGGGAAGAATAGTGCGCTAAAAAAAATGCTAAAGGTAATAATCTTACCGAGGGGGAAGATGGAGGGGTCGGGAGGGCGTATCAAAAAGTAGATAGGATTCTCACCAGATTCTCACCAGGAAACTCACCTAGAAAAGCGCAGAAGATCAAGGGTTACAGCGCGATGGCGAAAAAGGTGAGCGCGGTGAGCGACCCCCTTTTAAGGAAAAGAAGGTATAGAGTATTATATAAAATAAGTTGGGAAATGACGCTCACTCGCTCACCTTCTCACTTTGCTAATAAAATCAATGACTTAGCGACCGCCGGCCGGGGAGGAAGGGTTTTCGAGAAACTCACTGAGCGGGGTTTCTCACCGGGCCACGAAGCTACCTGAAATTTGGGTGCTTTTCTGGCAGGGTAGACTTCTTTATAAATTAGTCAAGCTCAGAAATCAAGTGTGGTAATTTTGCCACAGGGTAGCTACCCCTCGGGTCCCGACGGGCCCCTCGCGTAGCGCGCTTGACGGGGCGGGGCTTGGTCGCTATATTCCCTCCTGTTGTGGCGGCGTGGAGAGACACGCGCTCGTAAGAGATGGCCGAAGAGTCCCGCCGGGTAGAGTCACTGCTCCCGGATGTAGTCGGGTGTGACGCCCCGGCCCACAACACTGATAGACTTGGATACGGGTGGGGGAGGTTCCTGGCCGTCGCGATGCCAAGCTACATTCGGCCTTATACGTGCGGGCCAGCCTTTCAACGCAGGAGAGCATAGGGTGCAGGTAACCTACCTCGGGCACTACGGCGACGACCTGACGGTCGTGAATGCTGCAAGAACTTCTTTCGGGAAGCGGAAGGAGGTCTTTGACGAGAAGGACGCGCGGCTGCTTCGCTACCTCGCCCGCCATAAGCACGAAATGCCTTTCGCCCATCCCCACGTCAGCTTCCACTTCAAGGCCCCTATCTTCGTGGCCCGGCAACTTCAAAAGCACGCCGTTGGCTTCGTGTGGTCGGAGATTAGCCGGCGCTACGTCAAGGGCGAGCCGGAGTTCTATTGGCCCGCTAAGTGGCGCAAGGGCAGCGACGACATCAAGCAGGGCAGCACCGACGAGGAGTGGCAGGACGACAACGGTATCGGGGAACGCCTTCTGCTTTGCGTTCGCTCCATTGCGTGGGACTACCGGCGGATGCTACAGGACGGTTGCTGTGCCGAACAGGCCCGCATGGTGCTGCCCCAGAACATGTATACGGAGTGGCACTGGACGGGTAGTCTGCTGGGGTGGGCGCGGGTCTGGGGCTTGCGCGTGAAGCCGGATGCCCAGCGCGAGACGAGGGAGGTGGTGGAGATGATTGGGCCGAAGATGAAGGAACTGTTTCCGCATTCGTGGGAGGCGCTGACCAATGCTGCCGGCAACTGAGGACCTTGTGGCCGGGCTGTTCCGGCGTGGCTTCAACCCCAATGGGGTTGTCTATGTGCTGAAGCTGTTGGCGGAAGAAAACCCGCCCGGATCGGAGCGGCGACAAGAACTTGAGGTTGCGGCCGACTACTTTAAGGAGTAGATAGCCGGCCCGGCGTCGGGTGGAAATTCGGCGCCGGCTCTGGTATAGTGGTAGTTCACCTTACATCGGGAGTTCTGGATGCGTAACTTCGAAACGACGCGGACGCCGTCCGTGCGTGCGGAAACTATCGTGCGCCGTACCTATTCGCGACCGCTGGAAAACGGTAACTTTGAGACTTGGGATGACATTGTCGGTCGGGTTATCAGCCATCAGCGTTGGCTGTGGCAGCGGGCGCTTGGTGACCAGCCGCTGAGCATTGTGCAGGAAGATGAACTTGAGGAACTCCGCGAGGCTCTGCTGAAGCGTAGCGGCTCGGTGAGCGGCCGGACGTTGTGGCTGGGTGGCACCGAGGTCGCCAAGCGGCGTGAAGCCTCCATGTTCAACTGCGCCTTTACGAAGGTCGAGACGGTTCACGACGTCGTGGATGCCTTCTGGCTGCTGCTTCAGGGCTGTGGCGTGGGCTTCGAGCCAGTGGTGGGCACGCTGAACGGCTTTACGGCGCCCATGGAAGTTCAGGTTGCGCGGTCGCAGCGCCACAAGCTTGAGCAGAAGAAGGGCCGCGAAACCAACGTCGAGTCCTATGCTAACGAGAATGGCAAGGTCCTTTGGACGATCAGCGTTGGTGACAGTGCTGAGGCGTGGGCCAAGGCTGTTGGTAAGCTTCTGGCAGGCAAGAAGAAGGCCGATATTCTGCGGCTGGACTTCAGCCAGATTCGCCCGGCCGGCGAGCGCCTGAAGGGTTATGGGTGGGTTTCTTCGGGTGATGAGACGTTCGCTCCGGCTATGGAGCGGATCGCCCAGATTCTGAATGCGAAGGCCGGGCAGCTTCTGGCGCGTATGGACATCCTCGATGTGCTGAACCACCTTGGCACCACGCTGTCCTCGCGCCGGTCTGCGGAGATTGCGCTGGTGCCGCATGGCGATCCGGAGTGGGTGGAGTTCGCGAAGGCCAAGAAGGACTTCTGGGTTCACAACAACTTCCACCGGCAGCAGTCCAACAACTCGCTGATGTTCAAGTCCCGGCCGGGCCGCGACGACATCTCGGGTCTCTTTGATCTGATGCAAGAGGCAGGCGGTTCGGAGCCGGGCTTCATCAATATGGTGGAAGGTAAACGGCGCGCCCCGTGGATTTCTGGCGTAAATCCGTAAAGCGTATGCGGATTTAAAACCCTCTCTGATTGACTTGGAAGGCCGGCACAGGCCGACAGGGCGCAAGCAGGCTAATTGCCGGGCAGCGTGAGAGACTGAGTGAGAGGGGTCTACCAGTGTTCTAGGTAGACATGCGACAGTCCAGCGCACAGCGAGAAGGTGTCTGACACTCGCAGTGTGAAGGTGCAGAGATTCTATTGCCCAATAAGGGCTTTTGTAATCTAGTGGAGATTAACTTGAGCCACTTTAATGACGATCTGGATGGGCTGTGGCGCACGGCGGAACTGCTCGCCCGCGCCAACTACCGTCAGACCTGCGTTAATTTGGTGGATGGGGTGCTTCAGCGGGCGTGGCACGAGAACAATGAGTTCCTCCGGCTGTGCGGCGTGGGTGTGACGGGCGTTGCTGAGTGGCGGCACGGCGACAATCCGGAGGCTTGGGCGGCGCTTAAGGGCGTTGTGAAGGTCGCAGCGTACCGGATGGCGGACGAACTGGGGCTGCCGAGGCCCAAGGCGGTCACCACGGTGAAGCCGAGCGGCACGCTGTCTAAGATTATGGACACGACCGAGGGTGTGCATAAGCCGCTGGGCAAGTATATCTTCAACAACGTGCGCTTTAGCAAGCATGATCCCTACGTTGCGAAGCTGATTGAGGCGAACTACCGGGTGTTTCAGGACCCTTCCAGTCCGGATGCGGTGCTGGTGACGTTCCCGGTGGCTTACGAGAACGTCAAGTTCGACGAAGTTGATGGGAAGGCGGTCAATTTGGAGCCGGCGACGACCCAGCTTGACCGCTATAAGATGCTTATGGACCACTATGTTGATCATAATTGCTCGGTCACCATCAGTTACAGCCCGGAAGAAGCCTCGGAAATCGTCGACTGGCTCGATCAGAACTGGAATAACTACGTTGGCGTGAGTTTCCTGTACCGGACTGACCCCACGAAGACGGCGAAGGACCTTGGCTACCTCTATTTGCCGCAGGAAGTGGTGTCGCAGGAAGCCTACGACGCCTATGTTAAGACGCTGAAGCCGCTGGGCGGGGAATGTGTGACGTGCCAGAAGGCAGAAGTGGACGAGCAGGAGTTCGAAATTGACGATGGCAGCCAGTGCGCGACCGGCGCATGTCCCATTCGCTAAGCTAGAGACGCCCTGTGTTGGAAAGTGCAGCGTTTCTAGGGATGATGGCTCTGCTAGGTGTGTTTCCTGCCGCCGTAGTCTTGAGGAGGTGGCGCGATGGGGCCGATATACTGATGAGGAGCGGCGGGCCATCATGGCGGCCCTGCCTCTAAGGGCCTAAATGAGTTGATTTGTGGGAGCCGGTAGTGTAATATGCTACCGGCTCTTACGTTTAGAGGTGCTGCCATGCAGTTTACTGTCGAATACCGTGATGGCGTCTTCCTGTTTTCGATTAGTGCGCCGGATACCGATCCGAACTACCTTGAGGAGTTCGAGATTGAAGACCCTGAGCAGGCCAAGGATACCGTCGAGGACCTGATCGACGAGATTATGGACGTGGCCGAGGGCGACGACGAAGAGGATGACGGGCAGGGCGACCTCTTTGCGGGGATGGGCCGCTAACGGTGGCCGACCCGAGCCTTAGCGACCGCGCTAAGAAGGCAATCGAGGAGTTCTCGGAGGTTGTGGCGCTGGATCGGAAGATGGCTGCGGCCGTCTCGAAGATCATAGCGGAGAATCCGAGTGCCGTACTGATTGCTTGGGAGCAGGAAGGCTCGATCAAGGTGACGTCCATCCCGTTCTCGGTGTACCTTATTAGGGGAATGGTCGATGGTCTATATGAGTTGGTTTGCATTGACCAGTCTGGTGCAGCGGACGATTCTGATGCTGAAGACTAAGCCGGGCTGTCGTCGTGGCTGACCCGAAGAAGATTTCCCAGCTTACGACGGCGGGGCCGCTGACGGGCGCCGAGTTGGTGCCCGTTGTGCAAAGCGGCGGCACGCTGCAAACAACGGTATCGGCGCTTAAGGTCTTTAGCCTGGGTAATGTTGAGGCGCAGGTGTCGGGCCTTAACTCGCGCGTCGAGGCTGTTTCGACGCTGGCGACCCAGAATGCGGTGGCGGTTGCGTCGCTTCAGACGGGCCTTACGGACGTCAATCTGCGGGTGGCCGCTGTGTCGGCCTCGGTATCTGTGCTGAATGTGCAGATGGCGGTCGCGCAGGCTTCTATCTCGGCGCTTAACGTGGCGCTTGCTGCCATTGACGCTTCGGTTATTCAGTCCCGTATTGATGCGGTGTCGGCGGCTACCTCGGTAAATGCGGCGGCCATTACGTCCGTCAACGGGGTTCTTGCTACCAAGGTCAACCGGGTCGGCGACTACATGGATTCGGTGCAGTATATCGAGTTCGATACGTCGACGGTTGTTTCGTCTTCGGCAGGGCGCCTGTCGTGGAATGTCAATGAGGGCACCCTTGATATTGGCTTCGACAATCAGGGAGTGGTGCTGCATACGGGCCTGCAACTTTACGAGCGGGTTTACAACAATACGTATCTGACGATTCCGAAGGGTACCGTGGTCAAGATCACGGGGGCGCAGGGTCAGCGCCTCACGGCTGAGCCGGCCCTAGCCGACTCCGATGCTAATAGCGCCGATACGTTTGCTGTTATGGCGGAAACGGTGTCCGTCAACAATTCCGGCTTTGCGGTCGTGCAGGGCATTCTCAAGAATGTCGATACGGCCGGAATCAACGACGGTACGATTCTGTGGCTGTCGCCTACGTCGGCCGGTAGGTATACGCCGACGAAGCCGGTGGCGCCTCAGCACCTTGTGTTGGTTGGCTACGTCGTCAAGGGTAATACGGTAGGTGGCGGCTCCATCTACGTCAAGATCGCCAACGGCTATGAATTGGGCGAATTGCATGACGTGAAGGTGTCGTCTAGCACGTCGCTCGCCAACAACGAGATTCTGGCCTACAACACTAGTGCCGGAGTTTGGACCAACTCGACCGTCCTCATTGATGTGCAGGCGTCCGTCTCGGCCCTGAATGTGCGGATGCCGGTCGGCGCGGTCGTTGGCACGACAGACGCCCAGACGCTTACCAATAAGCGCAGCAACCCGCGCGTCTTTGTGACTACGACAGGCGTCAGCGTTACGCCGGACATTTCCGCCTACGATGTCTATGCCTTTACGGCGCTTGCGGCAGCCATCTCCGTTAATCCGCCTGTGGGCACCCCCGTTAACGGTAACAAGTTGGTGTTCCGCTTTAAGGACAACGGTGTTAGCCGGGCGCTTAACTGGGCGACGACAGGGGCCGATTCGTACAGGGCGGTGGGCATTACGCTTCCGACGGCCACGGTTGCCAGTAAGACGACGTATGTTGGTTGCATCTACAATGCGGAAGAAGCGCGGTGGGATGCTTTGGCGGCGGTGACGCAAGCCTGATTGCATATAGGGAGAACTAAGCGTGGCAACTTTTAATAAGTTCAATTCGTTTGTAGAGGCGCTTGCCGAAAAGGTCCATAACCTTGGCAGTGATACTCTGAAGGTGATGCTGACCAACACGGCGCCGCTTGCGACCAATGCGCTGAAGGCGGACATCACGGAGATTTCGGCTGGCAACGGCTACACGGCGGGCGGCAACACTGCTTCGATCACGTCGTCGTCGCAGACCGGTGGCACCTACAAGTTGGTGTTGGCGGACCCGGCGACGTGGACTGCGAGCGGCGGTACCATTGGCCCCTTCCGTTATGCGGTTCTATATAACGATGCCGCTACCAACAAGGAACTGATTGGCTGGTGGGATTACGGTTCCTCTATTACGCTTCAGATTGGGGAGACGTTTACGGTTGACTTCGACCCGACCAACGGCGTCCTGACCCTGGTATGATGACGGTCTGGTGCGTTTATATTCTGGAAGACGGTAGCTTGTATAGCGTGGCGTCCAGTCCGGATGTTGTTGCTACCGATCTTGCTGAAAAGGGCATGGGGGTTGTTGAGCGGGTGAAGCCGGCTGGACACTCTAAGTGGAATCCGGTTACGCTGGATTTTGAGATTGCTCCCGAGGGAGGTTTCTAAATGGCCGTGACGGTTGTTGCCAATGGCACGCATACGCCGACTACTACGGGTGAAACAGAATTGCACGCTACTTCGACGGCAGGCGTGTATGGCTACGTCGTAGATACGGCTAATATGCTGGGAGGAGATACAGTCACGCTCCGTGTGTATGTGCGGGGGGTTAGTGCGGGCGCGTGGCGGCTCGCTTACCAGAGTAGCTTCTCGCACACCCAAGGAGAGCCAGCTAAGGCCGCTCCGGCGGTGTATGCGGCTTATGGTTATCGTGCCACTATTCAGCAGAATGCAGGCACTTTCCGCAGCTTTCCTTGGCACGTGGTGTCGCTGTGAGCAACTGGTCACTCTACGCCGCTACCCGAGTAGAAGCTTTGGGCGCCGGCACCGGCGAGGGTGTTACGCACACGGCCTCGCTTAATGCGAAGGCGGCTTACACTACCATCGGCACTACAGGCTTTGCTTATTCGGGTTTTCATTTGTCTGTTGTGGCTGTGACGTCTGCGCGTTTTGCAATTGATATTGCAGTTACTGACAATGCCGCTGAGCGTATCATTATCGAGAACCTGTTTCTGGATGGAAGCAACTCCACCAACGAAGGCTCTATGACGTTGTGGGTGCCGATTCAGATTCCTTCTGGTTCTGTCGTTCGCGTGCGCGCGGCTGCCAGTGCGAGCAGCGCCACTTTGCGGGTAATGGTTGTTGGGTATGCGGCAGACTATCCGCACGCTGGGCGCTTTAGCCGTCTGGTGGCTTTGCCTGCTTTTACTGATTTGCCCGATCCCAATACAGCAGTGGATTTGACCGGTACTACATTTACAGCTTGGACAGAAATCACAGCGTCGTCTTCTGTAAATGCTGCTGCACTTTATTTGTCAGGTTCAACTGACGGCACAACGACGCGGACGGCAACTCGCCTATTAATAGACATTGGAACGGGGGCGGCAGGTTCTGAAGTGCGGCGCTACCTCTGGCAAACGGGCCAGACTACTAATGCTGTTGGAACTGCTATTCACGGGCCTATCTGGTGCAGCATTGCGTCCGGGACGCGTCTAGCATTCCGTGCCCAATGTGCTACTGCCGGCGTTGCACAGCCTTATGCTATTAATGTGATGGCGCTAGTCCCGTAACATGAGTTGGCTGCGCTACCAAACAGCCCTTGCCCCGCAGGACGCCGCGCCGCAAGCATACTCGCTGACCGGGGAAGCCGGTAGTTTTGCGTTTACGGGGCAGGCTGCCAACCTGCTGGCAGGCAGGCTGGTTGAAGGTGGGGCCGGGGCCTTCGCGCTTACGGGGCAGGCGGCGACCCTTACTTACACGCCGCTGACTCCGGCATTTACGTTGACGGGCGATGCCGGTTCGTTTGCACTGATGGGCCAGAATGCTGGGCTGCGGACGGCTCGGTTGGCCGGGGGTGGTGCCGGTTCGTTTGTGCTGACTGGGCAAGATGCTACGCTGACGTATGTGCAGGGCGGGAATGTTCAGGGGAACTTCTTCCTGTTCTTCGACGCGGTTGGGTGAGAAGGTGAGAATCTCCTTGCAACCCTCACTCACCTTCGCTAGAATGCGGCCGTAGCCAAGGAGCCGCTATGAGCGACAAGATTAATCGCGTCCAGCTTATCAATGACGCGAAGCTTCAGCTATCGCCGTGGACGACCGAGGATGGCCGCCTCTTTTTGGACTATACAGAGGGCGGCATTCGGCGTACCCTGACCATCACGCCCGCCGGCCACTGTGACTTCCGTGGTTGGTTCACGTCCTTCTGCGTGGATCAGATCAGCATTGTGCCCGGCGGCGACCTCCTCAACTCGGCGCAGACTTACTTTGCGCATTGGGTTCGGTCGAAGGGTCGCAAGGTCAAGGACTTCATTCGCATCGGCGGCAAGGTCGGTGAACTCTATATCGACATCGGAAATGATGCCAACGACGCTTGGTGCATTTCCGCGTCCGGCATCAAGAAGCTTCCCGGCGGCCCCACCCACATCCGTATGCTCCGCGGCGCCGGTATGCTGCCGCTTGTCGATCCGGACCTGACGGCACCCGCCTCCGAGTTCCCGGCCCTCCTCAAGGACTTCATCGAGGCAGATGAGGATTCTTTGATGCTCCTAACGGCGTGGCTGCTTGGCTGCCTCCGGCCCGAAGGCCCCTACCCGGTCCTCACCATCTCAGGTGAGCAGGGCTCCGGCAAGTCCACTGTCCTCCGGCTGATGAGGCGCATCATTGACCCTCATGCCCTCGACATGCGGACCCCGCCCGAAGACCAGCGTGACCTTCAGGCAATGGTCCGCAACTCCTTCGTCCTCGCCTTCGACAACGTGTCCTTCATCTCCAACAAGATGTCGGATGCTCTTTGCGTTATTTCGACTGGGACGGGCGCGCAAGGCGGCCGGGCACTCTACACCAACGCTGAGGAGTCGGCAGTCCGCGTCTGCCGCCCGGTCGCGATGAACGGCATCCCGGACGTTGTTGAGCGTGGCGACCTTGTTGACCGCTCGATCCACGTTCACCTGCCCCGCATTGACCCTAGGAAGCGCCGGGATGACTACGAGTTTTGGGAGGCGTTCAATGCGAAGCACGCGCGGTTGCTCGGTAGCCTGATGAATGCCGCGTTGATTGCTACGCAGAATTATGGTAATGTAGTGCTGGCTGAAAAGCCGCGCATGTCTGCGTTTGCGGTGTGGGCGGTAGCGGCCGAGAAGGCTTTCGGGTGGCCGGAAGGTAGGCTTATGGAGGTCTACAAGAAGAACCGGAGCGCGGCCGAGAGCCAGATGTTGGAGTTCCACGGGATGGCTTCGGCTATCCTGCGGATGATGGCAAAGCAGAAGGAATTTTCGGGCACCTATTCGGACCTGATTGGACAACTTGAGATGAATATCGGCCCCCGCGAATCCCTGCCCAAGACCTCGCATAGCTTCGCGGCTGAACTGAAGCGCATCCGTCCGGCCCTCGAACGGCAGGGCATTCGCTTCTTCAACGCGGGGCGGTCGTCGGCTACCGACCAGAAGGGCCGTTCGCGCATCTCCATTGTCCGCATGGATGAGGAAGACCCAGCACCAGTATGACCGACGAAGACGACAAGACTTCCAAGCCTGCTGAGGTGAGCCCTTCTCCGGAAACGGGGGAGGGTTCTGCCACATCTGCACCCAAGAAGGGCAGTAAGTGGATGACGCCGAGACATATGTCGCAGAAGGATCGGCAGAAGAAATACTACGCGGAGATGCGGCGCATGAACGTCCGCAAGCCCCGCCGCGCCCTGACTAAAGATAACGTCGAGGCAATCAAGGCGGTCCGCGAGCATATCAAGGAAACGCTTGATGCCAAGTGGGACAAGATCACCCAGCTTAAGAAGTTGACGAAGAAGCAGGTGGAGTTCGCCCGCGCCTTCGCCGCCAATGGCCGCACCAACAAGCTGGGCGCTATCCGCAAGGCCGGCTACGAGACTGACAATCCGGTCATCATGTACCAGATTGCTAAGGCGAATTTGGCGATTCCCGGCTTCGAGGACCTAATCGAAGCATTTGAATTGGAGGAGAAAGCGAAAGTGCAGATTTCAATTTCTGAGGTGACGGCGTGGTTCCAGCGTATCGCTACTGAAGCGATGGCGACCGGTGACTTCACAAATGCCAACCGAGCGATGGAAAACCTTGCTAAGTACCTCGGCATGTTCGTAGAACGCAAGGAAATTACTCACCGCGCCATCCATTCCCGCGAGGAACTTGATGCCCGCATTAACGAACTGACGGCGGTCCTCAAGGAAGCTGAGCCGGAAATTGAGCGTCGCCTCCGCATCAACTAAGGTGTCCGCTTCCCGTGGTTGAGATTCGGGAAAGCCGTGAAGAGAAGCTTCTTCGCGTAAAAGCCGAACTCGTCGATGCCCTCCACCAGAAGGCTGTCATGGAGGCCCGCGAAGACTTCTACGTCTTCGTCAAGATGCTGGCGCCCCTTATGCTCGATGGCAACTCATATAAAGATGGGCGTCACATCGAAGCAATCGCCTCTACGCTCGAAGAGGTAGACGAAGGCTCCTGCGACCGCCTGATGATGATGCTGCCGCCGGGCTCCATGAAGTCTGTGCTGCTTATGCTGTTCGTGGCGTGGTGTATGGGGCGGCATCCGATGTGGCGTTTCATGTGGATTTCGCACACCACCGACAAGGCCGTCGAATGCTCGGGTCGCATCCGGGACCTTGTGCGCTCCACCGAGTATCTGGAAATCTTTCCCAACGTGGCGATCCGCGACGACATGTCGGGCGTCACCGGTTGGAAGCTGACGACGGGTGGCTCCTTCATGCCGGCAGGCGCGGGCAAGTCCATCGCCGGCTACCGCTTCAACCTGGGCATTCTAGATGACCCGCTGTCTGAGCAGACCGCTAAGTCCGACACCGAGCGCGAGCGCGTCAACAACTGGTTTGGCCCCGGCTTCCGGTCCCGTAAGTTGCCTGATTCGCGCATCATTCTGGTGAATACGCGGTGGCACGTCAAGGACCTTTCCGGCTTCCTCCTCGACAAGGCTGCCCGTAATCACCGCGTCGACCAGTGGCAAGTCATCTCGATCCCGGCGATCCTCGACAAGCCTGCCGCAGAGTATCTGATGCTGCCCGAGGGCGGCTCGTATTGGCCTGAATACATCACGATGGACGACTTGATTTCGACGCGCGAGTCGCTGGCGCGGGCGGACTGGGCGGCCCTCTACATGCAGACGCCGACCGGCGAGGACGGCAACGTCTTCTCCAAGGATGACTTCCAAGACTGGGACGAGGACGAGCCGCCCGAGTGCGACGAAATCATCCAGACCCTAGACACCGCCTTCTCCACCAAGTCCACGGCTGACTACTCGGTCATCCAGACTTGGGGCATCTTCCACCTGACCTTCACCGACGACAAGGGCTACGAATATCAGGAGCCCAACGCTATCCTCTTGAACCAAGTGAAGGGGCGGTGGACCTTCCCCCAACTCCGCAATATTGCCAAAGAACAGTACAACACCTTTAAGCCAGATCGCATCATTGTTGAAAACAAAGCATCAGGTCAGTCGCTGATTCAGGACCTGAAGCTAAACAAGTTGCCTGTGTTGCCTTTCCAGCCTGATCGTGATAAGGTTGCGCGCGCACATGCCGTCACAGGCATTATTGAACGGCAGCGGGTTTGGATGCCGCTCAAGAAGAAGTATGCGGCCGAACTGTTGCAGGAGGCCCTTGAATTTCCGAAGGGCGCCCACGACGATGCCGTTGATGCGATGGTGATGGCGCTTCTGTACCTGCGGCGCCGCTATGAACTTACGCAGGAAGCAAGCAGCAAAACCGAGCGGCCCGCATACAGGCGTTCCGTCAAGAGTTATTGGAGTCAAGTGACGCATGTCTGACAGCATCGAAAATCCTGAAGTCGAGTTCGAGTTCTCAGCTGAAACCCTCGAAGTCATCCCGCCTGACGACATCATCGAAATTGACATGTCGTTCGGGGCCAACCTTGCGGCGGGCATCGACAAGGCCATTCTCGACGACATTGGCTCCCAGCGTCAAGAGGCCCTTCAGAATTTCAAGAACGGCCGCCAGCAGTGGGAAGAGAAGCTGAAGCAGGGCATCAAGTGGCTTGGCCTCAATACGGCTGGTGAGGGCAACACCGAAGTTGATGGGGCCTGCACGGCCGTCCATCCGCTTCTCATTGAGAACGTTGTGAAGTTTCAGGCCAAGGCCATTCAGGAACTTTGGCCTGCCAAGGGGCCGGTCCGCACCAAGGTCCGTGGCTACGTTGACGTGGCCCGCGAACAGGCAGCCTCCCGAGTCCGTACCTACATGAACTACCAGCTTACGGAGCAGGTGCCCGGCTTCTACAATGACTTGGAGCGCAACCTGTTCCGGGTTGGGTTCATGGGCGTGGGCATTCGTAAGGTTGGGTGGAATGCCATTACGGGAGTGCCCGACCCGACCGTCGTCCATATCGAAAACTTCTACGTCGATCCGGCCGCGCCCCACCTTCGCGACGCCGAGGAATACATCGAGGTTATGGAACTCTCGGCCCGCAAGATGATGAATCTTGTGACGGCCGGCACCTTCTTGGAAGGCCCCGATTCCGACACCGAAGAGGCGTTGGAGCCTAATGAAATCAGCGAGGCTATCGCCACCGCCCAGGGCTTCGACCTTTCTTTGGAGCGCAAGGGCTTCACGGTCGGCGAGGCCCACTGCTACCTCGACCTCAACGGCGACGACGCACTGCTGCCTGAGGGCGGTATGGCGCCATACATCGTTCACTTCAACGTCAAGACCGGCACCGTCTATTCGATTCGGCGCAACTGGCGCGAAGACGACCCGGCTCGCACCAAGCGCATCTGGTATACGGTCGACCAGTTCATCCCGGCTTTCGGCTTTTATGCTCTTGGCTACGTTCACCTGATTGGCGATCTTGCTGCTTCCGCGACCGTGTCGCTGAGGGCGCTTGTTGATGCCGGGCAGTATGCCAATTGGCAGGCAGGCTTCAAGTCCCAAGACGCTAAGTTCTCCGACTCCGATACACCCTTGGGTTTCGGTGAGTGGCGCGACGTCAACCTGTCTCCGGAAGAACTTAGCAAGGCGTTCTTTCCGCTGCCAGCCAAGGAGCCTTCCCAGACGCTCTTTGGCCTCCTCAAGTTCATGGTGGATAGCGGGCAGAAGTTCGCCGACGCCACCGACGAGGTCGCTCAGAACGCCACCAACTATGGGCCGGTTGGCACCACGCTGGCCCTTATTGAAGCGTCGCAGCGGTTCTACTCGTCCATCCATAAGCGGCTGCACCAGTCGCAGGGTGAGTTCCTGAAGCTGATTGGGGAACTCAACTTCGAGAACCTGCCCGACCTCATCAACTTCGTGGTCGGCTCCGAGAACGAGTTTGTTCGGCGCAATGACTTCGATCCGGCGGCCGTGGACGTCATTCCGGCGTCCGACCCCAACGCCCTGACCGAGTCACAGCGGGTGGCCCGCGCTCAGATTGAACTCAATATGGCCGCGCAGTTCCCCCAACTCCACGACATGCGCGAAGCCCTGCGACGCTTCTACGCCGCTATGGGCACCGAAAACGTCGACAAGCTTCTGGTGAATCCGGAGGCCAAGGCTATTACGGCTGACCCGCTGACCGAAATCCAGGCGGCGATGACGGGCAAGCCCATCAAGGCGCAGTTGGGCCAGAACCACGCCGCACACATTGCCGTCAAGGAAGCCTTCTTGAAGATGCCACAAATGCAGGGCGCCAATGACCCGACCATTCAGGTCGGCCTGCAACTGCTGAACGCCAACATCTCGGAGCATAAGGTCCTGATGTTTGTGGCGCAGGCGATGCAGTTGGCGCAGCAGATGGGTATGCCGCTTCAGGACGAGAACGTGCAGGCCCAGATCGCTACGCAGATTGCGGCTATCTCGGCGCCACTGGGTGGCCAGCAGGGTCCGTCCGTTGAGCAGCAGATGGTGCAGCTTAATGCGCAGGAACTCGAACTATCGGCCGCGCGCATCCAGTCGCAGGACGTCCGCGAAGCGGCAAAGATCGCTCTCAAGAACCGTGAATTGGACCTCAAGGAAACTGCGATGCTCCTTGATGCGACCAACAAGGAGAAGCAGAACCAGATCACGGCGACTTCGAAAATACTTGACAACTCCGCTAAACTGGCGGATAGTCAAGCCAAACGTCTTGCACAACAGGCAAATAATCCTATCCAATGAGACTACTGTCCGAGTACGTGGCTGAGGTCCAGAAGCGGGTCGAGCGAGAGAAAGAATCGCTCGCCCGTGGCTCGGCCCGCAACTACGAGGAATACGCGCGTGTTTGTGGGCGCATTGCCGGCCTTGAGCAAGCCGTTCAAATTCTTCGCGATTTCATCGAAAAGAAGCCAGCGGAAGAAAGGAACTGATGATTACCGCCCGAGTGCCCCTCGACGGGGCGATCACGAACGACCAGTGGATGACACAGGAAGAAATTCCTGACCCGTCGCCGCTGCCCCGGATTCCCGGCGTGGGGATTCTTGTCAGGCCCGTGCCCATTCGACGCAAGTCGGCCGGCGGCATTCTCCTGCCCGACACCTTTCGCGAATCCCACGAACACCTCAATACGGTTGGCCGGGTGCTGGCTCTTGGCGAACTCGCCTTTAAGGACGAGGACATCTACAAGAACGGCCCGTGGGTCAAGCCGGGTGACTACATCGTCTACGCCAAGTTGGTCGGCCAGAAGCTTTGGTGGAAGGGCGTGAAGATGCTCCTCATCAAGCCGTCCAACATCGAACTGGTCGTGGACAAGCCCGACTACCTCGACGCCAACTTCAAGGAATAAATTCCCATGTCCGAATCCGGCTATCAAGAACTTGACCTCGACAACCTTTCTGCGGCTGCAAAGGACGGTGCCGACTCCGACATCGAAATCGTCCTTGACGGTGCGCCTGAAACTCCTGTAGCCGAGCCCGAACCGGCCGTCAAGCAGACTCCCGTCGAATCCGAGGCCGACGATGGCGACGACGGTGACGACGATGGGGGCACGGCTCCGGGTTCCTTTGAGCGCAAGAAGCTTACGCGCAGCCGACGCCTGAAGGCGCAGCGGGATGCTTATGCCAAGCAACTTGCCGAAGTGCAAGCCCGCCTCCAAGAAGCCGAGGACCGGGCCAACCGCTACGAGCGCGATGCCAACGATGGTGCGGCCATCGGCTTCGACCTCTATATCCAGAACCTCGACGCCTCCATGAAGACACTGCGGAGTGAGTTCGACGCGGCTTTCGAGTCCGGTGACCGCTCCAAGATTTTCGAGGTTCAGCAGCAGCTTGCCTCGCTTGCCGCTAAGAAGGCGCAGGCTGAAAAGGATAGGGGCGCCATCCCTACCAAGGCGGCGCGCTCTGGGTCGGAAGCAGCGCCGCAGACCCAGCAGACGCAGCAGGCCCCTGACCGCGACCCGGCTCCGACCCGGCCCGCCCGGCTGCCGCCCGGCCTCGCTGAGTGGCATGACCGTAACAAGGAGTGGTATGGCAAGGACGTCGTTATGACGGCTGCCGCTAAGGCCATCGACCAGCAACTCGTCAACGAGGGTTACCTGCCGTCCGACCCCGACTACTTCGACGTCCTCGACCGGCGCCTGCGCCGTGAGATGCCCCACAAGTTTGGGGCGGCGCCTGAGCGGCAGCAGCGGCAGCCTGCCAATCCGACCATCCAGAATCGTTCGGCGCCCGCGCCCGTTAGCGGGAAGATTCGCGTGGTGGTGACGGAGATGGACCGTCAGATGGCTAACCAGCTTGGAATCAGCATTGAGCAGTATGCCCGCGAGAAGGCTAAGACTGAGCGGGCGCAATCGACTGCTAACCAGTATACGGAGATTCTGTGATGCCCCGCAAGATGCCCTTTACGGTCGGTAATACGGCTGTGGACGAACCCCTTGAAAATACTCTGGAAACGGAGTATAATCCACCGAACGCGCTAGAAATTCCGCCCATGCCTGACAGCGATGCTTACGTCTATCGCTGGGTTCGGTTCCGGGCGGGAAATCAGGAAGACTATAACAATGTCTCGGCGCGACTTCGAGAGGGTTGGGCATTCGTGCCGCTGGAGGACGTTCCGGCCGGCTACGTTTTCCCCGGACTCGAAAGCAAGATTTCTGCTTTGGCAGGTGCAGCCATCAACGGGGACCTCGTCCTCGCGAAGTTGCCGCGTCAGCGTGCGGAAGCCATCCAGAAGTGGGCCGAAGATCGGGCCATCCAAGCGGAGCAGGCTTTCGACCTTAAGACGATCAGCTACGAGGATGGCGGTCGGAAGGTGCAGTTTGCCAATGAAGGTTCTAAGCGTTTTTCCAGGGGGCGACGACCCTCGTTTGGATAACATATAGGGAGAATAGAAGGTGCCGCAGTCTTTTGCACCGTTTGGTCTTCGCGCCGTAGCGGCCTTTGGCACGCACGGTAACGAAGTCCGCGCTTATCCGCTCCCCAACGGCGCTAACTGCCCGGACCTCGGTAAGGGTTCTCCGGTCAAGCTGTCGGGTGGCGTGATTGTTTCGGCCGGTACGGGTAGCGGTCCGCTGCTCGGCGTGGCCAATGGGTTTGTGTGGGTTGATCCGGCTACTAAGCAGCCGCAGCTTCGCAACTCGATTCCGGCGGATACTTCGTCTGCTGGCTTCATCGACGGCTCTGATCGGCCGACCGCCTACGTCATTGACAACCCGTTTGCTACGTTCCTGATCCAGGCTGATGCCTCGGTGACGGCCGGCGATCTGGGTCTGAACTTTGATGTGACGGCTGCCAGCGGCGACGTCAATGCGGTGTATGGGACGTCGCAGTACGCGCTCGACGCCTCGACCCGCACGTCGGCGGTTGGCACGGCGCTGAAGCTGATTGGTCTGGCTAACATTCCCGACAATAACTGGGGCGATCCGTTCCCGGTGCTGGTCGTGAAGCTGAATGGCCCGATCATGCAGCAGGTTTCGGCGGCCTAATAGGGGGATATAATAAATGGCTATTCTTACTCGCGCACAGTTCGCGAAGCAGCTTGTCCCCGGCCTCAACGCTATCTTCGGCACGGCCTATAAGAGTGTCGACAACGAGCATACTCCGCTTTTCGACGTTGAGAAGTCGGACCGCTCGTTCGAAGAAGAAGTGCTGATGACGGGCTTTGGTACGGCGCCGGTCAAGACGGAAGGCGATCAGGTGTTCTTCGACACTGCGTCGGAAGCCTGGACCAGCCGTTACACCCACGAAACGGTTGCTATGGCGTTCGCCATCACCGAGGAAGCTATCGAGGACAACCTCTATGGCACCACGGGCAAGATGAAGGCGAACGCGATGGGCCGTGCGATGGCGAACGCCAAGCAGGTCAAGGCCGCGAACGTCTTCAACAACGGCTTCTCGACCAGCGCCCTCTATGCGGGCGGTGACGGCAAGCCGCTGTTTGCGACCGACCACCCGACGCTGGCGGGCGGGAACCAGTCCAACCGCGTGTCCTCGGACCTGTCCGAGACGGCGCTTGAGTCGGCCCTCATCAACATCTCGCTGACGAAGGACGACCGTGGTCTGCTGATCGGGGCGCGGGCCGTGAGCCTGCACATCCCGCCGCAGCTTCAGTTCGTGGCGCACCGCATCCTGTTCTCGGACCTCCGAGTCGGCACGGCGGACAACGACACGAACGCCATGAAGGACATGGGCCTGTTCTCGAAGGGCTACACCGTCAACCACCGTTTCACGGACACCAACGCTTGGTTCATTCGGACGGACGTTCCGAACGGCACCAAGATGTTCGTCCGCGCCACGCTGGCTACGAAGGACGATGTGGACTTCCTGACCGGCAACATGCGCTACAAGGCCCGTGAGCGTTACAGCTTTGGCTGGTCTGACTGGCGTCAGTGGTACGGTTCTTCTGGTTCCACCTAACGGATTGGGGCCTAACGGCCCCTTTCCTCCATTTGCAAGGAGAATCAGATGACGACTTTCAGTTATCCGCTTAACGTCCGCAACCACGAGCCGCCCGGCCCCGAAGCCGTCAATCTCGTGGAGGCGCGGGTGCCGGGCCGTTACTCGGTGGTGGTGAACACGGCGAAGACTGGCACGGCGGCTGGCACTACGACCATCCCGCTGTTCGTGGCTCCGGCCGGCGCAACCTTCTACGAGTGTGTGCTGGACATTACCACGGCCTTCGACAACCTCACGACCAACATTCGCGTCGGCACGCCCACCTCGACGGGCATCCTGTACGCGGCCACCACCGCCAACACGGCTGGTCGGCGCGCTTACGCGGGCACGGCGGCGCAGGTTTCTGCCAACGCCATTCCGCTGACCGCTGATACCACGGTGCAGGCGATTGTGTCTATCGACACGTCGGCAGTGACGGCTGGTTCCGTCATCGTCCACGTCGTCATTGGCTAACAAGGTAAGGCAGGCTCCGCTTCGGCGGGGTCTGCTGCCCTTGTTGTAGGAGCGTCCCATGCCCGTTAAGTCAATCCGCCTAGTTCCCTTTCAGGTGTCTACGTCTGCGGCGACGACCACCTCCGCTATCGACCTCGACTACCGCTTTGACGGTACGCCGACCCGCACGTTCTTCGTCCAAAAGAGTGCGGCTCTCGGGCCTTCCGTTTTCCTTGAGGCAGCGCCGACCACGGCCGGGCCTTGGATTGCTTTTGCGGAAGTCACGGCCGCCGTTACCCAGGCCATCGTTTCTTTCGAACTTGATGTGCCCTTTGTGCGCACGTCTTATGCCGGGGGTGGGCCGCTCGTCACCATTTACGGGATCGTCTAACGGAGGCCCCATACCATGCCAACCAGTGGTGTGTCCTCATTCGACCCGACTTTCGATGACATCCTCCAAGACGCTGTAGGCATGGTGGGTGGCGGCCCCGTCCTTGCTGATGAACTCATCAGCGCCCGGCGCGGCCTCGACTATCTCCTTACTGACCTTCAAAACAAGAACGTCCTTCTCCACAAGATCGAAACTACGACGGTCCCGGTGTCGGCGTCCGTCGCTTCCCTTTCCTTCGACCAGTCCATCTCGGACGTCCTTACCGTCACACTGCGCACCAACTCCACGGACATTCTGTTGGAGCGCGACGGCTTTGAGCGTTGGGCAGAAATCCCCACCAAGTCCGCGCCCGGCCGCCCGACTCGCTATTGGTGGGATCGGCGCAGGACTGGTAACACGCTGAACTTCTGGCCGGTCCCCGACCAAACCTACACGACCGTCTTGACTGTCCAGAAGAACGCCGAGAACACTCTGCGGGCCTTCGACAATGTCGATGTGCCCCGGCGCTTCCTCCCGGCCCTCCTTTACGGCCTCGCTTACTGGATCGGTCTGCGGCGCCCCAACGTGGATGCAAACCGTCTCGCCCTGCTCCGCTCCGAATATGAACGGGCCGTCCGCGACGCCATGCGCGAAGACCGCGAACGGGGCAAGGTCTTCATCAGGATTGGCCGCTGATGCCATACACGTATAGCACCCTGACCGCCGACGTCGTCGCCAACATGGAAGAGGACTCTTCGGAGTTTCTCGCGGCCCTGCCTTCCATCATCGAGCGCGCCCAACTTCACTTGCAGCGGCGCCTTGACCCGGTCAACATCATCCGCTTTACGGAAGTCTCCGTCTCCGCTTCGACGCGCACACTGGCGTTGCCTAGCAACCTTTTGGTTCTCAAGTCCATCCAAGTTTGTGCGACGGGCGGCTGGAACAATCTGCTCGAACAGAACAATGAGTTTCTGACCGCGTACTGGCCTGACTACACGTCCTGCGCCCCGACCAAATATTACGCGCCCAAGGACAACACTAGCATTTATCTTGCGCCGACGCCGCCTGCCGACACGACGGCCCTCATCGAGTTCATTCCACGCGTCACGATCCTTTCGTCTAGCGCGCCGACCAACTACTTCTCCGAGAATGCGGAAGCCGCTTTCTTCGCCTCTGCCATGATGTATGCGAATGCGTGGACCAAGAATGCTTCGGCCGTCACGGTCTGGAAGAACATCCTCGACGAAGAACTGACGGTCCTCAACATCGAGTCGACCCGTGCCCGCCGCTCCGACACTTCCAACCGCTTTACGGGGTCGCCTGAAAACACCATCGCAGGACAGCCCTAATGTCCGTCATGGACATGTGGTCGGTCTGTGACCGCTGCGGAGGCCACTTCAAAAGGCGGGAACTCCGCAAGGAATCTACCAAGTTCGTGGTCTGCCGCGCCTGCTACGACGGCCGCTTTGACCTTAAGAGCCATCCGCAGAATAGGTCGGCCCCGCCCCGCCGCGAACTTCGCGCGGTCCGTGACGGGCGCCCTGACCAAACCGATTACGGAACTTAGCGGTGGCATTGGTGGTTTGGTCGCTCTGCGATAGGTGCGGACAAAAATACTACCGGCGGCAACTCCGCAAGGAGTCGACGGGCTTCGTCGTTTGCTCCTCTTGCTACGACGGCCGCTTTGACCTTAAGAGCCATCCGCAGAATCGCCCGCCCCGGCCGCGCCTCGAATCCAAGCGGGTGCCCGATGGCCGCGCCCTTCAGAACCTCGACGAGTATCTGGCGCAAGAAACTTCCGCGCTACTCCTCACCGAGGACGACTCGCCCATCTTGGTGACCCAGGTTATCTGGACACCCTCGATGAGCCTTCCTGCTTAGGGCGCCGACATGGACATCAAGCTTCTTTTCGATTTTGTTGCCACGTTTCTGTGGCCTCTCCTGATGGCGTACGGCGCCTATCTGCACCGGGAAATTTCGGCCATGCAAACCAAAATCGAAAACCTCCAAGAAGCCCATCACCGCCACGTCGCCCAAGTTAACAAGGACTTCGCCACGCGCGAGGTCGTCTCCGATCTTGAAAACAAGCTTACAATTGTGCTAAACAGGATCGACGACAAAGTAACCAGAATCCTTGAGGAACGCAAGTAATGCCTTCGACCTACGATCCGCTCCTCCGTCTAGAACTCCAAGCGACCGGCGAGAACGCCACGACTTGGGGCATCAAGACCAATACCAACCTCGAACTCCTCGCGGATTCCGTGGCAGGCGCCGTTAACCTCAACGTGGCCGGCTCCGGCGACTACACCCTTTCGACCGCCAACGGCGCCGACGACGAAGCCCGCCAAGCCATCCTCGTCCTCACGGGCACTTTGACCGGCAATCGCAACATCATCGTGCCGGCGTCGCCCAAGACCTACACCGTCATCAACAACACGACCGGCGCCTTCACCGTCACCCTCAAACAAGCGGCAAGCACGGGCGTTGTCATTCCGCAAGGCGGTCCCTCCATTGTTGTCTGCACCAGCGTAACCGCTATCGACGCTGTCGGAGCCACCCCCTACATCAAGTCCTTCCTGAACGATCCGGACGCCGCAACCGCCCGCATTACGCTTGGCGCAACCACTGTCGGCGCGGCCCTGTTCACGGCTGCTGATGCTGGCGCTGCCCGCGCTACGTTGGGGGCTGAAGCTGGCTTCCGGAACCTAATCATCAATGGCAATCCCATCATCAACCAGCGCGCCTACGGTTCCGGCACGGCGACGACGGCGGCAAACCAATATACGCTCGACCGCTGGCGCGTGGTGGTCAGCGGGCAGGCGGTCAGTTGGACCGATTCCGCTGGCGTCCGCACTGTCACCGCGCCAACCGGTGGCATGGAGCAGGTAATCGAGGGCGCCTCCATTATCGCTGGTACTTACACGATGTCTTGGACCGGCACGGCGACGGCCACCGTCAACGGCAACGCCGTCGCGAACGGTGGGCAGGTGACGCTGACGGGCGGCGCCGACGCGACCGTGCGGATGACCGGCGGCACCTGGAGCCTTTTGCAACTTGAGCCCGGTAATGTCGCGACCACGTTTGAACGCCGGCCGGTGGCAATCGAGATTGCACTTTGTGAACGCTATTTCGAAAACGGGGCTGCGAATTTCATCGGTTCAGCCTACACGGCCGGCGCTCTAGTTGGACAGCAGATCAATTTTCGCACGCGCAAGCGCACGACGCCTGTGATTGTCGTGGGCACGGCGATAGAGAATGTTAACTTAACTACAACATTTTTGAGCCCAATCACTGACCTCGGATTTCGCCATTACGGTGAGGCCGCAGCGGCAGGCAACGTTGTGATGACGCGCTCTTACAGTGCTAGTGCGGAGTTCTGAGCCGTTGGTTGATGTTGACCACGCTTCAGAAATACTCATTGAGAAGATAGGATTGACAACCCAACAAAATGAAATTTTGGCAGTGGTTGTAGCGATGGAGGCTAAGGCCAGTTAATGTCCGCGACGCTGCAAGACCAGCAACTTACTGAACTGAAGTTCGGCGTCGGCGTCGTCAAGGAGAAGACCCTCCTCGACGCGGGCGGTTTCTGGACTGACGCCGACAAGGTGCGCTTTCGCTTCGGGCGCCCCGAACTCATGGGCGGCTGGCAGCGCGCCATCGACTCTTCGCAGGACCCAAAAATCTTTGGCGTCCCGCGCTACCTCACGACTGTCCGCAACAAGCTAGGCCAAGCTGCCGCTTTCATCGCCACTCACAACGGCCTCTTCTCTAGCGAACTTTCGACCTTCTACGAAATCGCGCCGGTCGTCGCTTCCGTCGCGGCTTCCAACATCCTGTCCACGGCGGTGGGCTCGACCAAGGTCCGCGTTTCCGTTTCGGCGCACGGCCTTACCAACCAAACTCTCGTCGGCATCGTCTCAGCAGCCACCACCATCGGGGGCAACATTCTCATTAACCCTGTGGCCGCGACCGAATCCCTCTTCGAAGTCAGCGTCATTGGCCCCAACAGTTTCGAAATCGATGTGGGCGTCACGGCGGCTGCAACCTCCGCTGCAACGGGTGGCGCCATCAGCATCCGTTCCCGCTACAACGCTGGCGGCATCTCCACCAGCCTCCAAGCTGGTTGGGGCACAGGTTCTTGGGGCGGCAGTTTCGGGTGGGGCACGCCTGCCGGCATCATCAACACGCCGCTCCGCCTCTGGTCGGCCGATCTGTGGGGCACCGACATCCTGACGGTTCCGTCGGGCGGCCCCCTCATGCATTGGTCTACCAGCGCCAACATCACCGAGCGCGTCGCCATTGTGACGGCTGCGCCCTCTGTCAACCAAATCGTCCGCGTTGCCTCCGAAGCCCGGCACGTCGTTCTCTACGGCACCCATGACATTTCCGGCAACTACAGTCCGCTCCTCGTGCGCTGGTGTTCGCAGGAAGACTTCACCGACTGGACGCCTACCGCTACCAACACGGCCGGCGACTACCCGCTTCCAAGCCGGGGCTCCGAAATCCGGGCCGTCAGCCGCATCGGCGACAAGACCGCCATCCTAACCGATCACGACATGTATACCCAGTCCTACATCGGCAGCAACGACGTCTTCGGCTTCACGGCTGTCGGCGAACAGTGTGGCGCCATCTCCCGCAACGCAGTCATCGAATATAGTGGCTCTCTCTATTGGATGTCGCCAAGCGGCCAGTTCTTCCAATACGACGGGCGCCTCCAACCCCTGCCTTGCACCGTGCTGCGCTTCGTCTACGACAATATCGACCCGATGTATCAAGACAAAATCTACGCGGCCACCAACGCGACGTTCGACGAAGTCATGTGGTTCTATCCTTCCAAGGATTCTCCCAACAAGGAGAACGACCGCTACGTCATCTACAACACCCGCGAAAAGCACTGGACTATTGGCACGATGGCGCGCACGGTCTGGGAGGACTCCAACACCTTCGAATATCCTTTGGCCATCGACGACAACGCCGCCAACCTCTACTATCAGGAATCTGGCTATACTGCCAATGGCTCTGACTTGGTGGCCAATCTTGAAGGCGCCTACTTCAACCAAGAAGACGGCAACCCGCTTCTCTTCGTCAACAAGTTTGTCCCTGACTTCTCGAACCTGTCCGACAACACGCCCTACGCGGGCACCCTTCAAATCTCCCTCGAAGCCAAGAAGTATCCGGGCGGCCCCGTCATCACCAAAGGCCCCTTCTCGATCACCGGCACCACCCAAAAAGTCTCGACGCGCCTGCGTGGCCGGGACCTCGCCATCCGCATCCAGTCCTCCACGTCCTCCAACCTGCCGTGGCGGATGGGCACTTTCCGCATCGCCCTGCAACGTGACGGCCTCCGATGACCCGGCGCATCTCTTCCCGCAACTTCCCTTCTGCGCCCGCCGAGTGGGACGCTTCCTCCCGCGACGCCTGGAATCGCCTCATCAACGTTCTCGAACAGAGCGACCTCTTCGATCCCGGCCGACGCACCCGCCCCCAGTTCCTCGTCAAGGGCTCTGTTAGCGCGCCCGTCACCATCGACGTCGCATCTCCGGACCTCACGGTCCTCACCAACATTGTCGCCAAGTTGTTGATCGCCCTGCAATCCAGCAACTTCGTCGACGTCCGCTAGGTTTACTTTCCTCTCGCCCCGTGCTATAATCCGCAGTAAGGACGCCACATGTCGTATTCCATGACGCCCCTTTCCGAGCCTTTCTACGACGATGCCAACATGATGGCAAACGGCGGCGTCGATCCGCGCCTTATGGCTCTCTACGCGAACGCCCCTACACAACCCGCCCTTCCGCAGTTCGGCGGCGAAGTCCTTAGCGGCGATGGCATCGGTGTCCTCGACAACCTCGACAACAACATGGAACCCGCTGCATTCGCGGAGGGCGGCCTTGTTCCGCTTGCGGGCGGCGGCAAGATTGCCATTGGTCCCGGCGGCGGCCTCGACGACCTGATTCCTACATCCATCAACGGGCGCCGCGCAGCGGCCCTCTCCGACGGCGAGTTCGTCATTCCGGCCGACGTCGTCTCCATGATGGGCGACGGTTCCTCCAATGCCGGTGCCCGCCGCCTCTACGATCTCGTCAAGCAGGTGCGCGAAACCAAGACCGGCACCCCGCGTCAGGCTGGCCCGCTTCCGGTCGGCGAAATCCTCAAGCGGAGTCTCGGCTAATGCCCTTCAAAGCCATTGGGCGTGCGCTTGGCCTCGGCCCGCAAAAGACCTCCACCTTTCAGTCCTCGACGCCGACCCGGCCCGCTGAAGTCGAAGCCGCTTCTCGCGATCTGATTGCGCGCGCCCAGTCCTTCGCGGCTCAGCCTTTCGAGGCTTACGGTGGTCAGCGCTTTGCGGGTTTCACGCCGGACGAACTTGCCGCATTCCAGACTACCCGCGACATTGCTGCCGAAAGCGGCGCCCTTGCCCCGCTGTCTGGCGATCTTGTCCGCGAAGGTGTGGCAGCCGCGCGCCGCCTCGCCACCACCCTGCCGGAAACCGACATCTCCGGCTACATGTCGCCCTACACGGAGTCGGTCCTCGACCCGGCCATTCGCGACATCACTGAACGTGCCGCCCAGGAACGTTTGCGTCTCGGTCAGCAGGCCGGTATGCGGGGCGCATTCGGCGGCTCCCGCCAAGCCATCGCCGAGTCCGAACTCGAACGCGGCACCCAGCGTAGCATCGGCGACCTTTCCGCGCGCGAGCGTGCCGCCGCCTACAACCAAGCCCTCCAACAGTTCCGCCTCGACCAAGAGCGCATTCCAGCCCTTTACTCCGGCGCCCTTGGTCAGGTCGGCCAAGGCATCGGCATCGCCGGCCAACGCCTTGGTACCGAAGTCAACCCACTCCTTCAGACCGGCGGCGCCCAGCGCGCCCTCGATCAGGCGGGCCTCGACTTTGCCTACCAGCAGTTCCAAGAGGAACGCGACTTCCCGCTGCGCGGCATCGAAGTCCTCCGCTCCGCGTTGGGCGTTCCTGGCAGCGCCCTCGGCATCGGCACCCAGTCGCAGGGCCAAACCAAGGAACCCGGCCCGAATCCGTTGGCCCAAATCCTCGGCACTACCATGAACGCACCCGCTATCATGAAGGGTGCGGGGGCCATCGGCGCGGGCATTTCTTCGCTATTTCCTTTTCTTTCCGACGAGCGTATGAAGACTGACATTCAGGAACTCGGCCCTGACCCTGAGACTGGCGTCATGATGTATGCCTTCCGCTATGAAGGCGACCCCAAGACCTACCCGAAGGTCGTCGGCCCCCTCGCCCAAGATATCGAGGAAGCGTATCCGGAAGCGGTGGCGGACGTCGCAGGCTATAAGGCAGTCCGCACGGACTTCCCGGCCATGCAGCGCGGCGCTCTCTCCTAATAGGAATCCAACCGATGGTCAATACGCCTGACGAAATCGCCGCCGCCCTCTCGGGCCTTGGCACCCCTGCCGAAGCCGGTATGGACCCGGCACTCGTCTCACGCCTCCGCACGCTCGTCACTTCACCGGCCGCCGAAATCCCCGCCGGCATGATCGCCCCGAACCCGGCCGCCAACCAGCAGGGCATTCTCGGCACGCTGCGTCAGCGTGTCAAGGACCAAATCGCCAACGAAGGTCAGCGCCTCGCCTCCGACATCGGCATCGGCCTCATGACCTCGCGCAGCCCCAACTTCTTTACCGCGCTCGGCGAAGGCTTGCAGCGGGGCAACGAAGGCTCCCGGTCCCGCATGGACGAACTCCGTCGCGTCGCTGAAGCCGAGCAGAACGCTCAGCGCATCGCGGCCGAAGAAGCCTTCCGCATCGAGCAGAACCGCATCCAAGCCGAACGCTACGCCGCCGAAGCCCCGCTTCGTGCCGCCCAAGCCCAATACTACCTGCGCGGCGGCGCTGCCGGTGTCGGCGGTGGTGGCACATCTACACGACCGCCCTCTACGCAACTTACAGCGCAGCAACTCGCAACTATTCGATCCAATGCTGAAGCGCAAGCCTTGCGAGATATTCCAGAGCCTAGCGGCCCTAACGCCATTATTGATACTCCTGAAGCTAGGGCGGATCGCATAGCGCGACGGCGCGCTCGCGCAGATCAGCTTGAAGCAGCGGCTCTTGAAGCGGCCCGTCGCGCAGTTCCGGGTGGGGTTCCAGAAGGCCCGACGCCGAGCGCATCCCCCGCTGCCCCAGCCGTCCCGCGCATCACGGTTGGTCCGACTGGGCAGCCTGTGCCTGCGCGATGATCCGCGTCCAACTTAACGACCGCATCGCCGTTGACGTCGAAGGCACCGACGACCCAGTCATCGCTGCCCAGCAGGCCCGTTCGTATTTCCGCCAGAACTTCCCTCAAGAGTTCGAGGTGTGGCGTCAATCTGAACTCGGCCTCGGCTCGTCCTTCAGCCGGGGCGCTTCCGCCGGCATCGACCAGTTTCAGGGCGCTCTCTTCTCCGCTGCGGAGGGCCTAGGCCAACTCACCAACCTTCCCACCCTGGAAAGGTTTGGCCGCGAGGGTCGCATCCGCAACGAAGTTTCGGCCGAAGCGTCCTTCCCCTCCGACCTCCGCTCCACCTTCCTCGGTGCCCAAGGCGTTGGCGACGTGGGCCGGGCCGCAACCGAAGCCGTCGCTGGCTCTTTACCTTCCACCGCTGTTGGTATTGGCGGCGCTCTCGCTGGTGCGGCTGCCGGCGCCCCTCTCGGTCCGGCTGGCGTCATCGGCGGCGGTCTGATCGGCGGCGCGGTCGCCAGCATCCCCCAGCTTTTCGGCAGCAACATCCAGCGCCAAGTCGAGCAGCAGGTGGCGGCGGGTGTGCCGGCCGACCAAGCCCGCGCCCCGGCGCCCGGCACCGCCCTCGCTGCTGCCGCGCCGCAGGCCCTCCTCGAAGCAATCCCGGAAGTCGCCTCGCTTGGCGCTGCCCGCCTTCTGCGACGCCCGGCCACCGAAGCCGCTCAAGGTTTCTTCCAGCGCGCAGGCCGGGGCGCAGTCGCAGGCGGCGCGACCGAGGCCCCGACCGAAGCCATCCAGACTGGCATCGAACGCGCGCAGGCGGGCCTGCCCGTCACCGGCCCCGAAGCTGAACGCGAAATGCTCGAAGCCGCGTTGCAGGGCCTTGCTGCCGGCACCGTCACAGGTGGCGCGACGCGCGGCTTCCTCGGCGCCCCTCCTGCCCCGCCCCCGACCCCCGTTCCAGAACCGTCCGCCCCTGAAGCGGCTACCCCGGCTCAGCCGGCCGCGCCCTCTTATTTCGCGCCTGCTGCTGTGCCGGAGCGGCCCGCGCCTTTCGACGCGCCGGATGCGGCCGAAGCTTTCGTCGCAGAAAACCCTCAATTCGCGCCGCCGCCTGCCATCACGACGCCCGAAGCCCGGACGCGCTGGATCAACGACGCCCGCCTCAACGCCTACCAAAGCGAAATCGGCGTTGTCCGTCAGCAGACCATCTCCAACTTCGCTGCCTCGCAGCCGGAAACTTTCCTTGCTAATCTAGTCCAAGCGGCGACGCAGGGCAACCTTGGCGACCTCAATCGCTTTAGCATCAACGACGTTACGCGCGCCGCGCTTCGCAGCAGTGGCATTGACCCCGGCCGTCTGACGAGGGAGGAACGGCAATTCGTCCGCCAACAATTGGACAATCTGGCGAGCGCCGGCTTCCTAGCCAAGCCTGCCGCAACCAGTTACAGCGTTTCGTTCGGCCCCCGCCCCTCGCCCGCCACCGAGGCCGCCCCGACCACCGAAACCCCGGTGACGCGGCGCGAGCGCGAAGCCGCCCAACAGGACGTCCTACGCCTTAACGAAGCCATCGAATCCGGCACCCTCGACCAGATCGACCCCTTCACTGCCCGTCGACTCGGCGCCGAAACCCCGCCCCGGCCCGCCCCTGCTGAGGCATCCATTCCGGCACCGCCCGAGCAAATCGCGCCCCAGCCCGGCGAGGCAATCTGGCAAGGACCAGACGCTGACATCCCGGTGCAAGTCCTGCCCGAAGCGCCGCAGCAGGCCGAAGACGGCCGCCTCTATCAGCGCGTTTCCTATGAAGGCCGCGACAGTTACGTCCCCGCCGACCAGTTGCGCCCGGCCTCCCCCGCCGCTGCTCCCGCTGCACCGGCTACTACCCAGCGCCCTATTCCAACTTCCCGCACGACAGTCGAAGTCAACGGTCAACGCCGCCAAACGACCCCGGAAGACCTCGCGCAAGCAGTCGAAGATACTCAGGCAGAGCGCCCTGTTCCGGCCGCAGTTGTGCCGCCGACGCCTCAAGCCGAACAACTTGCCAATGCGGTGGCGACGGCGTATCCAGACCCCGGCGTGGGCCAACCGACTGCGACTTTCGAGGAAGCGATCTTCTCGACGCCCGAGACGGCCACCATCAAGCAACAGCAGAAGCTTCTTGACAGCCAGATCGCTGACGGCTTCCGGCCGGGTGGCATCCGCCGCTGGTTCTCTTCGCCCATCACGGGCCTCGGCAGGCAGCCGCAGTTCCGCGCAGTCGCGGCCGTGGCCGACCGTCTATTTGTGCGGCAGCAAAGCGCCATTACGTTCCTCAACAACCAGTATCAGGCACTCGGCACTCTTAGCGCCGACTCCCAAATTCGCACCATGTTGGCGCTTCAGGAAGCGCGCAGCAAGCAGCAGATGTGGGACCGGACGGCCTTTACTGCCGAAGAAAATGCTGCTATGGATGCCACGCTCCGAATGGGCCAGCGGGGCCTCGACTACCTACTGGACGCCTACGTCACCGACTACTTCAATCCGGCCGAAGCCAAGACCGACGCAGACCGCGCCCGCCTCGAAGCCTTCCAGCGTTCGAAGGGCGACCGCCTGATTACGGACATGCCGCCCGAAGAAGTCCGGGCCGCCTCCCTTGCAGGCTTTGCTGAGATGCAGCGCCTCAACGCCCTGCGCGATCCGTTCTTCTTTCCGCAAATCTCGCAGGGTACTCACTTCGTCGCCGCCTACGAACGTCAGCCCAACGGCAAAGAAAAGCTTGTCCGCATTTACTTCTATGATCCTATCGACCGGGGCGACCTCAAGAGCAAGGCCAAGAAACTCCGCTACAAGTTCGGCATCGAGCGAGACTTCGAGGCCATCTCCATCGAGAACCTGCGCCGCGAGTTCCCCGACACGACCCGCTTCCGCATCATGACGAAGGGCGCGCGCGCCGAAAACAACGAGCGTGCGGCCAGCCTCAAGAAGGATGGTGAGTTCATCAACCGCTACCTCGAACAGCTTGCGAGCGTCAGCGGCCCCGAAGCCAAGCAGATCATCGACCGCATGTCGAAGGAAATCGACAAGGCCCAGATGAACCGCTTCTTCCGTCCTAACAACGATCTGCTCCGGGCCGTCACCCCCGAGAACGCGGCCGACTACGCGCGCAACGCCCTGCCCAACTACTATCTGGCGCTGGCTAAAATCCAGGCGCGCCGCCACGTCGAGAAGGACTTCAACCGGGCAACCAAGGACTTGTCCTTCGAAGAACGCAACTACTGGAATGACTACTTCAACTACAACACCACGCCGACCGAAGCCTTTGGCACAGGCCGCGCACTTGCGTTCTTCTGGTATCTCGGCTTCAACTTCTCGACGGCCGTCATCCAGTTCACACAGAACCTCGTCCTCGGTGCCCGCCTCCTGCGCGACGGCGGCGGCCTCAACGCTACCCGCTTCTACCTGACGGCGGCGCGCGACGTCTATTTCTC
>ERZ869925.351-NODE-351-length-35311-cov-5.143947_pt1 | contig 35311 bp, 51 predicted proteins | sample MGYA00579311_ERZ869925 | MGnify/ENA primary metagenome ERZ869925 (study PRJEB32216, sample SAMN09231817) | wastewater metagenome | place: USA: Maryland | collected 2016-07-30 | study: EMG produced TPA metagenomics assembly of the PRJNA472060 data set (Reclaimed...
AGACGCCGAGCGTATTCGCAACTATATGAAATATGTAGACAGCCTCGTTAGTGCTGTACAGTCGCTCTTAAAGGTTCAGAGTTCCGCAGAGAAGAACCAATACTAAGTAATGGACGGGTTTGAACTTTACTATGAAGAACTCCCAAGAAGACCGAAAAAAAAGAATAGACGAACTCCTGTTGATGATAGGCGGCATCGAGGAGAGCATCCGAGCAAGCCTAGAACAAGAAGACTGGGACTTCGTAAAAGTCTTAAGAGAGTTAAAACCGAAATATCACGAAAGGTTAAAAAGAGTAGCATATGGGCTCCCAGAAGAAAGCAAACTACCAACAACAGAAAGTCGTTAACTCGATCTTTGACCTCATCGAAGACGGTGCGGCCGAAGACCTTTTGGAACTCTCCGAGAAGACTGAGATAGCATATTTGTCTGAGTTCGAAGAAGAGGCCATGGAGTACATCAAGAATGGCGACAAATACATGGGTGTGGACACGGGCTACGAGGGCGTGAACCGTCTTCTAGGATCATTCCTGCCCGGAGAACTGCTGACCATTGGTGGTGATACTGGCCACGGTAAGTCGTTACTTGCTATGAACATAGCCCAGAATGTCTATCAGTCAACCCAACTCCCAGTGCTTATGGTAAACTTAGAGCTAACCCGATACCAAGCAGTACAACGGTTCTATAACCTTTCAGACGATCACGACTACGCAGGCATTATGGTGCAGCGAGCCCCAGCAGTGTCCTACCGTGATATAGATGTGTTAATGGAGAGGGCGAAGGACGAAGGGGCGTGTATGGTTATTATTGACCACCTACACTTCTTCTTGCCGAAGTGCCGAGAAAGAACATCAGGAACTCTCACGCATCACCAAGCATTTCAAGGAGTGTGCGGTGCAGCGTGAGCTACCTGTCATATTACTATCGCATGTCACACCTACCCGTATCATGGCACCGGACGGCAGTGTGAAAAAAGAATACAAACCCGGGCTACATAATTTAAAAGGCAGTTCATCTATTGAGCAGGATAGCGACATGGTGGGCTTTGTGTACCGCAAGGAAGGTTCGAACGAGCTAGAATTCTACCTCAAGAAGAACCGTTCTCGGCCACTGAACCCCCAGTCAACGACGCTTAAACAAAGAGGATGGAAGCTAGAAGAGGATCCAGCATGGTTACCAACAAAATTAGGGCAATAGTTCAAATCTTACGGGCAGATCACGTTCTGATCCACACCAAGCGTGGTGACGCACCTGTCGTACCGTTTGGTTTTGGCAAAGGTGACTTGGCCACAATGATGCTGTTGTCTATTGAACTCAAGAAGAGTTACGAGAACATGGTCAAGGGTGTGAACAATGCAGCCGTCGAGACCGGCGAACTACACGCACTGGAAGCACTTCGTAAAACAGTTGACACGGAGATTGAAAATGTCAGTGAGCAATGAACCCGGAAAATGGTCAAAAGGCCGTTTAAGCCACCTACAGAGGCTTCTAATCGGTTTTACCTCCACACGGGCAGATAGAGCTAAAAAGAAAATAGAACGCAATAGACGGCGTCTAGGAAGGCTTCACAATGGCCGGAAATAGAGAAGGGGCATTAAAAGCCCGAGACACAAACCTACAGAAACACGGTGCCGACTTCTATAAGAAGATTGGCAGCAAGTCGTGGACTAACCCTGAACGCTCTCACAAGACTGGCTTTGCATTAGATCCGAAGCTAGCCGTTGAAGCAGGCCGCAAGGGTGGAAAGAAAACAAAGAGTGAATACAAAACGCAAACCGAAGAAGAATGGACGACTGCCGAAGAGCTCCGTGAGCTTATCGAGTCTCAAGAACTCGACACAGGCAGCGTGTAATAAATATGCACGACTTAGGGATTGTTTTGGAGACACTGGAACGCACTGTATTAGTTGCGGAAACTGGACAGACTATGAAAAGCTTGATGGCGGTCACTTTATACCGACTACCTCATCCGACATTCGTTTTGACGAGAGAAACGTCAATGCCCAATGCCAACGGTGTAACCGTTTCCTTCATGGTAATCCCCGGCACTACTATAAGGGAATGTTGCGAAAGTTTGGAAAAGATGTCGTTGAATATCTTGAGTCCCGTGAATTCGTTTCAAAGAAGTGGACAAGAGAAGAGCTTTTGGGAATAAGGAAATACTACAATGATAAAATCAAGTCCATTGAACGAGGAGAACGACCGGCCAACGGTAAAGATTATTCAGGGGTGGCAGTGCTTGACATGTTTGCGGATCTGGGAACGTCCGGGTAAGTGTGCCGACCCCGAACACGGCTACCTGAAACCGATTGTGCCCACTCTACCCCCAGAGTAATGGAACAAAAGTGCTTGACAAAAACGCTAATGTTTGCTAAGATGTTAAAGTCATTAAATAATAATAGGAGAAAAGCACAATGACAGACAGCAAAATAAGCAAGGGCGAGAAGTTCATACAGTTCATGTCGCTCTGGATCGCACGGTTAGCACTTAGTGTGTTAGCAGTGGCCGGTGGACTACACTTTCTAGGTGGAGTTGACCCGATGATTGCCTATCCTTTTGTTGCGGTATCGGTTGCGTTTCTGTTAAAAGAGACGTTATAGCTTGCCATAAGCAGAAAGGTGTAGTAAAATGAGTGGGTTCAAGAAAGGAACAAACAGGCCTCTTCGGAGGCAGACTTTGAAAAAACAACACTCCCCCGTTCTAAAGAAGTTAGCAATCGCTTTCGCCATCGTACTAGTGGCAGTCGCACTCTACGTAAAGGTGCAGCCCTACACGAAGGAAGCTAAGTTAGAACGACAACTAGAAAGCACATCACAACATTTGAAACAGACGCAACACGACTTGCAGCTAAAAGAGACCCAGAACAAGCAACAATTTGAAGAGCAACAGAAACAACTTCAGGAAGTAAATCAGAAGCTACAAGAGACAGAGAAGGCTCTACAAGCGAAGCGATCCACTCCTAAAGTATATGCAGCCGAGACACCTACATTCGTCCCTAGTGGCGATAAGGCTACATGGCTAGCACAGTCTGGTATACCGGCCGACCTCTGGTGGGCAGTAGACTGGATAGTTACACGTGAAAGCGGATGGAAGCCTTGTGCCTACAACCCCGGCCGAAACGACTGTAACGCCAACCCGAGCACTGCCTGTGGGCTAGTGCAGCAATACCCGTGTCATAAGATCCCCGGCGACTGGCGAGACCCAGTAGCGGCTCTTAAATGGCAGTACAACTATGTGAATGAACGATATGGTGGTTATGCACAAGCCGTAGCCTATTGGCAAATCCACGGCAACTATTAACCCTGAAAGGAATATCACCATGGGACTTTTCGAACTTTTGATCGTACTAGTTATCGTCGTCGTCATAGTAAAAGCCGTACTTTAGGCTTGACTTTGTAAAACGCTAGTGTATAATGCGAGGTAGGAGAAAATCCTTCCTCCATTTCACTAAAATTAAAAATCTAGTAGACAATCTGGTGAGCATGTCGGACTAAGAAGGTCTTGCAAGGCCGAGGTATAGCAACCGGAAAACAGTCGTTCCCAGATGGCGGTACGCAACCACTAACCATGCAGCGTGAGGAAAACCGCCTGAGTCCGGACTCGAGCACGTACTTCGTTTGTTAACGACGGAGACTGTGCTCACTGGTTTGTCTATTAGTAGAGAAAAGAAAAACGATGGACACTCCCACAAATGAGTTTTATGTAGGTCTCTCAAGGCCAGAATTACTTGAACAACTATCGCAAGTAGAGAGCGAGTTGTCGGCTATTCACGCCCAGAGAGCAGAGTTAAATCAACAAGAAACAGTAGCCCAAGAGCACCGTAGTTCTATACAACGTGCCTTGGGTTGTTTTGTTTTGTCAGATAGGAGAGAGGATGCGAAAGTTTGACTCCGGGGCAACCCGAAACGACGACACCGACAATATAGATTATGAGGGGTTTTTGTCACCCCTAGCCATTAAAGCCTTCGGTGAGTACATGCACAAGCATCGTATACAGGCAGACGGCACCCTACGTGACTCAGACAACTGGCAGAAGGGTATTCCTAAAGACGCTTACATGAAGTCCGGTTTCCGGCACTTCCACGACTGGTGGATGGAACACCGAGGCCACGAAAGCCGTGAAGGTATCGAGGACGCTCTGTGTGGACTATTATTCAATGTTTTTGGTTATTTGCACGAAATAGAAAAAGAGAAAGACTTTAATAAAAAACTAGAGGACATACCATTCTAATGATAGATCCAATCTCAGTAGTCGTAGTGCGTTGGGCAAAAGGCTTTGTAGCCCACGTACGGTTCGAAGACAGCCAATACGACATAGACATCAGCAGCCACAATAAAAACTACTTACATGACGCCGTAGAACGTCATTGGAGAAAAATAAACAATGAGTTACAAAGCTTACCCGAAAATTCATAGACTCGGCAAAGAAGAAACCGACGGTATATTAGACCATGAATTTGTAGTGCAGGAAAAGGTAGATGGTGCTAACTGTTCAATCTTTCAGCTAGACGGCAAACTCCGCTGTGGTACACGTACTCGTATGTTGCCAGAGGATGAGAGCTTCAATGGCTTTCAGGAGGCCGTACAGGGCAATCTACAGCTTGCTATGTACTTCAGCCGCAACCCAGATCACATACTCTACGGCGAGTGGCTCGTAAAGCACACGATTACCTACGAAGAAGAAGCTTATCGTAAAATCTACCTCTTTGATATATACGACGCCGCACAAGACTTATGGTTCCCCCAAGAATTTGTGCAACAACAGGCAGAGTTCCTAGGGCTAGAGTACCCACACATCTTTGCTAAAGGCAAGTTGACAGAAGAACAAATAAATGAGTTCGTAGGTAAGTCAATGCTTGCACCAGCCGGTGAGGGTGTTGTGCTGAAAGCACCTAACTTCGTGAATACCTTCGGTGACCACTGCTACGCCAAGGTCGTACACCAGAAGTTCAAAGAGAGCAACGCCATCGTTTTCGGTGGTAACAACAAGCACTCCGAGACCTACTGGGAAATGTACGTTGTGAACAAATACTGTACTACGGCCAGAGTTCGCAAGATCATGCAGAAGATACAATCGGAAACCGAGAAACGCCTAGACCTAGAACACACCCCCCGTGTGGCGGGCTCTTGCTATCACGACCTCATAACAGAAGAGATATGGGAAATTGTGAAGAAAGTCCCGGCTCTAGATTTCAAACGGCTACAAGGTCTGTGTATGCGTAAGTTTATACAGATATATAAGGACATATTAACTAATAGTCTGTCAATAGCAGACGAGGAGAAAACAGAATGAGTTTACTGTGGAGGGTCTTCATTGACCCGTGGATCATAATGTTGTGTCTTGGTGGTCTAGGACACATGCTGGCATTGCCGGTGCTATTTATAGCCTACTGGCCATGCGTATTATTTGTAATTGCTGTTCAGGCAGCATGGGGGACATCACGATGATAGACGTTAAATATATGCACTCGTGGAATAGCAAGGTTTCACGTGAAGAAGAAATGGTAGAAAAGTTCGGTGAACTCTTGCATAGCGAAGATACGGCCGACAGCTATGAAGTTGCAGAGAGCCACCTATATAAGAAGGGTCGCAAATACTACTGGCTACAGGCCAATGGCTGTTCTTGTTGGGACGGTGACTATTACGGTTACGAACTAACATTGACAGAATTGCGAAAATTAGCAAAAGCTCGAGCAAAAGACCCGGATGGGTATTCCGGTGCAGGGCACGAAAAACTTATGGGGACATGGATAAATGAAAATCTTAACCAAAGTCGTAGTAGGAAGTAGATTACATGGACTCGCTAACGATAAATCAGACTTTGACTATCGTGGTATTCACATACATCCGCTTAAGGACGTACTTAGCCCATTCAAAACACTTAAAAACACGACGTGGATAGAAGGCGATGAAGACAACACCAGCTACGAGTTACGAGACTTTTGCAAGCAAGCAACCAAAGGCAATGCAACAATTCTTGAAGTCTTTTTCAGCAACCAAGTCGTCTCAACCTCTCCAGTGGCGGAGGAACTACGGGAGAACTGGCGTAAGTTTATGGATACCGATGCTTTTGTTGCAGCCTCCCGAGGCTACGCTGCTAATCAGTACAACAAAATGCAACTATTCTCTCCCGATCAAAGAACTCCTAAGTTTGCTGTTGCATATATTAGAGTCCTCTGGCAGTGTGCCGAGTATCTACGAACTGGAACCTTTCCTTGCCAAATACAAGGTGAGGTCGGTGAATTCTGTAAGAAAGTTAAATACACAAGTGTGGATCACTTCGGAGACCTTGTCCCTGAACTAACGGAGAGATTTATGTTGATGCAAGCCCGAGTTACCGACGCCTACGCACAAGCGACCATTGAGAAACCAGACATTAAATGGATCGAGGAGTTCCTCTATGAAGCTTACACAGGAAAAATATGACCTTTACGTATTGCCCCTCCGCAACATGTCCAAAAAGCATGACATGGAGATAGAGCGTATGTTTGATGCTTGGGTTCGCAATAACACACCAGTAGAAGACCGGATGACCCAGTTCTGGGCAGTGATGGATTACCAAAAACTAGAGTGGCGTGAAGCCCTCGCCAGAATGGAGAAAGGAGTCAGAAATGGAAGAACCGATAGTTAGCAAATGTTTCCACTGTGGCGACTACCACCGCATTGACACCGAGTGTTCGCAGGCCAAACTTGCACACCTCGGCCTACACGAAAACCAAGCATGGTTTATGTTCACGATCCTGCTAGAACGGCACGAAGCCCGTATAGCAAAAGACACACAGTTAATCGCATATTACAAAAATAGAGCTGAAAAAGCAGAAAAGGAGCTCAAAGATGCCAAAGCTAATAATGACAAAAGGTCTACCAGCGTCGGGCAAGACAACGTGGGCTAAACAGCAAAAAGCCAAGAGGGTGAATAAAGATGATCTCCGTGCTATGCTAGATAATAGCGTATGGAGTAAAGAGAATGAAACATTTGTTCTTGAAGTTAGGGATAGCCTTGTTACTCATATTCTTAATAGCAATTATGATTGTATCGTTGATGATACTAATCTCGCACCCAAACATGAGTCCACTCTACGTGCATTAGCCGAACAACTTGGGGCAGAGTTCGAGATCAAGGACTTTACTGACGTATCTTTGAGTACGTGCCTTAAGCGTGACAGCGAACGGGCAAATTCAGTTGGTGAAAAAGTCATAAAGACGATGTATAAGACGTTCCTGAAGGGGAAAGTGGACGTCGCACAATATCAGCCTATACCGTACAACGACGATTTACCAGCCTGTATCATTGTTGACATCGACGGGACGCTTGCACATATGTCAGGCCGCAGCCCATACGACTATTCGCAAGTTCATACTGATACCGTAGACGAAACTGTCGCAAACATTGTCCGACGGTACTACGCTCGTGACATCATGACCGACATACCGGAAACCTATGTAGTGATTGTAAGCGGCCGGGAGGACGGCTGTAAGGACGTCACCGTGAAGTGGCTCGCAGACAATGGGATCCCCTACGACGAGATTTATATGCGTAAGCATGATGACCACCGTGATGACCGAATTGTCAAGAAGGAAATTTACGACGAGTTTATTAAACCACGCTACAACGTCCGGTTCGTACTAGACGACCGTGACCGTGTTGTAAAGATGTGGCGTGAACAAGGCCTCAAGGTGCTTCAGGTCGCCGAGGGGGACTTCTAATGGGTAAGCTCGTTATGTCCATAGACTCCTACGGCACAAAACACACAGTTGAAATGTCAGATGAGTCCACCATGGATCAGTGCGTCAAGGCATTTGTAGATTTGATGATTGCGACCGGCTACTCTGAAGAAGGGTTAGCAGAGATATTCAAAGACGGCGACCCCCGACGCTGGGACTCTGCATGGAGCGACAATGAGCAAGGGTAAGCTGATCTTCACGAAGGACAACGAATACTACACTCCTAAATACGTAGTAGACACCTTCGGCAAGTTTGACTATGACCCTGCAACAGTGCCCGAGAAGGCCGCAGAGTTCGGCATAGCTAACTTCGACACCGAGGAGACAGACGGCCTCTCCCGAGACTGGACACAATTCAAGCGTATATGGATCAACCCTCCATTTACTCGGAAGCACGAGTTTCTCGCAAAAGCTTGGGAAACCTATCAAAAAGCCAAGAATGACATATATATTCTGGTGCCGATAGAATTTCTAACTACTCTACGCTTCCATGACAACGCAGGGGGGGGTACTGTGTACATTCCTAGAGGTCGTATTCAATTCGAAAGTGGGCTTGGCAAGACCGCCTCCGGCGTTTCGTTCGGTACAGTAGTCGTCAAGCTAGGTGACACCTATGAACTAGAGCTCATAACATTTAATAAGGAGAATAACAATGCCAACACCAGCACCTAAACCAGAGCAAATCTGGGCACACACCCTAATGGAATTAACTAAAACGGCACGTGGCTACAACGAAGGGATGCGTTTCGGGCAACTACTCTTCAACGCAATATCACTATATGACAAAGCAAACTACACCTCGGAATACGACTCCGATTTTCATTCAAGACTTTTTAACATCTACGACGAAGACCTTACTAAAGCCCTCGAGGGATGGTTTGAATTCGTGGAGCAACAAAAGGCTGATAAAAATACCAGTAAGTGATTTCTTTTTTAATATGCGTACTGTACAATGGAAAGGCAAGGTGCAGACAGTCGAGTACGACCTCATGACCATGCTCATTAAACAATGGATCTCGGAGGGTATGTCTAGGGAAGAAGCTCTAGATTTAATGTTTGATATATAAAATCATACATACATGTTGTGAAATAACTCACAGACACCATTCCGCTTTAGGTTTATGCTCAAGATACCTTAACAATTTAAGGAGGGTATCATGCTAAAACCTAGGGAGGTTCTGGCGGCTAGACACCGTCGTAACTTCGTACGACGCATGGAAGCCAAGCACCTACATAGAATTAGGGCTTGACAAAAATGCGATAGCGGAATATACTTGTATATGCTGTCTAGTCGCAGTGCGATTAGGAGGTTTCAAGGAGGAAGTAAAATCTACGAGTCTATGGGAGTGGGCTCTACGAGGAAGGTACTACCAAATTGAAATACACGTAGCGAAGGGGCACACTTGCGAGAGTGCCTCTTTGTTATTTAAAGCGACTAGGCAGTCTTGTGAAAGGGTCTAGTTGTTCGGGGATTAAGTTTAATAAGTGTGCAGCGGTTACGGCGACAGCACCGATAGCCGCAATACGTCCGTAGGGACGCTCTAAAGCCCTATCTACAGCATGAGACAGTGTTTCTGGCATATAATAATCAAAAGCAGCTACACCGGCCGCTAAAGCGACCCAACCAGCAGTTCCTACGTGAGACTCAGAGCGTTCCACTTCTGTGTTCCCAAGCGTAAGGGTGTTCAAAGGCTTCTATGCCTTTATCATTGGGAACCACAAATTCAGTGTGGAGAGGGGGTTCGGCCTTCTCGTCATGCATTATAATAGATAAGATGTTGGCCTCTTTGTGCCACATCAGAAAGACCTCTAGGCCGTTGTTACGCCTAAACATCAGTTCGTGGGAGTCGTTATTCAACTCCATGGCCGATCCATTCTTGTGGGAACGTGTCCTGTGAGCGAATATCACCATACATAGTGGCGTCAAACGCACGTACGTCGCACTCAGCGACCTCATCCATGTTTAGGTGCATTGGGTATAGGTTTTCGAATAAAAAGCCAGCTAACTGGTTGAAAATCTCTTGGTTACGGAATAAGTAGCCACCTGAGTTTGACTCTTCGTCGGTCACAATAAAGACGTGATCGTAGCAGGCCAACTCTCCGGCAAAGGTGAACAAAGACGTATTTCCTCTATGAGCGAGTAGTTTCTCGCCATTCATGGTGATTTCTAGAACGGGTTCTTTTTCCATGGGGAGTGTCTTTATTTTAGATTTGTACCTACATTATACCATATTCGTCAACATAAAAAAAGACCCCTTGCGAGAAAGCGTAGGGTCTTTATAGTTTTGTTTTAGCACTTTGCCAGTCGTTTGTATTTTTGTTTGCTCTGCTTACTAGGCCAGTTATATAGTTTTATTAGAGCGAGGAGGAGTTCTCTTTGAGAGACCTGCGTGTGAGATGGGAGTTAAGGAGGGTTAAGCCATAGCCAAATTGTTAGGGTACGAGGAAGGTACTAACTGGTTGGTTGCATTGTAACAAGCTTATGTCTTAAAGTCAAGTTTTAATTAACGCACCCTTTTGCCAGTGGCCACACGTGTTACAACGTAGGCGGTGGTAGCGGCGTCGGTTCGTATAGCGTGTACCTCTCTTATGGAGACTCGAGCCACCACAGTTCTCACAGAGGTTAGGGTCACCCTTGTCAATCAGTCCAAGATTAGGGTGGTTAGCGATCCAAGGACGTAGCTTCAGATAGACCTCTTCTAAGACCTTGACATCTTGTATGTTATATTCTTTCATGTGTGCCCATGCAGCAGGGTCACCGGCTAAACAGCCGTCCCAAGTCTTGATACCACCAGCGTCAGCTTTGTGGTCTAACCCAAGAGCTATTGCAAGGTCAGCAAGTTTGTTACTTGAGAAGCCGAAGTACCGCTTGGCTACTTTCTTAGTGTCTACTTGGAAGTAGTTCGAAGGTGGGTCTAGGTCATGAACAGCGATCCGAGCATTAGTTTTCTTCTGGTCGAACTGGTCGCCATTGTGAGCGATTACTATGTCTGCTTCGGAAAAGAGTTTCCACAGGTGGGCAACGACCATAAAGTCATTATTAACGCCCGGCTTGTAGTCGGGGAAGTCGTCTTGGGAGACAATGTGTATCTTGTCTTCGTCGAGCCACTTGTACGCAAAACATAAGATCTGCATGTCCTCTACGATTTCTCGCTCTATAGGGTTTTCGTCATAAAGTCCCCACTTTTTCTCACGGGTTATTAGATAACTTGTTTCCAAGTCATACAGTAGTATTTTTGCCATTGGGAGTGTTTACTTTCATTTTACATATAACTTTTTTCTCTTATTTTTACTAAGGTAGATCATGCCATCAGCTAACGCCGTGACTAATGCACCCAGCATGTATTCTCTACTTGGCCTTTCAGGAGGTAGTTCGGTGGCGTGTATCTCGTCGTGATCCCACCGGCATATATCTTCTTTGTTTTCTGGCAAATTCCTAAACTCTGTGCCTATTATATCACGGTAGTCAACCCTAGGAAAGAAAAGGTGGTGCTCATCAGAGAAGCAACCACCGTTTTCGGCATACGGACAGTCAGGACGAGGGTTAGGACACTCGCCCCTCACGGTTATTTACCGGCTGTCTTAAAGTCTGTAGCACCCTCGACACCGAGGTAGCCTAGTACAACTGCTACTGCACCCGGGACGTTCCCGTTGGCAACACAGAAGATAAAGGCTGATAGAGCAAGCAAGAACTTGCGGCTTGTGAGTCTTTTGAGTAATTCTTTCATGGTTTTTCCTTTTTATTTAATTCCTACTAGTTCACGGATCAGAGCCTTGAGGGTTTCCCACTTGGAGTTGTCCCCAACTTGAGCCTTTAGGGACTCATTCTCTTTTGACAAACGAGTGATTTCGTTGTCTTTGATACCAACAATTTTGACCTGTTCGGCCAGCTTGTTGGCAATATCTACGTTACCCTTCTTAAGAGCGTCGTAGACGGCTATAATCTGGTCTGTAGTAGCACTTTCGTCAGGCTTGCGTTCTACGCCTGTTGCATCGCATATACGCTGGAAGTTTCCACCACGGACTTCTGCGATATTGAAGTTCGTCTGGTTGTCGGTTCGTAGCTGTACATTCTCAGCAGCAGCACGAGTAAAGTCTGCCTTGCGGTTCTGCCACGGATAGGCGGCAAGCATACCGTATATGAAGTCATGCCAGCTTTGGTTTGTATAACCGTAGTCTTCTGGGTTAGGACTTCGACCCCAGACTTCACCGAGGATGTTGTCCACATCGCCTCTGTTTGGGTTCATATTAGTTCCTTTCTTTCTTAGTAGTCCGGCTATTCGAGCCGTTGGAATTGTTCTATAACGTATTTCGTCACCACCTTGGCCGTCACCGTCGCCAGTAGCACCGTTCTGTTCTATAGCAGTTGTGCTGTTTACGGCGATCATGATATGACCGTATGGGTTCGTGGAGGTTGGTTGTAAGATGACAATGTCACCGGCCTGTGGGGTTCCACCTACCTTGTCAAAGTCTTGTAAAAGACGTGCAGTAGGCTTTGTCCAATAGTCAATTGCATTGCCCCAGACACCAGATGTGATGCCCCAACACTCGGCTAGGTATTGCAGAATAAGGTCAACACACTGGTAGGCGTAAACCTTGTCATAGTCAGTACGGCCGCCAAGCCACTTGTTGATGAATTGTTGAAGAGACATTTATTCTCCTTTAAGGGATTACTTTTGGGACTTCTTCAAGCAGACCCCCTGAACTGCTTGATTGCGAGTCCGACGGGTTAGAGGGTGAGGAGGTAGCATTGGCATTTGCGTTCGCAGAAGCAGGGGTGCCATCCTTGGTATTAGTTGTTGAGGTTGACCCAGTAGGGGTCGTAGTAGTAGTTGTATTGGAGGTTGTGGGATTATTGGCAGTATTGTTAGGTTTGACGATTACAAGAGCAACCAGAGCGACCAGAACGGCCGAGACGATAATTCCGACACAGAAGGCAACGGCGGTCTGCACCCACTTAGCAGCATATTTGCTGTCAAGATTGTCTATTTTTGTATTGACCGTTGCGAACCCTTCCGTAACAGTAGTTTTAATTTCTGCTACATCAGCCTTAACCGCTTTGACTTCAGTTTCTACCACCGCTAACCTTTCTACTTCTGATTTTGTTGCCATTGTATATTCCTATACGAGCTCGATTATCATCCTAGAACGCCATCGAGCACCGTAGGCACCCGTGCCGTACTGGACGTTTGTTGTACCACCGTTAGCCGCTGTTGAGCAGACGTAGGTGTGTGAACCGGTACTTGGTTCGATTACATCACTACAGTTAAATGGAGTTTCAGTCGTTGACGTGATCGTATCTTGTGCGAGGACGGTTGAACCCTCACGGACTGCTACAGCACCGTAAGACCAACCAGTGTTTAGGGCTGTTCCGATGAAGGAAACCTTGACACGACGGCCAGCAGGGACAATGACAGGGCAACTCATGGCTGTAACGTCTACGTATGAACCAGTGGTTGCAGTTGAATAGGTACCTTGCTGTACACGGTAGCCGATAATTCGACGTTGTGGGTCACGTGGGCAGATTAGGTTGCCGAGAGAGTCAGTAACGGCGTAAGGAGTTGAGGAGGCAATAGGGAGTAATTTATCGTGTTCACCTTGGTTGATAGAACCAGCGTTAGCGATGGTTGTAGCACCAGCTACGACGATACCAACACGGAGATCCCCGGCCGTGAGAGCCTGTGAAGCAGCGTTGTTGTTGACTTCGTTTGTAATATATGATGCAGTACCGTCACCGTTGCTTCGGAGGTCAATATAGCGGTCTTTAGAGGCACCGACGGTCTGGGCTGAGACAGCCGCTACCGTACAGCGTTCACCGGCGATATAGGCCACACCAGCACTGATAGAGTAGTTCTTGTTGACACCAGCGTTGTCGGCAGTAATAACACAGCCAGACGATACGTGATCGTAGATGAATTCACTAGCAGTCTTTAATTTAGAGGTGTTGATGACGTTATTAGTAAAGGCACGGCCAGACTGGAAAGCTTCCCAGAAGCCTGCTACAGGAGCCATAATAACGGTTGCACCCGTTGAGTGGGCACCGGCAGTTGTGTCGTCTTGGCCACGGCCGTCAGCAACAGACGGACATACGACCTTGAGGGCTGTTTTAGAGTTATAGAAAATCACTTCACGGGCGGTTGTGCTATCTGGTTCAATAACCAAGAAGCCTTCCGTGGAGTTAGGAATTGCGTCCATTGGAATGTCAGTAGAACTGGTGGTGAGGTCACCGGTCAGTGTAGCTGAGAAGAAGTTTTGGAACCCGAGGTTCGCTGTGGGAGTTGCTGCCATTTTTGTTTACCTTTTGTTTTTGTGGTCTATGTTTATTATACCTTATATTAGGTGAAAAGTCTAGAGTTTAATCGTTACTTTACCCTTGCTAGACTTGCTTGGAGTGTTGACATTTTTAAAGCTTATGCCGGTTGTACGACGCTTGCTAGAGAACTTAGGCGTATCGCCACCGCTACTCGCTGTCTTGAAGCTTGGGAGTAGACTTGTGATACCAGTCTTAGGAGTTGCATCACCACTGCCACTACCGCCGCTTGAGTTAGGGTTTTCATTGAAGCCACCGCCGTCAGGTAGACCGTAGCCATACTCTTTGCGGAACTTCTTAGAGAACTTCAGTGATCCGACTAGGCCGGAGTTATAGAGCTCATCATCCATTTTGATAGCGTTATCAAGGTCTTCCTTGCTAATCTGCTTTTGGTCGATTAAGTAACGTACGTCAGAGCTAGAACCTTCGTTGTAGATGTCACGTTGGTCAGTAGAGTAGTTCAGCTTGTAAGTAAATGTTTGGAAGGCCTTGGCTTTATTACGCTTGTCAACCTCGGTATATTCAGGGTGGGAGTTAAGGTCATCTTCGTACTCAGCGTAGGCTTTAGCAACAGCGTTAGAAGGCTTGAATTCGCTTAAGCCCTTAGAGCGTTCCTTGTTCAGTAGTTCGGTAATGGTCTTAGCGGTTTCATCCGGCGTGTCACTCTCAAGATAGCGTTTCTGAGCGTCTTTACTGAGAGAGTTGTATTTGGTGAAGTATTGTCGGGCGAGCACTGATTTAGCACCGTCTGGGACTTTCACAGACTCGGCGTTTTCAATGTTCTTTTGGTGCTGTTTAATAGAGTCATAACGATCTTGGTCAATTTTGCCACTCTTCACGTAGCTTTCCAACTGGTCGTCAGTGAGCTTCATAAGAGCCTGATCTTCTTTAGATAGGCCACGGCGGTAAGTGTCAGCCATAGCAGACTTACGCTTGTCGTCAATCATAGCCTGTTTTTCAAGCTCAGTAGCGTCTTTAGGGAATTTAACTTTAACAGGGCGACCCTTGTCGTCTAGGAGTGCTTGGCCGTTCTTGTCGGTAACCATATCAGGGGTGATTTTACCCTTAAACATGCCATTGACACCTTGGTCTTTAGAGGCTACGGAACCGTACGTTTGGACACCGATACCGAAGAAGCCGGGTGCGTTGAGACCAACACCCTTGGCAACATTGCCAGTATCTTTCGTTGCTTCGTAAGCACCTTGAGCCCCTAAAGGTATCAGACGTTGGCCGATAGGGTTCTCGAATGGGTTCAAACTAGTCGTTTTCAGTGGTTCACCTTGGAAGTCTTTACCTTCAAGCAGTTGGGTTGCAAGGCTCAGTAGTGGGTTTTCCTTGTTTTCAAATGCCTGCAATAGGATGTCTTTACGGGTAGGAGCTGTGAAACCGTCCCCTAAAGTAGCCAGTTCACCAGTTACGGAGTTAATCTTTTGTCCGGTTGCGAGTTGTGCAGCCAGACGGATGTTCTGTTGTAGACCACCAAGGATGTCATAGCGAGTATTGCCGACCTTGATTTTAGCGAAGTCAGCCGAGCGAGGATCCCACTCAACCCCTGCACCAGCGGCACTAGCGAGGGCTAGAACGCTACCAGCAGTAGTCAGGAAAGAAGCCTGCGTTTGGAGGGCAAGTTTACGGGCTTCAGGGCTCAGACGAGCGTAGAAAGCAGGGTTTAAGGAGTTCAGTTTAGCAGCCCATAGGCGAGGGGCAAATAGGGTAGTTGACAAAGTCTTCATATGCTGTTCTACTAGGCCACCAGCTTTACCACCACGGCCAGTAAAGGTGTTAATCACCTCACCGAGGTCGGTTAGAGCCTTGTCATTGCCTTCGAAGAACTTCAGGAAGCCGTCTACGCCACCATAGGAGTCGATTATCTTCTTCGTAGCGTCATAACGTAGTTTGGTCAGTCCACCAGAATAAGCACGGTCAGAAGCCTTTACAACACGGCCTGCACCGGGTATCTTTTCAGCAATATCAGCAGCAGCAAACGCCTCTTCCATAGAGTCGTCAGCGGCGGTCAATGCGACCTTCATTTTGTCTTTAATCACTTCGTAGTAGTCACTGTTCTTAATCTTGGACATTTCTTTGTTGAAATAGTCAGCAGAAGTAGCGTATTTAACGGACTCTTTGTTAGCTCGAGCCCATTCTTTAGGCATACGAGTTCCTAGTGGTGCGGCCTGTCGGAAGCCCATAGAAAGGTCTCCTGTAGCCATTAAAGCACGTGGTGTACCAGCGACTTGAGCCAGTTTATCTCGCCAGCCGTCAGGGGCAGTTGCGACAGCCTCTTCAACGGCGTTAGCCATGTCTTCACCGAAGTATTTGCGGATGTAGTTAATGTCACTAGCGGTAGGTTTCTCGGGATTAGCACCCCAGATCTTACGCATAGCGTTCTGTGTGTTCAGTTTTTCAAAGTCACGGAGGTTGGACTTTTCGATGTCATTTAAGATAGTTGTTTGTACACCCTCGTCGGCAGTAATAGGGCTAAAGCCACTTTCAGAGTATTTGCCCTTCAGCGACTTCAGTTTAGAACGGAAGCCAATTTCACCACCACCGGCAGCTTCGAAGTTCGAACCAGCTTGGGCAATACGAACACCCTTTTCGCCTTTACGTACCTTCTGTACGTCTTTGTAGGCAGTCTCAGCGTTGTTGAGCTCGTCCATGACCTTTTGTACGGCCTGTCGGGACTCTGGGTCAAGATTAGGGAAAGCTTCTGCGGCGTCGGTTGCAGCCTTGGTAGCCTCATCAGCGTTCTTATTAACAGTTTCACCGATATTAGCAGCTTCACCACCGACGTTGTCTGCCGCCTGAGTAGGAGCCGCATCTGCAACTCCCGACTGCGTCTTAGAAACCTCATCTGCCGCCTGTGCGACAGGAGTAGCCGGAGTCTGTTCTGCGGCCTTTTCTAGAGCAGCTTTAGCGTTAGGCGACAGTTGACCTAGTTCTTCTTGGGTCACTTCTCGAGTGGCTTGGCGAACTTTGTCACCAGCCGTCAGGTGAGGCATATCACCCTTTGTGAATGGTATGTTGTTTACTTCGTCAGATAGGAATTTAGCTTGTTCTGGGGTCAGTTTGGCGTGTACACCAGCTTGAGGAAGGTGGAATACTGTGCCCGGATCGCCACCAGCAGCCTTAATAGCAGCGATGTCTTCAGCAGGCAAGTCAGGAGTTTTGTTTGGCAACGCAACGCCGATATTGTCAGCTTCTTGAGCAGCAATCTTGGAGTATTTTTGAATAATAGGACGCACTTCTTCTGGGACTTCGTTGATCTGGCCATTCATCGCCTTACGCATAAAGTCAGAGAAGTCTTCTGAAGCAAGGTCAGACTCCGTATAGCCGGGTCGGCCGACAGCCTGTTGGTAGGCATCGCCTTTGATACTAGCAAAAGCAGCCTGTTCTTCAGGGGTTAGCTTGTTAGCATAAATGTGGTGCCCGAGTTCGTGATAAGCGTTGTCAACAGTTGCGTCAGCTTGGTCTCGGAAGGTAATAGACTTATCACCAGTGTTGTATTCGGCAGGGTACTGGCTTTCAGCATCTCGTTTAACAGCAGAAATACCCTCGTCTTGTAGTCGTTTTCGGACTTCTTCAGGAAGGTTAATGTTCGGATCCATTTCAAGCTGTTGCAGAACTTGTTTAATGGCGTTAGGGTCAGTCTCACCAGCCAAGTATTCAGCGATGTCGTGATCTACGCCACCAAGTGCTTTTTGGATGGTTTCAGGGCTAGTTTCGCCAATCAGGTCATCTATGAAACTAAAGCTCTTAGAGCCTTTGCCCTTAAATAGGTTGAAGCCTTTACTTACACCCTTACCGAGAACTGGCATGGCAAGGTCAATTGCGGTACCAATACCTACAGATTTACCAACATTTTGTTCATCACCACGACCGGCTGTTTGCAGGACGTCAGTAGCGGAACCACCGAGTGAGCCGGGGAGAATAGTCAGGGCTTTAGCAGCCGCACGAGAGATTTTACCCCCTTCTTGCAGTTTGCTAACAAGGTTTGTGAAAGTGCTCGATTTACTGGCAGCCTGTTCAGCGGCACCAGAACCAGCGAATAATGAGGCGATGTCAAAGACAGTCTTCTGGGCAGTACCAGCCACTTCACCAGCTTTACCAGCTTGGGTATATTGGCGAGTACCGGTTTTAGTAGGATCTTGTTGGTCGGCTAGCTGTTCAAGGCCGAATGTGTTGTGGCCGGGCAGAACAAAGTCAGTACCACGGACGAGACCACGACCAATACCACCGAATAGTTTGTCATTAGAACCTTCTACAAAGTCAGTGAAGCTACCCTTGAAACGGCCATTATCATGGAGTAGTTTCAGGGTTTTTTGTGCTACTGGGTCGGTTGCAGCGTCTTTTTGCATCCTGTTAACATAGGCACGTCGGAACTCTTCGTCTCGAGTATCAAAGTATTTTAGGAAGTCTTGGTCGTTGTTGAAGGTCGCATCTTTGGTACTAACGCCATAAGTCTTTTCAAGGGACTTGGGAAGCAGTGCGGCAGCGTTCCAACCGAAGAGAGTTTTATTCTTACCTTCGTCAAGGTTTATAGCCTTATATTGGTTCGGTGCCACACTTGGATTTTGTGGGACAGCGTTAGGGGTAGTCTTAGGAACAACGATTTGAGGCGTAGCTTTTGGTTGGGCAATGCTAATCTGCGGTTGCTTCTGAGGAGCCACCGATACACGTAGGGACGGATTAGTTTGGTTTAACACCTGTAGGCGTTTGCGTGGATCGTTCAAATCCATTGAGGGTCTCCTTAGACTGTTTGTTGAGTTTGGTCTTCAGAAGCAGCAAGACTGCCTTGGAAACCAGTAAGAAGGGCTTGTTGCTCTTCAGGAGTTAGGCCAGCACTTGTGATGAGTTTCTGACCAATTGCAGCCTTCTGGCTCTTGTCGGCGTTACCGGCAAGGATCTGGCTAAGAGTTGTCTTAAGCTGTACAGCACGTGAGCTTGTAGGTGCGATACCTTCAAGGCTAGCGGCGTTCTGTGCCATGGTGTTGTTGTCAGCAGAACCGGCTTTAAGCTCAGTAATGCGGCCATCAAGTTGGCTACGTAGTGAAGTAAGTTCACCAAGGTCGGTTGTTTCACCAAGACGGCCAAGGATCTGATCCATGCCACCTTTGTTAGCGTCAAAGCCAGCTTTCTGTTGGGTAACCCAAGCAGCGATTTTAGCCATGTTGTCTTGTAGTTCAGTACCAAGATCACGGATTTGGTTTTCACCAGCGTGAGTAACGGTGTCTACGTTGTTACCACGGTAAGAGCTATCAAAGCTTCCACCGGCGGCGTGAGCAGCACCAATCTTCTGGTTTTCGCCTTCAACTTGCTGGGTAATGTCACCAGACTCAGTTCCGAAGCGTTCGTTTAATTTGCCTGACTGTTCACCAGCAGCAGCATCTACTTGACCATAGCGTTGGTTAAAGATGTCTTTTACTGAGTTCACGAGGTTTGTAATTTCACCACGTAGTTGTCCGGCACGTGCAGCGTCAGCAGCGGCTTTTGCAGCAGCAGCGGCAGCAGCAGGATCAACGGCACCACCTACAGAAGTAGTTGCACCGAGGGTTTGACCACCCGAGTTGAGCGAGTAGTTCATTGGGTTGCTAGTAACTTGCAAACCACCACCAGCCGTTTGGGGGCTAGACGTAGTCTGAAGCGAAGGAGAGCTACCCTGAAGAGGTACGCCACCACCCTGCAAAGAGCCACCTGTGACTTGTGGGTTGTAGTACCACTGTCCTTGTAAGTCCATTTTATTTTTCCTTTTAGTTTTTCTGAGTTTTTAATGTTTTTACATCGTTACATAAAGAGACATGTTGTTTCATATATTGTATCACACTTTTGACTATAAGTAAATCTTTCTACTAGAGTCAAAGACGAAGTGGGACTTCGGATAGTAAGCGTAGACCATGCCCAAGAGGACAAAGTTTTCGTTCACTCGGTTATTGTATATTTTAAACTTCATGGTACGGCTATCTAGGTTCAGTCCAATAGACTGGGGGTTGTCCACAAACGAGGCTGTAGCTGTGGTGGTTTCACCATCAGTACCAAGCATGTTTTGACCTAGCATATTCATACCAAGACCACGGGCAGCACCAGAACCGATTGTCGTGGTTCCTACGGTGATACCGTCATCAGAATAAACAGTTAATGTAATTTGCCCGTTCAGGCGTCGGAAGATAAGTCGGATGTCTACCCAGAACTTCGTAATGTCAGGATTGCCAAGGTCTTGTGCCTTAGAGACCACGTAAGCCTCAATTGCAGCACCGTTGTCAGCATAGGTACCGGCCACACGTTTGTAGACCTGAGTACCACCGTCGTCTAGGAAGTAGAGGTCTTCGGAGTTGTCAGTGTTGATGAATTTCACCATGTCCATGGCGTCGAAGCTTTCCCAGACCGTGAAGGCTTGGAAGCGACGATCATAGACTAGACACTTGGTAATACTTGACGCAGAGCCAGTTGGGTGTCCTAGTATATATTTGTTGTCAAAGTAGATAGCGTTACAACGGCTGTAGTATGCTTTTGCAATTCCGTCAACAACAGGTTGAACACGGATTGAAAGGACTTGAGTACGGATAGCGGCAAAGAACTGTGGTTCGTTACCTAGAACACGCATACCTTCCCTTGACATAAAGTACACATCATTTTCTACGTTAACAATGGACTTGTGTGAGACACAGCCAGTAGCGTAGGTAATAGGTGTAATAGTAGGGTTACCAGAGCTGTCAAAGGTGACTTGATAGATCGAGCGTTCTTTGAAGACGATTAGTACCTCTTGGAAGATAGCCAGACCCGTGATTTTATCACCATCGTTCTTACGAATGTCAATGACGTTGGCTTCAGTAAGGGCAGGAGTACCAGCAAAGGTTGTAGCACCCGGCACGTTAGGGTTGCCATTTTCTGCATCGTTGGTATTATCAGGTTGTGGTTGGGTACCGCCGGTTGTAACGGTGAAGTCTGTAGCGTCTGTTAAGTTGGATATATACAGGCGTGAGGGTTGCCCGTCTACTCCGGCGGCAATGTGCTTGTTTTGGTAATAGACAGAGAACTTAGCTTTAGGCATGGTTCCGGGGCGTGTAACAGCAGAGCCAGTAAAGTATGCCCCACCTTGGTCACCGTCCCATACGAATAGCTTCAGACGGGCTTGAGTAAATGAAATGTCTTTGGCGGCTGTGAAGGTTGCACCAGTAGCAGAAGACCAGTTACCGGTCGTACGGTATTTGAGGGTTCCTGCGGCTACAGTACACATCTGACGGGTACTCTCTGTAGCGTAGACACCAAGTCCACGGGCACCAGATAGAGCGTCGCCAGCAGTTGTATAACCAGCACGTTTGCGGATTACACCGCCTTCGTCGTATTCAACATTGAGCAATTCAGAAAACTCCCTGTTGTCAATCAGACCGGGAGATACAAGGTTGTTTAACCCCTTGCTCGGGTTCATTATCACCAGACGTTGAGGGGCTTTGACCTTCTTGGCTGGGATCTTAGTATCGCCAAGCTTAGTCATTACCAGTCTCCGGTTGCTCTGTTGGTTTTATCCTGTGCGGTCTTGCGACGTTTGCGAGGCGAGTTAACTTGGTGTGCGGCGATGTCTTTGGCAATTTCACGCTCAAAGATAGCCTGATCCTGTGAAATGTCGGCGTCGGGGTTCTGGCCTAGTTTGACGTCCCTACGAGCACCGAGGGTGATAGTTCGCTTGTTAAAGTAAGGCGTACCCACAGAAGCGGTTGAAAGAATAGGTGCTATCTTCTGGTAGCGGAAGCGTAGCGTGGCCACGTCCGTGTCTTTAATCTTGAGAATGTAGCGGTCACCGTCTCCGATGGCTTCTACCCAAGCAGCACGGTCGCCGTTGGCTAAGTCGTCTTCATCGTCAGCGTCTACGAAGTCAATGTCCTGTGCTACTCCACCAGTATCATACTTAGCGTATGCAAGATGGTTGTTATCATAATCAGTAGGCAACGTGGCAATACCGCTTGTAACGGTCAAGGTTGCGTTTGCACGAGCAAAACGCCACGGGTAGGCCTTATAAGCGTCGTTAAGTGACGTCTGTATAAAATCTGCCCTTGACGTTGAAGTTGTTGAGTTGACACTGCGTTCGCCCATCTCGTAGGCAAGAGTGGTCAGAAAATCGTTTTGGTAGTAAAGCATTAGAAGGATCTCGCTATTCTGTATTCAGGGAAAGCCTTGTAGAGTTGCTTCCCAATTAGTCTTTGTTCTCCATGATTTCGTCCACTCATTTCAATCATAATTTCGGGGTCGAGCTTGACAATTGCCTGATAGAGATAGTTGGGGATTTTCATCGTGTTACGGATGTTCATCTCCTTGGAAGAAGCAGTCTTGCTCTCAGTCTTTTGGCGAATTTCTTTACACGCTTGTGCAAATTCATCGTCAACAGGTTTGAGTTCGGGGTGTAGTGCGAGTAGTAGTTTCTTCGTTTCACGCCATTTAGCAGGCCGTGGAAGGTTTTCTATTTTCTCGATTGTCTTTATGTGTTTTGCACGTTGTTCTGGTGTCATTCTAATTCTCCCGTTAAAGGGGAACCGAAGTTCCCCTCGTAGTCGGCAGTTCTAGAAGAACACACGACCCAACACGTTTGCAGCCTGTTGGTGAGCTTCCAAGGTCAACTCGGTGATGAGTTCCTTGGCTTCGAAGTCACCCGTTTCTGCCAATTGCTTGGTGAACGGTTTGCGGTACCATGCGGTAGCCCATGTGTCTTCTTGCAGTCCGATTACGTCAAAGCCCGGAGTAGCAGTCGTGACATAGTCAGACTTGTTAACACCAGTTAATGAAGTATCACCAAGGCCGATACCAGTGGTAACGTACTTGTGTGCGAACAATTTAACTAACTTAGCAGCGTCACTTTCGTATACGTCTACAGCGTTAACCAAGCGTCGGTCTTTAAGATCAACTTGCTTAGTAGCACCAGAAGTGAAAGCAGAGATACGTCGTTTACCCTTCATAGGAGTATAGACAGCGTCTACGTTTGCACCCTTTACCCAGACTAGTTCGAACAGGTCGTTCAAGATAGTCTCAGTAAGAGAAGTACCAGAGTGGTTGGTTACGTTAGTTGTGATCCAGTTCTTAACACCCTTAAGGTATCGAGAAGAAGCAGCACTGTTAGATGCTACACCGGATGCGATAGAACCACGAACGATTGCGTACTCAATGTCAGACTTAAGAGCCTTCATTTTCTTCATGAGTTCACGGTTCATGCGGTTCCCACCGACACGCTTTAGGTTTCCACCTAATTCAGTACCGGAGATTTTTGCAGTCTTAGCGAAGATCTGCGTGATGTTGACAGGACGAACAGGATCGCTTGAAGCGTCAGCAGGAGCGTCACCAGCTTCAGGTTGTGAGTTAACACCAACCTCTTCTAGAGTTTCCTGAATCCACTCGTGAAGAGTGTTGTTCGCTGTACCCTGTTTGAAACCAGATAACATCTGAGTATCAGTAGGGTCAAGCATGTTGACACCGTCGAGCAATGACTCACGTCGTGCTACATCGGGATAGGTATATACAGTTCCACCTACAGCCATAATTTTATTTCCTTTTCTTTTTTTGTTTTACCGGTAACCCGGATTTATCGAATTTAAACTTTTCCGTCTTTTTCCCATATGCCTAGGAGTTCCACGAAGGCTTCGTCATCACCACGTTGAACACGTTTCTGAAGTGTGGTGACCTTGTCGGCCGTCGGATTACCCTTAGAGGATGAGGACGTTTCTAATGATGCGTTCTTTTGGATTTCGATTGACGACTTTGCGTTCTGGGCACCTTGGGCTTTGGCGTCTGCTATTTTGGCAGGCGTTATGCCTAGGGCGTCACGCACGAGCTTTGCAGCTTCGAAGGCGTTAATCATTTGTCCGTTGTAGATACTTGCAACTCGAGCGTTCTCGACTAACGTGCGAACCGCTGGGTTCGTTTTTAGGTCAGGCAAGATTTTCTCAGCAGCGTCAAGTGCAGCGTGTTCAACATAGTTGTTGTAGCTTTCCAACTTCATTTCGGCTTTGGTACTCTCACGCATATACGTGGCGTACTCGACTGGGTTCATGTTCGTGATCTGGCCAGTTTCGGGGTCAATCTCGGGCACTTTACCAGTGTAACCTTGTGGAGGTGGGGGAAGCGTGGCCTCAAAGTTGAAGTCATCTGCTACCGCATCGGTATTGGTTTCTGTTTTTGAATGTGCGTCAGTTTCGGTAGAGGTAGCGTCTGTCGTGGTAGTACCTGTTTCGGTTGTACCAGTTTCCTGCGTCTCTTCGTCTTCTGTGTTTGTTTTTGGGGTTTTTGTTTCTTCGGTCTCAGTCGTACTTTCTGATCCCTCGGCCGGAGCCGTTGTACTCACTTCTTCTTGTTCTACAGGATTGTGAGCTGTTTGTTCCTGTTCTATCTCGCCGATAATTCCGGCAAGTTCATCTGTTCCTGACATTTTGTCTCCATGAAAGCTATAAAAGCCTTACGTAAGTTTTTTATTTTCCGTCGGTTGGATATAAAATCCGACACCACATTTTTTGTTGGCACAGGCGTGAAAGATTGCTTCCCCGATTGTGTCGGTTGGGTCTGCCACGAGAGTTTCGTGTCGGCAGTCCGTGTCGTTAATGGCCTTTTGTTCGTCCATTTTTACGACGTGCGGTTGGTTTAAGTAGTGTTCTACTACCGCATCATTTACATCATTAGGTACATTATAACTTAAACCAGACGATAAGTCAACATTATTGTTGGGGTTCATCGACTTCTAACTTTTCTTTGATCTTAGCTATACGAATGGGGCTGGCAGCAACTTGCATTTTGCGTAGCATTTTCTTGTAGGCGTTCATGTCTGCCTTGCGAGCTAGGAAGCCTTGGTGATCCTTGTCGTACTTGTCGGACGTGATGTCGTTAATAGCACGAGTCACTTCTGCGGTGGCAAGCTGAACAAACAGCCTGCCTGTCTCGGTTTTAAAGAATTGCTCTGCGGTTATTGCTTCAGCTAACTGTTGGTGCAGTTGCAGGATTTCCTTGTCCTGCTCCAACGGGGGCTGGGTTGAGTCGTTGTCCATTTAAGTCTCCATTCTCGAGTTGGGCTTGTTTTGCACCCATCTCTATTGCTTTATCTGTCATATTAGTATCATGCATAGCAGATGGTTCAAGGCCGTACATCTTCTCGATCTGGGCTTTAACGTCATCTGGTGCGTCTTTATAACTAAAGTTCAATAATTCTTTAGTATTGTCAACAGGTGGTTCAGGTGGAATTTCCACGTTACTGTCTAGTAAGAACCGGTCAACGTCCTTGCTTGAGTATAGGCGAGCCGTCTCTTCGATGATTTCGTGGAAGTTCAGGCGAGGTACGTCAGAAGGCTGTTTGAATAGTTGTGCTTGGGTCATGGCGGCTTTCTGAATACCAAGGACTTCTTGGATCATCATGCCGTGCATATCTCGTTTTTCTTGGTTGCTCAGAGGCACCATAGAGTCGTCGTCAATGTCAAGTTCTAGTTCACCCTGATAGTCGCTGGCCATAACAAGGTCAGGTATCTCACGGCCGTTTTCTGTGCGACGTACTTCAGACGGATCGTCAGCAAACTGTTGGAGGTTAGACAGCCAGATGCGGCCGAGTACCTTCATAGACTGTTTGAAGTTATCACGGAAGAAGCCAATCTTGGTCGTAGCGGCTTCAGTGATTGACTTGACACCATATGCAGTGCCTTGGGTCTTATCGTTCTGTGAGTTAGGCACACCCGAAGCGTATTGTGAGAAGGTTGCGTTTTCGACACCCTTTTCCAGTACGTTCATAACAACTGATAGCTGTTGTGGGTTAGGCTCTGGGAATTTAAACTGTTTCGGTGCTTCACCCGTAAAGGTGACTTCTCCACCGGGCTCAATCACAAAGTCGTTAGTCAGCGTTCCGTCCTCGTACATAATCATAGAGTCGATGGACAGGTTCCAGTTGTCTAAGTAGTGGTTGAATAGGTCGTTGGTAGCAGATTGTAGAGTACGGTTGTTCTCAAACAAGCTTTCACCGAAGACTGAATAGCTCTTCTTACGTGAGTAGAACGGTACAACAGGGAACATGTTGTGCCAGTAAGGGTAGCTCGGTTTGCGGATCTCCACCCAAGGGGTAGTGTCGCCACCGTCGTCCTTGCCTTCGGCGTAAACTGTTAATTGAACACCTTTAGCGGTTCGTTCAAAACACTGGTAATAGGTAACCATGTCAACAGACTCGTCGTGATGTGTGATATTTTCTTCGTTCACAACACGGTTACGGGAGACGTTGTACTGGTGGAATTCGGTATCTTCGTTTTCGTCAGTATTAACCTTATCAAGGTTTTCGTAGAGACCGGAAGCCTCCATGTCAACTAGTGGTTTGTAGCCACGTATAATAAGATAAGGTGCTTTGTAGAAGCTTGGTGCGTCGGCTGGGAAGACATTAAAGAAGTTAATACCCTCAAAGTCGTTGTACCCCTCGGCAGATTTCTTGACAACAACATTCTCGTTGTCCATCATGCCATTTTCATCAAACTGACGGCCGTACTGCTTCTTCTGTTGGAAGATCCACGGGGCGTAGGCATAGCCGGTTCCGGCGACGACTGCGTCAACCAGTGGGTCAAATACCTTGAGCTTCATAGGCTCTTCGTGGCCACACATGTAGTCATAGTGCAGCTTGGCCTCAACACGCTTCTGGCGTAGAGACACGGCTTCAGGTGTGACAAATTGACCGGTTTTGTCGTCGATTTCTAGTTCATTTTTAATTGTGACGTTGAATAGTGGTACGACGTCGGACATGCGTGAGATCAAGTCCCATGCTTTACTTGCCAAGATAGGCACGTAGACCCTTGATTTCCAAGGGGACATTTTAGTTGTGTTCTGTACGGCATACATGATGTCGTAGTATTTTTGAGCGTCTTCAAAGAGGCGTTGCATCTTGTTTTTGCGATTTTCAAAACGCTCAGACCAGACAGAAGCCCGTTTCTTGGAGGTTGTGTTTGCCATTAAAGTTCCTTTTTGTTTTTTGAGAGGGTTCTACATGGGAGCTAAGAGGGTGTTGTAGCTATAACCCACATTATATCAAAAAAGTCAAGACTTGACAAGTTTATTGGTACCTGACATTTATGAGGTGAGAGTAAACTCCCATCTCTTTAATCCGTTGTTTACCAACTTGTTTGCTCATAGATGTTGCTTTTCTTACATTGCCGTACTTGTTTGCAGCTTCGTAGTCTTCTTCTTCAATGGTGTACAGGCGAATATGGCATTTGTTCTTTTCATCGTCCTTGCCGTACAGGGGTGACTCAAAGTCGGGTGTGCTGAGTAGGGCATTGCCGCCGGGTGCCAGTACCTTGTCGATTAACTGTAACAACAAAGTCGGGTCTTTAACGTGCTCTATCACCTCAAAACAGGTGACCATGTCGAACTTCTTGCCTGCTTTAGCAAGCTTTTCTAGGTGTTCCTCTATTGTTCCTTGGTAGAACGTGGCGTCGAGGCCGAGGTAGAGAGCTCGCTCTTTCGCAAGCTTGATGCCGTCCGTCGTGAGATCAACACCTGTAGTGGGTATGCCAAAATGCTTTGCAATAGTAATTGGAAACGAACCATCCAAAGTACCAAGATCCAATAGGTTGCTTGGCTTATGTTCGTCAACCATGTCGTATCCCCATCCAAAACGGGGGATGATTTCATGGACGTTTTGTGCGTCGTTTTCTGTTGTTTCGACAAATCTGTGGTGGGCATAAAAATCCTCATAGTTTTCTTCACTGAAGTCAGTGTCTTTATTGGTTCCGATCATTGAGGTTAATCCTTCCTTTTCGGACGCCTGTCATGAATTGGCGTATAAGCTTACGTCTCTCACGGCGTGGTATATACGTCTCTTCTCTAATTGGTTCGCCAGTCTGAATGTCTGTGCGGCCGGTAGGCAACATAAACGTCACTGGCTTGAAGAACTGCTTGGGTTGCGGTAGACCCACTTGTTCCCTACGCAATCGCTTTGCTGTTCGTTCGCTCATTGCGGATCTCCTCTATAGCGTTTTCCCATTGTTCAGCAACGTCAGCCCAGTCACAGTTAGGAACTGGTGTGCCGGTCTTGCCTTCTTTGAGAGCTTCTACTACTTTTTTAACAAACTTTTCTTTCTGGTAGTCGTCGATGTAGATACGCTGTGTGCGGATCTTGTCACCGGACTGTACAGTTTCGGCCAGAGCAGCTACGTTCGTAACTACTGGATAACACCCGGCTTGTTGAGCTTTAAGGGCGGTAATACAATGGATCTCTGGGAACTGGGTAGGGTAAGCCCAGACTTGGATCTCGGACATTGCCTTGGCCAGTTCTGTATGACTAACACGTCCGTGAACAGTGACTCCCTGATCGGCCATGTCTTTAAACCTTTGTTCCATTTTTTGATAGAAAGCGTCTTCACCTTCGAGGGCGAGCCAACTTTCCCAACCGTAGTAAACGTCAAGCGTAGCATCTGGTATCTCCTTACGAATGGCTGGCCACATATCTAGTAAACATTCAAGCCCACGATAGTAGGCACTGAAGTAGCCAACACTGTTAGTCTTCTTTGTCATCGTCTTCCTCTTTCTCATTTACAATTAGTACGCCACAGGTTAAGGCAGAGCTAGCCACGGACACAGCATTGGTAATTGCCTGCTTAATTACCATAACGGGGTCAATTATTCCATGTTCTTTGAGGTCAATCAGTTTTCCGTCGCCCATTACATCAAAACCTTTTCCGTATTCTGTCAACTCTTCAAGCTTCACACCGTAGCGTTCGCCTGAATTATTCATCAGAACTTTGAATGGGGAGAGTAGGGCTTCACGTAGTATCTCTGCACCGTCTGTAGTGCCTGTGAGCCGTCTTGAGAGCTCAACATAGGTAGTTGCACCTCCCGGGACTATTCCGTCCTTCAGGGCGGCTTCTGTGGCCGCTACAGCGTCATCTATGAGGAACTTCCGTTCGTCAGCTTCCATTTCAGTGTTACCACCTACGTGGATTTCACCAACCTTGGCACGTAGCTGGGCAATACGTTTTTCCATTTTCTGTTTATCGAACTCGCTTTTAAGCGTCTTGAGTTTAGCTTGGAGGTCTTTAATGTGTTCTGAGACGTCTGTGCCGCCAGTAATGACAGTTTCCGTGTGGGAAGCCACAACTTTGTCACAAGTACCAAGATCCGCAACCTTGGCCGACTCGAGCTTGTCTGGGAAGCCTTTTCCGAAGACTTTAGTACCACAGAGTTTTGCGATGTCCTTCAATAGTTCGGGACGAGCTTCACCGAAACCGGGGGCTTTAATGCCTAGTACGGTCATGGTGTCTCGTAGTTCGAGAGCACCGACTACGAAGTCGTCTTTGAAGTCGTCTGCGATCACCACAATACTGTTCTTACCGTTCTGGTACACTTCCTTGACAAGTCCTGCGACTTCTTTTCCGCTAATTGTCTGGTGGACTACCAACACAGCAGGCTGTTCAGCCGTTGCCGTCTGGGTGCGTGAGTCAGTGACAAGCATTGGGTTGATAAGGCCTCGATCAAACGAGTAGCCTTCTACAATTTCGTACTTAGTGGTGGATCGGCTCTGGTCTACCTCCACAACAACCATGCCATCTTTGCCGAGGACGTGGTACATATGGCCGACTTCTTTGCCGATTTCTGGGTCTTCTGAGGCGATAGTCGCCACTTCAATGGTGGCCTTCTCGGTCTTGACCGGTTCAGCTAAAGTTTCTAAGATTTTCAGTGCTTCTACTGAAGCTTCTTCAATTTCCCGACGTAGAACCATCGGGCTATGATCGGTGAGCAGTTTCATGCCACCGTCCATAAGGTGATAGGCGAGAATGGTCGAGCTAGTTGTACCGTCACCGACATTGTCGTTGGTTTTGCTAGAACTGGCTTTAATCATTTCAATACCGACACGAACGCCGGGCTTATCGTAGCTGTTAACGTCAATGGCTTTAGCGACTGTGACACCGTCGTGGGTAACAACAGGTTCACCGTACGCTTCAATCACTGCGTTCTGGCCTTTAGGACTTAGCGTCGTAGAGACTGCGTTATAGAGCAGTTCAGCCCCCTCAAGGAGTTGGTCTTTAGCTTCTTGCCCTAGAATTATTTGTTTTTTCATTTATCATCTTCCTTTCCGTCGAAGTATAATTTGTTGTCTTTGATGACTTGGTAGAGTGCCTGCGAGAGAAACTCTACGTGGTCATGGTTCAACTGCAAGTTAATACAGTGCAGGATTTCATGTAAGAGCGTCACTTCCTTCTGGGACTGGGCTTGGGCTTTTCGGATCTCAATCAAGTTCTGCGAGTCCGTCCAACCGCCAGCCCACGTGGTGTTCTCCTCGTTGGCAACATTGTCAACAACCTTTACGGTTACAATATGTCCACCAATCTTAAGCTTCTTCGGTATTTTCATCGTTTTGCTCTGGTTTTACTAGTTCAACAGGCGGTGCTATTTCGACAAGACCGTAGTCATGTACTCGATAGAAACGGCCGTCTTTGACAACAATACTGTCAATAGGTAGAACTTGGAACTGTTCTACAACTGGTTGCTTCTTAAACATTGAATTGCTCCTTTACGATGCCATTCCCGATGACTTTAAATTTGTTATCCGCTAACTTGGGATATAGGTTGCGGTGGAAATTAGACTTGACAAAGTAAGTAACGTCGTCATAGTCCTTCATCTGTTCTGGTTGTAATGCGTCGTGAATATCGCCAATCTTTACGTTAGCCTTGACATGTTCTGCAAACTCTGGTGCCCGCCATGCGACGAATACATCAAAGGTGTCTCTTCGGTCAAATTCACGGTGGGGAAGGTAGGTGACCTTCACTCGTGATGATAGACGATTTGGATCGGTGTAGGTTGTCCACCCACCACTTTGGCCGGGGGCGTTAGCGTGGCGGTCATAGAATGGTTCGTCAACAGCACCGTAGACGGTAACATCCCACCCTCGGTCTGCCATTTCACGTGAAAGATACACGATTGCTTCTTCTGAGCCACCCATGCCCTTGTCGAGCGTATGAGCACCCCATTCTTCATAACCGGCACCGACCATGAAGACAATAGACTTCTTAGGCCAGACTTTCGGTTCGGAGGTTAGTTCACGTAAGCCACGAAGTCGTACGTCGTACTGTAGGTCAACAACGAGTGCGTCAAATAAAGCCTTGTCGTTACGGAAATACTTGCGTAGTTTCGGTAGCATTTTAATGAAGGTTTCAGCGTCGGCTTCGTTCAAGAAGTTTTCTTCTAGGTCTTGGCGAGCTGGGTTATTTTCGGAAACGGAACGGATCCACTTAAGTGCGGAGTTGTAGTTCTTAAGCATGAACTCACACTGTGCAGCCACGAGGCGAGCACGGTCACGGGACGATGGGTCATAAACTGACATGCCCTGTGGGTCTTTCTTAGTTTCAGATACCTTAACCCATTCTAGGCCTTCTTTCCAGTTGCTCTGGTCGGCTTCCCATTGTGCGAGTAGCCAGTAGGCGTTAGGGTTTTCGGGGATTAGTGCGGCAGCCTGTAGTGCGTAGTTGATAGCGGCGTTGGGCTTCTTCATTAGGTAAGCACATTCGCTCATACAACTAAGTGAACGGTATATGTCCTCGACTGAGCCGGAGACTTTGTTGAAAGCGTCCAAGACAACAATGGCTTCACCCCATTCGCCACGAGCGTGGTGTGAGGTACCAAGGTAAAGTTGGTAGCGTGGGTCATCGGACTCTTTAGTAGCTTCGAGAAGAATTTTGTGGTTACGGTCAAGCGACTCGGCAACGTGGTCTTCACCATTCTTGTGCAGAACTTCTACGTTGACACGATGTGCTTTATATGGTGTATTAGTAACTGGTGTCTCGTGAACCCAACCTTTCCACGTGAAAGGATGCGAGGTGCGGATTAGGCGTTCACGCCAGTGGAAGGCAATACAGTTGCCCTGTTCGTCTTGAGCATAGTTGTATGGCAAGAGGATCTGGTCATACTCGTGCTCGTCAGCCAGCTCTACAAGTTTCGGAATAGCTCTGAAGTCGAACTCGTCGTCACAGTCAATCCAAAAGTAATAGGTGCTTTTACATAGGGCAATGTTTTCGTTGCGAGCCTCGTCAAAACGGTTGTTCCAGTCACGCTGTACAATCGTCACTTCGGGCTGTTTGTCCCACTGCTTCTGAAGTGCAGCGGCAGCCTTCTTGTCGGAGACGGTCAGGTTGATCTCGTTAAAGTACGGTATGGCCTTTAGCAAGATATTGTTGACTAGTTCAACTTCGTCCTTGACAATCATCTGCAACGCTACGGTTGATTTTTCATCTGTCATATTTCAGTCCTTTATTCTTCTCTTTTTTTACGTGCTTCGACAACGAAGCGGTTCACGATTTTTAGTGAACGGTGGAACTTCTTCAAGTCTCCAACCGCACGGCCTAGTCGCCAATCTTTTTCTAGTTCAGGTATCTGGTCGTCTAACATGAACACCAAGACTTCTCTCTTGTAGTCATTGGGGTCTTGTTGTGACGTAATCAAACGATGACCTGAGTAGTGAAGAAAGGCAGCATATGGCGTATCACTGGTCTTGTATGGTTCTGGCACTCTAGTTGAGGGCTCGGCCGGTGTCCGGGTCATAGTATCTCTTTCTTTTTTCACGTTCGACGGGTTTCGCTTTATCAAGAGCCAAATAGCGAATGGCGTCCATGGCGTGATTATTTTTGTCTTCTGGCACATTCGTAATTTCATCTACTGAGTCACGAATGAACGAGTAGCTCTCGAATTCTCGAATGATATTCTTACAGCTAGAACGTACAAACAGTTTCGGCTTGCCTGTACCTTCACGAACTTTAAGAAGGGCACGGACTTCATGAATACCGTTGGCAATGGAGTCAGCACCTTTCTTAGCCCCACGAATACGGAACTTCCTTTTCTTCAAGGACTCCAATTCAAATCGTGCGGCACCGTCCCCTAGAATACGTGCAAACCGGTCTTCACCCATCTTGTCTCTCAACACATGGATCAGTTGGTCTAGCTCTAGGTCAGTCTTGTAAATTTCATCATAAATCCACCAATTGCCTTCAAAGTCAATCTTGATAAAGGCGGCAGCGGTTGGATCGGTCATACCGAAGTCCATCGTCAGGTTGTGTGTGCCCTGCTCTGGCATGGCTTCGTCAAACTCTTTACCCTGTAATACGTGGACATCTCGGTCAAAATCTTTATAAACAAGCTGTGTAGGGTTAGTGAACTCGGCCATCCACTCCTGATTGAATTGGTCGATCTTGCCTTCCTTCTCGTACTCTTTGCGAGTCTCAAGCCATTCAGCTTTCGGGAAATAGGGGTTATCTTGGGCTGTGGCATGTGAGAAGAAGTACATATCTGGGTCGTCTCGAGCCGTCATACATAGGTCGTACCAGTGCGACTGCACACCGTTCGGGGTAGAAATAAATACAGCCCATCCGTTTTTGTCGGACAGGGCTGGTCGAATAATCGTGTCATACATGTACTTGCCGTCGGTCATGAAGGCGAACTCATCAAGCACTGCACCGCAGATACCAGTACCACGGAGGGAGTCTGGGTTGTCAGCACCCTTCAATTCAATGCGAGTAGGTGGAAGGTTCGGATCATGGTTGACAGTAATCATGCCTTCTTGTGTGGGGATCTGAATGTCGTGCAGAATATCAAAGGTAATAGACAGTTCTTGTTCGTTGAACGTCATGAACTCACCTTTGTAGGTCTTACAAATATCACGCCAATAGATAGACTTGGCTTGCTTATAAGTCGGGGCTATGATGTAATATGTTCCTTGACGGAGCATACCCTCTAGGACTACTTTTTCCCATACAGCAACAGACTTACCAGTACGCCGTCCCCAGTTGATCACTTTATGACGCTGTGCATCTGCTAGGAATTCACTCTGTTTGTCGTGAGGTACCGGGAGTAGTAGTGCCATTTTTCATTTTTGTCATAAGTTTTGTTTTATTCTTTAGGTGCATTATAGCACAGATTTGTTTTAAAGTCAAAAAAACCCGACATGCTAGATGCCGGGGGAGTTTACGGGGAGCCGTTTTCTTTCTATTACTGGGAGTGAAGAAACGACGGCTAAAAGAACCACCTAAATCTATTATACCACACGTGTCAAGCTTGGGAGGGGGCTTATATATTTCTTTGTCCTAGACAGCCGAGGTTTAGCCTCATATGTCAGTCGAACTGGGAGTGAATGGTTTACGTACCGAAGCCCCCTTTGGTAGAGAGAATACCCTCTGTTTTGTGTTTGTACGATTTACTTCACTGCTGACATGGTAACAAAGCACTAGCTTTTTGTCAAGAGAAAACCCCCTAACCGAAGTTGAGGGGGCAGGAGAAAAGCCACGAACAAGTCATGACTATTACATTATACCATAAGCAGTTCAGAAATCAAGGGCAAATTGAAACCTGAAACTATCTTGTCGTCAATGACTGTAACTGGCACCATGCTGTAGCCGGTCTTGGCGAAGATCTCGGCCGCTGCTTCTGGGTTGTCGTCCACATTCATTTCCTCGTACTGAACCCCTTTGCGTTGGAGGTATGATTTTAGCATATGGCATGGGGCACAAGTTGTGCGTGTGAAGACTGTTACGGTCATAATTTTTCTTTCTGGGGGAATAGACCCCCCTATCCGTGGAAGGAGTGGGGAGAGGCAAGACTGCCGCCTTTTATTCCTACGGGAGTTAGGTTTATGTATTACAGTGAAAATTTCGGTTTACGGTGGAGACTACAGGTCGGGTCTGGGACTTTCTTCGTAGTGCTTTGAGAGCTGGGGTTTTTAGAGAGCTCTGTCCGTGTTCCACGGTTCCTAATTTCTACTCGCCGGATGATCGACTTATCTTCCTCGAAAGGAAGCTTCCACTTGTCGTAGGGTCGAGGCTCTAAACTCGTTGCCCTTTCGCCATCATCTGTGATATGGTCGGGAGTGTTTTGGTGACAGTTTTGTTTTCGAAGGCTGAGAACTTCGTTTACTGTAAAGATTGGGAGTGATTGCACAACAGCAAACACTTGGTACTAATCGTACTACAAAACATAATCTTTTTCAAGTCTTGACTTTGCAAATTGTTTATGCTATACTCCTAAAAGTACATTAACTTTTGTCGTTTAACAAGCTGGCTGCACGGCTAGGACATTGTTGCTCGCCCGTAAGGGTATGACGTCGGTGATAATAATCAGAAACACAGGCGAATAGGCAGAAATGCGAGTGATGATCCACCTCCCTACAAACCCAAGAACTAACTAGACATTTAATTGGCTTATTAGTGCAGAGGGAGGTCATGTTGGTTACCTGAGAAATCGGAAGTCCAACCGAAGTTAAGAACTCATAAGAACACCTCCGGGTGTTTTTTTGTTGACAATAGATA
>ERZ869925.355-NODE-355-length-35129-cov-8.158608_pt1 | contig 35129 bp, 26 predicted proteins | sample MGYA00579311_ERZ869925 | MGnify/ENA primary metagenome ERZ869925 (study PRJEB32216, sample SAMN09231817) | wastewater metagenome | place: USA: Maryland | collected 2016-07-30 | study: EMG produced TPA metagenomics assembly of the PRJNA472060 data set (Reclaimed...
TATTCGGTCCAGGACCGACCAAGATATTAAAATTGCGTAAAGACCACGCACAAATTAGAAGTTAATATGGATAAAATACTTTTCGATCTAGATAATGTCATCATAGATAGTGCCGATTATCACTATAATGGAGTAAATAAAGCTCTTAAAAAGCTATATGATTACGAGATACCCTATGACGAACACATTAAAGAATATAACGGTTTACCAACGAAGGTGAAGATAGCTAAATTAATAGAATATGGTAAATTACCTGTAAACGCTAACCTTAAGTTAATTAATCAATTAAAGCAGAGTTATACTATTAGTATTATTAATGAGAATTGTAAACCCGATCCTGACAAGCTATTTATAATGAATAATCTAGCTACAGACGGTTGGACAATTGGTTGTGTTACGAATAGTATTCGACAGACCACAGAAATAATGCTTAATAAATCTGGACTTGGACAATTTATGAGCGTTGTAGTGTGTGGTGACGAGGTAGCCAAGGGTAAGCCTGACCCAGAGGGATACCGTTTTGCTAGGGAAAAGTTAGGTGCCGGGCCTTGGGACGTTTTAGTCATCGAGGATTCTCCCTACGGAGTGGAAGCTGCTGTCGGTGCTGAATGTATAACGTATCAGGTTAAAGATTATGCGGATGTAAATTGGGCGACGATAAATAATGCTATTGGGATGGTGGACGAATTGAGGAAGACATGTCGAAAGTGGTCGATAAGAAAAAATATATAATACTTGATCCTAAAGGTGAGATTATTGAGGTGCATACTACAACACCGCAAGGTCTTAAAACAATTTGTAAACGACTTAAAAAACAGTACGATAAATTATACATAGCCGAAGGATTGTACGGATGCAGAGTAGACATTCGTGCTTATTTAGACGATTATAATTTTAAACGAATGTATAATAGTTGTGAATTAACTATGAATTTTCACAAATTTATAATGGTGTAATTAAGATTTGTGATATACTATAAGTAGAATAAAACATCCTTTCGAATTAGTAACTCAAGATGTTTTTATTGGAGTTTTTTATGACGAATAAAGTAGCAGAAGCACCTAAGACAGAATCAAATCAGCAGCCGAATTATTCACCACAAGTAGCATTTTGGAAGCCATACACCAAGGATAACAAACCTGTAGGTGCCGTGGCATTGTTTAATTACTCAGAGAAGACTAATAGGGTTTTCCTAGAAATGCGTCCTCAAGTTCCTAGCACTACAGAGCAGAATGCTTTTAGTCGCGAGGCTGGTATCGTCACCATGTTGGGTCTCCCTGATCTAGGCGAGTTCCTAGCAGTTTTACGTGGCCGCAAGGGTGGTCTTGGTAATCCAGATGATAAGAACGGCTGGAAGGGTCTTTATCATCAGAATGATACTGGATCCACTAGTATTTCTATGGCAGCTACCGAGAAGGGATATTCTCTTTCAGTTGGTGCAAAGAAAGGTTCCGAGGCCGCCCGTAGGTTGGGGATTAATCTAACGTTCGCAGAAGCAGAAGTTCTCCACGATTATCTCGCGGAAATGCTTAAGAATATGTTTTAATTAATGTTTTAACTCAACACTAAGGGCTCTCTAACGAGGGCCTTTATTTTTGTTCTAATTTAGTGATTTTGCTACCGTGATTATCTAGTGTAGATTCAACTTTAGTTAATCTTTCCTTGATACGTGCCATTTCTTCATTTATGCTTTTATTATCAGATCTAGTATCAGTTACCAAAGTATTAATTTGACCCTCTAATTTCTTAAAAGATTCATTTATTTGTCTAATATCACTACCAATTAGCTCCATCTTAGTGTTGGATTCGGCATTAATTAATTGCGTATTATATATTTGGCTACCAAAGAAGCCTAAAACTAATACCACCACACTACTTAGAATGGGGTTATTACTTACAATCCCGGATAACGTATTGGGTGTTTTCTTTGTTGCCATACAATATATATACCCTATATTTCTGGCTGGGTATTTTTATCTGGCGGTGTCTTTCCATTAATAGATAATAAAGCCCATTTTTCCTGCGGACACTTATCTACTTGTGTTTTGCAGGTAATAAAACATCCGCACGCGGCCCCATCCTTTTTAGGATCAGGTGCCATACATTGGGAATAAACATATAATTTACCTTCGTCGTTTTTAGTAGAATGTTCGCAGTCACGACAAACATCTCTATTAGCCTGTATTTGCTCATCCTTATATATGGCTTTTAGACCCATACATTTGATAATTCCCTTTAAACCATCCTTAAACCAATGAAATGGTTTTGTTTGAGAAACACCCGCATTAATAAGATTACCTACGACTCCTCTATTTACTACTTTAGGTGCTCCACCAGGTTTATTATCAAACATTGGTTTAGGACCATTATTTCCACAGCAACCCATTATATTCTCCTATTAAATATATTCACTATCATCTATCGAGGTTTTGAATCCGTTTATTCCACAATACCAAGTAGCACCATTTAGCCAGCCAGTCACATATCCTAATTCTTGCCCATCTTGTGTACCACCCGTACACCCACCGTACGTAGATGGCGATTGTGTAAATGAAGCCGTTTGAGATTCAGTACCTAAAGCTTTATTACCATCAGGATATTGCAATATACCCGGATCCCCACCCCTACAGTCTGGTCCACCAGTACTTCCACCGTTGGCGTCAAATACATTTGATACTTCTTTAGTAACCGTACCATGACCGCAATTACCGAAAGTATCTGTACATTGGGTATCTAAAGTGACTCTTATTATCTGCGGATAACTACATTGGATAGTTCCAATACTACCACAACCACAAAAAGTTTCTTGTAAAAAGACGCCGTTCCCAGTTTCATCACAAACTAACGCTCTATCACGATAACCTAAGTAATTGTTACATCCTATAGGATTTGTGATATTAAAATCACAGCACGAACCACACCCATTATTACAGAAATTATCCGCACATGGTGGTAGATAATCTCCCGTACACCCACCATCGTCTACAGTTTGTGTTATTTCCTCCGAACCTCCACCTAAACATATCCCGCAAGTAGCATTTACATTCATAGTAAAATTGGCTGATATAGATATATTATATCGCACACCCCAAGACGGATGTCGAACGAACGATCCACCGGGATCGGTGCAGCAACCTTGATTGCAAGAACCGGCCCCCACACCAACTGGAACTGTATCGCAAGTCTCTACTAAATTTTCATAGTCGTGTGATTCACTATAGGTTAATATATATTCTTCTGGATAATACTTAGGACCGGATGAAACACATCCGTCAGCATCATTACAGACAAAGAAACAACCGCAGCATTTGGTAGAACAATTAATATCAACTCTATTGCAATTTCCTCCAGGGCATAAATCTCCATTATCAATATTATTAATAATGGGTCTAAATAACGCGTTCAATAGAGTATTTCCATCAACATCGGTAGGGGTACCACAACCTCTACCTTGGCTATCAGAATAATCCGGTGGAGCATAAGGATAAATATTTTGAATTCTATCCCAGCCTTCTAGACTATAAATAGCTGTGTCATTACACAACTCATCGAGAGTAAACGGATATAAATTAGTACTGCAAAGCACCGTTGTGCTACGTTCTGCGATATAGGCTTTGGGAGGCCAAGTTCTAGGAATATCCCCCTTGGAAATCAAAGTACCTGGGTTAGCTGGATCAATCCATTGGCACCAACCCTCAGATTCTCCAGCACCATTCCAAAAATCAAAATCGTAACTGTCTGCGGCATCGCCAATTGGAGTGCTTACTACGCCATTAGTATAAGCATATCTAATGAGATAAATGGACCCGGGACAACTAGAATCTGTGGAATCAATAACGACCTGATAAGGTACCTTCACAAGTGCTGGTATATCACAGTCACGATGAAAATTAAGGGCACACACGTATAATGTCGGTTGATTCACATACGTGGTATTCCCAGCAGTTTCGCTCCAACGCTCACTATTAGTTAAACTATCACCCTCTTGGTTAAATTTGTGTGGAACGGTACTGCCACCGTCTTCATCACATTGAAACTCAGTGTCGCACGGGCATCGTTGCGTGGCATAAAACCAAGTAGTTTTACAAACTCTGCTAGTACATCCATAGGATACTATCCAAGAACCCTCAATAACTTTATCGCCGTCGCAGTCTACTTTAATACCAGATCCGACGATAGGTGAATTGGGTGGTACACAACGAGGTAGTTTGTGTGGTGCGTTTTCGTAAGTTTCATTTATTTCATCGAACCAATCGTGGCGTAGACGTACAAATGACTGTAAATACGCTAACTCGGAATTTATTAGGTCTGTTGGTGAACTATCAAGTAATGGTTCAACGTAAGCCCAATTATGTGAGGTTCGTACTGCTCCAGGGAATCCGGATGGAACCGGGAACTCATTAGAAGGATCCATCCACGTTTGATCGTCAAGCCATACCTCAAATGGATACGTTCCACTATTAGCTAAAAATGGACTATATGGGCTACCCCCGCCTATAGGAGTATATTGTATACTATTAATATCAACTATAGCACTAGGAACGATATAAGTAGCTCCACCACGATTAGTAGCTATAGTATCTAAATTACCAACAGGGGTGACACCATCGAAACGCAATCCTGATAAGTGTATGGTTCTACCAGACACCCAAACCAGTAGCTGACTAATAGCTTCCGGCACGGATGGATTTTTGCGAACATTGATTAGATTTTCTATAGTACCCTGCATTGGTGTCCACCAAGGCATTAATCTGGGTTGTACGTCACCATCCAGATGCGAGGTGGTTCCTAAAGGATAGGTAAATACTACGACGCCACCTGAATGATTAGGAAGCGTTTTCTTATGTCTACAATAAGGGGGTAGTGTGGCAGCGACGGGCGAAGGTGGATTCACGTATAGGGTCGGCCTTGATATCCTCTCGTTGAATATATTATAACAATCATAAGAAAAATTAGGCCCGGCTTGTAAACCGTATCGTACAGAAGCAAATCTATCTGAATAAGCTACTTCTGGTTGATAAACATCCGACCCAGACATTAATCTATTCCAGAAATCGGTTGGGTTAGGTAAAGTAATTACATCTGTATCGGGATTATAAGCTTGAACATATCCGGTCGGATCAGGATCTCCATCTCCATGTAATGCTTCGTCGAATCTATTACGACGCATATCCCAAATTTCAGCCGAGTTATTTAATATCTTATAGGCCGGGACATTTAATATATCCGTGGACGCCGGGCAAAACTGGAATAGACTACATTTAACATCCGAGGTTTCCCCACTAGCCCGCAAACTATTAATTCCTTCTAGAAAATCTCCTACGGTTTTACCACTGGGATCGAAGGTTATTTGTACGTACGATGCTTCTGGAGTATTATTAGTTAATGTAAAACCAGCCGGGACTGAGGAAGTATCGATAGTACCACCGATTTTATCGTCCGCTGTATTACTACCGATATAATAATCGATTTGTCTGTAGTATTTTAGATTAACAATTATACCGGTTGTTCTCGTCCATTCTCCCATAGTACGTATATAAGAATATGGTCTATAATCCCATCCTACGCGACCAGCTAAGTATCCAACAGCGGCGGTGGCAGGATGATCTTCTTCCTCTATATTGGTTCTATAACTTCCAAATGGACCCCAAGGTATATCTTTATGTAATTGGGGTAAAAATAGCTCTGGGGAGCAATTAGTTGGTACCAGTGAAGCATCACAGGCCGCTTCATTAAAACGACAGTCTGGAATAACATAAGTACTACGTGCTGGGTTTTTCCAGTTTCTAGTAAATCTACCTTCCTTACCAATCATAAAATAGAAGGGATCTACTTTGTAACAAGCACCATTATATAGAACGGTCGGTTCTAAATTACTAAAATTAGCATTTTCGTTATATCCTGAAGACAGAATATTTAAGTTTTGTGGAGGGCCAATTGTAACGCCCCTTTGTGGACAGCACTGAATGGCTAGATTACCACCGGTCGCGTGGATAAATGGACCGTTGCTGGGTCGCCTTTCTAATTGACAACCTGTTGTATGAAAACCACTAGCTAGATAATAACGATCTAAAGAATTACTGCTAGTACCAGCGGTACCCCACCCACAAATATAATTGGGATATTCAATATAAGCGTCTCCGGCACCGTTATAAGTACCATATAATAAACGCATTTTGTCAATGTGTAATTCAGATTGTGGTATACCACAAGCAGAACCGCCGAAAGTTACGGCAAAATATCCACTACTACTAGTACTAGCACGATCATTATAAAGTACTGAAAAGGTGGGTCCTCCCAGAGTATTTAGTGACGTTTGTATATTATTTGCGAAGGTATTCAGGTTAGAATCATATTCCGCTAATGTGGTAGTAGAACCATCTAGTTCAAAAATTAGACCAGCCTTAACCGTATCTAAGTATTTAGTGCTAGCCCCTACAAAGTTCAGGATTTCTCCAGAAACAATATATGGTGGCAAGTTATTAGATAAAGTATTAGGTGATAACGTCAAATTCGGATAATCGGCGTTAATCTCTGTGAATATCTCAGTAAGAGTATCAGTGGCGATGTCGCTAAAACTATAGGTATTAACAGAGGCACCCTCGGTAATTGTTACCGATTCAGTACCCCAATCAACTGTTAAAGTACCCGCACCCGCATAGGATACTGTTATTTCGTCAGGAACATATGGAGAAGATATGGTGTCGGCCTTAATACTTAAGCGTTGACACTCACATATTTTATATTCATCTCCCGCACACATAGATTGATAATCAAAATATGTACGATTGATATACTGACACTTATCCCATTCCGCACACAGAGAACCTCTTAATTGAATCTCCATATCGCACGGAACGCCTTCCCAAAAATATACTCCATCATTACAGCAACAGGTACTTAAGGCATGATTGATGCTAAGTAATACGTGGTTAACATATTTTAATGTATAATCTTGGGCCATTAATATTTAACCCCGGTTGCTAGATAGGTAAGTTTAATATAATCTACATAAGCATTTCTAGTAGCCGCACCACTAGTTTTATTAAATATTAAACCCCACTGCATTGATCGAGTATTTAATGGTATATTTAAATTACCACTATGCGATGCTACTCCAGTACCATTAATATAATAACGAATAATTCCACTACCGCTATTAAATTTTTCATATACACACTTTAAATAATTATGATTTTGAACGGTTACTACACCCGATGAATTTATAGCCACTCCATTGTCCGCACTTCTCACACTCCATGTGGTACCACTAGCACTGTTATATACAAACGTAATAGCCTCATTCGTTGCTACATCTGTAGCAGCAGTAGTCATAAGACCGGCCGAAAAACGATATTGATTACCTGTATTACCTAAAATATCGAAACGTACCTCTGTTTCAAAAACAAAATTCTCTCCTAAAAATATGGTATTATAAGATCGTAAAGCGGCTCTTGATGTAGAACCGGAAGTAATTTGTAATCTTAGTGTACCTAAATTGCTAACATAACCTGTTATAGCGTTAGTGGTAGCGGTACCTCCTCCAGCAGTAGCAACAGTATAAAGATTGGCGTGATTTGCTAAAAAATCCTCTCTAAAATTTTGGCAATATCTACCATCAAGTAAAAGTCCGTGATATCCAGCCGATAATATCCAATAATTATTTGTACTATCATAAGTTAAAAACCAACTATCACCAGGACGTAAAACCATTGGTAATTCTAGCGGAGTATAAATTCTATTTGAATAAGTTGTAATCGAACTTAAGTGATTAAATAATATTGGTTTATTACCAACATTTACAATATTAAGCGTGGCCCCATCGGCGTATGCAAGTGATAAACCGTGTACAACTATTTGACCTACACTACTTAATCTCAAAACATTGGTGCCTTCTGGCACTACTAAGTCAGCTTGATTTGAAGATAAATTAAGAGAAGAATAACTACCAAGAGTAGCTATTTGACATCTGCCGATTTGCCCATTAGGAACAAATAACGGGCGTCTTCCATCGTATTCCATCATACCATCATTTGCTAGAAGCACTGAGGTACCAGAGGTAAATTGTAATGGTGCTATAGTATCTGTTCCGGAATTTAAATGTAAAAGTGCCGAAGGATTAGAAATCTTAATCCCCATTTGTCCGTTAACGTATAGTTTATTAGTTCCACTTATCCAAGTTAAATTATCCGATCCAGCAAAAGAACCTGATAAATTATATTGTATCGTATTATTATTACCGCCAGGGCTTCCTCCAGCACCAACATCAGATAAAAAAGCTACTGTACCGTCACCATCTTGAAAATTAATAGTACGATTAGAAGTAGCTTGTGATACAAACGTTGTTTTATTTAGATAAAATCTACCAGTATCGCTTATATATGATATTAAAACCCCACTACTATTATACCATTCTGTTAAATTAGTGGAATTAAGAATGAAATTACCAGAAGAATCAACATATCCCCAAGTACTAGGTGCTCTAATTTTAAATGGGCAATCGATAGATGTTGAATTATTATTAAAAATGTAAAGATTATCGTGAATCCAAGTTCCAGTTGATGCAGTGGAAATCTTTAACATTCCACTATGGGAAGTATCTAATGTAAACCCGGCTATACCGCTATTTAATGACCAACCATAGGTAGGATAATCGCAAAAGCTATATTTGGGGGATATGGTTGTTCCTGTACCCACCCTAATGCCGCTATAGAAGCATTTGACGCCCCCGACGCTCTGTGAGGTGGTTAAATCAACAAACGATTTAACGGACTGCCCAGTGCCTCCCTGAGCGATCGTGAGGGGTGTTGTCAAACCAGCCAGCTCAGTAATATCGCTATTGACACCGTTTGTACTAATACTGATACCGGTTCCGAGACTAAATGTAACCAATCCAGTAGGATAGCTTAAATCTACCGTAATGCCAATACCCGTACCAGCCGTGAGCACATATTGGCCGAAGTATCCAGTACCTAACACTTCCCTACCAATAAGTATTTCGCCTTGGTTAATTCCCGATATACCACAACCACCATACCTAACAGGTAAGGGGTCCTGACCTAAAGTAGAAAATAAAGTATCTCCAGTAAGAACCTCGTTACTACCCTCAATAGTACCTATGCCGCCACTATCTCCGCTTTGCTCAGTAAAGCTTTCTGGAGTATTATTACAATCAGTAGTAGCAGGGTTATGCCAAGAAAGCAGTCCGTATGATGGCCCGGGTTCGTGTACGATAAGTACGGTAGTTCCAGATTGTAAAGGTTTTATTTGGTATGAAGTATTAGTTGGTTGTGGTCCCGACAGGGTAATACCCGTCAGTAACATTTGATTAGCGTAGCCATCAGTAATTCTAGCGTCATACTTCATGTATCCGGCAAAGTATGAGCTTGGCATGGCAGTACCACTCGCTAGAATACCCCCACCACTTACGAAATACGCCATAGTTATTTTGGCGGAGAATACACTTTGAGGGGTCGTCCATACCTTTTTGTGTATGTCGAACCTCAAATCTATTGGCCCCGCTAAGTAATTATTAGACGGTACATTTTTACCATGGAATACCGGAAGATTACCACTACCTAAATAACCACTAGATGGTGCGGTAGCCTGCAATAAACCGCTCGTAGCATAACCACTCACATAATTCGGTGCGGGATAACCAAACTGATCAAAGCCCCACCCAACCATATTCATAGGAGTCTTGAAACCAAAGGTTCTAACGTTATCTGGATTGATATTAATTTCCATGTTTGAACCAAGACCGGTTCCATGGATAATACCTTCATACTGAGTGTTGGGGCCAAATGGATTCAATCCTGAAGGAGTGGCCCACCATTGACCTGAAGGACGAATGGAACGGCCAAAAATATCAATTACCGAAGCTTCGTAGGCGGGCGTGCCACTGGCCTTTAATATATTGGTAGTATAAGGTTTAAAGAAATGTGATAAATCTGCACCATACGCTTTTTCATATGGTATACGTTCAAGATTACTTTTGAATCCATCCCTATTTGTAAATGAGAAATTATCGCTCATATTATCCTTGAGGAACGTAAGATAACAACATTCCTATTCCTAAATCACTACTTTCCGTAATCTTTTTCGTATCCGTCAATCTATTTTTATTAAATTCTTCCTTTTCATCCTTGACTTCTATAATCTGTCTTTTAGCATACTGTACATCATTATATACACGACTAATCCTATCGGTTAATAGTTTACTTAAACGACCTATTGGTAATGCAAAGGTTTTTAGAGAATAATTAGTTGTGAGACCTTCCGTACCTAATTGTATGGACATTGCCGTTATGTTGGCGTTATCACCGATACGATCCCCCATATTATATTCTGGCAATCCAGCTATAGATAGATTACCGAAATCTATAATATAGATAGAAGACGCCGCTCGATTACATAATTGCTGACCAGCAATATCCATTTTAGCATAACTACCATAGGTCCAAGGTGCTAATGAATCGTCAGATATCACATTAATGGGGCCATTAGTATTACCACTGGCTAGGTACGGACCAAAAGATGCACAATTGCTTTGTAATGGAACATGTATACCGTAGTTGCCTTGCACTGATTTAAGTTGATATATACGCGGTCGTTCTAGACCATATTCTTTATGATCATAAGTATTTAACTGTAGAAAATATCCGGTAATATTAGCGTCGGTGTAACCAACGGCACGGAGAAACTCAAAATATTCCTTTTGATTTTCATATCCATAATAACCAGAAACTGAGATACCTTCTATGGGGTTATCAATAGTTACTATAGCACTATCTGGATCTAATTCATATTGTTGAATATTACAAGGAATAACTAATTTGTTACCTTGTTCCACTAATGTATTCCTAGTGTCACGAGACATGTCTAGATAATATGGGAAGTCGCTACTGTAAGCCCCGCCAAAATTGTTTAAACTAATAAATGCTCTGGTTCGTCCCAAATCATCCTTAAAGGTTGGATTAGTACTACCAAGTAATACTGGGTGATTAGTAATCCCGCTGGGATAGCTTATATTCTCTCCCCATGCCGCATCGCACATTCCATATTCGATACGGGCGAAAAATTCACTATTATCGTAGGTTCCTTGTTGCAACCAAGTAGATTCGGGCAAGGGAGCTAACCAAGCCTTGCCCCACCATTGTTCTACGGTACTCTTGGTGGCCTCATAAACTGCCTGTATTAATGCCTTATGTGCTTGAGTTACGTACACAGTACCACTATTAATAATGCTTAGTTTGGAACCAAACTTAACAACTTCTGGTAATAATATGTAGTTTTGACCATCCAATACGGGATGCGATCTTAAACCTATTGCTTGGGCTAGAGATAAATGGTCAACATACAGCATGGCCTCGAAGGCTTTTTGGCTGTGAAGTGCGGCACGCATGGTATTTACACTAGGCTTATATCCGGTAATATCAACCACCGAAAAACTTTTAGTAAGTTGGGGTGGGTATACGGTACTATTAACATCTCTCTGAATAAAATAACGTGGGGCACTAATAGTAAAAGGTTCTAGAACGGATGATCCCGAAGCTTTAATATTATCCAATAAAACTATACCGTTAGATTCGTTATAATCAGTCGTAAGTGCAGATCCATCATCGGTGCGGCCCCAATAATTCTTAATCTCTGATGTTCCCGGGGTATGCCAGAAGGTTTTGGCGGCACCTTTTAATAATACATTCAATGAATCTGGCCGGAGTTCCTGGCCGTGTTGATAGGAAATAAGTGTTCCGCTTTGAGTAGCACCACTAATAAATGCTTTTACACCGATTCCGGTTACACTAGTATAACGGGGTACGTCAATTATTTTTATAGTGCTCAAACCGGTTGGATTAAAGGTTGCATAATCAATAGAAGCATACCAGTCCATGTTCATATCGGTACAGGTTTGGCTGATAATTTGATCGAGTGATGCTTGCCCGTTATTCAAACGATACCAAGTTGGCACACCGGAGGATACAATCGTGCCACTATTAGGAATAAATCCAGTACTAAAAGATAATCTAAATCGTGTGCCATATAAATCAATAATACCGGTGGCCTCTAGGTAGTCCTTAATTTTACTAAAGGTCATACCATTTTCAGTGCTATCAGCGTGAGACGGGCTGCCATAATAATCAAAAGCATTTAGACAATTCGTAAAACGAATACCTGTATTAAACCCTAAGCTATTTAATATTATTGGTATATTAGGAAAAGCTATTCTTGGGTCCACCAATTTGATATTATATATTTCACCTTGCGTGCTATAGTTATGTGTCCAGGTTTGAACCATACCCACGAATTTAAGGGCTGCCCAATCAAACTTGTGGAAGGTACCCGGTCTCGCACGGCTTTCTAACCAACCACTAGCACCCAAACTATTATGCGTAGTATTACCAACATCCCCAGCTACTAGATCTAATTCCAATGTAGATGGCTCTCCATTAAATCCCAGAGAGCAACTCAGGCGTTTAACAAAACACCCCAAAAACACTTTAGCACCGGTAATGTCTTGAATTCCCATATGTTTCCTTAAAAACCTCCCATATTAATACACTCTAGTATACTATGGTAATAGATTTATTATATAGACCATTTTTAGGATCCCAAGATTCGCTATCGCTGGCTACACACCAACTAACATTACGCACTCCGGTAGGTAAATAACCAGTAATTAAACCCGAGGCGTAGTTAGCTGGAATATGACGACCAATTGACCACCACGAGCCTCCGCTCGGGTAAAGAGTAAGTGCTACGTTAATACTTATTTGATTCTCGTTACGAGTATTAAATTTCTGAATGATTGGGCCACTTGAAAGACCTGGGATAACCTGTACTGCAAATATATCATTACCGTTCTTATATTCTACCTTTACATCTTCAGCAGCCACTGAAGCATTTGTGGGTGCTTTAAAGTTATTAAACGAGGCACTGTAACTAATGGTCCCACCATACTTATTAGTAGAAACGCTTCGGGTTACAAAACCACTATGTAGTGCGGGACCGCTGCCTACTAAGGCCACCTCTGTGTTGGCACGAGTATATAATAGATATCTTACAGTATTATTCCAAGCCGCTCTAGCATTGGTATATCTAAGATCTAAATCTTCTGGGAAGGATGAATCTGGTAGACCTACTATGGTACCGTTAATTGAGGCATTAATTAATAGTCCCGCATTATCTGGATTAACCGGAGAGTTGGGAGAATCTATCGATACTTGATATTCATCTGTATAAGTATTCGCATTATTACCAGATCCAGCAAATCCAAAGGTATAATTGTAGGATATGGTTCCGTTAGGTTTATCGAAACTTATGCTTTTTGCCGTTGGCAAATCACTATAGAAATGTCCACTAGGGAAAATTTGGGTGTAAGCAAAGGCTAGCGATTTTAGGTTTGGTGATACTATAGCCCAGCCAGAAAGTGCATTGTTGAACTTATGTTTGGTACCGGCAATATCACTAAAGAAAGTATCGGGTAAGTAGCCTTCGATTTGGCCCTGTATGGTAACTTGCGGGGTACCTTGTGCTCCTATGGAATAACTAGCTGAATAATCATTTTTGTAATAGTTTCCGCTGAGATTAGTAAACGCTAAAGAATATTGAATAGACCCTTGGTTAACATCTTCATTAACGGACATATTCAAGACTTGACCGTTAGCTCCTACATAAGTAGCTAATCCAGCTTGTATGGAATCCCAATATGCCCTAGCATTGATTAATTTATTAACGGGTCTATTATTAGCATCTAAACCTTGTACTGTACCGTTAACACTTATTCTAATAGCGGCTGGAGCACCATTACCAATGGTATTATATTCATAAGTGCGACTAACTTGACGTGTTTCAGTATAGTTTCCGCTACTAAATAGATAACGTAAGCTTAATGAATAATTACCACCATATCTATCGATATTTTCGGTACGTACTAAATTATAGAAACTGCCGGTAGCGGGTATGCCTAAATTACTTTCGCCATAAGTAATACCAACGTTAGCTAAACGCCAATCAACCCATCGCTTAGCATTTTTCCACGCCTCAACACCATAAATATTACCACTAGTTTGTGTGCCTGTAGCATAATAAGCAGTATTAGCGGTCGCGGTCAAGGTTCTCGTTACATCGAAGGAACCGGTCCCATCTTCACGCTCGTTAACAGACCACGAGTCGTTGGCGGCCGTAAGAAATAACCCCGATACTTCGCTACCAAATGTATCATCATCTAAGGTGCCCGATCTATTAATACGAGCGGCCTCTAGATTAATCTCATAGTTTGTTTTAATAACCCAAGTATCCGGTTCAAAACTAATGCTACGCAATTTAGGGTACGCAATCATTTGTAAAGAGCCTGTTGGGTGATAAATAAGTTCCAACGATGATTTACTAAATTCCTCTCGAATTAGTTCTTGCTTAGCTATCAATGAGTTGAAGCGTTCATCATTAGTGAAAAACGCCTCGCCCGCCGGGTCTCCACCGCCAGTATACCACCCCACACTTTGTGGAGAGCCCTGATTAGGCAGCAATGTACCACGTAGCGTAATATTATGATTACTATTTAATGGTCTACCATCCCCAGCAAAATTAACATCTTTCGACACCGCAATAAACGGTGCTGGTATCAGTCTTTTACGATTTATCCATACGTATCCCATTATACCTCCGGTGCTGCGGTTCCCTTAATACCTGAATCAAAACGACTTTGAGCTTCCTCACTTACTACTCCGAATGCTTCCGAAATAGCTGGTGCTACCTTATCTATAACCTGTTGTGCGATAACTGGACCGGCCAATCTTAATAAATCTGGTACTGACACGTTAACATTAACCTGCATAGGTTTAACTTCAAGTGACATCTGTATTGCAGGAGCACTTGCAATCTGCTTGAGAGTATCTTCAATATTCGTTAGGTGTACATTCATGTCAGCAGATATATTGGTCAATTTCACAAATTGATCAAAAGAAATGCCTCCGGCGGCAGCTAAACCGGCACCAAGTGGGATACTTTCGTCTGTAATATTGCTAGACTTACGGTTTGCTGGCGAAGCGTTTCTTCCATGACGGTCGTTTAATTCACGGAAGGTTGGGAAGTTACCGCGAGAAACCCTACCGTTATCCACTTCTGGTAATGTACGTATGCTATTGGAGCGATTAATAATATTAGATTGGTCCACACCAGATCTACGACTAAATATATTTCCTAGATCACTTTGTTGGATTGAGTAATTATCAGCCATATTGCTCAATTGAGAAACACCTATTTTAAAGAATGGATTATCCCCCAACTTTTGCGTGGTAATTGGCGTATTTGAGGGTAAGGTTCCCTCTATTATTTTAACTGGTTGCGGCAAATTACCGAATAATTGAGAAACTGTATTATTAATATAATCTAAAGTTTGAATCGCACTACCAAAATCAGTAGCGGTTTTAGCGATAGCTTGTAGTAATACTTCCTGTTTTTCTAAAACACCTAATTGTTTTAATTCAGTATCTTTATTAAATTGTAGAATGCTTATCAATTCCAATCTAATAGATTGTTCTTGTAACTGAGCATCTGTTTGTTTAGAAAGTGCGTCGGCAATCTGCTGATTAATTTGTGCCTCTGCATCACTTTGTGATATTTTACCGCCGCTGGCAGCTCTTAAAATAGCACCCAGAGCTGGTACACCCAAAGTTTTATTAATATCACCAAGTACATCAGCACCGGATAAACCTCCTGGTAATTTAAAGTTGTTAAATACCTCCAAACCCTTTTGAAGAAAATCAAATTCTTGAGGATTGATCTTAGATAGACCCTTACTAATATCAGTAAATCCATTAGATGCTTGTGCAAATTTTCCTAAAGAAACTATAATACTATTTAGATCTTTCTTTTCTAGTCCGGAAATAGTCTTACCGGCAGAATCTACAGTACCACGTAGAGCTAATAGTTCACCTTTGAATATTTCCGCTGCTTTGCTAACAAGAGAAAGATTGTTTTCTAGGAGGGCGGACTGATGTGCTAGAGCCTGTCTCGCAGCGGCATCATCGTTTTGAGCCTTTAATAAACGCTCGGCCGACTCTTTTCGCCTAGAAATATCAGAGCTGCTCCCAACAGTTTCTAGAGATTGCAGGAATGCGTTATTAACATTATCACGGGCCGCACCCGCATTACCTATTAATTGTTGAGTATTAGGTAATGATGTCAATCCTTGAAGGATACCCTCAGCTATTGCGGTTGGGTTGGAACGCCCACTCACTAATTGTGATTGTTCTATATTAGAACCTACGATAGCATTCTCTAGAGAAGATATCTTTGTGGTTATGTCAAATATTGAGTCGCCGAGTTTAAGTGTTTCTTCGTTAACACGACGTTGGGCATCTAATTGTGCGTTAATAACTCCTACAGCTTGATTATATATTTCCGTTAATTTCTTAACTCTATCACCATTTCTACCTAGATCTTCCGATAATTGATCTACGAAATCAAACAAACCACCCTTGTTCTTAAGAAGATCTTTAACAATATCTTCTTCGCTTTTACCACTTATTCCAGATAACTGTGTAACTGCTGGTAAGAAGGATTCTTCTAAAAACTTTTTCGTAGCTATATCTTCTTTGTTATTCGCAATAGAAAAAATATCTAATAGTCTTTTTCTTAATCCTAATATATCCTCGTCTACACCCTCGGTTTCTGTAGTTATTTCAAGTGCAGATCTAAAAGGGCCTGATTGAAGTGCGGTTTTAAATATTTGAGGTAAATTGCTAAACAAAGTCAAATTACTTGTGATAAAATTCTTATTTATATCATCATTGGTAACTCGACCAACACTTACCTTATTAGATGATGTGAAACCAATTAAATTAAATTGTTCTTCCGCTAATTTGAATTGATCAGCAATATTTCTAAAAGAATCAATCATGCTACTAGTAGCTAATCTTAACGCATCGCCAAAATCTTTGGCGGGTTTGATCAATTCATTATCAGTGATTTTCTTGGGTAATTCAAAATCTTGGAGAATAGTATTAATCGCCTCGAACGCGGCCGAGTTGTCTAGAAAAGTGAATTTTTTCTTTATTAAATCTACAAGTCCGAATCTTACTATTCGGTTGATTTCCTGAGCGGTCTTGCCACTATCTTTTTCGCTCCTAAATATTTCTTCAGATTTATTTTTTATTTCATTACTAATGCCTTGACCGAAACGATCTTGCGGATCTTTCAATCTTCTTAAGAATTCCTCTTCTCTAGCTAAAAGTATGCTCTCTACGTCAGTATTAGAACCAAAGAATTTAGATCTTTTTATAGCATTAGTAATACCGGATTCATTATGGGTACGTGGAGTATCATCATCGATAAGATCTGGTAATAATCCAAAAAATCTTCCAATACCATTGATAATCTGTGTACTTCTACTTTCCTTACCCGCTCCACCTAGGAATGGATTAACATCGTTATTCAGTAATAAATCTATCCTATTTTCTATACCTTTGGTATTTTTAAATTCCTTTTCAAAAACATCTTTACGTGCTTTTACGATACTATCGGATAAAGCATTAAGTCCAACCGCTACACCTACTACAGCACCAAGTAATGGATTAATACCTAGAGCCACTAACGATGAAAAGGCTAACCCAGCACTTTCAATAGTACCTGCTATTTGACGAGTATTCTCATTAGAGGTATTACGTCTAATTAATGAAGCTGTCGCCGTTGCCGCTACTCCGGCACCAAGAGCCAATCCTTGCGTGGCTCCAATCGGCACAAAACCTTCCTCTGCCTCTCTTAATCTACCAGCAGCGTCGAGACCCTCCCGTCTACTAAACACCGGGCCTCTGGCACGAACCCCTACGCGAGATAAGAAACCTCCAGCAGTACTTCTATTTCCTGCTCCAGAAACACTAGCTGAATCGGCATCCCTACCGAACCCGAATCCTCTAATGAATTGCCCAGCACGACCAATTTCTCTTTTAGCTGTTGGAAATAATAAACCGGCCCCCCCAGCGAAAAGTGATGGTAATACTGGTCCAGCTATTCTTATAAGTTTAGTTACATTCTCAGTTAGATCAGCAAAATCCTTAGCCAATTGTTTAATAGCAGGATTCTGTATAATCTCATTGAAAATATCAATAATTTGCTGACCAGCACGTTTGATGGAGATACCAAAGTCGTCTATACGTTTTTCAGTATCTTTAATAAACGAACCAGAAGACTCTTGCAAAGCATTCTGAATTTTGTCCTGCGTTTTATCATTAGATAATTCGCGTACGAGAGCGAGTAAGCGTGGAAACTGACGAGAGTCACCAACGAGGCTTCTAACGATTTCAATAATCTGTAAAGATCCAAATTGCGAGTCTTTAGAGAAAAGAGTCTTGCCGAGCTGGGTAAGCTGGTTAGTAATAGTGTCGGTAGTGTCTACACCCAGTTGTTTGAGTTGTTTCTGGGCGGCTGGTCTAAACAATTGATTCAAACCAGTCTTAAAGAAGGTACCTAGAATTTGACCAGTTTCACGGGTACCTTCACGAAGTACTGAGAGCAATGCTACGAATTCTTCAATGCTACCACCGGCAATTGCGAAGGATGAACCTGCACGCTTGACAGCATCAAATACGTCTTTTGATTCGACAGCGAAATCTTTAGCGAACTGATTGGTTACATCGAAGATATGGCCAAGATCACCTAATCCTGCCTGGAATTGACCAAGGATAGCAATAGAGCCTTCAACCGTTTCATTAATGCCTTCGAATGAGGTTGATAGGGGAATTCTAGAGATTAATGAAGTTACCTGTTCGAGTTGACTTACTTGATCGAAACCAGCCTGGGCAAAGGTACGGACACCTTTGGCAATTTCAACCGCCGAGGTACCAACGTCACGGGCAAAACCACGAATAGTATCGCTTAATCCTAACACACCCCTATCGGTCTCATCTAGAGTCTGCTGGATCTTAGTTAATTCTTCTTCGAACTTAATAGCTTCGCTAGCACCCTGCTGAAACAAACCAACGATAGCGTATAATGCCTGAGCACCAATACGGAAGGCGATAAATCGTCTAAGTGCGAGCCCTGCCGCAGCACCGAATGAATTTAATGAGTTAGCACTCTGGTCAATAGCTTTCTTTAGCTCATTAGTTTCATCTATAGCTTTACGACGAGGATTATTTCCTCCGGAACCACCCAACCCGCCGGTTACACCGCCTCCCCCACCACCCCCGGGAGGAGCACCGCCGCGTCCGGCCAGATTATCTACCATCCCTTTAGTAAAATCTCTAGCGGCAACGCCAGCAGCAACTACGGACTGTTTAGATTTGAAATTAGCATCGGTGGATTTACCAACTAGCTGCCCCAAGTTACGTTTATATTCAGCAATAAAGGCCGGATCATTTAAAAGTTTGTCAGCTAAATGACGCGGGTCAGCGTTAGTAAAACTAGCTGTACTAGCCGCAAAGTCTCTACCCAGAGTAGTAGGCTTGACATCGGTTCTACCCACACGACGATTAAATTCGGTGGCCGCTTCGTTATGCTTTCTATCAACTTCAAACAGTTTCTCGGCCTCAGCACGAGTTTTAGCCTGAGCAGACGATATCTCATTTACAATTTTATTACGTTGTTTTTGCGAATCTACTAATAAACGTTCTTGAGCCACATCCTCTTGTTTAGCGACAGAATCATCTATACCACGCTGTTTAGCTCTAAATAATATACCTTGGATATCACCTTTACGATCAGCTTTAGCATCCTTGGCCGCCAATGCGTTAGTACGCTCCTGTAAGGCTTCTTCCTTCCTTAATTCACTTTCGCGGGTTTTATTATAACCAGCTATTTCACGAGCCGATTGCTCACGACGACGACGGGCGGATTCATCTATTGATTTATTTTCTTGTTCATAAGCAGCACGTATTTCAGCTTCTCTACGAGAAGATTGTTCTAACTGTTGCTCACGAGCTTTAAACGCACTACGGATTTCGTTTTCTTCTCTTTCGAGTCTACCACGTAATCTATTAGAACGAGTTTTTATATCCTTTTCATTATCACTAAAAGCCCGAGTATTAGCTCTCTGATTGTCGGCACCTTGAGCACGATTTAAACGTTCTTGAATTTTAACTAATCTCTGTAGGGCGTTTTCCTGTACTTTAATACCTTGAGCGGTTTTAACGGGTGCGGTAGCTAGATCCTCTAGATGGGTAATATACTCTTGTAGCGATTGGCTGCCACGCTTTAATAAACCACTAATAGGATCATCGACTCTAGAGAAAGCTTTATTAATACGATCAGCCGCACCATCTAATCCGATGATTTCTGATAAGTATAATCTAGCTTGAATATCTATCATTCTACATAGTTCCTATAAAGCACATCTACGGCGGTCTACCAAAGAAATAAGCGTGGTTTCCCACACTTATATACACACAATTTAATTATTATCTTACTTATTACCCATTAAGGGGACTATTAACGGCTTCGCCGGGTTTACTAGAAGAAGATTCCATGTAGACCGGGTTAATTAGTACCTCAGTTTCTTCCCAACCATCGGCAGCTAATAGATTACCGTTGTCGTCGATTAAGTTGTCGAATTCGTCAACAAGTTGGCCATCGGCATTAATAAGACGTTCGTCATCGTTAATAAGATGACCGTTAGAATTGATCACCCGCCCTTTCTCGTCTAATAGACGAAGTTTTTCATCCATAAATTTATGGCGAATAAGCCACGCATTCTCAGATAGGTCTTTCTCGGCGTCGATATCGTTGCCATAAAAAGATTTGATAAATGCGTCAACAGCGGAAGATTTAACGGGACTATCATCGGATTTAAATTCATCATAGGATTTCCAATAATTTTTGCCGGTATCAGCATGAACGGTAAGTGCATACACAAAATAATTCAAACGTTCATTATCAGACACACTTTCGACGGTATTGTTATAATACCGAGTAATATCACCCCCAATATTCATTAATTCTTTTCGGGTTTCTCTCATTCGCAATGCAATTTCACGACCCTCGCTTTTGGTCATCTTACGCCCCTCTTTCCGTGCAGATTTAAGCTGCACTTCTAAAGATCGTAATTCAGATCGTAATTTTTGGGTTTTTACTTTAACGGCTTTACTATCGAAAACCCCCCTTTCTTCTAGCATAGAATTAATTTGACACCGGAGAAATAGTTTATTAACAATAGCTTCGCTAAAAGCATTGTTATAGTGAATATCTCCCTCTAACTTAATCTTAGGAGTCAATTTTGATATAGCCAGTTCGTAACTCGTTACAGTTGCGTCGTCGTTTTTAATTTCTACTTTAAACTTTTCCATTCTTCTTCCCTTTGTATACTATATAACCTTTTACCAAATCTACTCTACAATTATCTAATAATTCCGATACTTCACGAGATTCTTTATTGCCTGTATCTAAGATTCGTTTACGCACCCGCTCAAACTTATCGTACATCTCCGACTCATATTCACTTAATTCTTCTTTTTCGTCCTTGAAAAAACCAAACTCATCTCCGAATTCTTCCTCGAAAGCCGCGATAGCTGCAATAAACACCGTCTTCATTTTACCACTAATTATGTGCTTTGCGTAATTATTAAAGTTATTTTCCATGTTTCATAGCCATTTCAGTCATCCTCATTTGGATGTTACGTTTTTGATCTGGTAGATTTCCTACATTAACAGTCCCGTGCTTGTCAATTGTCCTGTTGCGTTCACTCAATATTCCTTTAGCCGCCGGACTATTAAGATCATACACTTTTTTAGCATCCTCTAAAGAATCTACCGGTATACCAATTTCTTGTGCCTTTCCACCCGGGGCAGACTGTTTATTTCTTTCGGTCTTACGTTTATTAGATTGGGCTTCTAGCCACGCGTCAAATAGGGTATCATTGTTAATCACATCATCACTAGGGCAATCCATACTTTCATATGCGTTATCATATATTAATGACCAAGTAATAAGAGCACGTTGTAGATCAGTTGCTTCACTCATAGGCACTCGCAGTAAATTACCAGTCTTAACCGATGCCACCCACATATTACGCCACGGATCACTACGAGCCAACTCCCGTATAATAGCCTCGTCTATTTTACCATTAGCGTAGGTATTAGTAAATAATTTAGTAATTAAGCCGTTATCGGCGTTTTCAAAACTATTGATATCGGTCCAAAGTCTAGTTTCGCCATCATCTTTAAAGGTGCATAGATATAATAAGTATTTATATCGTTCCATAGAGGCTAAATGATCTATACTATTTATTTGTGCCAATCCTTTGATACTTTTTAGTTCCTTAATTTCCTCTTCAAGAATCTCTATTCTCGCCACAACCGTCGCTTTTGTAGTCGATTTAAATTCTAGCTTGGGTAAATCCTTACGTAAATCATCAATAATCTTCTCTTTATCAATAATATCCTGAGTCATTTTATCGGACCAAATACCCAAATCTATTAATGACGCCAACATCTCATCGTCAGTAGGTATACCACTACGTGATAATTTATCGTATACTTTCTTATAATACGGCTCCGACAATAAACGCTCGCGTGGACCAGCATCCTTAACGATATATATTTCATTACCGTAAGTATTAACAGTAAATCCACATATAATTCTATCTACTATATCGTATCGTTCGAGAAATTCCACAAAGGTTCCTAATAGTTACTTTAAGCGTCCTACAGGTATATACACAAAAAGCCGCTACGAGCGGCTCTTGGTAGGTGACATACACCTAAACATTAATATTAAACTATTCTAGAGTCTAGCAGGATCTTTCTCTGTGAAGGTAGTTACCATGTAATTGAAATTAGACATGTTGTAGGTCGTGGTTACGTTACCACCACCAGTATCACCCCCACTCGTAGAAACTGAAGAAACCTTGTTTTTCTTACCTAGATCGATTACAATACCGTGATCGGTCTTGATTCTGATCCATTCATTCTGCAAGTTATCTTGATCATCCCGGGCATTGATATTATCACCATATTCACTGGTAGTAATTTCGATAGAGCAAGTAACTTCGGTGGGGAAGTTGGCATAGCGGAAGTATGGACCTCTACGACCTAGTTCAAACAATTCAGTACGACCAAGATTGGTACTAATATTAACTGACTGAATGTGGGCCGCTAGAGAACCATCAGCAGCAATTGGATTATACCAACCGGTAGTACCACCATCAACGATACTAGCCATACCAGGAATGAAACTGGGGAAATAGCTACCACTACCACCCATCTTAATATTTTCACGACGTTGGATACCACCAGAAGCAAGTACTGGAGATTCCTCGCCAGAGAAAATAGTACCGGTGGCATAAAGGTTACCAGTAGGTACGAAGAAAGACTTATTGTTACCAACGAGGGTTACTGACTCAGTATGACTTCCGTCAACTGGGAATGAGAATCCAAGTTGTGAAACATACATGGTCTTGAAAAGAGCGGTCTTAAGAATGGTACCTGAAGCAAAAGAATTGGTCAGATCGTAATAGTTTAGAATAATATCACAGGTCTGGTCATTAAAACGACCAGCCAAACCGTTTGCAACAGCGGTTGGGGTAGCCAAATGTTGAATAAGTGAATAACCATCTAGGGCTTTGGTAACCGTAAGTTCTACGTTAGGAATATTTTCGATATTCTCATAGATTTCAAGCTGACCAAGTTGATAAACCTGTTCAAGCTGGAAGTCAACGTTAGACTCAACGCTCTGCACGCCTTTTGCGGCTCTATAACCAGTTGGTGTAGCTAACGGCCAGCCACCACTAGCAAAAGCTAGAGCTTGAATGGCGTAATATACACGTTCGTTACTTGGAATGGGCATAATTAATTACTCCGTATCATTTTATTATACACATAAATATTACTATAGAATGACATTAACTTTCGATTCTAGGTCTATTACACACACACCTTTTCGTAAGGGGAGTATTTCGTTGTTTTGTATTTTATCTATTTTGCTATTACCTAGGAACCTTACTGTACCATCAAAATATTGGCTAGAAAGATATTGGTGGGTGAGGAAGCCCGACATCAACTCGCCGCGATAATTGAGTGGTTTGGGTATATTATCGACATTGTGGAAGCTAACGTTTTTATCCTCTAGCATGTATAGGTTGTCTTGGATCTTACGGAATTCACTACCATTGTTGGCGAACCATGTAAACCTCATAGCTCCGCGAGACCATTTACTACGCGATCCAAGTTCAGCCGGATAGCTACGATAACCCTTAAGGCCCACGAATATTACCGGTAAATATCCGAACAGACTATTATTGGTTATACCAGTAGCACTAATATTCTGTCGCCATTCAGAGTTAAGCCTGCGATATAAATCGGAATCCTCCATTAAAACATCTACAGCTCTAACGGAATATTTACATTGAACATTGTGTAGAGAAGTAAGAGGGTTATTAAATACTACTCGCCCGCGACTAAAATCGATATAGTATCCAGTACCATTAATTGTGGTGCCGGTTGGGTAAAAAGTATTATTTACGTAAATACCGGAAGGTACATATGGTTGGGTACCGCCCGCATATTTTAATTGTATACCGCTGGTTTCCCATACCCAATCTGGTTTGATACCACGATATATAGTATAATTAGTAATTCCACTTGATACTACCGGTAGTAATTTACTCTCGTCATTACCATTAATGCCAGTTTGATCTTTGTCTATATTATAGAACGCACCCAGTTCTAAAAATCCCTGCTTAAGAAAACCAATAGTATTCTTCACTAAAGTATCCTCTAGTGTCGAATCTCCGTAAAATTGCGATCCTTCTAAATATGACATACTATATCTTTATACGCTTGGTTTTGAAATAATCAGCAATAAAACTAAAGATCATATCGCGAGCTTGGTTACGCCACTTCTCATCACCTATAGCCTCTTCTATAAAATTATTAGCATTATCTCCCTCAACAAATCGATGATAACTATCAATATCCCAGAAACCAGATCCTCCAAACTCACGCATAACCGCTCGTCCAGATCTGGAATAATCATCTCCGTCAGCATTAGATAAGGGCCTTTTTACGAACCATATTTCAGCATCAGCACTACCACCATCTATTAACCAATCCATCCACGGAATATCGCTTTCTGTCCCGGCAATACCCCTTATTTCTTCTAGTAAACTGTTTGTACTAACCCTAAATCCTATTGCACCATTGTCAATCTTTTGTATTCTATTAAACACGAACTTGGTTCTGACGGCTTCCAATATCCTAAAAGCCGCATCTACCGAATCAGAATCAGATAAACCTAGGTGGGCAGGAACATCTTTTTGTTCGTCACCAATAAAATCTAGCTGTAAAGCTCTGACTACCAAAGTACGCTCAAATGAATCTATAAGCAATTCCTGTAAATTATCTTGTAATTCTAACTGGGCCACTTTTAATACCCTAGGAAGAACCTTGTCGTTAACCAAGGCACCAATAGCTTTTTCTATTTCTTTTTTATTGGTAATTTGTATCTTCACTACGCACCCGTTATTTCCTCAAAGTCAGCAGAAATCCATTGTTTTCCGAATAAACCATAAGGTGCGGGATTCTTTACCATCTTACATTTATAACCATTAATTACAGCGTAATCGGTATCTAGTAATAATTGTAGGTGTTCTATATACGTGATTATTTTACACTTATTTTTTGAAGTAGAAACGGCGACGGTTAAATTAGGTCCATTAACAGGTCTTCGTTCCCAATACACTCTAGCGGGAATAGATAAACTACTAGGCACTTCTTTTTTATCAGATCCACCCTCATCAATACGACGATTGGCATCATCTAAACGTTGCTTACCGCCGTAACGACTAAAATTACCAGGTTCTATTTCGGCTACGGAAGGATCGGTTAATGTTTCGTTGATAGACATATACAGAGTTATAGTATTATTATTAACTTCGGTAATAAATACCGAGCTTAATACTTCATATTTACTTCTTAGATAATTAATAGGTAACATTACTATCTCCTGAAGTAACTTCCTGGTAACGATTCTACAGGAGAATAAGGAGAAATAATACTCTCGGCAATAGTTTGATTACCTATTTTAAACTCTTTTAACGCTTCCGTAAATTCATTTTTCATATTGTCTACGGATTGTTTAGCGTATAGGAGAGCCTGCGTACCATCTAAAGTAGACTTATCATCTACGATCTTCCAACCAGCGGTAGCCCCCAGTTTCTTTAAATCAGACCCGGCTATAATAAGTGCAGCTCTATATACTATAAGATTTTGGAAACCTTGTGAAGCACCTATAGTGACTGGATCTGGATCGGTTGTAATGTTGGTATAATCTATAGTATAAGGACCATAAGTAATAGTGATCCATTGTGATAATTCACTATCTAAAAAACCTAATGATATAATTATAAATTTTTTAAGCTGTTCGTCTGTCCAAGTATAATTTGTAGCATCAAGATCATTGATAACCATGCGTAATTTATCAACTAATTCTGTGTCCCAAGTAGCCATTATTTACCTCTCAATCCTAATCTTAAACTTAAATCAGTACCTTCTTTTTCGCCTAAAAACGGTCTATCTACGAATCCAAACTTACCTATCGTAATACAAATAGCACCCTGCGATTCAATAGCTTGTATTCTATCCTTATATCCAGGAGCATCACTAGTATAATTAGGTGATCTATTAGTAAAAACACATGGTTGATAACCTGGTATGATAGCTTCCATCAATGGACAACGACCTAAAAAGGCAGTATCCGGGAAATGACAAATTGGGAAAAATAGAGCATTAATAAGTGGTTTAGTAGATTCTTGTGCTAAATATATACCACGACGATATGGTTCTTGCCAACGGGTAGCAATTTCTTGAGCCCATGTATATTGTGGTAATGATGGAAAAGCGTCACATATCGCACCATTGGCATATGTAAACATACCATTTTCAAATTCATTACGTAGTCTTTGCCAACGATCCTCACTAATAAATGGTCTTACTAGAGAAGTTAAATTTGAGGTAGCGTAAGCATAATTGTAATAACCAGAATTTGGTAGACCGGTAGGATCAACATCCCAAGCACCATCTAATTGAATTTTATGACCACCATATCCAGCATAGAATAAAACATCTAAACCTGTACGTTTTGACCAAAGAACCAATTGTGGTAATTTATTATAAAGATGGGTTGGTAATTTTGTGATATTATTAGGTAAAAGATCTTTAGAAGAATCGGTGTGACCAGTACTGGCATCTAACAATATAGCAACATATCCATTACGTTTTAACTCATCTACATCTACAGCACTGTCTAAATAGTCAAACCAATTGTCGGTATATTCTGGATGTACATCGTATGTATCGTTAAATTCTGCACGACCCATAATTTCGCCAGGATCTCTACTGTCATAACACCAATATCTCTTGGGATTATCACTAGTTGTTCTATAACCAGTAGGAGCTTCTGCTTGTGCCATATATAAAGCGTGTATTCTTCCATTATATCGTTTATATTGGCGGCATGGATAAAGCTCTTTCATTCTATCAATAAATGGTTGTAAACACCCTATAACTACACCGGTTGGTACTCCACTAGCACCAGCTACGTAATCACCCTTAATCCATACATTAAATGTACGTTCTTCACCAGGTGCAAACCAATCGTTGGGGGCTGGAGAACTATCGTCAGCCGCATAATAATTAGCCATTGTTACTTTATAACGGCCATTTTGTATAACACCAAGATATTCACACCCATAAAAATAATCTGTAGAAAACGCTACTACGTCAGTTTGATTAGATAAAGCTACTACAGGAGCATATATTTCATTACCTGGATAACCCATATTTTGCTTAGCCCAACGACTAGCAGTTTGAGATCCAGATCCTGGAGGCCAAGGTCTAAAAACATGGTCGGATACCCAATAAATAGAACTTGGTTTAGGTAAAGTACCCGTAGAAACACCCAAATCAAATGTATATCTAAGTGGTTTTTGATTAGTAAGACTTTTGTTTCTAGCAAATATAGATATTTGATAACCTTTTTCGATAGTAGTGATAGTTAAACCAGTATCCCAAATACCAGTACTTGGTGGATTACCACTGCCATCGACAATAGCATCTAACACCGTTCCACTATCTATGGAAATTAAATTACCATTATTTTGTGCCATTTAAACCTACATAGTTTTCGGATTCATATAAGGCATTCCAAAAGCATCGATTACTGCTAATCCAGTCACTGAAGCGGCCCAAATATTTCCAACCGGACCCATAATTTTAACAGATTCGTCGGTTTCCAAACCGATGGCGTGACCATCTCTAACGAAACCGGTAGCATTTACCATAACGTATAGATTATTTGGACCTCTATTGACAACTGTTAATTGTTCTAAAGATGCACCGAAATCTGCTTCGTCAAATATCTTAGTACCAGTATCGCCAACCTGATAACCACTGCCCAATCCCCAAGATGTATAATTAGGTTCTTGTTCAGTATTAACATTATTAACATCTACTCTATACATTGTATAGTCAGTAGTCATATCTTTTACAGCATAATTATTCCAGCCACCACCTTTTACGACAGCGGAAGATAATTTAATTATTCCCGAAGAATTTATTTTAGCAATCATATATTACCCTTTAACAACGTTTCTCTATATATATTATACACTTTAACGGAAGAAAAAATCCCTTAATTGTCTTCGACGTTCATCCGTCATATATATATATGACCAACAAATCTAACATCAATTGGTCCAACACTTGGAGTAGTAGTGCCACTAAAATCAGCACCTTGGCTATCATGTAAAACAGATGATCCTATATTACCGGCATATTCTGCAAGGACTAAACCAATATAAGCACCTGGTGAAGCAGCGGTAATTTGAAAAGAACTACCTCCAGTTCCTACGATAGTAGAAAATATAGATGCTGTTGGAAGCGTAATAGCATTGGTTCTAGTAATATCTTCGTTATAAGTATTACCTTTATTATCACTCAAACCGGTTGTATGACCGGCATATTCTGCCACACATACAACGACTAAATTACCAGGAGTTACTGGATTATCAAAAGTTGCCGTGGCCGAGTTATATGCTAATTTGGATTGTACTAGTGTAAATGCCATTGTAACTCCAATAGTGCTAAATATTACCTATAGTAAAATAGGTATTTAATAGCCACCATGAATATATACACATGTAAACGCTGATGGGATATTAATAAACTTGGGGGACTAATATATACTTAATAAGCACCGTATCCATATTTTCTGATAAGTAATAGATAGGATTAATAAGGGCCAAATTTACTAGGGGAATATGAGTGGTACTGGGGAGTTTACTGCGTAGGCTTAGATGGCCCGTTAATGAGTTTATCACGCCACTGGTAGAATTGTTCGGGTGTGTTGTTACCACGACCATTTTCTGTATGGAACCAGCGATGGCAATCCTGGCAGAGACATGTGCCAAAATTAATATCAGTACGTTTATCTGGGTTATCAACGAAACTATATAAATGATGGGTCTGCAAATTATCTTGTGAAGTACACAATTGGCAGCAATAATTATCTTTGTGCAATACTCCATTACGCCACTCTTTATATTCTCTTGTATTACGTGGATAATTTTCTTCTGTAGAACCACCACGCCAATTTGGGTTTAACGGTCCTTTAAGTGCCGCTAATCTTTTTCCAGCTAATTCTTTTTGTAAACACCCACAACTTTTGGTTTTACCAGATTGTAAATTACTACCAGAAACTAAATGTTCATTACCACAACTACATTGACACAAATACCACCAATAAGTTCCTTGTACATCAAATGGTTCCAACACGGTTAGTCTACCAAATGCTTTACCCGTGTGATCAACTCGGTTATAATTAATTTGGCATCCGCATGACTTAGCATGACCATTTAACAAATTGGCTGTTTTAATAGGTTTTTCTGTACCACATAAAGTACAGCGACATAACCAAGAGGTTTTGTTACTAGAAAGATTATCATGTTTATCGATAACAACAAGGGCACCAAATTGTAAATCCGAAAGATCGTGTGCTAACGGATTATGATAACAATTTTCGCAGCTTCTTATGCGATTCCGTTGTAAGTCATCGCCAGTTACTAATAATTCCTCACCACATTTACATGTACATCTATAGAGACGATTATTACCATATTTTGCTTCTAATTTCTCTACCACATGTAAATCGTTAAAAGTTTTACCGCTTAGATTAACTCTATTCTGATATAGTTGGCACCCGCAAGATTTGGCATCGCCGCGATTAAGTGCCACTTTACTAATATATTTTTCCTTACCACACTCACAACGTACAAGTACTTCGGTTTTTATCTTTCCTTCACCGATTACTGTTAATCTACCGAATACTTTACCTTGCAAATCTTTGGATACCGAACTCTTTTCACCACACAAGCCGCATGATTTCACTTGATTTTTTACAAGCACTGTTCTTGTAGTTATCTTTTCATTCCCGCAAATGCACATACTTTTCCATAGTGATCTTTTATCCTTATTTTGTCCAACATATTCTACTACCGTCAACTTGTTAAACGTTTGTCCGACTAAATCTTTTATCTTGGGCATAGTATGTAAGTATATACACAAATACGGTTGTGATGGTGGTATATTGACATTATTTTTAGTAAATAAAAAATCCCGCTTTTACACGGGATTTTAAGAGACGGCGAATACACCACCACTACAAGCTCAGGATTAGCGTTCTACGTGAATCTAACACAGCAAATCCGCCCCTAAATCGACCATACACACTAAAATCACCACGACGGTGGACGGTGTTATCTTCGAAAACTTGGAGGTCTTCTCGGATAGGCATGACGAAATCTTGATTGTTCTGGTCAAGTGCGATACCGATTTCTACGTCATTCTGAGTAGCGAGTGAACCACTTAGAGTATTAGTCCAGTAATTCTGGTATTCTTGATTGACACCAAACTCGTCAAGAGCGTGCAGATTAACACCGAAGATATTGATGAGGTCTTGTGAACCCTCTTTAGCGTAATAAATCTGAGTACGAACCGCGTCGGGAACCAGATCAAGACCCCAAGCACGGATATCCATGTGGGCTTCTGGAGACATATAAACGTCGGTTACTCGTGAGCGATTAAGAGTCGCAGAGTTACCGCCACCGTTTCGACGCATATAATTCTGGAGCAGGGTGATCAACCGTGGGGTAAACTGACCCTGAGTAGCATTACCATCATAAACGATAACGTTACGATCGTTTGCAGCAGATATAATGCACTGCCAGCCGTCGTCATTCATTTTCTTTACGAAACCAGCTTCAAAAATCTGAAGGGCTCGGCGAATAACTGGCCAGTTAGCGTCTTTAATAAACTGAAGGTCAAGATCGATACCATTACCGATATTGTAGGTCGGAATGGTCAGATAGTCACCTTCGAGACGTGCGTGGGGAATTTCACCCTGATTAGGAACAACGAAAGCTTTAAATTCAGCTTCGTCACCTGGGGTAAGTAGATCTAGTGGATAACGCACATCAGGATTGGTGCGGAAATCCTCTGGAGTATAAATACCGTTGATGATATCGCCTGAGAGCAGGGTCTCGCGAAGAGGAACGGAAACTGCCTGTGCAAAATCAGCGTTGGCAACATTTGCGACGGCAAGATCGTTAGATACAACTCGGGCGAGTAGATCTTTGATTCCGTCACGGGTCTTATCATTAAAGCTAGTTTTCATCTCATTAACCTTTCGTATCTTCGATTATAGATCAACCTGTACTTGGCAGAAACCATCAGCATCGGGCCGGGTAAGAATTCGACCAATTACTGGCCAACCGGAGTTAGCATAACCAGTATCACCATTTACGATAGAACCGGTTGGGCCAAGGCGGGCTGTACATGGAGTCGTGTTAGCACCAGCAATAGTGGCAGTAAGGACTCGATCAGTAACAACGCGACCCTTGGTAAGAATAGTAACCTTATCACCGGCCTGTACTTCATTCTTGTAGCGATTGAGCCAATACTTTGATTGATCAATATCAACAACGTCGGTCAGAAGAATACCAACCGGGAATACACCAGAGGGATTACCGATATAAGTAACTCTACGACCTGCACTATCCAGACCAGCACCTTGTGGTTGGACAGTACCAGCGGGAAGAGAACCGGATGGGACCGCAGAAACGATTCCACCTCGTACACCCGTGGCGTACATGTAATATTCGATGCTATCTGCTAGGTATGAAAATTGTGGTTTGAGTGCCATATTCTAATTCTCGCTTTCTTTCATTAAATAATACACCGAAATTCTATTACTTCGAAGATTTTTCACTCTTTTTATTAGCAAACTTCAGATTAGCACGGAAGAAATCTTGGAATGGCTTGTTTTTATCAACAGTGGATGAAGTAACAGAGGCTAAAGATTTATCATCTTCAGTTTTAGCTTCGGCGACCGCAGTTTCTACTTCAGCTTGGGTAAGCTTGGTAAGATTGGTCTGGGTCTGATCAGTGGATTTCGGAAGATTGGTTACGGTCTGATCGGTGCTCTTAGGAAGATTGGTTTGAGCAGCAGTAACAACCTTGACTATATTTGAAAATTCGGATTCGCTCATGACTTTGACAAGACCAAATACTTTAGATTCATCTTTGTCTAGATAAGCAACAGCATTGAGAGTTTTGAGTTGGCCGACACGTTCTTTAGCAACCGTATCAGATTTGAATGCGGCATACTCAGAAGCCATGGTATCTTTGGCAACTTTAGCAGCAGCCAACTGAGCTTCTAGTTCTGATTTAGCAGCACACATATCTTCGTAATCTTTCTTGGCCTTAGTGAGTGCGGCGGAGGCTTCCTCAAAATCTTTCTTGAATTTAGCTTCTACATCTTTAGATGCTTTAAGATCGTTCTTGTAAGCTTCGCAGCCATATTCCCAACCACCCAAGGTATCACCATTGTGCTTAATTAGGCTGGCTATAATATCAGAGATGGCTGAACCATAGTCGGTGGCACTAACTACAGTGCAAAGACCTGCGGATACATAACTAGTTTGCCCGGTAGGTAATTCTACCTGAGCATAAGGAGCTTTATCACTAGCGGAAATTTTCTCGCTGCCAACAGTGAGTTCGCTAGTAACAACGTTGATGACGGTACCAAATACATAACCGCCATTGTGGGACCATTTTACTCTATCTTTAGCTTTTAGTTCGTTTGCCATAAATAATTCTCGCTTTTTCTTAAAAATAATACACTATTATTCTTCAATTCTGAGAAAGATATATTAGAATTCTCCCCGTTCGACGCAAACGAGATATAATCCTTGAAAATAATAGACTCTGGGTTAGCTGGTTTTTCAACAAAACCAACGCCGGAAAAGGTAATTTCTCTTAATAGTCTACCTATTCTATATTCTTTATCATCTATTTTTAATGTACCCGGGCCTTTATTAACTCGTAAATATTTACTCATCCAAGAACTATTATCATCCCTAGGAACAACAATAATTTCATTGTCTACGCTTTTTAATCCATAATCAAAAGAATCAAAAAAACATTCCATAGAAACGAACATTTGTCCCACAGCTAATTTCTCTTTGATTTCTTTACATTGTTTTGGGAAATACCGTTCCCATAAGAAGATATTAACCATCAGGTGGAAATATCCTGGAATCTCGTCATCACTAAATTGATTGATTACATCAAGGTCTTTGTCTAGGGGAATAGTACTGGCTATAACACCGAAGGTCGAGTTAACATTAACGGATTCGCGACCTAGATGGCCTTTATTAGCTGGCTTCATATATGGTGTGTGGCGGGCACCCCAGGTTTCCTTTGGAGAAAAGATGTCATCATTAAGGTTCCAAGTAGTAGAGACTAAGATTGCTGCTACGGACATTAAATCACTAGTGGGCGGGCGATCCGGTAATATAGAGGCTGCCACGGCCTTATTCATTTTAACGTTATCGGCAGAAGAAAATGCATCTAAAACTATAGATGTCGAGCCTTGCGACAGTATTTGTTCTTCTAAACCAAGTTCTTTTTCGTATTTAAATACTTTCATGCTTAATTCTATACACTCATATCGTGCCACGCCTTTGTATAAGCCATAATATAAATAGCCTTCTCATCTTCTTTAGATAGGTTAGTTTGGGTATGGGAACTATATTCGGCAAAAGCCTCTTGAGGACCCACGCCTCCACCCACATATTCATCTATTAAATTCTCGTCAATATTATCAAGCGGTTCTATTAATGGCATTACAGCTCTAATAACATCCTTAATCTTTTGTTTAGCTTCGGATGATAGGCTGCGATAATCCCTAACATTATATTCCTTAATAACCGCCTCAATAGTACGATCTTCAATAAAATCATACAGTCTACTAGCGAAAGTGGCGATGTCTCCAAAAGACTTGGGACCACGCTTACGTTTAACTTTGTCTTTAGCCCCGTTTGGTCTACCCGGATTGCCGCTCGGTTTGGTATTAGTTTGGTCTCGGCTAGTTAGCTTAAGTTTTTCTACCTTTAACTCATGAGCACGCTGATCCTTCATTAAGGGTTGGTGGAACGGAGACGCTTTATCCGGTATTTCGCCAGAATCGCGACCATCGTATTCTTTCTTAATACGTAGTTTTTCCATTTCTGGTATTTCTTTGATACGTTCTAGAACCGTAGAATCGGAGATAATATCTCTATCTACTAGGTCTATAAGAAGATCTAAGAAGACTCTTTCATCATAAAGATTAGAGTTATTAAATCTGATATATGGTCTTTTAGAAAATCCCATTTCTTTTTGTATGATATCAATTTCCGCATTTAACCATTTTACAACTTCTCGACGACCAGCATCGAGTCTTTTCATCAAATTCTTCAATCCTGTGAAATTAACAGAAACGTTGGTTTTATCATTAATACCGCCGACTAGAGATTGTGGAACACCAAGACCTAATAGAATTGGATCTAGATTTTCTTCGAAGTTAACTAAATCTCCGATAGGAGGATAGAATTCTTCTAGAGATAAGTCTGGACCCCAGATAAGATCAAGGGCACCACCACCAAGATTAGATTCCAGAGTAGTTGCTAATTTCGAGAATTGTTGTGGAGACGGGAACATATTGTGCTCTGGAGCACCGATTTTCCATAATCTAATAACGTTAATGATACCGTCCATAGCAGATATCTTAGCTAATTTAACTTTATCATTATATTGTATAT
>ERZ869925.357-NODE-357-length-34931-cov-15.826070_pt1 | contig 34931 bp, 56 predicted proteins | sample MGYA00579311_ERZ869925 | MGnify/ENA primary metagenome ERZ869925 (study PRJEB32216, sample SAMN09231817) | wastewater metagenome | place: USA: Maryland | collected 2016-07-30 | study: EMG produced TPA metagenomics assembly of the PRJNA472060 data set (Reclaimed...
CAATCGTTTATAGACACGATCACGGACATGCTCACGGCCGAGAGCAAGCAACAAAAGAGGCAAGAACGGAACAAGGGCGGGGGCCGTTAGGCTCCCGTCTTTGTGTCTGCTAGAATGAACGCATATGGCCTCTCAAAGCGAGATGGAGATCGTTATCAAGGCTCAGGATCAGGCCAGCGCAACCCTGAAAAAAGTACAGGGGTCTGTTGGCGACTTGGGATCAAAGCTCGCGGCAATGGGCAAAGCCGTTGCCCTGGCAGGCGCGGCGGCAGGCGCGGCCGTTGGCGCTTTTGCCGTTTCATCCATCAAGGACTTTTCCGAGGTTGGCGACGCCGTCGAAAAGATGAGCAAGCGCACCGGGCTTGGGGCTGAATCTATCTCGGCGCTCCGGGTAGCGGCAGACGCAAGCGGAACAAGCATCGATGCTATCGAAGCATCGATCAAGAAGATGTCTGTTAGCATCATGACACTTGGCGATGAAGGATCAGTCATGGCCGAAGTTTTCAATGAAAACAATGTTACTTGGGAAGAGATGGTACAGCTTGACCCGACGGAAATGTTTGAGCGCCTTGGAAATATGGTCGGAGCAATTGAAGACCCGATCATGCGAACAAACGCGGCAATCGAGGTATTTGGTAAGGCCGGAACCGATTTGATACCGATGTTCGAGGACGGCGCGTTCAGCATGGAGCAATGGAGCGAGCAGGCCAAAAAGCTCGGCGTCAGTTTTGATGACATTAGCGCCGCAAAAGCCGCCGCGCTGAATGACGCTATTGGAAAAATGGGCGCGGCATGGAACGGCTTGAAGCTACGCATTGGCGGCGAGCTTGCACCCGTCGTTACGGATTTGATTGAAAACCGCCTTGTACCGCTTGCGGAAAAGATCGTTGCCATGGCGCCGACACTCGACCAAATGAAGGCCGCGATCCAGGGCATGAAGGATATGTTCTTGAACGCCATGGCGCAGTTTGAAGCCAAAACAGGACTGATCAGCCAGGTGCGCGAAGGCTTTGAAAAGATTTGGAACACCGTGCAGGAAAAGCTTATGCCGTCGCTCCTGCGCCTTTGGGAAGCCATGCAACCGCTTCAGCCTCTGTTTGAGGCGCTTGCCATTGTTGCGGGGGCAACGCTTGTTCTTGCCTTGAAGGGATTGCTGGAGCTTGTCATTTTCTTGATTGATCAGACGGCGCAACTTCTGGCCGTATTAGCCGAGTGGACGGCGTATATATTGGAACACTCCAAACCAGCCATTGAATTCTTTACGGGCGCGTTGAAAAGCATTGGCGACATGATTCAGTTTGTCATCAGCAAGTTTAACGCTATGCGGGATGCGGCGCGCGCGGCCTTTAACGCCGCCAGGGACGCGGCAACTAGCATTCCGGGAGTTGGAGGCGTTTTGAACGCCGTACTGCCAGGAAGGGCCTCTGGCGGGCCTGTGTCGGGCGGACAGCCGTACATCGTAGGCGAGCGAGGGCCGGAGGTCTTTGTCCCGCGCGGAAGTGGCACAATCATTCCGAACGGCGGCGGGGCAATGCAGGTTACCGTTATGGAGGGCGCAAACATCACGGTCCGTTCCGAGGCCGATATTCAGGCAATCGCGAACCGCGTCAGTACCGAGCTTGCGCGCACGCTACAGGGCCAGCGCAACGGATTAGCAACAGCCATGTAAACCCTATGCCCTCTTTTAAGCTCGATGCAGAACAGCTAGACATACTGACGCTCGACGGTGAAACGTCGGCGCCGGTTGTTCCGATCAGCGATGATATTTACTTTGGAACCTTTGGCTTGCAGAACGATGACGTTTTAACGGAGGTCGTTACGGTTTGCGCGCCGAGCCTCGACCTTGTTCAACGCGGATACCCGCGCGAAACGGGCGTGTACGCGGAAAGTTCCTATCACCGGCTGAACAAGCTACGCATTAGCGGCACGCTCAAAGCGACCAGCCGGGTGCTTTTGGAAACTGCCATGGACACGATGCGCCAGGCTTTAACCAAATTTGGCGCGACGATGAAGGTTACTTGGGCGGGTGCGGCGCGCTACTACGATGATTGCTACGTTACGAACCTTGATGAGATCTTTGCGGACCGCCAGCACTATCACATCGATTGGGTGCCGTTTTCTTTCGAGGTCGTTTCGCAAGCGCCGTTTGCCCGTAGCGAAGACCGCGTGACGTACGATGCGCCCTATGCCCTCACGGCGGCCGCAACTACGTTCGTCTTGAATAACGCCGGGACCGCGCCGACGGATCCGATCTTTTCCATTACTGTCGTTACGGCAGGCACGCTTTCCGAGCTTACGGTCGAGAACCAGGCCAACGGCGACAGCATCACGTTTACAGGCTCGTTTAGCAACGGCGACGCAATCGAGATCAACGGCGAGGAAAAGACGGTCACGAAAAACGGCGCGGTCATCGGCTACAACGGCGTCATTCCGAAGGCGAACCCCGGCAATAACATCATCATCGTATCGCTCACAGGGACGGGCATTTCGCTCTCGCTCACGGAAAACCATTACTCTCGCTACCATTAGACGTGATAGACTGAAACCAATATGTCATTCTTGAAACAATTCTTCCTTGACCGCTTCACCGGCTCGCTTTCTGCTCAGCTCCTTAGCTCTCAGACTACGGGAACATTCCAGTTGAACACGTCGGAAGCTCTTGGCAGTCAGTTGGCGACCATGACGACCGGCATGCGCGTTGTCATCACCATTGAGGATGAACAGATTCTTTGTTCCGGCTTCAGCGTCTCAGGCTCGACTGTTACCTGTACGATTGCGACAAACGGCCGAGGGTATAGCTCGACAACCGCCGCAACGCATGCGTCCAGCACGGCGGCAGAGATTCACCTGACGAAAGCGAACCTGGATAACCTTGGCGATGAGGTCGAGAACCATATCGCCGGCGTTACCCCGGTCGTCACGCTTCCGACGATTACGAGCGCGACGGTTCTCTCAGTTGCAGGCGTAGACGTAACGAGTATCTATACCGTCGGCCGCGTCATTCACGTTAAAATTTCCAGCACATGGTACCGATGTGTTGTCCGTTCCAGCTCGTTCTCGACCAATACAACGATCAACGTTTCGAGTGACAGCCTGCCGGGATCGGGAACCGTTGCCGACTGCGTAATTGCATTGGCAGGCGCGAACATCCGAAACCCCGTCGACCTTTCGCTGATCAAAGTCTGCACAAACGTTCCGACGGCAAGCCCGCCAACCGGTTACTTCTGGCTCGTGGCAAAGGCGGGTGGATTCTATTCTGTCGACGAAAACGGCTACTATCGCTTCCTCGGACGCGTGAAGGCAACCGTTTCCTCATCGAGCGGCGTTCTTGCACTCGACGGAGCCGTTGCCAATACGTTTGAGATTACGCTTACGGAGAACGTTACGAGCATTACGCTCGCCAACTTTATCGACGGCCAGGCGTATATTCTCATCGTTAAACAGCACGCCAGCTCGGCAAAGACCGTCTCCGTACCCGCCGCCTTCCGCTTTGGAACAACGCTTACGGGCTGGACGATGACGTCAACCGTTGCAAAGCGCGATTACGTCGGAGGTATCTACTGTTCTGCAGATTCTAAGCTCGACATCCTTGCTGTCATGCAGGCGCTCTAAAATATGTTGACCGACTTCAAGATCGTGAAGGTTGAGCGCCGGGGCTTTGAAACCCGGGCAACGCTTAGGATTTTTGAAGGAGAGATGCGGCGTGTCACGGTCAAGCGGTTACCGTCTGACCGCGACTTTATCGAGGTTGAGCAGTACGTTCGGACAAAAGAGCTGGCACAAAAAGAGATTACGTTTCGAGATCCGAACGTCGGCATCGATCAAATCAGGCTTGCCGGCAACGCTCTTTTGGCCGAAGATCCGACACGAACGCCGGTATCTAACGAGCAGACTTTTAGAGATGGGCCGACCGCCGCAATACGCGCGATTGATGATCTGAAAACGGATACACGTTCCGTGGAGGAACGGGTTTTGTTTAACGATCAGGAAGCCAAAACATAGTATGAACGCCCCACATCTTCCATTCGTAAAGTTTGACGCCGACTTTTTCAAGAAGCATCAGCGTTTGATTTTGCATGTTGCAAATAGCCCGCTTCTACGCTGGGTTTTTGGTCTTGATCGACTTCCAAAGGGCGTGAAGGCGGAGGCGTTTGAGCATGGCATCTGCAAGCTCGCGCCAGGTGCAATCCATTGGCAATTGCCAGATGGAAGCTATAAAACAGCGTGCTTTACGCGGCATCGTTTTGCGGAAGCGCTGGCATACTCGCTCTCGCCATTGGCATACATGATTCCGCGCGTTCAGCCGAACACGCCATACCGCATTGCGTTCTCTCCTATGGGAGCGCTTGGGCTTCTTCTTGCCGCGTGCGCGCCGCAACTTGGCATGCTTGCCTTTGGAACAACGGATACCATTTACTGCGGAGCTGGAGACGGGCGCATCGAAGCGAGCGGAACGTGGGCGACGATCCGCGCGGCAACATCCGGCACAGCCTATCCAACAGGTACGGGAGGATTTGATATTGCTGCGATGGTCAACTACATCGACCGCACATATTGGCCAGCGGACACATCAAGCATTGATGATATTGCCGTTGCCTCTGCCGCGTCATTGTTTATTTATGGCGACGACGGGGCCGGAGTAAACGCAGATACAACTACGGCCGAGCTTGTCCATACGTCACAGGCTTCACCTACGACACTTGTAAACAACGATTACGATAATCTGGCGTTTACCTCTGGTGGTTCTAAGTCGTTTGCGTCATGGAACGGAGCCGGCTACAACGAGATTGCGCTAAACGCAACAGGCCTAACCTGGCTTGATTTTACAGGCTATACATTGCTTGGTGTAATCACAGGGCGCGACCTATCAAACACAGTACCAACGGGCAACAACTGGATGTCGTGCCGCTACAGCGAAGCAACAGGATCAAGCAAAGACCCGTATCTTTCCGTCACGTACTCTATTCCGAGTTCAGGCGTGCAGTCGCTCGTGATGATTCTCTAGTATGCAAGCAAGCGCAAAGTTTTTCGCAAAGGTTTTCAATCAGACTGGCGCGACAGTCCGACGAACACTTGATGCTTCTTTGTTTCTTTCAAACCCGCGTATTGTGCGCGAGGTCGGCAAGGCGGCATCAGAAGTATCGATTGACCTCGCGCTTCCTTGGGACAACTTTGGCTACGGGGATTCAGACGGCCTGAACCCGTTTGACCTTGTGAAGATTTACGCCGTGAACGAGGCCAACAAAACCGGCGTGCTTGTATATCAAGGGCACATCGAGGAAATTGTCGGCGTATTTGATGCGTCGCAAAGCCATATTACGCTTAGGCTCTATCCGATCGACGCGCTCTTTGGCCGTTCACTTTGGAAGGATGCAGACTACATCGTTGCGTATTCTGGCGCTGACGTGGACACAATTTTCAGCGACGCGATCACGGACGTAAATACGATCTACGGCGCGACGTTTTTCACGGGCAATCTTTCAAACCCCGCGCTTTCCGTTATCCAAACATTTACGCGGCTAACGCATTTAGCGGCGATCACGGCGGCAGGGCTACTGCTTCCGAGTACATGGTATTGGCGCGTTAGGCCGAGCGGACAGCTTGACCTGGCGCAATTCAATGATTCTACGGCCGATCACCTGCTCGTCGTCGGCAAGCACATCGACAGCGTTCAGGTTACGAAGTCGTTGCTGAACGTAAAAAACAAGATTGTTGTGAGCTGGAACAGCCCGGTCGAGGATGACGAGTACAACGACGCGACTTCCGTGACGGCGTACGGCCGGCGTATGTCGCTTGTTTCAGGGTCTGGCATTGGCGATCAGACAACCGCCGACGCGCGCGGCAATGGCGACAAGAACCGCTACAAGGACCTGTTCACAAAGACGGAGTTGGTCGTAAACGCTCTTTACCCCATCGAAACAATCCTGCCCGGCGACACAATCGAAGTGGTCAATGTTAGTGATACAACGTCACAGATGCTATCTGGGATCCTGCGCGTGTTGCGCGTGGAGTACGACGGAAGCCTTTGCAAGCTCTCCCTGTCCGATTACGCCGAGAACTTTGGGAGCGAGTTTACAAAATCTATTGCGTAGTATGAAGCGAAAGCTACCGCCGGGCGGAAGATGTCCACGATGTTATTGGCCGGAACATACGCATGAGGAAGTGGACAGAAAAACAAGAATCGTGACGCGAAAATGCTTGGCTTGCGGGGAGCGGTGGACGGTACGGCTACGGCCGATTGAAGCGTTTGAGCTCGGCTTTACGGAATCGGTGGAGCCGGGACTGAGGCATTAAAAAACGCCTGGCATGTTGAGTGCCGGGCGTTTTCGTTTTGGCCGTCCAGCCGTGTTACCACCGCGAGGGCAGTGGAGTAGACGGGCCGGCAAGCGTTGTGGCGCGGGTGAGAGGCGGGGCGAGCCTGACACGCGAGACAGGACAAGCTGACTCTCGGATCAAGCATATCATGTTATTCTATAGGCATGTGGCCCGCGTTCCTCTGCTACCTTGGCTTCCATTGGAAGATCAGGGACATTCACGGCATCATCAGATGCTCGGAGTGCTTTGAGATTCTGCATGACTAGGTATGAACTACAAGGAGTTGCTTGCAAATGCGCCCGACCATGACACGCCGGAATTCCTGGAGTATCTACGCGCAAATAACACCGTCGTCTACGAGGATTCCTATTGGCTTGTGATCGAGAACCATAAGTACCACAAGCCGGGCAAGATTTGGTACACCGCGTTCTTCACGCGCGCCAACGGCTTCATCATCCTTGAGACTTTGCTTGCCAAGTACGGACACTTGGAGTGGAGACGGAAGGCGGGGAGCAAGCAGACAGTCAGACGTTTCCATTTCCACATGTACGAGCCGGAGTAATGTTTCACGTGAAACACGTTGTCAGCGCGCAAACACTTTTCCTTATTCAGATTCCAAGCCATTTCTTTGATTATACCTGGCTCGTCAAATGCCAATGATCCCCGCGCTTGCAGGGGTAGGCCCGGAGCAGAACGTCGCGCCTTAGACCGACGCGCACGGCGGCGTCGAGAGCCTCGAACTTTTCGTAGATCAGCTTTTTCCCGCACCGCGCACGGCCTTTCCGAATCGTCAGGAACCGCTTACGGCCTTTGACGTACACGGTGCGATGTATCTCACGGGACATATCATTCAGAACATTGTATCAAAGCAAAACGCCAGCGCGAGCCGGCGTTCCCTGTCCTTTGACGTTCTTGCTTCCTGAAGAACATTCAGGCCGCCGGCATTGCTACCGTCACGGAAGTCGTCTGAGGTCCTATAAGGCTACCAGATGAACGGAAGCCGAGCCAATGAGGAAAACGACGAAGGAACGGCTACGATGCTTCCAGGACAGGGATACGAGGCCGAGCAGGGGCATGGGTTGAGCAATACGCAATCGTTTCGCCAAAAGGATCTGCCGTCACAAGCCAGGAAGTGAGTAGGCCGCAGGTTTTACAAGAGTGCATAGATACTAAGTAAATACTAAAGCCGATCAAATTGACAGTTGAATACGAACCCGCCCTTTCCCTTTTGTTGGTTCCTGCGCGTCGCTGGCACGACACGGCTGAAACCTGCGAGACGTTAGGGCTAAAGGCCCGTGGTATTGTCTCAAACTGTTCTTGATCGAGCGCAGGCAAAGAGGCCCATGCGACGGCGGGTATGCTCGACCGATTAGATACGCTTACGGTCAGAGGATCGTCATGGGCTGGCCACTGCGTGCGCTCGATATAGTCCTTGTTTAGTATTGCGTTAAGTATCAGCTAAACTTTACAGGAGTTATGGCTATGTAGAGCCAATTTATTCAAGCAAATCTATTTAGCAAACATTAAAAACAACACCCTGCGGCTTCAAGGCTCCGGCGCGTTTTTTTGTTTCCTGCGTGGGAAAGCCGTTAACGCAAAACCCCGCCTGATAAGGGCGGGGTAATGCGGACATCGGCTCCCTTTGCAGGGGTCGAAGTGAAGACAGTCTTCAGAAGAAGAATAGCCGATGTCATAGGCAAAAGCAACAATAGGCTACTATACGGGAAAAGGGAATGACGAGTTACTGACAGCCTGTAGGAATAGGCGTAGTACAAAGCGTTTATAGCCCTATTGACGCGCTTGCGCTAGTACGCTATAATATGTAGGTAAGATCGGAAGCTAAACCGGTCATAAAACTTATACACATGCCTACGAACAAGAACCCTGAAGTTTGCCAGCATTGCGGCGGTCAAATGAAAGACGGAATGTGCGATGCACCAATCTCAAGCGCAGACTAGCCCTTTAATTCAGACAACAAAAACAAAAACAAATATGAAAAAAGTCATTTACCAACGTAACTCTAAAGGCCAATATGTTTTTTGGATCACAACCAGAAACTTTGCGCTCGCCTGCGTTTTCACAGCCTTCATCATCGGCGGGTTCATTCATTCAGTTAACGCGGGAAGAAGCGCAGGCGGTATTGTTAGCGTTCGAGATATTGCTGTCGTTATCGGAAACACCAAAGCCGCACCTGAGCACGCTTGCGAGACGAATCAGAGCGGAGCTTGCGACCTAACCGACGATGCAACCAAAATCCGCATCTATGAGCTTACCGACGGCGGCAAGCGCGCAATTAAGTGGTACGGCAAAACAGTTACGGCGACCGTAACGGCGTACACGTCACGCGTCGAGGAAACCGATGCCACGCCTTGTATTGCCGCGGACGGCTCCGACATTTGCGAACGCTATGCCAAGGGCGAGCGAATTTGCGCCTCGAATGACTACAAGCTCGGAACCGCCCTCGACATCAAGGGTCTCGGACGCTGTATCGTTTCCGACCGCATGAACAAGCGCTACACCGGCACGGGCCGGGTTGATTACTACATGGGCTACGATCTGACGGCCGCGCGCCAATGGGGTGCGCGCAAAACATCTATTTCACTTACGCAATAAAATCTATCTATGGGTTTAGACATGCATCTCTCGCGCCGGACTTACGTTAAGCGTTGGAATCATCAGCCGGAGGAAGAAAAGTATAGCGTCGATGTAAAGCAGGGCGGCAAGGCTGTTGAGAACATCAAGCCGGAGCGTATTTCGTTCGTTATCGAAGACATGGGTTACTGGCGCAAAGCAAACCAAATCCACAAATGGATGGTCGATAACGTTCAAGGCGGCAAGGACGATTGCGAGGAATATCTTGTTGGGTTCTCGAAACTCGTTGAGCTTCACGCGCTTTGTGTAAAACTGCTTGCTTCAAAATCGGACAAAGAAGCCAGGGAATTGCTACCGCCGGCGGAGGGGTTTTTCTTTGGCAGTACTGAAATCGACGATTACTACTGGGAAGATTTGAAGCTCACTGTTGAGATTCTGGAGCCGATCTTGCGCGACGGATCGGGCGCGGCGAATTTGTATTACTCATCTAGCTGGTAACAAAATATGGAAAACATCATTCTGGTTCTGGTCGAGGCAATTCTAATGCCAAATGGCGAGGTTCTTAGTAAGGGGAGATCGCTTGGATTCATCGGCAAACGTCAAACCTCTCTCATGGAGGGCAAGGCTTACAAGATTGCCAAGGGTGGAGAGCCGATCATTCACCTTTCCAAAGGAAAGGAAGATTTTGCCGCGTAAAAGTATGCAAACAGTCATCACATCTAGCGCCGGCAAACCGACATGCATCTACTGCGTTTTGGAGGCCATGCGCACATACGGCGGGGCGTTCGTTAAGGCGCTTGGACAGCTTTGGTGGCAGGCGGATCAGATCAATAAGGCCAAAATTCTTGCGACTTGGCCCGACTACTTCCGGGAATACGCGAACACGGCCAAAGGCCAATGCAGACACGGGGCGATTGACTAACACGCGCGAGCGCGTCAGAATGGCGGCATGGAGACCGTTATGACACGGCTCCCGCGCAAAAGGCGCGGATTCCGTAACAGCAGAACAGCAGAACAGCAGACGTACACCATGAAATTGTGATGGACGATAGGCTTTACGCTTCCGTTATGCGCGAGATTGAAATTAGGACGGAAGCCGACTTACCAGGGAGAATTGCACGGGCCTACAAACTTTACCGGCCGACACACGACACAGAGGAAGTGGATTGGAAAGGAATAGCTATATCATTTGTGAATTCATTATGAGCAAGGGACGACCAATGACGGCAAAGGACATGCAAAAACGAAGCTGGAAAAAGCGCCTGGAATCCAGGGGCTATGACAACGTGCGCGCCGAGCTTTCGAGCGCCGCCAAAAAGAGCGGGGCAAAACAGCTTGCTCTTAAAGGGCCGGAGTATTACCGCGCGATCCGTCAGAAGGGCGTGGAAAAACAGCGCGAGCGTGCCGCCGCATTGAAACGCGCACGACCAATGACTAGCGCTGAAAAGTCAGCACTTTGGCGAAAGCGTCATCCAGAAAAAAAGAAGGTTCAGCAAGCCGTGTTTATTGCTTTACGCAACGGAACACTGCAACGGCAACCTTGCCATTGCGGCGACGAAGCCTCCGAGGCTCACCATGAGGATTACTCAAAGCCATTGGAAGTAATTTGGCTCTGTAAAAAACACCACGCTGAGGCTGACAAATTAAGACGACGAGAGGCTAGGAAAAACTTAACCACAGCTAGCACTTGACGCGCTTGCGTGAGAGCGCCATAATTACAACATAATTCTTTACGTTCCAAAACCAATGCAGGAAACCAAAACAGAAGACCTACGCTGGTGCCCGGATTGCCGGTGCCAGCTTTCTTTCGATGAAGATTGTACGGGATGCGAAAAAGCCGTTTTATTCTCTAGCCATGAAAATCAGTATGGAACAGCCGATCAATACGCCTGAGGTTAAAGAGATGCAACCAGTGAACCTGCCAGCCGATTCAAACTACGTTCAGCGCGCCGAGGAACGCGCCTTGTCTTTTGCCAACCCGAAGCTATGGCAACAAATCAAGGTCATGGCCGACGCTTTCAAAATGGCCGGAGCATTGCCAGCCACGCTCGACACCGTTCCAAAGGTCGTTATGGCCCTTCAAGCCGGGTACGAGGCCGGCATGCAACCGCTCGAAGCGCTTAGCTCGTTTTACTTTGTTCACGGCAAGCTCGCCATGTACGGGGAAATGGCGATCACGCAGGTAATCCGAGCCGGACACAAGGTCGAGTGGGGAAAGTGCGACGCAACCACGGCGACCGTTACGATCACGCGCGGCGACAACGGCGCGAGCGCAACCAACACGTTCACAATGGCAATGGCGGTCGAGCGCGGACTGACAGCCAACGCGACCTACAAGAAGTACCCGGAGAACATGCTGAAATTCAAGGTATTTCACATGACAGCCAAGTTCGTTTGCCCGGACGCTTTGCACGGGCGCGACATCAAGGAAGTTGCCGAGGAAACGGAAACGATCAAGACGTCGCTTGTGCCTGACGATGAGCAGACGATTGACGTTGAACCGCCAACGCCGCGCGCCAAGCGCAAGAGCTTGAAGGAAGCGATTGCGGAGCCGGAAGCCAAGGCGGAAACCGAAGCCGAGCCGGAGTTTGAGAAGTTGAGCGACAAAGAAAAGTACGAGGTTTTGATCGACAAGGAGATGACGGGCGGCAAGCTCACGCCAAAGGAAAAAATGTTTATCGGCCAGTACCAGGCGGGCCAGAAGCAAGAGTAGTATGTCGAACACTACATACCTGATCGACCACCTTTCCTATTCTTCTTTTTCGTCGTTCCTCTCGAATCGCTACAAGTTTTTTCTTCAGTACGTTCTGAAGACGTACAAGTGGAAATCGGGAGTAGCGGCAATCGTTGGCAAGGCCGGACACATGGCGCTCGAAGCCCGAATGAAGGGTGCGAGCATCGACGCCGCCGTTCAGCACGGCCTCGACTATCTCGGGAACATTCCTGACGAGGAAGTGAAGTGGGGGAAGACAGGCTCGCGCGAGGAAGCGATCAAGACATACACGCAGGCCATTAACGCATTCTTTTCTGAGATGCCGGGGCCGGATCAGATCGGCGAGACCATCTTTGTTGAGGAACAAATCACGGAAATCATGACGGCCGTTCCGGAACTGACGGCGGGCGAGAGCTACGAGTTCAGTATTCCGATCAAGGCTGTGGCCGATCATGTCGGCAAGCTCCCGAACGGCGACATCATCGGTAATGACTGGAAGTTCGTTAAGTCGTATACCGATCCGGAAGCGGAGAAGGCTACGCGATTGATGCAGGCATTGTTCAACTTCCACGCGATCCGCGCCCGCCTTGGGAAAGACCCGATCAAATACATTTTCTGGGAATGTAAAACCAGCCAGAACAAAGACGGCGCGCCGCAGGTTCAGGCTTGGACGGTTGACTTTGAGCAGATGAAGCGCGATCAGCCGGAGTATTTTGCAACCTTCTACCGCCTTTACGATGCCGTTACGAAGGAACTCTGTAAGGAAGACGTTGTGTTCCTGCCGAACATCGCTGATCAATGGGACGGCGACGAAACCTTTGCCCTCTTTACGGGCGAGACGTTTGGCATTGACCGCCCGGTTGCTGTCGCGCGGAAGACGGCCGAGGCGCAGGAATGGAAGCCAAAGAATTACGTGGAAAGCCCGGCGAACAGCGCCGACAATATCAACGTGACAGATGAGGAAAAAGTCCGCATGAAGTTGGGCGAGTTTGGGTTGGCCGTTTCCATGCAAGAGACGCGCCGGGGCTTAAACGTGACGCAATACACCATGAAGCCATCTCGAGGCGTTCGTATGGCTCAATTTGAGGCTCACGCGAACGATATTGCGCTGGCTTTGAAGGCGGTAACGGTACGCATCGAAGCCCCGATCCCGGGAACGGATACGGTCGGTATTGAGGTACCGGCAAGAGATCGACGCTTTATTGACCTGGACGCGGAGGCGATTGCCTTGGCGGAGGGGACGCGGCTGCCCGTAGGCGTGGATGTGAACGGCCTGCCATTCACGATTGACGTTGCGGACGCGCCGCATCTTCTTGTGGCCGGAGCAACGGGAAGCGGTAAGTCTGTATTTCTGAACGCAGTTATCAAGACGCTCTCGGAAGCCAACAGCCCGGACGATCTACAGTTCGTTCTTATCGACCCGAAGCGCGTGGAGCTGGCACAGTTCCGCGACATTCCGCATCTTCTCTGCCCACCGATTTACGAGGTCGAGGAAGCGCGGCGCGCCTTGCGCTGGCTTTGTAATGAAATGGAGGAACGCTATGTGCTTTTGGAAGACGCGGGCAAGCGCAATCTGCGCGAGTATAACGAGAGTGCTACTGAGCGCCTTCCTGTTATCGTTGTCGTCATCGATGAGTTTGCTGATCTTGTTCTGCAGGCCAAGTTGAACACGATCACGAAGTCCCGCAAGCGCCGGAAGATCGTTACCAAAAAGCGCGGTAAGACCATCACAGAGATCGAGGTCGAGGGCTTGAACGACCCGGCCGAGGATCTGATTGTGCGACTTGCGCAAAAGGCGCGTGCCATTGGCATTCATCTTGTTCTTGGCACGCAACGGCCGAGCGTCGACGTCGTTACTGGGTTGCTGAAAGCGAATTTTCCGACCCGCGTGGCGTTTGCAACCGCAAGCGAGGTGGACAGTCGGGTTATTCTCGATCAGACAGGCGCGGAAACGCTACTCGGTAAGGGCGATATGCTCGTCATGGCGCCGGGCGTTCGAGGACTTAAGCGATTACAGGGCTACCGCGTATGACACTCGAACAAGAACTAAAATCCTACTGTAAAGAATGTTACAGGCAGAGAACCGAGACTGAACTCGGACATTCCATGATCTGTGCATGCGATTGTCACGCGGTTAATCAAGGGGAATAGAAATATATGAAACTTAAACAACAAGTCGTAAGCCTAGAGCTTGCGCAGAAATTGAAGGAGTTAAAAGTCAAACAGGAGAGTTTGTTTTGGTGGTGTAACTTTGGGAGAGAAGACTGGCGCGGGCCGTATTCCGATATCAATGGTGAATACTTCCGCTACCCGCAAACCCCTGGCCCTTATGAATTTTCACGTGAAGAATGTAGTGACTTCTGTTCTGCCTTCACGTCGAGCGAGCTTGGGGAGATGCTGCCGAGGGAAGTGAAAGGACATGAGTTGGTCATTTGCCCAGCGTTCAAGGAGGGTGCTTGGTTTGTGGGGTACGGCGACCATATGAACATGCAAGGAATCCATGTAGAAGATGCCGACACCCTCGCTGATGCTATGGCCAAGTGCTTGATTTATTTGTTGGAGCAAGCATTACTTACATTATGATGACCATCGACCAAATCAAAAAGCTGAAGAGCAAGCGACGAAAGGCCATGATATGAACCGCGAAGCACGGTGGGACAAGCTAGGAATCGGGGCTGACACTCACACGGTAAAGACTGAGAAGAACGCAAAGCCGGAATTTGGCAAGTTGGAAAGTATAAGGCTCGCCCGCGAAGGCGCGGAGCGAGCTAAGCACGCGAACTGCAAACGATGCGAGGGTAGGCTTACGTTTAGGGAAACATGCTGGATATGCGGCGGGGACGGGAAGGTTGAGGAGCGGTGCGATGAAATCATTGATTAAAATATATGCCACGCAAGAAACCAATGACGCGGGTTGAACCATTCATTCATGTTTGCGAGCGGGACGCTTGGAGTACCTACGATATTGACTGGACGAAGGTTGGGCTGCTCGCGCTCTGGGTTTTCAACGGCTGGGCGTATTTCAGCATCTTTTCTGTTCTTGGAACGAATTTGAAGATCCTCGACCTGCAGACAGAGCGCATTAACTTGCAGAACAAGGCGATCATCGAGCTTTACGAGCGCGTCGACAATCTGGAACACCCGCCGATTGAAATTGAACTGCCTGACGGATATTCCGGCTGGAAGACAAGCTAGTATGGCAAAAGTCATTGAGCTAATTTACACGGAGCAGACAATCGGGGCCGGTACTCCCGACGATCCAAGGCGTACGTTGTACAGACTCTGGACGAAGGGCGGGCGCTTGATAGCCGAGGAAGACATTGCAAACACGAAGGACGGCACGCCGGATCTGCGATTCTTAATTGAGGAATAACTTATGGCAAAAACACCAATCGTAAAGTACGAGCCGGAGCGTTGCGAACATTGCACCATGCAGATCACGCGCGCTAACCAACTGAACAAAGGCATTGCAGAGATCGTCCGAGCCGTCGTCTATGCAGTTTAAGGATTTGACCGGCAAGAAGTTTGGAAGGCTCACCGCACAAAAATGCACGTCACGTTCTCCGTCAACGACATGGCTCTGTAGGTGCGAGTGCGGGAAAAAGAAGCGGGTCGCGTATTCAAACCTTGTTCGCGGACTAACAAAGAGCTGTGGGTGCATCGGGCGCGAGAGGCCATCACACCTTAAGCACGGGCTCACCGAAACCCGTTTTTACGGGATTTGGCGGCATATCAAGACGCGCTGTCTTAACAAGAAAAGCGACAAGTACAGTTACTACGGCGGCCGGGGCATTACGATCTGCGACGAGTGGCTAGAGTTCGAGAACTTCCAGCGCGACATGTATAAATCTTATTTGGAGCATTATGAAATTCACGGCAAGGACACGTCTATCGAACGGGTCGATAATTCCAAGGGTTATTTCAAAGAGAATTGCCGGTGGGCTACGCAGTCGGAGCAGAGCAGGAACCGACGGAAACGGCTTTGATTACGAGATCGTGGACGGGCGCTTTATTCATTTAGGCAATGATGCGTATGGAAGAAATTAAATACGATAGCCGATATTTTGAAGCAATGGAGAACCGCTTTTGGAGCGGGGCGCACGGGCAACGTGTACGCGATATTGCAGGAATGATGCAAGACTTTGGAATTACAGACGTGAACTCGCGCGTACTCGATTACGGCGGCGGAAGCGGAGCGTTCAGCATGTTCTGCGCGGGCGAGTACTGGCTTTGGGAGCCGAGCGAGGCAGGGAGAACATACGCGGCGAAGCACTACACAAAGGCAACGATTCTGCGCGAGGGCGAGCGCCCGGCAATCCAGTTTGACGGTATTCTTTTGCTGGACGTGATCGAGCATGTACGGGAAGACGTGCAAGAAGATTTGTTGCAAAGAATCCTCGGTGCTCAATTAGCTGAACATGGCATCCTGATCGTTTCGACGGACAACCATGGGAGCCGATTTTTGCATGGGTTTGGAAAGTTCTGTCAGCGTGTCGACCGCCTGCTTTCCGCCGAGGGCCGGACGTACAGATGGCTGAAGCGCATTGAAAGCCGGAACCCGCATCATGTTCGCTATCAAGACACGCATATTGGATTGCGAACTTACAGCTCCCTGACGGCATTGTTCGCGAACGCAGGCTATCAAGTACTGGCGGAACGACATGGATTCTTTTATCGATCACCGCTTTCCGGCATCGTCGCTTGGCTAACTGGCTGGAGACCGCTACATTCTGTGTATGCGTTAAGCGTATGCAAAGACTAAACCAAAAGGATCTGCGCATCTTGAAGATGATTGAGAAGGGAATGGACCCGGCGCGCGCCGCCGAGAAATGCGGGTACACCGGCAAACAGATTCAGCAGGGCGTAGAGCGCGTGAAGGACGCGCTACGGAAGGCCGAGCAGAGTGGCATGACGATTAAGACAACGGAATTATGACTACAAATGAAGTTGCATTGCGAAGGCGGACACCGGGCGAGCGCAGGGCGTACCTCGACGGATACCTGACGGCCAATCGACGCATGCAGGAGATTATCGTGCGCTGTAATGACTTGCCGGAAGCGTTACGGCACTTGCGGAACCTTGAAAAAGCGGCGGAAGCGCAACCGGCAGACGGGCAGGAAACGGAAGGCGCTTGACGTGCTAAGGCGAGCGCGTGATAATCGGAGCATGAAGTTAAAAACTTTATGGCTCGCCACCATTGTCCTGCTCGGGCTGTGGCTTGCGTTTAATGCTTTTCTCGAGCGTTCCTAGTATGTCCATTTTTTCAGCCCGCCGATCCTTAAAAGCCAGCGCCCGCCGGAAGCGCTACGAGCGCGCCCGGAACATGATGCGCAATAACATGAGCAAGAACGGGTACATCAGACAGGATCCGGCCACGAAGGAATGGATCAAGAAGCTCGGAGCGAAGTTTACGCCGGTAGGGGACGCGGAATCCATGTACAAGGGCTTTCCGTTCTGCCTGCCGAAGTCACGGAAGAACCGCGAGCCGGCCAAGGCGTAGGCTATGTCATTGCTTGCATGGCTACGCGCAAGCCCGCGCCGCATCCTCGTTGTTCTTGGATCGAAGGAAGCCATTCATCTACAGGTTGAAAACCCGGACGTTTCTAAGCGGATTTTGACCTGGCAGGCGTACTGGTCGAGGCGGCCGGAGTTTACGGCGGACGGGGCAATGATCGAGGAAGTGGGTATAATGGATGCAGACCTTGTGTTGGAACGATTGTGCTTTCACAAGTTGGGGCCGGTTACGTTATCGAGGCCATGGCTTGCCGAGTAGGCGGCCGCAAGAGGTGAATAACGGTCCGAATCGGGTATGCATGGAACTATCCGACCGGGGCAAGAGAAAAAGACTGCCGTTATCCCTCACTTGCGGCCGCTTACTGCTAGAAGGACAGGGAGCGCCGCCCCATACGAGGGGAGAGTGGAAAGGACAGCGCGAGCCGTCGACCGGTTTGGTCGAGGGCAGACGCTGGGGAGAGCGGATGAGCGCACGACCATTGCGCTACATCGGCTCCTGCCAGCGTTTCGATTCCGATATTTTCAAAACAATCATGTCCCTACTTCATGAGAAGGCCCTGACAGAGCAGGAAATGGCAGATGCCATGATCAACCGCGCCAAGAACGCGATTTTAGAGCTACGCATCAACACCGTTTACCTCGAAGGCAAGCGCCTCGACGCGACAACCACAAAGGCCGATTCCATACGCCTGAAGCAGTTGATAGACGAGAACCGCCGCGAGTGCGCGGAAATGGACAATCACATCAAGTTTTTGGAGCGCTTCAAAAAGACCGGCGGCTTGGGGAAGGCGCTGGCGGACGCGGACAAGAAGGAAAAAAAATCAGCATGAAAAAGAGCATAATCCTGACGTTCACTACGGACATTGTTCCGAAGAAAAACGGCAAAACCGCCGGGATTATGAAGTACGGGCCGAGAGCAGGGCGGGCGTTCATTTACTCGCGGGCGGCCGCGAAGGAAAGCCAAAAGGCTTTGAGCTGGGAAGCGAAGGGCCAGGCGAGAGGCTGGAAGCTTACCGACAAGCCTGTGAGGGTCGAGGCTCTTTTTAAGAAGCGGCGCGGCGACTGCATCGGCGTCATGGAGACGGTTCTCGATGCGCTCGAAAAGATCATTTACGTCAATGATCGCCAAGTCTTTGATCAGCGCTCACGTTGGGATACGCGCGGGATCATGAAGAAGGGAGTGACAGCCGAGGTTAGCGTGACCATTTTATGAAGAAAACGCCTGCCAAAAAGCCGGACATCCGAGAGAGGCGCGTCTATTTCTTTGCCTGCCAGTCTTGCGGGAAGAAGCGCCGGCAATCATTCCGCAGACGCAAGGCACGCGAGAAACTTTGCCGAGGGTGCAGGCGCGGGGCCGTGCCGGAAAACCAGTTAGCATTGCTACCGCCAACGCCAACCAATCCCGAAGTTAGTACACCTTAGCCAACCAACTAAATATGAAAGCCCACAAAGCAAACCTACAAGAACGCATGGAACAAAGCCTGAAAGATCAGCGTCAGGCCCGCTCAATCGCGGCACTTCAGAATCTGATTGACGTCGCACAGGAAGGCGGGTACGCGGAGGCGGACATTATGCTTGCAAACGGGAAGATCATGCGGTTCTCGGCAGGCAACCAGCCGGAACGTAGGCAACCAACAACGTCGGTATTACTGGCAGAAGCCGAAATAAAAGAAAAGCCGGTGGAGGTTAGCGAAAAGGTAAAGAACGCTGACGGTCAGACGGTGCATGTCTGCTGTGGTACGCGCTTTCGTCACGCAAAGACCTGCTCGGCGAAGAAAGGGACTTGGGAACATCAGAAGCAAAAAAGGTCGGCGCCAACTGCAAGCGCAACTGTCGGCGCTGATACTACCGTCAAAAAGCTGTTTGAGTGCGAAGACTGCGGTACGCGCCTTCATGCTGATCCGATGAGCGACATCGAATGCGAGTGCGGAAGTACCAACGTTTGGCCGATAAATTCTTAGGAGCTTTTAGAAGCAGTTGACAAGAAAAGCTGTTTCTCAAATTTCAGACTTGTAAACTAACCTGTAACAATATGGCAAAGAAACCTGAAGGCAAAGCAAAGAAGCCGACTGCTGACACATCGGCAATTAACTGGACGAATAGCCGGCGCCGCGTCGCCGACCTGATCCCAGCAATCTACAACCCGCGCCAAATCAGCGAGGTGCAGGCCAAGGAGTTGCGCAAGAGCCTTGAACGCTTTGGCCTTGCGGATCCGATCGTCCTTAACTTTGACGGCAAGATCATTGGCGGACATCAGCGCGTTAGCATCATGCTCGACCTTGGCATTACGGAATGCGACGTTCGCGTGCCTGATCGGAAGCTGACAGGACGCGAGGAGAAGGAACTAAACTTGCGCCTCAACAAAAACTCGGGAGATTGGGACTGGAACAAACTCATGGAACTGGACCCTGATATTTTGAAGGATGCCGGTTTTGACAATGACGAGATCGACAAGCTGTTTAACCCCGTCGTTAAAGACACGGGCGGAGAGGTAACGGATGTGCAATTTCAGGCAGGGACAGGAGAAGGAGCGCACGCACCTACCGTTTGCCCTTCCTGTGGGTACAGGCTGGACGGAAGCGCCGTTTGATATGGGACACGGCTGGTTGCTTGCAGACTTACCTGCACCAAAGAAGAACGCGCCAACCGTGTTTTCCTGTTTTGCATGTGGAGGGGGGTCGAGTATGGGCTATAAGCTGGCAGGCATGAACGTTGTCGGCATAAACGAGATCGACCCTCGCATGGCAAAGACGTACCTGCTGAACATGAAGCCGAAGCATGTGTTCTTAGAGCCAATCCAAGAGTTCAAACAAAGTAAGAGCTTTCCGCCTGAGCTGATGAATCTCGACATTCTCGATGGCTCACCGCCATGCTCGACGTTTTCCATGGCAGGCGTGCGCGAGGACGCATGGGGAAAGAAGAAGAAGTTTAGGGAGGGGCAAGCCGAGCAAGTGCTAGACCGTTTGTTTTTCGACTTCCTCGACCTGGCGGAACGTTTGAAGCCAAAGGTCATTGTTGCAGAGAACGTCAAAGGCATGCTGGCAGGGAATGCGCGCGGGTACTGTCAGGCGATTTTGGAGCGCATGCGTCACATTGGGTACTCGCCACAGCTCTTTCTGCTCAACGCCGCATTCATGGGCGTGCCGCAGGCGAGGGAACGGGTCTTTTTCTTGGCAGTCAGGAGTGATTTGAATAAGCCAAAGCTTGTGCTGGATTTTAAGGAAAAGACGATCACGCCTGAAGAAGCGTTTGTCGGGCTTCCGACCGACTTGGCTGGCACAGAGATGACGGCGCAGACACTCGCGCGCTGGAAGCGGGTAAAGCCGGGGCAATCTATTGCGACCGTTCACCCGACAGGCTCGTGCTTCAATCACCAGAAGCTTCACCCGCGCCGTCCGTCTCAGACCATTGACGCAACGTCGCCCGTCTACCATTGGAATGAACCGCGCAGTATTTCGAGGGGCGAGTTTATCCGACTGTCGAGCTTCCCCGACGATTACAGGACGTCGACGCAGAGACTGTCAGACATCCGCTACGTCTGCGGCATGAGCGTTCCGCCTCGCATGATTGAACGCATTGCGGTACAAATAAGGGAGCAGTGGCTTAGTTGAGCCAAGCAAGTGGTAAATAAAAACCGTCATGCCAAGGAAACTTTTTGAGAAAGGCAATAAACTCTCTGCTGGCGTAAGCGAGGGGAAGACTGGACGCCCGAGCGCGTATCAGGAGTATTTGAATGCACAGGCTCACTACCAGAGCTGGACGCGTCCGCAGTCTGTCGCGGAGCTGGAGGCGAGAATCAAATCAAAGAAGTATTCCGTTTGGGATGTGTTTTTGTTGAAGGCTCTCAAAGCCGACCCGCGCGTGCTGGCAAAGTTTGCCGACAAGATCATGCCCGACCTGACCATGCTCATGGGTCCGACGGGCGGCGCTGTCGAGGTCGATTTGAAAGGCGAAGCCAAGAAGCGGTCTGCGAAATATCATGGAGGCGATCAATAGGCATGTCAGTTACGACATTTGGCTAGCGGACTTGGAAGCCTGCGCGGATTCTGAAACAAGACTTTTCATCATCGACACCCTGCGCGACAAAAAGCACTTGCACATCTTTGGCAGATATTTCTTTCCGCACATCATTCAAGGAACGGGCGAAGTGCCGGAGTGTCACCTAGAGCTGATCGACGAGCTTTCAAGCGCGCGCGATTCCGCAATCATCTTTCCGCGCGGCTTTGCCAAGTCGACGTGGGAGAAGATCGACACCATTCATGATTTTGTCTACAAGAAAGAGGAGGTCATTTTGTACATCGGCGAGACGGGAACGGACGCAGGCTTTCATTTTGAATCTATCAAGGCAGAACTCGAAGGCAACGACCTGCTACGCGAGGTTTACGGCTCTCTGGTGCCGTCAGAGACGCTGAGAGGCAGGAAGTGGACAAGCAAGCATATTGAATCGACTAACGGCGTTATAGCCCTTGCCCGTGGCCGTGGAAAAGGGCGCGGCGTGAACGTGAAGAACAAACGCCCGACCAAGGTTGTCGTCGACGACGCGGAGACGGACCAGCTTGTACGCAATGCCGAACAGCGCGAGAAATATCACCGTTGGCTGTACGACGTCATCCTGCCGTCCGTGAACCCGAAGCGCGGCAAAACCAAGCTGATCGGCACAGCCATTCATCCACTGGCCGAGGTGGTGCAGTTCTACAAGAAACATGGCGGCATTTACAAGCGCGCGATCGAGGACGGAAAGAGTATCTGGGGCGCTTACTTTCCGCTTCCCGACCTGCACGCTCTGCGCGACGGAGGCGTGTTATCCTCTGGGAAGGTCGTCAAGGGCATTGGTACCCGTGCGTTTAACCGCGAATACATGAACAATCCGACCGCAAGCGAGGAAGCAAAGATCAAGCCCGAATGGATCGAGGCGGCTCATTTTTCTGAACTCCCGCCAGAACATTCCTACGAGGCCGTTATTTACCTTGACCCGCAAGCCGGAGAGAAGCAGACGGCCGACGAGTACGGCCTCACCGTTCTCTACAAGGCCAAGCAAAGCGTGCATCGTTTCGTTTACTCGCAGACCGCCGGACGCATCACGCAGTTTGACCAGGCAAAGGAAGTGGTACGCGCATGGTTGAAGCATCGGAAGGTTGTGCGCGCTGTTGGTATTGAAAAGGTTCTTAACCAGACGGCCGTGTACCAGACGATCATAGACTGGAAGGCCAAGCGCCTGAGCTTTAATACGCCGGAAACGCCGGACAAGGAACGCATTGACGAGAGCGACCGCAACATCCCCGTTGTCGCCTGCTCCCCGCGCGGCAAGGACAAGCTCGCGCGCCTCGAAATGTTCGAGCCGGACTTTGAGCGCGGAGAGATTCACCTACGCCCGGAACAAGAGGAACTGCGCTACCAGCTTGAACATCCAACGGAATCGGAGCATGACGACCGCATGGATTCCTTGGTCGGAGCGCTGGAGCTTGCGGGACGGAACATAAGCACCAGGGAACGCGCCGAGCTACCTGGTGAAACGAAAAAGAGTTACAATAAAACCATTGTTGGCAATCTCATGAAAAGAACCTTTTAGAAACTCGACCATTTTATGGACAAATCGACACATTCCGTTCGACCGGCCAACCTCGCGGAAGATAAACCGCCGACGGAAAAAGAGCTTGCACTGAACCAGATCCAAAAGATTTTTGGAGATTCAGGAACGCGCCGCTACTCCGGCTACTTCATGGAGGAATACAACTCCGTATGGCGCGAGGAACAGCGCGTGAACACCGTCGAGGAAATGCGTCGATCAGATGCGGACGTACGCGCGGCATTACGCGCCATCGAAGCGCCGATCCTTGCGACGCGCTGGAGCGTGACGACAAAGGCGACGGACGCGAAGGCCGAGGAAATCCGCGCGTTCGTTCAGAGCAACCTGTTCAATCTACGCCGCACTTGGAAGCAGTTTTTGCGCGAGGCTTTGAAGTTTTTGGCCTTTGGACATTACGCCTTTGAGCTTGTTTGGACGGTGAAGGACGGCAAGGTTTACCTGACTGACCTCGCTCCGCGTATTCCGCGATCCATTGCGCGTTGGAAGCTGACAGACGGGAGCTTTGGCATTGTTCAGGTTTTGCAGACTGACGAAGCCGAGGAAAGCATGGCGGAGATTCCAGGCGACAAGCTCCTGATTTTTACCAATGACAAGGAGGGCGATGACGTAACCGGGCAGAGCGTTCTGCGCTCAGCGTACAAGCACTTTGTTTATAAGGATCTGCTCTACAAGATTCAGGGCATCAGCGCCGAGCGCTTTGGCGTAGGTATTCCGGTTATTACCATGGCGGACACGGCCGGTTCCGATGAGAAGGATGACGCGGAAGACATGGGGGCCAACATCCGCTCGAATGAAAAAGGCTACATCGTTCTTCCGAACAAGGAATGGACGGTCGAGATCATGGTGCCGAACGGCAACCCGCAAGGCCAGCAGATCACGGAGATGATCGAGCATCACAGCAAGAAAATTCTGCACACCGTTTTGGCCTCGTTCCTTTCTCTCGGAAGCGACGGCGTCGGGAGTTATGCGCTCTCGGCTGACCAATCCTCGTTCTTTTTGAAGGTCGATGAAGACATGGCTCATTACATGGCGGAAGAAATCAACCGCCAGGTAATCAAAAAACTTGTCGACCTGAACTACGGCCCGCAAGAGATTTACCCGGAGCTTACGTTTGCCCGCCTTGGCGACATTGACTACGGCGAGATGAGTCAGACGATTCTTACGCTCGTACAGGCCGGCATGGTCCGACCGGGAAGCCGCATGATGACTTGGGTACGCGATAACTTTGGCCTGCCCGAGATGACAGCCGACGAACTGGAAGCCGAGCAAGAGCATGAGATCGCAGAGGAAGTCGAGGAAATCGATGAGAAGCCGGAAGCCGAATAACCTATGAAAAACGCCAAGCCGTTACAAGCGCTCGACATCAAGCGGGCCGTGCGCGAAGCCATGAGCGAGACCCGCCCGGAACGCTCACGGCTTTTGCGGACACCGGCAACCACGGCAAAGCTACATACGGCCAGGCTTGCGCGCGTAGAGGCGCTATTGCGCGATACAAAGGGCTTGCTTGCCAAAACGGCAGACGGGGCCAGAGCCGAGCGCCTACGCGCCACCGTGGACCGGCTGGAGACGCTACGGGGCAAGCTGACGGCCAAGGTCGCAAACAAACACGCGCTCCGAGAGTGCCCGTGCCACGTTCACCAACTGGAGGAACGGAAAGTGAAGATCACGCGCGCGCTTACGTTGCAGGAACAACGCATTAACTTCCATGAACTGAATGAGAAGTTTAATAAAATCCAGGCGGAGCTTGAAGACGAATTGGAGGAAGCCACGGCCGAGGAACTGGAGCGCGCGATGAAGACTGTGCAGAACAAACTGGACGCGGGCGACGTTGCGGCCATTGCAGGGCTTGCTTTTCTCTTCAGAGGGAAGATCAGAGACATCCTGAACGGCCACGTAAAAACCTCGTACGATCTGGGGAAGGGCATGGCGGCAAAAGAGCTTGGAGTCGACCGTCCACCGACACCGTTGAGCGATACGCAATTCATGAACTTTGACAGCGCGGACATTGCCGAGGCATACGCGGACGCGCTCGAAGCGGCCGCCGTCGGAGCCGTGAAGGACGGGTTGAGCGTCGGCGCCTCGACGGACGCGATCCTCGGATCAGTAAGGAATCGCGTTAATGACGAGGCGGCGCGTGGTATTATGAACACGTCCGGGACGGTTGCGGGCCAGTACGTCAACCGTGGACGCGGAACGGTCTTTTCAAAAAACGCCAGCAAGATCATCGCTTACCAGCGCTCGGAAGTCCTTGACGATGCCACATGCGACATGTGTCTATCGCTCGATGAACGCGTCGTTTCTCCTGACGACCCGGCTTCACGCTTGGAAATCGTGCATACGCATTGCCGCGGCCTTTGGGTCCCGATCACTGCCTATGACGATGATCAGCCGGACGTAAACGGGATTCCGAAGTCCATTATGGATAATTTCGATACCGTCGACGGCCGCCCTGTCTTGAACGCTTACAAGCAGTTGAAAAAGCCGGCAAATAACGTGAGCAAGTCTGCACAAGAGCAGATCCGCAAACGACTGGAAACGAAGGTTAATAAATCTAAGTAGTCATTTTATGGCAACCAAAAAAGAATTGTTGGAGCAGTTGGCCGAGCGCGGCATCGAAGCTGACGAGAGCGCGACGAAGGCGGAACTTGAAGCGCTTTTGGCCGAGAACGGCGGCGCGGGCGAGGGAGCCGGAGAGGAAGAAGTGGCAGGCGGATTGCTCGCCGTTACTCTTGCGGGCAACTGCATGTACGGCGGCGTTTCGTACAAGAGCGGGGAGCGTGTTACCATTAAAGCGTCTGAACGCGATGCCTTTATCAAAGCCGGGTTGATCGCTTCCGAAGCCGCCGCCGATTCTGCCGGCACTTCCGAGGAATCAAACGAGGATGAGGACAGCGCTGACAGCGACGAATAAATCCACTCCGTATGAAAAAGACCGATGAGAAGCGCCTATATTTTTCCTCACCTGTTACGGCCCTTGCAGAAGGATCGAACGTAAGTGAGGTTGAGGTTCTGCGCATCGGAACCATCCAGGATCGTGACTTGGAGATCACGGCCGAGATGCTATCGGACTTTGTGAAGAATCACGAAGCCGAAGTCTACGGATGCCCGTTGCAGGTCAACATCTCGCATTACCGCGAGGGAGAGGCCGCCGGTTGGATTAAGAAGCTCTATGTACAAGGCGACAGCCTTTACATGTCAGTAGAGTGGACAGAGTTGGGGATCGACAAGATTACTAAGAAGCTATTCCAGTTTGTCTCTGCCGAGTTTTCATCGAGCTATCCGCACGCAAAAACAGGTGAGAACGTGCATAACGTCTTCATCGGCGCGGCGCTCACGAACACGCCGGCAATGAAACACCAACAGCCGATTGAGCTGTCGGAACAGGAAAAAGCCGCATTAACTCGCAAAAACGCTATGATCAAGAAATATCTTGCGGATTTGAAAGCGCGCACAAGCAAGCTCTCGTCGGAAGACGTCAAGCTCATGCGCACCATGCTTTCCGAAGCAACTGCCGAGGAACAGGCCGAAGTAAAGGCTGATGTTGAGGCTGTCGAAGCCAAGGCAACCGCCGATGAGGAAGCCGCAAAAAAGGAAGCCGAGGAGCTTTCCGAACTGCGCAAGAAGAACGCCGCCGGAGCCGGGGAAACCGTCTCTCTCGCTGAACACAATGCATTGAAGGAAAAAGTCCTTACCAATGAATTGAAGGAAGTCGTTGAGAGCAATCTCATGTTGAGCGAAACGGTAGCAACGGGATTCCGCAAGGAAGACGTTGGAACCGTTGTCGGCTTCATGGCCAAACTTTCCGAGGATCAGCGCAAGGCGTTCCAGGAGCTCATGGGCAAGGTTCAGCACGTCGTTTTGGGTGAGATCGGAGGCCAGGGCGGAAAAGCCAAGGCTGACATCAAGGACGGCGAGGAACTGAGCGATGAGCAACAGCAGGCCGTCGTTGACTTGGCCGAGAAACTGCTTTCCGAAAAGAAGGCAAGCAATATCGGCGAGGCTCAGACCATGGCAATCAAGCAGTTGAGCAAGAAGTCTTAATTCATTGTCAACAAATATATGGCTGACACAAAAAGTTTCTACACCGACCAGGGCGCGATTGATATTTCGCTCGTGACGGATGCCGACCTTTCCGCATTGCAGTATTGCTTTGTGAAGACGGACGCAACCGACGGCAAGGCTGTCGCATGTGGAGCGAACGAAAAACCGCTGGGTGTTCTTCAGAACGCTCCGAACGGTGCAACAAAGGATGCTGTCGCGCAGATCCGCGTCGGAGGTCTTACAAAGTTGAAGGTCAACGAGGCAGTCATCCCAGGCAATTTCCTTACTTCCACGAGCGGATCGCTTGGAGAGGTTGCGGACGCGGCCGGAGAGGAATACGGCGCTCGCGCTATGAGCGACGGCGTACAGAACGATCTGATCACGGCCCTTGTCTGCTTTGGAGAGGTTGAAGCGACTGATGCCTAATTCACCTGATCACCAATCTTGAAATATGAAACCGACACTTTCGAGCTTGCGGGTGGATAAAATCCTCACGCAAGCCTCACAGATGTACCGCAACGCGAGCTACGTCAACGAGTTGATCATGCCGCGCCTTACGGTTCAGGAAAGCTCAGGCAAGTTTGCCAAGTACGGCAAAGAAAACCTGCGCGCTTTCGCAGGCCAGGCCTACCGCGCACCGGGCGTACAGGCACATTCCGTCGACTACTCTGTCAGCCAAGGTTCGTACATCTGTTCTGAGAAGGCATTGGAAAAGATCGTCCCGGACGAATTCCAGCGCAATGCGGATCTACCGTACAACCCGAAGCGCGACACGGCGGAAATCTTGACCGACAACATCATGATCAACCAAGAGCTTGCTCTTGCGACCGCGATGCAGAACACGTCGATCATCACGCAGTACACGACGCTTACGAGTACCGATCAGTGGACCGACACCACGAACAGCGATCCGATTGCTCACATTCAGACCGGCATTAACACGGTCCGAACAGCAACAGCTCAGCGCCCGAATGTTCTCTTGTTTGGATACGCAAGCTGGGACAAATTCAAGGTTCATCCGCTTGTTCGCGAGCAGTTGAAGTACACCGGCGTCCTTGGCAACGCATCCGATGAGGACTGCATGACTTGGGCCAAATCGTTCTTCCGCGTCGAGGAAGTCATGATCGGCGAGGCCGTTCACAACTCCGCCGAGGAAGGACAGACGGATTCCCTCTCGGACATCTGGGGCGATAACGTTTGGGTCCTTTACCGCACAAAGACTCCGACGCTCATGAAGGCCACGTTTGGTCTTACGCTTACCGACGTACCGCGTCAGGTTGACGTACGCCGCGATGAAGACCGCTTGGGTGACATCGTTCGTGTCCGCGATTCCTACGATCAGTGCATCATGGACGCGGCACTCTGTTACTTGATCAAGGACACCAACGCCTAATTCCCGTTTAACCCCCTGAAACTCTATGGCTACGCCTGCTTTCTATAAGCGCGGACTTGCAGTCTTTGGGGCGCTTACGGTTCTCGGCCTTGGAATCTTTGGAACGTTGAAGATCGGCGGATCGAGCGGAACGGCCATTGACGGCCATTTCCGAACGACCGCCGTAATCAACGCGGACGCAGTCACGGCACAATCATCTACAACTTCAAACATCACGCTCACGGGCGTTGTGGTAGGAGATCATGTAGATGTGGACGTGATCGCAGGCGATCTTGGAGGTTCAACTTCAACAATCGAACTGCGCGGCATTGTAACGGCTACGAACACGGTACAAATCGTGTTCCGAAATTACGCCGCCACATCGACGCAAGCGTCGTTTAACGCCGGAGCTTCCACGCTCTCGATCCAAGGCTGGAGCTACTAACGCTCTCCCTCGCTCACCGACCGATTGGTCGGAGGGCGGGATGAGATCATTAACCCCATAAACTTATGTCCTTACGAACAGGAAAGCGCATCGTTTGTATGTCGGCCAAGACCACCACGGGCGTTGGAACAGAGGTTGACGTTTCCGACTACGGGAAGGTCATGGTAGCTATCGCATCTGCATCAAACGCAAGCCTTACTGTGAAGGCTTGCGGGAGCATGGAGAAGGCCGGAGCCGTCGACTTTGCCGCCGCCGCATCACCAAGCAACCCGCATGACTTTGTTTCCATGAAGGACTTGGAAGACGCGGCAAGCGTGGACGGCGACACGGGCATGGTCCTTTCAGGAACGGACGATTGCCGACAGTTTGAAATCAATACGACCGGGCTACGGACGCTGAACTTCAACATCACGGCCCGCGCCGCCGGAGCGCTGACTGTCATCGTTTACCCCATTGAAAACCGCTAATATGGAAACGAACATCGTTACAAGCGCCGCAATGGAAGTCAGCCCGTACGTCATGATTTTTGCGGCCGCCAAGCCCATGATCATCGAATGGATCAAGTCTTCCGACCTGTTCCCGAGCATCACACCCGAGGCGAAGGAGCGCGTCCTTGCCGTGGCCGTCCTCTTGTCAGGCATCTCGGGCGTACTGACCACGCTTATTAGCGGCCAGATTGACGAGAATGTTTTGCAAGACTTTGCGCACGCGCTCACGAACTTCATGGCGACGTTCGGCCTCTCGGAAGTCTTTTACCGCCACGTCTATAAGCGTTTCGTCTTTAAGCCAGAGTAATTGACCTGTATGGAGGTAGAGCGCCGCCTTGAAGCCCATATGGCCTCAGACGAGGCGGCGCTTTTAGAAATCCGGAACGACATGCGCGTCACAAAGCAGGATGTTCACAAAATCCTGTCAAACCACCTGGCGCACATGGAGCCGGACATCAGAGAGACAAAGCAGGCCGTTACGAGGATCGAGGCAGTTGTTGAAAAAATGTCTCTGGCTTTGCAACGCAACAACGAGGACACGCAACAAGTGAAGCTCGATATGGCAAACTTGCGTGGCGATTTGAATACAAAGATCGCAACACTTGAAACCGGCGGCAACGCGCAAAAAAACATGACGCAAAACGCGCTGTCATGGATGTGGGACATCCTGAAAATCATTGTTGGGGGCGCGATTGTTGCGGCCATGGCATACTGGGCTAAGTAGGCTTCCGAACCCTCTGCGAAAGCAGAGACCTTTGGTGTTACGCGATTTTCACCGAGGGTTTGGAGGCTTACATGCGTCGCTCTTTTCAGAAGGGACGGAAGGTGATCCATGTGCAGATTGTTCCGACTCCTGCGCGAACTCTACACGCAATACCGCGAGAGCCGCGCCGTACAAATCCGCCGCGAAAGCGAGGATGACGATGACGACTGGGAACACGCCTAAAGCTATTTCCGTGATGATGACCTTGGTCGTCGACGCGGAAAACCGCAAGCTACACCAGGAAATCGAAGTCGTTTTTCTTGATGGAGCCGTGCGGACGATCAAGATCCCGATGCACAAGTCTATCCGCATCGACATGGACACCCTCTACATGGAGAACTCCGATGCGAGTAAGGCTGGATGACGGCAAGACCGTCGTTACGCTAAAGCACTTCCGTTACACATCCGCGCACATCGACCTACTGAGAACGATCCAGCGCGAGACGGAAAACCTGGAACTGCTGGCGATTGGGCCGGACAATCGCCCGCGCGTAATTCCGGCGTTCAAGCTGAATCTCGACTACGAGGAAATCCGTTTCCTTAACCCGAATCAGACCTGCTGAAAAGCCCGCCCGTTCTACGGCGGGCTTTTGCTATGGTACGATTGTGGCAATGGGGAACTAACCCCGCGATCGAACAATTTTATGGGCAATGAGAATACGCTGATCGGCTCAGTCATCACGCTTGACATGATCAAGCTCTTTGCCGCCTTTCACGAGACTTCCCTGGAAGACGGTACGCAGTTCCCGGGTATCATCGGAACGCTTACAGGCTGGGAAGCCGGCCAGGGCGAGTTGAATGCTAACCTCGTCGACGCTCCGAGCTTGCGCGACACGTTCGCACCGCTACGCGAGGCATATTTTGCCGCCAAGGACATGGAAGCGCCGGAGTATTCCGTCGTAGAAGACCCCTCGTTCTTGCAGAAGACGGCCGAATAACGCCGTTCCCAGGCATGCCTTACTTCCTGCGAAGGAAGATTATGTAGGCGCTTGGCTCCCCTGCCCGTAGCACGGCATGGGAGCGAATCGCTTCAATCAATAAACCTGACCACTATGTCCAGATACGTTCACTACGCGCACCTGCTAATGGATCCGCCGCCCGTCGGCAAGTATTTGGATCGCGGACAGCCGGCCGGATTTGTCGGCTCGACTGGGGCAAGCACGGGCGACCATTGCCACATCGAGGGAACGAAAGCGAAGCCATTGAGCTGGCGCGGGTACGTCAGAGGGCTTTCATATTGGCAGGTACTTACGCGCTATTTCAACATCACGAAGTTTTACAGCCGAGAGCAGAACATCCCGATTGCTCACTCGTTTCCGAACGTCGGCTACAAGTTCCTTCAATTTGTGAAGCAAGCAGGCCTCCGACCGTTTGGCGGGTACTGGCATCCGGGCGACGATGCGAACGGCCTGAACGATCATGGGGCGCTCATCAAGAACATTCTCCCCGGGCGTGTCGTGTTCGCGGAAGGCGGGGGCAAGTACAACGGCGGCTGGGGCAATCACTTTTGGCTGGAGGTCGACGAAGTAAAAGCTAAGACGCTTGGATTGATTTGATATGGCATACACCACAAAAACGCTTGTACGACAGGCAACGGGATTCAGCGATTCCACAAAGGTATCTGATACGTACCTCGACGCGAAGATCGCCGGGGCCGATTCTGTTATCGACGGCAAGGTCGGCGAGGCGTATACCCTGCCGTTTGCAAGCACTCCGAACATCATTGCCTTTCTATCCCTTGAACTTACGACGGCCATTCTTTTCATTGACCAGTACGGCGAGGAAGCCGGCGACAAAGACAAGGGCTGGCAGAAGCGCATGGATTGGGTCATGGGTCAATTGGAGGATATACGCACCGGCAAGCTGAAGCTCTACGGAACGGACGGGACGGAGTTTGCCCGGAACACGTTGAAAAGCCCGGGATACTTCCCGACGGAAGCGAGTAGCGCGGCGGACGCGGAGAACACCACGGCCGCCAAAGTCACAATGTCCCGCCGTTTTTGACCTATGAACCTGTCCTTTTCTGTAGATGACACCGCAGTCACAAAGAAGCTGGACAGCTTACTACGGGGCGTTAAAGACCTACGGGAGCCGTTTGAGCGCTCAGGTGATGAGCTTTTAACGTTCTTTGGGGAAGACGTGTTTGAAACGCAGGCCAGGGCCATTGGCGATTCTTGGAGAGCGCTTGCGGAAAGCACATTGCGCGCGCGAAGCGAACGCCGGGGCCACTACGCCGCAACGCCGGAGCGGACAGATAAGATTCTTTGGTGGACCGGCGCTTTGAAACGCGGCTTCAAAAAGAAGGCTGATACTGTTTCCTTACGCATCTTCAACACCGTCGAATACTTTGAGCATCATCAGAAGCGCGGAGGAAGCCCGCCGCAACGCAAGATGCTTGCAATCACCAGTAATGTTATCATCAAGGTCATGGACCAGATTGTCCGATTTGTGAACGCTCTATAATCTCTATGGTCAACGAAGCCTTGAAGGAAGTGCGCGACATGCTGGAAACGGCCATGGGATCTTCTGTCGTGAAATCCTTCTACGCCGGCGACGTTGGCTTGCCGTACAAAGACGCTCTGCCTGCCGTGATCGTGCGCGAGCGTTACACGAAGGTCGCCCGTAAATCCACGGCCAAGGATCAGTACACGCATGGGCTTTCCATTCTCGTTGTAATGGATATGAGGCGCGACATTGCAACGGCCGGACTGACCGATGACATCGTGGCCCACAAACAGCGCCTACGAAACCTGATGGAAGAAGCGGACACCGACGGCGCGCCAAAAACCACAACCGTGCTTGGGGCTTTAATGAAGCAGAGCAACATCCGAGGCACAAATTACATCTACAACCTTGATCCTTACGTCGACTACAACCCGTCCGCACCAGGCGATTTTTTCTACGTCGCCGCCGAGATTACCCTCGACGTAATGAGCGAGATTGTCACTCGAAAGGCGTAGCGTGATACACTAAGAACGTATGATAATAACTATCAATGAGCAGAGCGTTGTTGTGCCGGGATTGCCGGAATTCAAGAGCGGGGAAACCTACTCTGTATCCGATGAGCTTGGCGCGGCTTTGATCGAGCGCGGGCAGGCCGTTGCCGTTGAAAGCGAAAAGAGCGCGAAGCCTAAAACCCGCAAATAAACCAATATGTACTCCCGCCTCGCTTACTGCGCGATCCGCGCCGAAACGACAGAAAACACGCCGCTTACTCCGAACGTCTTCATCGGAATCAAAGGGTTTGATGTGAATACGGACTACGCCGTCGTTCCGTCTTCTCCGATTCTTGCCGACCGCAATACGCGCATCAACGCGCTGAAAGGCCCGGTAGCCGCACCGACTGGCACAATCTCGCTTCAGCTTGAACCGAAAACAGCCGGCTACTTTTTGAAATCAATCTTTGGAGCCGTGAACACCGGCCGCTACTTTCCGATCAGCGCCGTCACAGGTACGTTTACGGTTGGAGAGACTGTTACAGGCGGAACATCAGCCGCAACAGCCACGGTTGTTGCCGTATCCGCAGAGGGCGACTATCTCCTCATGAGCGCGCCAACCGGCACGTTCACGGCGGCGGGCGAAGCCATTACCGGCGGCACGTCGAGCGCGACGGCAACGCTCGGAGTGAACGCCGCAACGGTTTACGCTCACGAGTTCAAGGCTCCGCAAAACAGCCTGCCGACGTTTACCATGGAAATTGGGTACAGCAACGAGGCGATCCGCTTTACCGGCGTTCGCTTCCACGGCCTGAACAGCGTGAAGCATGAGGATAACGTCATCACGATGGAGCTTACGGTCACGGCCCGGGCGGAGTTCAAGTTTGGGCGCGTCACGGCGGCTGTGACGGCTGGATCAAACAAAGCCATTCCTGTTGATCAGACCCTTGGCCTTACAACGGCCGACACAATCAAAGTTTGGCGCCCGTCGACCGGCGTTTTCAAAGACCTTTCAGGATCAGGCGTGAAGACCAGCACAATTAGCTCGATCAGCGCTGGCGTCAGTGTCACCATCGGAACGCTTACGGACGCGCTCGCGGAAGGCGACCTGCTCATGCTCGCTCCGCAAACGCCTTCCTACTCGCTCGGGAAGGAGTTCACATGGATTGGCGGATCTGTTGCCAAGCTCGCCAGCACGTCGACGCTCGCTATTTCCGCTTCCGCCGCGTCGATTGAAGAGTTTGAGCTTTCAATCATGAACGAGTTGGAACCGCGCCACGCCGCCAACGCAACTGGCATGGCCGGTCGCTTCCCGACGGCAAATCACTTGAAGGGCTTTAACGGCAACGGAATGATCAAGCTCGCGTATACGGACATGACGCTGGCAGACCGCATGCGCAACGTCACGCAGACGGCGTTCCAGATTGTGCATACGGGAGAGCAGATCGGATCGACCGGCGTTTATTACACCCTCGATTGGCGTATCTCAAATGCCCGCTTCAACCCGTTCCACCCGGCACTTGGGGAAGACGCATTGCTCGACGTTGAGGCCAACTTTGACTTTTTCCGCGACGCGACCACCGGCTACACCGCGAAGGCATTGCTCGTCACGGACGCGCCGACCAGCCTTTAGTCTTTAAGTAAAATCTATGCGAGACCATACGAAGCTAACGGCTCCGTCAGGTAAGGAATTGCTTATTCATTCCTACCTTACGGCGCGCGAGATTCTTGACCTAAAACTGTGCATTCAAAAGCACGTCAAGGTTGGAAGCGGGCCGGACGGCGACATGCAGAAGGTCGGGCTACAAAGCATTGACCACGTTGCGGCCGAAAAAGAGGAACAGGAAATGTTTATCCGTTACGGCGTAGCGAGCTACGATGGATCGACGGAAAACATCTTTGAGCGCCTGATCGACGGGCCGAACCCGGAAGACTATGACTTTGCATTGGAGCAGACAAAGGCTCTACGAAAAAACCCCACCGCGCCAAAGAGCTAAGAGTCTGGGGCGAGTTCTTTGGCAGAGGGAAAGCCGACTTGACCGATGAGATGATCGCCGCCGTCTTGTGCCGGGAGTTCAAGTGGACGTGGCAGGAATACATGGCCCAGCCGCAATCGTTTATAGACACGATCACGGACATGCTCACGGCCGAGAGCAAGCAACAAA
>ERZ869925.358-NODE-358-length-34921-cov-5.237595_pt1 | contig 34921 bp, 58 predicted proteins | sample MGYA00579311_ERZ869925 | MGnify/ENA primary metagenome ERZ869925 (study PRJEB32216, sample SAMN09231817) | wastewater metagenome | place: USA: Maryland | collected 2016-07-30 | study: EMG produced TPA metagenomics assembly of the PRJNA472060 data set (Reclaimed...
GATAACATCTCTGGGTAGTCTATAATGTTTTGTTTTAGCTTTTTATACTTATGGTCTTTAATAATACGTGGGTTTTTTGGAAGACCTGGAATCTGCCCCATGTTTGGAGTCACTAGGTCTATGTCGATTAATTGAGAATTACTTATCAAATTTTTACCTTAACTAAAAAGTAGTATTGATAATGACAATATGACACTATGCAATTTTGTCAACTACTTTTTTATGTAGTGGATTTACGGTACAGTAATCTTCATACGATTTATGTGGCAAGCCTGAAAAGTGCCGTTGCATAATCCAAACTTGATATAGTTGGTAATGTGCAGATTGTTCTTTAGTCCTTTCAAACATTATCGGATTTCCTTCCATGTCAACGTCGCATCAATGTCCGAGCTCCCAGTTTTACCCTTCGCAATAAGTGTTATCTGCCCCATAGTTCTATTTTGACCGGCAGCGTTTAAAGTGATAGGGTATTTATTATCGATTGAAAGCGAAACGCTCCCTTTAATTTGTGCTGATGCCGGAACATGACCAGCATCAAAACTAATTGCATACGCACCGGAAAGAGTAGCACTCACCCCCGCTACATATTCAAAAGCGGAATATGTTGTATTTACATCCGTAAATGTCGGAGTTCCTACTAGAGCCTGTCCGATTACTAATTTATAATCGATTGCACTATTACCCTTAATATAAAGGTCTAATCCAAGATTTTTAATCTGTGTCCGATTTACTATATTATTGAATAGTAATTTTGGTCTTACTGTTAAAATGTGTGAATATACCCCATTTCCTGCCGTTCCTGCTCCTGTCACCTCGAATGGATGCCCTGCTATCTCATCACTCCCTGAACGAGTCACCACAGCCGAACATATAAAAAACATTTGCGTAGTAGCTGTCCCGCTTGTTATCATCCCTGCAGAAACAGGTAAATTCGCAGTCTGTATATAAGGGTACATTATCCTATTAGCATTATAAAAATTATGTAAAACATGAATCTTACCATTTATATAAAGTGAGAATGTCACTTTACCGACGTATAAAGACTGGAATGATATTAATAATATGTTTGTACTTGCAACATCTAATTCTAGTCCACTAATACCAGTGCTATCGAATCTATCATAGTTCCAATCATCTTGATACACAACCTGATCTCCGTTTGAAGTTCCAGACAATATTTTAAGACAGAACCCATTACTCCCGTCACTCCCAAATTCAAACCCATTCACCCCGTCCGAATAGCCTACCCACTTATAAACACCGTCGGTATGTTCTTTAAAATTAAAAGTAAGTGCAATTTCCTGACTCCTAAACGGTTGATACCTAAACGTTTCGTAAGTTTGCATATAAGATTTTGATAGTATCGGGCTTGAACTAAATGACATTACAGCCATTCGATTCGTCGCGTCGTGAGTTATGGTTGCACCTGTACCGGACGTTATTTGTTCATAGACCAACGGACTTAAATCATAGGTCATCTGATTGTCAAATACTGCCGTAGGTGTTGATACTCTTAGATTTCCAAAAGTATCAATATTAGGTGAGTCGGAAAAAAGCGTTTCTGTTTTTATTCGTTCTGGTTTTCCAAAAATGGTATTTTGCATGATTTATTAATAAGTGATTACTATAAATCTGTCAAGGCAAAAAAAAAGACCGTCGGCTTAGCATGAACACGACGGCAAAAATTAAGGATTAACTTGGAAAGGTCAGAACAGAAAACAAAATAACCAACGCATGTTATTTATTCTAAACTAATATTTACTAATATTTTGTAAAGTTATAATTTCTGGATAACTCATTTTACGATATTTTTATTCGTGTACCCACTAATTATGCGGCATAGTGGGTGAATTTAGTTTCACTTGTTAGCCATATTAATTGATTCTTTCATTTTCGCTAATAAGTTTTTATACTTATTTTTATCTATTGTTTCCAACTCTGCACCTGCTTCTATGATTACTTGTGCCATATCTAAAATTTGATTGTGCATGTTAGTTATTGAATCACTACATTCTTTTAATTCTAATTTATTTAATTCGATAAAAAACCTTGCCAGATATCTATCAGCTTCTTTTGTTTTTTCGTCCAATAAATCATAATTCCCTTTAGTCCAGTATTCAGTCCCTAAAACTTCTTTATGATATTTACAATATACTTCATGTATGTTTTTTGATAATTTTTCTATTTCCATTTTTTTTAATCCTTAATCTATCTTTAATCATCACCCACTACACCGCATAATAGAGAGGTAAAACGGACATTAAAACGTCGTTTACCTCTCGGACATTATATGCCATTGGTTGTTTGCAACGATAGCTCTTTACCACTTGCAAACCCTCCCCACTGTTTAGCCATTGCCTCTGCTATACCTGGGAATGTTTTACTCCTAATTTTTGCTCGATCTTTTGATTTAGGTAAATAATGCAATCTTTGAGCAATATTTTTAGGTAATTTTTTTGTATAATAAAAATTATCAGAAGTATGCAATAAAGGGGGTACATTTTTTAGCCATAGGCAAGTAGATTTTTGTTCAGTATGTCCGAATTGATAGGGTTGGATTATTTGACTATACATTGGTAAATTTGAATATTTATGCGGAATAGGATTTTCTATTGCAATTTTACCAGGATAATTATAAAATTCCATAAATAATATTCTTGCCTCTTTTAATAACTCCCATCTATTTTTGTCTTTGTGTAAATGTTGGACTCCACTATTTGCTAAATATGTGCAGGGTGGATGTGCTATAACTAAATCCCAGGATTCAGTATAAAGTATTTTAATTGCATCATCCTTTATATGCCATTCTGGATGACCTCCGGAACAGTCTTGAATATCACAAGAATATGCTTCATGTCCTAAATTTCTAAAGGCTTGACAAACAACTTGACTTTCTTCACATGCAATTAAAACTTTCAAGACAAACCCCCTTTGGCTTTTTTCTTATCATAACTCTTTGATTCAAGCAAACAACCAACAGCATATAATATGAGAATGTCCGTAAATTTTATAAATAAAACTTCGGACATTCTCCAGGCATTATATGCCATGTATCTTATATTAATCATAGGATTTTATTATATTTCCTTTTTTATCAAAATATATCATCTTAAATTTGGGATGGCAATTTTGACTATATTTATCACCATCAAATTTTACCTGTAGGTTACAGGATTCGTTACCACCCGTAATCCTGCCATACCTATTAGTATGTGTGTGTAGAACACGCATACCACGTTTAATAAAAGGCATATACCTTGATTTTCTTATTGATTTTATACTTGTCATTTTATACCTCTATTTTTAATCACTCCATAATTTAGGTAAATCATTTTTTGCAAGGCTCATTAAATATAATTTACGCCCTGAGTAACTTTCATTATAAGCACAATGTAATTTTAAATCACTTTTTAATAATGTTCTGATTTCAGATAATTTATTTATAAATCTCTCACTATCTCCCCCATCTAAAATAAATTTTCTTGAATACTCAAATATTTCTCCATTCAATGTTTTATATGCTAAACATCTTTTAAGACCATTTATATTTTTTTTCCATATTTTATAATTTGCCATATTGTTACTCCTTAATATTCCTCTAATCAGCCCGAAAACATTCGCACAATTAAAGCATGGTCGAACATTTTAATTTACCCTCTCAATTTTTGCAATGAAATCTTTTCGATTCGTGAATCCATTTCAACTATTTTCGATTGCAATTCTTTCAACTGCGTTTCAAGCCTATTCGGTTTCCTATAGTAGGTTGCATATAGATATAAGTGCCCTATACTAATCAAACCTATACTAAATATTAATATACTAATTTCTAAAATCATTTATTACTCCTATCCATTGTTATTATTCTCTATATCTGATTTATCACAATCGATAATATTTTTCACAACTTGAACAAAATTCTTTTCCGTTACAATTGCCGTAACCGCCCCTAGCTTTTCCGCTTGCTGATGAAATTCAAGTTGGAATGTACTAACCTTGTCTTTTCCGATTTTTACTTCTATCCCGATGAACTTACCTGTGGGAGTTATCCCGATAATGTCGGGTACTCCTTTTTTACTGCTATTAGACCGATATATTTTCTTAATCGGATCAAATACCCCGACGTTATTTTGTCGCCAGACGAAATAACCATTATAAGTTAAAACATCTATGCAATATTTTGTAACTGCACTTGATTTGCTTTTCATTTTCTAACCGTTCCTTTATAACAATAAAATCCTTTTTCATCCTGTGAATAATTTTCGCATATAAACTCTGACACGTCTGATTTGCTATACTTCCCATTCCAAGCGGAATTTTCCAGATCATAAATCACATCTTGCAATGTGTCTTCATCCAATCGGTCAAGTTCTCTCGACTCGATATAGTTTTTAAGTTCCGAGAAATCTTTACGACTCCCCGGAACTGTGGTATTTTTTTCGCTCAAATCTTGTTGTTTTAATCCATCAGTATTGACTCCTAAATTATTATTTACTACTTTTTCATTTACCTGTTTTTCGCTTGTGTAATTTAAAGCCAGTTTTTTATATTCTAAATAGTTATGTGGTAACTCCAATATTGACCGGACAGATTGCAAAGATGGAAGGATAACGTAATTTATATAAATCGACTCCTTACCTTTAATCGTCCGGTCGCGGTCTAAGTAGAAGCTATACCACAACATAATTAAAACGGTCATACTAAATAAAGTCCACAATGTACTAGCCGTAATATATAATTGCACTATCACGGCTAAACTAACGATAGTCGATATAATTATAAATGTCCCGTAAACGATAGGGAGTAAAGAACTCCGCTCCCCTTTTTCAGTCCGATAGTCACTAAAGTTTTTCAAGCTAAAAAAGATCACCATGAAAATTATCAAGCCAATCAAAACAGGAATGAAAACATTATTCTCCCCTGTTTTTATGCTATGCCAAACGATTAAACCCTCCACGGGTAGTAATAACAGGAAAGATAATATTTCTACAGTGTACTTTTTCATCTTATTCCTCTTTACTTATCCTATACAAAAAGAACGTATAAACTGATAGAACCATAAACACGACCGAAAATAATACAGACGCGTCTATGATTAATACAGCCATTAGTCCATAGATAACAATCAATATTAACAAAAAATAATATTGCAGACGTGACATTAGATACGTCCTCGGTTCTTTAAATGCTCGCGGACGCAATAGTCAACTACCCAATTCAATGACAGTCTATCTTTTTGAGATAGCTCCTCAAGATTGGTATAGACAACGTGATCCGGACGATAATTAATCGTCCTTCGTTTGCTAATAGGTTCTTGCAAGTTCCTATTAGAATTTTTACGCTTTGGTTTTACAGTCTGTTTTGTTTTATTTTTCATTATTCGTTTCTCAATTTTAACATTTTTTTATAAAACTCATCTACTGATTTATTTACAGCCTGTTTTGTTTTTTTATTAAATGTATAATATTCAGATTCAATTCTTGTCAGTTTTGATTTGAATCCTAATACTACAGTTTGATCTACGTTATTTTTCAAATATTCATTTTTGTTTTTTTCTCTGGTAACTTCTTTTTTTATTTGCTTAAACGCATCTTTTACAGTATGTTCTTTTATACCTGTATTTTTACTAAATTCAACTACCTTTTTTTGGTCTAATATTTTTGGATTATTTTTTATTTGCTCTCCTAATTCTTTTCTTGCATATTCTATGACAAATTGTTTAGCATTTTGCAACGTACGCTCACCTCTTACAATAAAATTTGGATGTTCTATTGCAAGTCTTTCGGTATCTTTTATATCTTGTAAAATTCTAATACATGGGATGGTATTTTTCCCTAATTTTTGAAATGCTAAATATCTTCTATGTCCTGATAAAATCATATAATCTTTATTGATCGTAATAGGATGTATTAATCCTATCTTGTCTATACTATCACATAATAATTTAAATGTTGATTCCCCACTGCCGAAGCCATTTATAGTTGTTTCAGTAGTTTTTGTTTTAAATACTGCTTGTGAATATTCAGAAAATTTAATTTTACTCATTTCTACTTCGTTTAATTCATACTTTAATTCTCTCATTTTAATCCTCTTATTTTTTCCCGTTTTTGATTCATAATGATACATAAATATGCTTGACTTTTTTTGTCAAATATTTTTTAGTAATTTTATGAGAAAAGTTCGATTCTGTGCAGCTTGCAAATTACAAAAGGCTTCTATGCACTTTGTAAGAAACCGTAATCTTAAAATCTATTATGACACCTGTTATGATTGTCGTAAGTTTATCAAGAATAAATATATGTCTGGTATAGACTTCGGGACTATGTTATCTAATACAAGCGATAATTTGATTAAAGCAGGATTAAAGAAGGTTGGAATATGACAGTTGAAGAGTTAAAAACATTATTGAATAAATTGCCCATATCGTCCTATGATGACAATTTATATATAAAAGTATTAGATAAAGATTTGAGTGCAGTTTTTAATATTGATGATATTGTTTTGGGTTTTGATGATGATGGAAAAGAAATTGCACTTATTATATTTAACGAATGAGACAGAAACTAAAGTGGAAAATTAATCAGTATTTAAACCACCGATTTAAATTCCATCGAATGGAATCAGAAAGCGAAAAACGTTTTTTTGAACTTGCTAAAAGTTTAAAAATGAAGCTAAAAAAACAGGTTGTGTATGGTAGCTATCGAATTGATTTTGTCTATCTTGGGAGAGTGGCAATTGAGATCGATGGCTACTATCATAAATTTACTAAACAGTCAGATAGCAAAAAAGATGATTACTTAGAACGTCGTTATCGAGTGGTCAGGATTAAAGCAACATGGCTGTATAGTAAAAAAGGGATTAGTAAAGTGATAAGGATTATAGAACAAATAAAGAGGAGTTATAAATAAATGTTATTTAAAAATATTCATTCAATTCAAACATATCTAAGAATTAGTAGGGATACTATTTTGAAGTATATTAAAAACGGTAAAATTAACAGGGATGCAACCGGAAATTATTCAAATGAAGACATCCAGAAAATTTATGCTGACTTGCAAGAAAGAAGAAAAATTTCTCCGCCGGTGTGGATACATGCACCGGATACCCCGGGGGGAAGAATGAGATATTATGATAACGATAAAAAAACTTATAACAGGATAGCGGAATGAGTGATTTTCAAAAAGTAATAAACGAAATTTTAGATAACAAAGATTTAGTAAAATCTATCATCGGGGAAGGAGGCATCCCTCCACGTGTTAAAGTCATCGGGTATTTAGGAAGCGACGGCAAGATTTACGAAATGGTTGTAAATAAAGATGGAATCAAAAAAGAAACTAACTAAGAAAGATATATTGATCGTTTGTTTAGCAGTATCCGATTTTGATATTAGTGTATCAGAATCAAGAGCAAGAGAGATACTAGGAATTAATCATCTAATAGATTTTAGAATTTTACGAGATAGAATTTTAAAATTAGCTGATTATATAAATGAACGAAATCACAGAGTTAAAATTAAAACTCTTATGGAGAAATTTAAAACTCATGGAAACATTTAAAACTATTTTAAAACTCTTTAAAACTCATAGCTTACACCTATTAGTTTTAATTGTCTCAATAGGCATGTACCAAGTGTTTAATGAGACTTTGCAAAACTGGTTATTTAGTTTTACCACTGTTTTGATTGCTGTGATTATTTTTTATACTGCCAAAGAAAACGAAATGATAAATTTTGGCTGGGCTGTAATCATCTTCTTCACGGTTACTACAATCGGGTTTACTACTCTGGAAGTTACTAAACAGGCAAGTACTAGGACTAAAGAACAATACAAACCTATCAAACTTGTCAAGCCGGATGAACCAAAAATTCCTTGTTGGAACTTAGAAAATCTTAAACAATGCCCCTACTCCACATGGTCGGCATACGAAAAGGCAAATCTTGCCTACTCTATAGCCTTAAAACAGTACCAAACAGACCTTTTAGTGTATAATGATAGGGTAGGGAAGGAGTCTGCAAAGATTGACAGATTGGAGGCTTCCCAGTCGTTTAGTATCTCTATGTTGACTATTAATGATTGGTTGTTTTGGATTATCCGGGTATTTTTATCTATCCTATCTGATATAATGCTTGGTGTATTAGCATTTAAGCCATTAAGTGCAAATAGTGTTATCGTTAATAATCAGTTCCTATCGATTAATGGAATAAGAGTTCCAGAGGAAGTTAAAACTCCGGTTAAAACTTTTAAAACTCTATCAGTTTTAAAAAACGGTGTCCGTTATACTGAAGAAGACAAGCGAGTTTTAATTGAGAGTTTTAAAACTACTCAATCAGTTTTAAAAACTATGGAGCAGTTTAAAATTAAAACAGGCAAGGAGATTAGCTACCCGACCTGTAAGAAGATTGTATTTACTAAATAGTCCGAAGTTGTGAAAGTTGCTGTAAGGACAGCCCCGGCTTGCGTCCACCGAATTTTAGTCCATTTTCGGCGGATGATTTTTTTTAGCATCGGACGTGATGCTCCCCATCAGAGAGGCAATCTCTGATGGGGTTAGTTCATTTTTGCAGTGGGGGCAAGTCATCATCAGAGATTAGGATACCCATTAGAGTGGACGTACGTTCTTTCTTCGCTCTGATAATATATCACATTTTTAGAATTGACGATTTCCCCTATTTGGGGGAATATTTCGTTTCTTTTCTCATCTAAAATACGAACAAGGAATCTATTTATATAAATTCCAGTGTCTTTCAACTCGCTATCTCTCGATAGCAAATAATTAATTATTGATATATCTGCATTTTCTATATCAATAATTTCCACGTATGTCCCCATTCTGCAACCTTTTGTTGGATTTTTCACCCCCGAGCAATCCCCATAAGGGACTGCTAAGCTCACTTTGCTCCGTTCATCTGATATATGACCTATTACCCTTAGGTCACAATCGACTCTTTTGTCGCTCCCCATCCAGGTGTCCCTGCAATGGTCGTTAAATCTAAAAAAATCTTTCCCCTCACGGAGTAACTTGTTCCCTTTATACAATTTTACTGTTTTCATGTTCTTTCCCTTTAATCCTTATATATACATTATCGTAATTGAATAAAAAATCAATCTTTTTTTATCTTTTTTGGATAAAAATTTTATCTTTTTTTTAAATAAACGCCTGCATTGTTATTCCAACATTGACAGGCTCTTAATGATCTGTTCAATCTTGACAGGGAAGTTCATCCCCTGTTCCCACTCGCAGATTCTCCAGACTTGACGGATATTTAAACCCAGACGTTTAGACGTCGTTCTGTAGGGTTCATCTGCCAGGCACTCTGCCTGTAATTGCTCACAGGCTTTTTTATATATGGTTTCTAATTCAGTTGGGTTATTTTCTAACTCATGTGATTCAATATAACAATCTTTTAATGTGTTTAATTTTAAGTTTGCCTCAACATTAGATTTATATATCCCTATTATATCTTTTTCCATACTATTTATATGGAATGTTTCTTGAATTACTACATATAAAATCATTCTATTACCTCAGGAGCATATAAACATTCTTCTATTGATTCTTTCCATCTACACTCAATATGGCAAAATATGTAATATTTTTCCCCATATTTTACAACAAAAGATGAATTAATAATTTCATCTTTTGGATTAGATAACATTTTTATTATTGATAAATCTTTTTTTTCAATTTGTGCTCTCATGTTCTTTACCTTTAATCCTTTGTTCTATAATAATATATCGTTTACTTTTGTCAACTACTTTATAAATCCTGCTTGTCTCATGTTATCATCAATTCTTTTAGCAGTTTCATCCATACCCTCAAATTGATTTTCATTTAAACAATCTTGTATATACATAATCATGTTTTTTTTGCTTCCTTGTTCTATAGAGCAGATACAAGATAAAAAATTGCCAGTTTCTCTATCTAATCCATATCCATTGATAGTAATAAATTCAAATCTCCAAGATTTACTATAAGCACATTTCCATACTCTTACTTGCAAGTTTTTGCTAATTTTTGCTACATATCGTGAACTTAATTCCTCTGCATATTGACCTACGTTTTTAAAGTTTAATGTTTTCATTGTCTTTATCCTCTCTTACTTACATATACAGTATCGATCACTTGTTTACATTTGTCAACACAAAAAATAAAAAAAGTTACGATTTTAGAAAAAAAATCACTTTTTTATCAGACATAATTTATGATTATATCTGACTAATTTTGGTTAGATGGTTTTCAGAACCCCGCTTAGTTCAAGTGCAGTTATCCCGAACCTGACTACTATATAAGCATATAGTGCCATCTGCTCCACCGGTGATAGTCCATATCCGATTAGCTTAATGCTGTATAGTATAAGCATGATTAGGATTCCTGTTCTGATAGTCCATATTAGGTTAATTAATTTTGCGTTCACTGTCTGACTCCTCTGGCTCTATGCCGTCAAATATTTCGCTGTCGTCTATTACGTTAAACGGACTTAATAATTCTTTTACTGTTTTTGCTTGTGATATGTTTTCCATTTTATTTGTCCTTTAATAATTGCTTATGAAGTTCAACATGTTTCTTATGAGTTCTTAACTCTTTAGACACATTAATTTTTTCTATTGCTTTTTGATGCTGCTTAATAACATCTTTTTTTTTCATTTTATTTATCCTTAAATAATTCGTTTAACCTTTCAAAAGTTCTTACATCATTTATAAATTCATCTGTATAATTTATATTCGAGATTAAAACTATAATGTGATTTTTTCTTTTTTCTGATAATAAATCTATAAAATTAAATAGATGATTTTTCTGGTTCTTAGAAACTTCGTTATCGTACCACTTCCAATTTGATTTCTGGAAAAAGTCATCCAGAAAAATATAATATCTATTTTCAATTTCATTCTTATAAAACTCTAAAAGATTAAAATTCAATGGCTTGAACTTTTCCAGTAAATTTAATTCACTAATCATATATGGACTTAATGATCGTATATCTTTTTTTTCTAATGTCGCAATTTCATGTTGGTTGATCCAGTAATATAATAATGAACTTTTTCCTGTTCTTGTCTCTCCGACTATTAATTTATTTTTTGTAGGAAACAATAATTGATAATTTCCTTTAGTTCTTGTTTTCAATTCTTCTTTTAGTTTGTACTTTTCATTTATAATTTTATCGTAATTTTCTTTTTCGATAGCCATTAGACGATTATATTTTTCTTCCATCTCTTTTGAATTTTTTTGCATTAATTCAATAAGATTTTTAAGACCAGCATCGTTTAAAATTTCATTGATCGGCTTTATAAAATCTTCCATTTATGCTGCCGCCTTTTCATATTTCCAGCCTCTAGCTTCGTATCCTTTTCGTCTTGACTCTTCCATCTCAATTTTAGATTCCTCTTTTATTTTCCGTTCAAATTCTGCAATTTGTTCTGGGGTTCTTTTATCGATAAAAACTCCTATTGGTTTTGATTCGGCTTTTATATTGTGCAATTTATTCCATGATTTTATAAGGCTTTCTGGAGTAGGATGTAAATTTTTGCTTACATAAAAATCTGTTTGGTATAACTGCTTTAACTGTTTAATCTTTTCCGTTAAATCTTGAATTGGAGTATCAAAATCTTTTATCGTGTTTTCTATTTCACTTAAAGTTGGGATATGAATTTTTATCTTGGCTCCAAAGTTTTCCTTTAAGCAAACTATTATTTCATCACTTAAAATTTTTACCTTCTTACTAGTATTGTCTTTCTGAATGGTCTTACTAGTATTGTCTTTCAATGGGTCTAAATTTTGGACTGGGGGTAGTCTATTTTTTAGGCTAGGCTGGTCTAAATTTTGGACTGGGGTAGTCAAATTATTAGACTGGGGTCTAAATTCTTGACTGGCTTGATCTGGTTCAAAATTTACACAAAATAAACTTGAACCATCGTCAGAGGAAACCCCAGCATCATAGATTAAACCTTTTTCGATTAATGACCGCTTGCAATCTATAACCGTTTGTTTACTCATATTTAGTTTAGTAGATAGATATGTATTACTAAACTTACAATTAGGATCAGAATATCCTATCGTTTTACGGATTATGAAGATTATTATTTTTGACTCATTGCCTGAAAGTTTATCCAAATTGTCAGCAATGAAGTTTGGGAATTTGAACCAGTTTTCTTTTGGTTGGGGTATTTGCATTTTTTTTATTTCCTTTTAAATAAATTTTAATTGACAAAAAGGAATATAAAAATTTATAGTTTTCTTATTCCTTTTGTGATCAATCCTGTGGGGGACGTTGTGAATCCCCCATTACACTTTAACTATTCTTTTATCTCCTTTAATTTAATCAAATCGTTTTTAATCTGATTATTTTTTTGTCTCAAATCTTCAATAACCATTGCAAAATAATTATCAATGTCACGAAGGGTTAAGAGATAAATTTCCAGACTACTCATATTCCCTCCATTGCAAGGTCGGCATCTTTTAATTCTTGCTCTGACAACCCGGATGACTGATAGATTAGTTTTGACTGATAGTAGATCGTAATCTTATCGTCTAACCAAATTCTAAAACGGTCGTTTATAAACAGGTTATTAAAGCGATACCTTAACCCGTGTTTAGCAATAAATTCTGTTATCATCCCATCCCCTCCATTTCAAAAGATTCAACTAAATCACAATTGATAAATAGTGGGTTACTGTGTTCTGTTTCCACCACAAACCATTTCAATTTTTCGGCATGAGAAATTCTTTTTACTCCTAAATGACCTACTGAATAACTTTTAAGTAAATCCGAATTTGATACTTTTATATTAAGTTTTTTGATGGATTGCATTATCTCACTCCTAAATCCCTTAACAGTCTTCTAGGAATATTCCTAACTCTGTCAATAATCCCGACGAAGTCAAGATTCCTAAACTGTCTGATTAGACACTCTTTACAAAGGTGTTTTTGATAAACCTGTTTTTCGATACCACACTGGATACATTTAGGTAATATATCTTTAGTTATCATTTGTTTACCTTTTTTTCAAAATATTTAATAAATGTAAAGGGATAAAATATATTAGTGTCTTTAAACGCTACATTTATAAAATTTTCATCTTTTGTTATTTGAATAACTCCGTCACATCCTACAACCCATTTAGTTCCATCTAGAGTTTCTACAATTCTTGTCATTTATTTACCTCTGATATTTCTTTTTCTATACAAGATGTTTTTATTTTGTTTTCCAGTCTCAGCATCTTTGAGACGTGTTCGCATTGTTCTTTAGATTCATATTGTCTAAGCTCCTGCATTTCCATGCCATCGGCAGATAGTATAAATCTGATTAGTATATAGACGATTACAGTTTTCATTTTCTTTTTCTTTTCATCCTCTCTATTTTTATATAAACTTTCATTAAGTCTATATATGCTTTTTGCAAATCGTTTCCATTACGGCATTTATTAATAAACTGGAGTAACGTACCTTTGAAACATCCCGCGTACACGGTGTTTGTTTGTAAAATCCATAATGCACCTTTACCCCGTGTACCAGCAAACAAATAATAATATGAAAGACTTAAGTCGACACCTCTTAAGTCGGCACCTCTTAAGTCGGCACCAATTAAGTTGGCACCTCTTAAGTCGACACCTCTTAAGTTGGCACCTCTTAAGTTGGCATCTCTTAAGTCGGCATCTCTTAAGTCGACACCTCTTAAGTCGGCACCAATTAAGTCGACACCTCTTAGATCATATTTATTTTTTGATAATCTTCTTTTTTTCCATTCTGATAATTTCATAAATTTTTTAACTCCCCACTTTCGCAATCATTTATTTCATAAACTGTCATAAAAATAACCCCCTTTGAATTGCTTCATCTTTTGCATCGGCAGCATCTTGTCTTGCCTGTTCGATAATCCTTGCTTCCAACGTCTCATAGTTAGGAAACCTTTGCACAAAAACTTCCAAGCTTGATCCACTTTTTGTCGCACCCAACAAATCAGTAAGAAAATAATTTACATCTTTTTCAGTTTCCTCTTGGTATCCACTGATATAACCGAGTGCCAATAGGCACTCCCTTAATGTTATTTTGTCGATCTGTTCCATGTTATTTTATCTGAATATTAGATTTCTCTAATAGTTCAACTCCTTCTATAGTTTTTCCAGCTTTTAAATCTTCTGCCATTTTCGATTTTAATAAATCGAAAACTACTTTAGACTTTATGTATTCTGATGGAATAATTTTATCATCCAAAATTTTTACACTTGAAGATTTTCTAAAACTAATTTCAACAGTGTCATTAGAAAGTTTTTCTCTAAGGTTTGAAGAAATAAATCGTTTGAAAGTTTCAGCCCTGCGTTCAAGAGTATCTTTACGTTCTTTGATACGTCTGATTGACTTGTCCAACCATTCCGCTTGGCCTTCCAATTCCAGGACGTTGGCAGCCATTGCTAAAAACAAATTGTTTTTATGTTCTTGCAAGTCTTCATGTTTGATTAGTAAACTTTCATCTACTATCTCACCAGACTCATCAACAGCCTGATTGATCAAGTCTTGCAACTCCTTATTGACGTTCATAATTTGCCATGATAGATTCATTTTATTTCTGCTCCTGTTCTTTTTGTTTTTTGAGTTCTTCCAACTCTGATTTTTTATCAAGGATAGCATTTATCCCTGATTCAAAAATTTCATCTGGCATATTCATTTTGACCTTAACCTGTTCCCACCATGTGGACGCTGCGTCAATTCCTTTAAATCCACGGCATTGTGACAACATCTCATAGAGTTCATCTATGCTTGTTTTTTTAGGTTCTTCTATTTTTGCTTGTTTTGGCAGTTCATTTAAAACTATTTCTCCGGTTGTTTCATCCATCGTCACATCGTCCGACAATTCCTCCGGGGTGTAGCTAATTCCACGTATAGCATCCGGGAACACTTTCCTTGCCATTCGCGAAGCACACCTGGAATACAACATATCTGATAAGTATTTTTTCCAAACGTCTTTTTCTAAGAGTCCCGCTTTTTTTGCATCTTCAAAGGTAAACGAGAACGTTTGCATTTTTCCGCCTGGTCTCTTGGTCTCTATAATGCAAGACTCATTATCATTTTTAAGTATGTTTATTACTGCACCTTTGCAGTTCTCATAAATCATACTAACCATCAATTCTGCCGACATGGTCGGTTTCCCATTGATAACATTTATATGGCTAAATGCTAACATTGGCGGGATTCCTAATTCACGTCCTTTTAACGCAATAATCATTGCCTGGTCAATTGTTTTAATTGCACTAGGCAACATTGACGATTTTATTCCATAGCTGGATATTTTTTCCAGGAGCTGGAACTCCTGAACCGTTGGAATTTTTGTTGTCTGTAATTCGTTCATTTTTTTTACCCGATAACCTTTGTTATTTTAGTCGCTTTGTATTTTGTTAGGATAACCCCGACAAGCTCCCCAAGTTTAAGACCCTGTTTTTTTGCACTCTGTTTTAGCTCAGTGTGCAAGTCCGAACTGATTTTAATGTTTTTCATTTCCTTAATCCCCTTGAAATAACCATAATAATTATGATTCATTCTGTCAATCTCTTTTTTATCCTAAATGGATATTTTTTTTATCGTTTTTGTAGTGATATAGACAGTGGTTTTGACGTGTTTTTATCTACTACTTTGTATAGTAGTTTGCAATATTTCTTTGATTTGTTAAGGTTTACTTAGTGATTGTGTAGTTAAATATAGCTTGATATACGTTTAAGCCAACCGTTCAGAAATTCAAATTGAGTAGGTTGTTTATTTTCTTTTATTGCTTTCTTGCAATCGTTGACAACTATATTAGAATACTGTAATATTCTATCTTTGATAATTGCAATCCGTAGTTTATCCATGTCGCCTATATCGTTTAATGCTGCCATAGACAGTTTACCAAACATACCGTCATCTAAAACTCCTATACATCTTTGTAGTGTTCTTACTGCACATAGGACACCACTATTGACAGCAATGTCGAATATTAGACAATCAATCTTATTAGGTAAGATGTCGCACTTGGAAGGCTCCCAGTACATTGAGTAATAGATTAAATCTATCTCTTGACGTGTAATATTTTTAACAGATTGCTTTTTGAATTTGTTCTTAGTTCGCCAGGTATCATAAGTCTTTTGAGTGATACCAAAATTTGTTGCACCACCGCGATCATTAGAATGGTTACTATATCCACCCTCATGTCCCAAAATTACGTCTAAGCATTTATCAAAATTATCTTGCATGTTATGACCTGTTATGGCTTTTCTCCAAATGCTTTTCAAGTAAAATTTTGATACTGCTTATCTCTGAGTGTAAAGACTCATGTTTAAGAGATAGCTTATTAATCTCTATATCGTGACCATGAGTCACTTTATTTATCTCTAATAAAATACTATTCTTAAATGTAGTATTTATATATGTAGCAATTCCAATAAAAGACCCCGTGAGAGTCACCAAAGAACCAAGTCCAATCGTTGTAGTTAGAATGTCCATTTTATTTATCTTCCTTATTCATTAATTTTTGATAAGCCTTATCTTTTTGTGATAGTAAAAAATGAGTGACAGCGAACTTATTAGCCCCCTGGTCAAGTGCATCTTTTAACACCTTACCATATCCTGTCCCACTTGCTTTTTGTATAGTCTTTTGAGGTTGTGAAAGCCCTGTAATGTCGACTAACTTTTTAGCTAATTGACCGCCTTTAGTTTCAACTCTTTTCCCTATTCCGGCACCGATAGAACTTCCAACCCCAGCACCCATTCCACCGCCTAAAACAGAACCTATTGCAGCACCCCCAGCACCAAACATATTCACAATGTTAGAACCTTGATTCCCTCTTGCATCAAAAGTTTTCTTTGCTTTTAAACCTTTCATTAATTCAGTTAAGTTTAAATCAGAACCAAATAAAGGATTTAATTGACCTTCTTCTAATGACTTATCAAGTAATTTCATACTTGCTTTATGATTAGGATTGTATCTATTATTTAAGTTTGATTCTAACATAGTTTTTATTTTATTTTTATCAAACTCATTCATTGTTTTGTTAAAAAATTTCTTTCCTAATGCTTCAGCCATTTTTAAATTTAAAGACGATTCACTTATTAAATCTTTGTATTCTGTAATATTATCTTTTAAATCTTTATTAAATGAAAATTCCAATTTTTTTAAACCTTGTTCGGCTATTCCATTTTGTTCTATACCACCATACCCATATTTTTTATTATCTTGTTGCAAAGATTTTTTAATATTATAAAGTCTTTCCGCGTCTATTTTCCCAGTAGTATTATTTAAAATTTCATCTCTTTTATTACTTAGAATTTGTATAGCTTTACTCGCTTCGTCTGACATAGAATCTTTATTTTTAATCTTTATTTGATTAATATAATTATCTAATTCCTCTAAGTTTTTACCAGTATCAAATTGTATATTAGATTTTTTGATTACTTCACTTGCTTGTTTTTCTTTTTCGATACCTTTTTTAAGGTAAGGATTTTTTTCAAGGAATGAATGGAGTTTGTCCGTTATTTGTTCTGTTGCTTGATCAACATCTTCAATACCAGCCTTACCAATTTTATTTAATAAGTCTTTTCCTTCTTTAGATTTATATAAATTAATTGCTTCCTCTGGTTTACCTGTGATAGTACTAATAGTTTTAGTTAGTATATCGTCTGTCTCATTTTTAATATAGTCTTTTGATTTCTTACCTATTCCACCAATGGCTTTTCCAGCCTTGCCAAGTGCAAATTCTCCACCACTTCCAAGAGCAGCTCCTAATGCCATGTTTAGCCCTGTGTCCATAGATAGCTTATCGGCTTCGCTTGAACCGATTCCGGTGAGACCGCCTGTGATTGCACTACCAACTAAAGGTTTACTTAACAATTGTGCAGCCTTTGCAGTTAAGCCAGCCCCCTTAGACAATCCACCTGTAGCAAGTCCTAAAGCGATGTCAGAACCAACCCCTGCCCCATGATAAAGCAAAGGATTTTCTTGCTCAGCTTGAACGTTAAGTCTTCTCGCTTCTTCCAGGGCTTGATCGTAATTTTGACCTCTTGCAAGGTTTTTATATCCAGCTTCAATTTCATCACCGAAACCCATACCGGCATATTGACCAATCCCACGGAGGGAAGTTTCGAGATTGCTTGTTTTTTCTTTTTTTGGTTTTTGTAATTCTTCCCATTCTTCTAATGAGACAGTATCTTCATATTTAGGTAAATTATTTTCAGGCATTTTATTTTACCTCACCTTTATTTTCTCCATTAATGAATTGGTATTTTTTACCGTTTAAAATACGTATTTCTTCAACATCGTCTCCGCTTGATCGTTTCATGTTATTTGATAATAAATTTCTCATTTTTTGTTTTTGTTTAATTACATCTTTTGAATCGCCTGGCTGTGGAAAGTATGTATTCTTTTGATATTCTAATTCATCTTTTCCAATAGCTGCTCCAGATTCTTTTCGTAAATTAGACATGATAAAATCATTTTGAGCAGCTTCATATTTTTTTCTTTCATCTGATTTCATTCTTTCAAATAGTGCAAAATTTGAAGCCTCGCTAGGATTGAATCCACCTTCTTTATTATCGATTGATTTATTTTCTAAATCATTCAAAATGTTATTTGAGTTATTCATTCTTTTATAAAATCCCTCTGCCATTATTTGAGTATCATTTTTAGGTTTTTTTATTCCTTCTCCCTTCGGTTGTCCTTTCAAAAATATTGAACGTTCTTGGTTAGATAATTCTTTCCTACCCATATCTGCTTCATACATTTTTTGTATATACGGAGATATACCAAAAATTTGTTTAGCAGAAAGTTTTTCGTTTATTGGTTGATCAGGCAACATCTTTTTCATATAGTTTCTTGCTTCAATTGAAATAGGGCTGTTAGGATCATTCATTGCTCTTTCATCTTTTCGACCGCTTATTTCATTTAATGTGCCTATCATATTTTTTGCAACCCCAGACGTATCACCACCACGCAAGGCAGTTCCATAACTTGACATCCCACCTCCAATTAAAGCCAATGCTCTGGATATATTATCACCCACTCCTCCATCATCTTCGTATTCAGGCTGTGAATCTTTGGTATTCACCAAAGCAATTTTTCCCTCTTCCGGTTGTTTCCCTTTCCCACCTTGAACACGTAAAAAATCTTGATAGTATTTATCATCCAATAAACTTTTATTTATTTTAGGCTCTGTATTAATTTTAGGTTTTTCTTTTACGGCTTCTCTTTCTGGTTGTGGTTTATAGTCCTCCGCTAAAATATTACGACTAAAATTTGCAAGACCTTCTCCTAGCTGTGGAGTAACAACTCCATAACCAGCCCCCATATTGGGGTTTGCTATAGCCTGACTCCCTTGTAAATTATTGTTAGCAACTTTTTTGTTTGCTAAATAATTATATAGCATTTCTTTTCTATTCTTTTCTTCATTTTCTAAAATTATATCATTGAATGGCATATTATTTTTCTCCTATGATTTACCTGTTTTTCCGGCACCTGAATAAATAGTTGCTCCGCCCATTGCAACATTTCCAGCCGCAGAAATTGCCGCTGCTTCTTTTTGTGCCTGTGCTTGTATTTTAGCCGCGTCTTTTTGTGCCTGCATCTGTGCGTAATTAGAAATACTATTTGATATTGCCTGTGCGTTTCCGCTTTCCATTCCGTACTGATTCATTGGTTTTTGCGTTTTATTATACATATTGGCTTGATTCCATAAATCTACATTCTCATTTTTTATGCTTTGTCTATTTTGAGTATTCATTAAAGCAGCTTGATTTCTTAAGTTTACATTTTGATTTGAAGTGTTTTGCCTATTCTGCGTATTATATTGATTTTGCATCCCGTACTTGTCAGCATTTTGATTTTGTATTGCTTGAATGTTTTGAGCATTATAAAAATCGCCCTCATTTCTAATACCAACATTTTGACCCTCTAATTGTTGTCTAAGATTTGCATTCCTTAAAAACCCCTCATTAGTGTTTTGAGTATTAAACTGATTAATCATATCCTGTGCTTGCAGTTTTTGTGCTTGTTGGCTAAATTGTTGATTATCTAATTGATTAGCATAATCACCGCCCATACTTAAAGCCTGTAAAGCTCTTGCTTGAGCCTGTGCATTTATATCAAGTCCCATTTGGTTTTGTTGATTTGCAGATGCTTGCTGATTCAATAATTGACTTGCAAGCTCACCCCCGGAATTACCCATGTTACGTTGTCTATTCGATAACAGGATAGATTCTTGATTGGCTTTATTCTGATTGTTAATTTGATTCTGAATTTCTGCCAATCTTGCACGGTCTATATCAGTTAATCCACCTGACTGAGTAATATCATTAAACCCCTGTAAAGTATTCTTTTGTGTAGCTAATACATCCGGATCAGATAAGATATTTCTTAATTCTGTCGGACTCATTTGAGATAAATTAACGTCACCCATATAATTGATCTTATTAGGATTAAAATTTGTAGCTTGATAAAGTTCATTAGGATTTATATTATAATCCAATGCTTCAAATTCATTTACTGGTTCATAATCAATTATTCCATATTCTCTATTTGTAATATCTTCTAAAGTTGGTATTTTTACGCCTTGCATCGGGATCATTGAAGCTGCTTGTATAGCTGCTGCACTTATTGCGGGATTGTTACCGCCACTTTTAAACCAGTTATCTGGTCTCATTTTGCTATTAATAGCACTTATTTGATTCCATATATTAGCCATATATTATACTCCCATCCAGTTTACGGCTGGCTTTTTTCTTAAATTTGGATTTACATTTTCATTTATCGGAATTTGTGGATTATTGTAATTATAACTATCCCAGTATTCCTGACTCGCATTTTGATTAATCGGAATTTGCCAATTATCAGGATTAAATAACGATTTAATATCAGTATACATTTGATTAGTAATACTTTGTGTATTCCCAAATATAGAATCATTGTATTTTTCATATACGGTGTCTTTTGGTAGCTCTGGTGGCTCTGGTGGCTTTGGTGGTTCAATAGGAGGAGGAAATACTTTTTCTTTATATAAACCATCTAAATATTCTTTCCTCTGGGCTTGTAAATCTTGAATCTGTTTTGGTATTCTTGCACTCACGCCCATATATTCATCAAGTGCAGTTGTATCATAAACCGGCTCTTGATAATTAGCAATCTGATTTTGATACCCTTGTAATTCTGATAAAGCCGATTGACCCTCTGAAGTATTCATAGTCAAGAATCTATCAAGTGCATTGCTACCAGCAGAATAATTTTGTGGTGCATTACGTCTATAATAATCAGTTAAGCCGCTTTGTGTTTGCATTGATTCTAACTCATTTACAGTTTGATTTTTTAAGGCTCTTGCATTCCCCAAATCTTGATTATACTCTACCCCTGTATAGTTTGGATTGGCAGAATATAATTTTTCTTGGTATTGTTTTAATTGAGTCTCAAAATCCTTATTGCTCGGAGCTATGTACTGTATATCATTTGCAATGTTGTTATAATTCTGGTAACTCTTTTGAGCGTTCTGAATATTTGAAGCAGGGCGACCATATTCACGAATAACATTAGACGCTTTCTCTTGACCTTGTTTTGCAAGATTATTAACAGTATTATTATTAGCTCCCTTGTTAGCATTGACATACTGATTCAAGTTAGTCCAACTTCCTGATCCAGTACTTGCCACCTGTGGAGTCTTACTATTCGTCTGTTGAGTATTAGTTGACGTCCCCTGGCTAAGCGTATTACTACCAGCCTGATAAGTAGGATTCCCAAAATCGTCTTTTCGTTTTGTTCCCTCTATATATGCCATTTTATAAAACTCCTATATTACCAATAAGGTAACTTTGTATTTAGTGCTGTTTGCCAGCCCTGATATATAATTGATTGATATTCGTGGACTTAAATCCGAAAAGCTCGGAGAAATCCCTAATGTATTTAAAGCGTATTGGTCTGTTAAATTCTGACAGTTAATAACTATACAACCGTTTAAGCTACCTTTTAGAGTAGTATTAAAATACAACTTTTCAAAAGTACCGGTCGTGTATGTACTACTTGTAGTAAACTCTATAGTAAATAAATTGCAAGCAATATTTTCCTTGAACGTAATATTCTTGTTAAAAGCATTATAGACCGATTCCATAAAATTTGAAAGTGGAGTCAAAAGGTTTTCTATCCATTCAGGCAAATCCTGACCTAAGTCTTCACGACGAATACCTTTTACTGTTGGAAGCTGTGCCATTATACAAACCTCTCAGACATAGTGCTGTAAATTAAACTAACTCCACATATAGCAAAATTTTGTTTAGTTTTGGTAGAACGAACGCGAATATAAATCCAAGAACCCCTTGATTTTTCCAATGGGATATAAGTTCTAATCGGTACCGGTTTATTCGATGTTCCACCACCCCAGGGTAATGAACCCCACGGGAAAGAACCCCATCCACCCTCTAACTCTGAATTGATAGTTGTGTATTCAGGAATCAAATCCAGGTTAGTTGAATATCCAACGTCGATTGAATCGAAACTTGAATCTCTCATAATAATTGTAGTCTCACGGAAATGTTTTAATAATCCACTATTCCCGCATGATTGTTGACTCCATTCAATCTCACATTCAATCGGTTCATACAATGTAGCACTTGCTGCCGACCATGATAAGTCATCTTCCACTACTACATACCCGCTACCTATTGATTCAACATAAGATTCAAGCGTTCCTTGCTTTAATAACATACCGACGATAGGAGTTATTGAACCGGTATAATTAACCTGTGTTCCACTTGATGAAGTTATAGTAATCGTGTATTCATTATCTTGGTAGTCAGTCAAAGAATAGTCTTTTCGCTCTTTACGAATATATCCGTCCGGATCAGCTAAATATAAAACGTCGTTTAAAACATATCCAGTAGTCGCATTTATTTCCCAGCGTGTCCATGAATTTGTAAAAATATTATAACAGTAAGCGTTTGTAGGGTATAAATCCCCGGCAACTGTTTTAGTAAAAAATATAAATCTTCTATCCGATTCATAAGAAATAGAAAAAGACGACGTATTAAAATTAGTGTAAGTTTGTGTCTTTAAAAGAATGTCCTCAATCGGTCTTCCCATTATCTGAACACCGTTATCAGATATTTGAGTTACCCCTTGATCGGTATAAGCGTAAACAGTATTTGCAATATTTACTATACTATTGTTAGCCAAAATTTGAGAAGTGTTATCAAAAATTGATACCCTTAAACTTGTCGGGTCGTCACCTAAAATTCTAAATACCCCATCGTTTTTAAAAACAAAAACCGCGTCTCTCAATGATATTAAACTGATTATTGCATAGTCACTAGAACCAATGTCAAAATAATTTAATGCCGGAAATGCCTCTGGTTGTGAATATTTAGAGTAATAGACTCTATTTTGACCGACAACCCTACTAGATACTATTGTATTCCCGGATGTTGGCAATACAGGATTAAAAGCTGCTCCTTTTGTGGAAGTTATATAAAAAGCACTTCCCCCGACATTTCTTTCCTCAATGTAAATTTTCCCAGGTAAATCATTGTATCCAGACACATAATAAGCGTATAGTTGTGTATTACTTGCATAGGCATTAATTACACGAACTAAACTCATTGCAGTTTGTTCAATATCATAAGCACTTGATATCCCAGATGCAAAAATTTTAAATTGACCGCTTGAAATTGTCTCAGCTGCTTTCCCAGTATAAACCACACCCCCGATCGTGATCGTGTCGTTTACTGCCAAAGTACTAGCACTAATCAAAGTAATAGTATAATTATATTTACCAGTCGTGTTCCCAAGAAATACCATCTGCTTATACATTGCAATGGAAGAGGCTACAGGGGGCTGGTCATTTGATTGCAAAATCCCTTCTTGAGTGCTTGACGTATATAAATAAGCACCTTTTAAATCTTCCGGTGTAATATCTGTTATAGTGAAATATCCGTTCGTTATATCGGTCGATGTTGGACTCGCTTCATAAACTAACTGCAATTCGTCATTAGGAATTGTACTAGATGTAAGAGCCTGTGGAGAACGATATATTTGATAAAAATAAGACGTTGTTATCCCGGAAGGAATATAAAATGTTAATGAAGTATTACGTGTGCCACCGCTTGCATTAGAGACGATTAAACGTCCGCTTGGACTCCCTAAAAGAAGATTATTATTCTCGTCTTTTATGCCCCATATACAACGATATGCCACTTGATATAAATTAGTCAACCAGCCTATAGCCCCGGTCGTTGTACCTATTCCGTCAAGGGCTTTAGTAATTCCACTATTCCCGATAGTCCCAGTTAATGTTTGGAGTTTTTTTATCCCTGTGGAAGTGGTAAAATAAAAGTTCCCATTCTGTTGAATCGATTTAATTTTATACCCGGATACCGGATTGTAAACACCTGAATAGTCAATCCATGTACCTAAACCGTCGGAGTCATAAGCAAGTTTTGATGCATACGAAACTATCATTGATTGTTTATATTCGTGTATAGAATTTATATATTCACCAACTCCAAGAGTTAGCTGATTCCCGTACCTTGTTAGTCCACGTCTGGACTCAATAACCCCCCCCTTATCAATTACACAATTATTGGCAACCGATAAAGAACCCTCTGGAATTTCTGAAAATTGATTCGGGTTAGTATAAAGCCCTTTTATTCCTAATGATAATTTTTGATTTTTAGGCATTATATATACCTACTAATATTATTTTTACCCATCATTCGTTTAGGATTACCGTCTATTTTCGGACTCAAAGTTTGTTTGCAATTAAATTCTATTTGCTGTAAATTAGCCATAGCCGATTGCATCCCGTTGTCATCCCCAAGTGCTTCAAGACATTTAACTACTATACTTTGAGATAGTAGTGGAAACATTTCAACCGGGATATTAGGGAATACAGTTTCCCCTTGCAAACATAAATAATTTCCAATGGTAACACCCGTCGGAGTACTGGAAAGAGTTACAACCGAACCCGCAATATTCGAGATAGTTCCCGACCATATCACATTAAAAGGATTTTGATTGTTGACTACTTGAACACTTGCACCATTTATAAAAGTTGTTGGTAATGTTGTCGATATAGTTACATCGTTCCCAGCTATTAAGCTAATATAACCAGCTTCGGACATATCCACTAAATCATCAGTTCTTTTAAAATATGACAGTCTTATAGTTTTATTTGTCTCAATAGGATTAGGATAGAAGATTATAGAATTGTTTTCTACATAAAACCCATAGAGAGAATCTTGCAAATCATTTGTGTTTAATCTCGGTACAACACGAACCTGTTTACCATTATCCCATATAGTAACACTCTTTAGTTTGTTACCCACAGCATCAGCTGGAATTGTGTATGTAGTAGTAGCTCCATCGGCAGTGTATTCTGTATAGTCTGAATACCAGTCATCACGTAAAGCCATTAAAGTCGGTACAATACGTGTCTTCAATTCGTCGTTTATCATAACAATAAACTTTTGATTAGTAAACAGATTTTGAGACGTTGGAATTGACGCTCTTCGTTTTACCTGGTCGATAATATAGTTAGTATCATAGTTAGGCATTGTTTACCTACCTATTTCTTTTCTACTAAATATTTTTTTCTAATCTTTTCGATAGCTTCTTTTTCTTCGTCTGATAATTCACTTGAAGGCTCAAAGTCATCTGAATCTTCGTCAATCATTTCCGATTTTTCTTCTTCCATTTCAGGCATTTCTTTTCCCATACCTTTTCCCATTTCCGGTTTTCCAATTCCTATTTCTATTACGGTCGCTTTTGGTTTTAATTTTTCTTCCAAGTCATCATCACCATAATTTAATAATTCTCTTAGTACATTCATCTTTGCTTTTGATTTTAAATCATCCATATAATTACACCCCTAAATTATTTAACTCAATTCTTAATATTGCCGCTTGGTTTTCTAATTCGTTTACCCTCTCAACATTCCCCTCTCTCAAAGGTCTTATTGATTTTGCATCAATAAAATCAAGTGATTCAAGTATTGTTTTTTTACGTCTTAGTTTTAGTATCTTTTCGTTTACTACTTCCCATTTGTTTAGTAATTCTTGCCATGTCGGCTTTTGACGTTCATCTAACCACTTAATATTAGAATATTCTAATTCAGTATTATCAGATACCGCACCATGATATTTATACCCTTCGTTCGATAATAATAATGCTATGTCCATTAATCTAACCTCGTAATTAATACATCACAAAAAACACCAATCACACTGAATCCAGTATTCGCCTTCCCGAAACCGTCAGTAGTTTTTGTAGTTTGGCATTGGTGATTTACCTCAAATACTTTTTGGGAAGCAATTGTAAAACGACCTCTGATTGTCACCGGAACATTATGAACAGATGCTACAGAATTATAGCCAGCTATGGACACCAGTGTATCAGTCGAATCAGTGGTATTGAACAAAACCAATTTATTTGCGTCGACGGAATTACTAATTGCAGTAATATCAGCAAAATAAGTTCCAGCCGGTAGCGTTATTTGGTTAGACCCAACGCTAGCACCTGTGATGGTATTAGTCAATACTGTGTTCAATGTTCTTGATCTCCACGCTCCTGACGTAAAAGTTCCACCGTCTGTTCCGGCTGGTTTTTGATCCTGAACGTGCAATATGTTTTGTAATATATTTCCTACTACATTTCCTGTAAACGTGTCACCATCTGCAATATCTGATACCCAACTTGACCCATTATAAATATTCACTTTATTTGTTGTCGTGTTATAAATTTCTAATCCCGCAGGAGGACTTGCAATAGCATCCCTTTGTGTAGTAGTCATCCGAGGCATTAAAAAGCCTTTTGTAGTGGATACCAGGTCTATAACAGCCTTACTGTTTAGACTTGCACCTAAACCAATAGACGTTAAAGCAGCCGATACAGCCGACGCCCAATTCGTGCCATCGCTCGCCCAACCGGTATCGTTTGCCTCCGGGTATGAATAAGAATTTCCGTTAGCTCCTAATGAAACAGACATTTAGTATATCCTTATATAGTAATATTAGCAGTTTTTGTAGTAGTCGCCCAAGCAGTAGCAGCCGTTCCTGTCATAGATTCACTTATCGTAAAACCTAAAGCACTGTATCCATCGCCAATCGCTGTAATTATACAAACCCCAGCACTTGCCGATGCAGTAACAGCATGCGCAATTCCAGCCGACACACTTGCATTGATAGCAGATGCCAAATTAGTTGCACTAGTCCCAACAGTAGCACTAAGTACAAAAGTATTAGCAACCGTTCCACTAGCCTTCGCAGTGAATACAACCCCATTAATAGTGATTGTCTCATCGGCAACGGGTGTTCCGGTAAACGTAATTAAAGCCGTCGCTTTTGTAGTAATCGTAATTCTACCACTATCAAGACTCCTCATCCCACCACTTAAAGCACTGATTAAGGTTGAGACACCCTGTAAGTTCCTATCAGTTACACCGTTTGATCCATTTATCAAACTTGCGATCGAATCAGCACTATCATTCACATCTAAATTTATATTAACATTTATAGACATTTACTATCCTCCTTTGTAGTAAAAAAAAAGGGAGTTTTTAAACTCCCTTCGGTTGTCATCATCAATTAAGATGCGTTGAATCCTGTTAGTTTTGTACACCAACTAGGAGTTTCAGTCAAAATTCCAAAGTCTGAATATGTTCTCATTTCATACCCGGCATAGCCAGCGATTGTACTGAATACATCCGACCCACCGTTTGGCTTATCTATCTCAATGTCTTGAGCACCAACCCTAACAAATGTATCCAAAGGTAAGATGAACACGTCGCCATTTTTTACGATCGAATGTGGTTCGATAGTTATCTCTCCAGTGACTCCGTAGAACGTTAAAGCTCCTGGAGTAGCACCGTCAAAACCATTTTCGTACTTCCCTTTTTTGTAAGAAGAATCTAATTTTCTTAAACTTGCTGCATCACTAGCTAACTTTGTGAATTGGAATGGTGAGAGGAAAGCAGTAACTTTTTTATCTTGCAATCCACGACCGGACGGCGGGACAACCGCTTCAATGATTTTTGAAAAACTTAAATCACCAGTAGTGGTAGGTGTATTAGCCAACCACTGATCATAAGTTGCCGCGTCAATGTTGAACAATGTACCGGTATTTGTTAAGATTTTATCAACTCCGTACATTTCCTTCCCCTTAGCACCGTTTTTGTAAATATATAATCCAACTGTATAGACGGCAGCTGCAAGGGCAGTACATCCAGTAGCTGTCCCGGAAACAGTGATTTTTCGGTCTGTGAATGAAACCGCTGTAATTGTAAAAACTGCGTCTGCCCCACTTGAAATCAAAGTTGAATCATCTGCAGCGTAAAAATTCACTTTCATATTTTTACTACCTGCCCATATACCAGACGCCCATGAAGCAGCGGAAATAGTCAATGTTTCACTCGTAGCCGAATTGGTTGTGTGGGCTGTAGCTCTACCCAAACCTACCCCACCATACCACATTGCAATTTCAGCAGCTCTAGCATGAGACTCAGTTAAATTTTGAGTCAACTTAGCAAGTGTATTACCAAAAGATGCCTTATCATTCATCCCGGCTTTCACTGCTTTATATGATATTTGTGATCGGAGTACCATCTCTGATCCGGATAGTTCGGCGTTTTGTGTTCCGAAAGGGACAGCGTCGTTTAATGCAAATGCAGAACCGTCTGTGTTGAAAGTTAAGCCCTGCTCGCTGGAGATTTGTTCTGGAAACGTGTACTTTTCACCCAATTGTTTTCTTTTTTCAAAAGGAACTCTTTTTAGTAATTTTGCATTATCTGGGATTGAATTTACCAGCTTGTCACCATATATTTCTTTGTAAAAACCATTAAGGTCTGTCAATTGTAAAGCACCCATATTATTATAATTTCCTTTAAATTATTTTAGTTAAAATTTGTTTAGGAGTTATTTGATTACGGCTTGTTATTAAAATAAGAAACCCTCAAAATTCCTAATGATTGTTCAAAACCTTAGAAACTTTGAGGGCTTGAGAGGTATTTATGAACTATTGATTGCTATTCTAACAAATAGTAAAAATCTGTCAAGTATTTTATTTTATACGTGCAAGTCTTTCTTTTACGTATTTGTTATAATCTGCACTTGACATATTATTTCCATTCGTCTTTTGTATAGCAATCGGTTGACTACTACCTTTTGCAGTGCCATTATCCAAAGACTTAACTTTTTTCAAATCGAATTGTCTAAGTGCTTTAACCTTATCAGAACCCAGGAATTTTTCTAATTCCTCTGGACTCGCCCCGCCTAACAATGATTTGATTTGATTCTGATAATCTTCTAGTACCAGAGGAATAACGTCTTTAGGCTCTATTTGAGTGATACCCCTTTCCAATCCTTTAAGCATATAATGTGCAATTCGTTGAATCGTTTCAGGTGTTTTAGGGAGTGCTTTTGTCGACTCCAAAGAACTAATGATTTTTTCAGAAATATCTTTTTGAAAGTTTTGCTGTAAAGAAATCATTTCTTCTTGTTCTTTTTGTTTCTGCTGTTGGTCAATCATCCGTTTATAATTTTCAAGTTCCTTTTGTTGCTTGTTAATTATCTTTTGTTCCTCCGGCAACATTTCGTCTTTGATAATATCTAACAAATAATCTTCTGCAAATTCTTTTAACTTTGCCGGATCATTGTTAAACAATTGAGTCAATGCCTGTTTAGGATTTTCAGTAATCATTTTAAAAGCCTGTTCACTTGCTTTTTGGATATTGATTGCCTTACGATTTTCTAAATTAGAATGAGTATGGGTTTTATATGCCGCTAACATGGTTTTCCATTCACGGTCTGTCAACGGCTGCCCTTGCGTATCAATGCCATAAAATTTCAATAGCATCTCTTCACTGACTTGATACTGCTTACCATCAATTTCTATTTTATCCGTTCTAATAATCGGTTGTTTAGCAGGTTCAACTACTTCGGCACTTTGTTCAATTGGTGTTTCTACTGATTCAGTATTCCCTGAATCACTTACGTCTATCGTTTCAACTACTTCGCTTATTTGTTCACTCATATTTTATTTTCCTTTTTTTGAACTATTAATAATGTCCAATTTTGATTTTTGAAGTTTAAAAGATTCTCTAAGATTTTGAGGGATAGCATCTAAGAAATCTTTTTTAACAACTTCTAATATTCCTTTAAAACTATTTAACTTTATATTATACGTTTCTTTATAAAATTTTTTTCTATTCATATTATCCTTTATTATTGTATTGGAGGAGGACTAAACTCTTGATTAGTCATCGGGTTAACTGGCATGTTAGGCATGTTCACACTTGCCGCTTCATTCATAACTGGAGGCTGATTATTCATAACTTGGTTGTTTGGCATAGCCTGACTCTGTGGTAATGGTCTATTTCCTAATATGCCAAGAATGTCCGGGTCACCGTTTTTCAAATGCCCTATATGCTGCTGGATATGTTCAAGTGTCACGCCTACTATATCAGGATTATCCCTTGCTTCCGGGCTTGATAGGATCACTTTATGTTCACGGATATGCAGTTCTTGATTATCCGTAACAAGTGCAACAGTTTGAAGTCCGTTTTGGAGTTTTTCATTTTCCGCTTTTATCAACATGATTTCCGCCGATTGACCTTCCATGACAGCCTCATAACGTCCTGTTTGTAGGATGGTGTAATATTGATCTCTAAATTCAGGTGGCATATTTATAATATTATTTGCAAGCTCTAGCTTTCCGGCGATCGTGTTGGTGACAGGGTTACCAATGTCTACTATAACTCTGTTTACCTGTGATAAATCATCCCCTTTAAACTCCTTCATGTATGCCCTATTGGCATTGCCTGCAATCATTGCAATTCTTGGAACAGTCGCAAAATCTTTTAGTACATTGATTATACCAGTTCCCAAATCTTCTAACATTTGGACATACGAAGATTGTAAAGGTAAGTTACTACTATAAGCCTGACTTGCAATCAAAGCAAGGGCAGCTCCACTTTTAAGACTCGGATCGGGATTCCCAAGTATTACGTTATTGATACCGGACAGCATTTGACCTTTTTCTGATAATCGGTCTATCATACTAAACACCTCCGGGGGTGTTGCAGTAAGGTTAAGAATTTGAGGTATTCCAAGCCCGGGATCATATTCTACAACATTCAATCCACCTGTCAACTCCTCAACCCCGACATTAGAACCGCGTGGCATTAATAAATTACTCACGCTTCCATTTGTTTGATTAGTAGCTGCGGAACTATATAAAACATCTGTCATTTTTTGTAATGGCAATAAATCATAAGCTACAGTATAATCAAATGGGGTTGAATGTATTTCTCCAGTGGAAACACTATACAAAGGTATATCTTTATATGGGAGTGGTGAATCGATCAAAAGTATATTATTATCTAAGTACAAAACATACTTCCCATTAGGGACAGCATTTGTTTTTTTATGGAAAAACTCATAGACTGGGATTATATCACTCGTAGCAGTATAATGAGATACCATAGTATAATCAAAGAAGTCTTCCAATTTGTCTTTAGTCATGTAAGACAGATTAATAATCTGGTCAGCTAATTCAGGATACTTTGCAGCAAGATTATATTTGTTTTGATATGTCCTTATGATGTACCAATCACATTCCCCGAAAGACTTTGCCATAGGATCACGGATAATATCACTCGAATTGTGATTGCGGAAAACAATGTCACCATTTTTAATTATAGCTCCAGATTCTGTTGTACCGTATTCTTCTCCCTCATCTGTATCCCAAAACAAAGATATAAACCCACGTCCGAAAGTGGACACAGCCTGATCAACCGCTTTCTTGACGTATTTTTCTAATCGTTTTTCTCTCATGTAATAGTCTAACAATCCGTTAGCAAGTTTTGCCTGGGCTTGCGACTTATAATCGGTGTTTGTGGCTCTTGCCTGAAATGCTGGACGTTGTGAAACTGTTATGTTTCCTAATTGACTCATTAGATTTCTTGAATCGTTTACGTACAACCCAGTGTATTCTCCGTTCTCTCCGCTCCGCACAATACCGCCTCCGTGGATGTTGGCTTTAAAGAATTGGCTGTAAGCACGCCGCCATAAATCCAATAACCCGCACGATCTTAGATAGTTGTAAAACATTTCTTTTCGCGTTTGAAGTTCGCTTAGTAAATCATCACCCTCTTTGTTCGCAAAATATATTTCCTCACTCATTTTTTACTCCATTAAAAATTATTTCTTTTAACCATTCTGGTTAGTTGTTTGTATTTATCATTCTGTCTTAGTCTATCCGTGTTATAAGTATTCTCTAAGTCAATCTTGTATAGTGGTGGAATTGGATTAGTTGTCGTATCAAGATTCCTTACCAGGTAAACCAACGCTGCCAACGCGTCAAAGTGTCCATATAGACCAGACCTTTGAAATTGTGTTCTTGTTTTATCCCATATACCTGTTTCCAAACATCCTATAGTTTCAGTACATCTTGGATTTATTATCAGCCGACCTGCTCCGATAAAAATTCTCAATTCATTAATCATTGCCTGCAATAGGTCTTTAGATGTTGGGTTATAATGCAATCCATACTCAATCGATAAATCTTGTAAAAATATTACAGCGTTATTGTCAGCCCAACGTTTAATCTTTTTGTTTGGATAGTGCAAATCTTCAATGCTTTTTATTTGTTCACTAATCAGTTTTGTAGTAGTTTCCTGACCGGAAAATATCAACTCATGTTCAAGAATAAACTTGGCTTGTTTGTAATCATAAAAACCAAAAATAATAGCAGTCTTATCACGACCGCCAATATCAATAGAACTATAGCAATCATAAAATTTATAATACTCATTACGGTCAACTTTCCTAACGAAATCATTTTCCCACTCCGGTATTATAACTAACTTTTCGTCTACTACAAATTGGCATAGATATTCTCTCTTCCAAGTAGATGACTCGATGCCACCTGATTCTTTAGTATATTCTTGTTTAGTATAGTCATCTATAGAAGTATTATCGTCAATGGTATAAATCGAATAGTAATTATTCACTTTTGCTTCAAGTGCTAAAGTATGGAAATAATGTGCTGGGGTCGGAGGGGGTGTACTTGCAATATACATTTTCCCTTTAGTGGTTAATGTTTGTGGTAGCAAAATGTCCTTAATTAAGTATTCAAGGTCATCAATACTTCCAGCCTCGTCTATAATGTTTAGATGCGACTCATGTCCTCTAAGATTTTCCATGTGTCCACCTTCACACCCTGCTATATGAAGATTGCTATTGGTTGACGGAAAATAGTACAATGATTCCTGTGATTTGTAAACAGGTCTTATATTAGTAGGGCAATCAAGAATTTGCTTATCTAATATCGGTTTAATGATTTCTTTTAGTTGTCTTTGTGTAGGAGCAGCGAAGCGAACATGTACATTTTTGTTTACTAAACAAAATTCAAGTGCTATCAAAGTTAGGATGTAAGACTTCCCAAAACGTCGGCTACAATTTACAACGTGTTTTAACCCTGTTTGATTTACTATCTCATTGTATAGTGGTATCTGATGACTCTTTAATTTCCATTTCAGATCACCGGACAGCCATTTTAATTCAATCAGTTTAGAAATCTGTAATCGTTCCTTTTCGGTGTAATTAGTCAAGTGGTAAATCTTCTATTAAATAATTTATTTCATCCAACTCTATAGACAGCCTGTCAAACTCATCTTTGCTTTTAGTAAGTTCTATATGTTTGAGTAGTGTTTTCTTCCGGTCTAATAATTCGTTTAGATTTTTTGTTTGATTACTATTCATTTGATTCTTTGAACTTCCTTAGTAAGTTGTCAACATCTGATTGTTTAATGTCAATCGATAAATCAGTTTTATTATTGCTGTCCACTTGTAAACTATCCTTTTGTTTACCGAAAAGGTTATCCATGATTGTATTGAAGGCTTGCACATTTCCTGACCGAGCTTCTTTAATCATTGACAAAGCAATAATGTCTCCCTGGGTAAGTTTTGAAACCTTGCCATTGATAGGATTCTTGAAAGTTTCCTTAGCTTCATAATATTTCTTAAGGTATGTTGTACGGTTAAGACTTCCCTTTTTACGACCTCCTAATTTATTATTAGGTGGGAATTGTGTTTCTACATTAGGGAAACTCATACCGATTTTTCACCGATATTTTTATAAACAAATAAACATTCGTCAGGTTGGTTATTATGTTTTTGATTCCCACCTTGCAAGGTAGATTTTTGTTTAAATTTTAATATATATTTAAAATCATTTGGAGCAGTATATTCACTTACAAACACTTTATTTGTTTTTGACTTTATTCTAACCCACTCCCAAAATTTTTCATGGTTAAATTTCCCTTCTGAATATTCGGCAGTCCCTTTATATGGTGGATCGCAATAAATAATACTATTTTCTGGTATTTCTACCTCATTATAATCTAAACTTGTAAAACTTATTTTCCGTTCGAGTTGTTGGAGTCGTTCGAGTTGTTGGAGTCGTTCGAGTTGTTGGAGTTGTTGGAGTCGTTCGAGTCGTTGGAGTTGTTCGAGTTGTTGGAGTCGTTCGAGTTGTTGGAGTTGTTGGAGTTCAAAAACTCTTGTTTTTAAAAAATGTGATACTTTTAATAATGCCATTCTTCTTTTCTGCCATGTATCAAGTTTTATAATTCCATCAATATATTTTTCTGGTATATATCTTTTAACTTCTTCTATATTTTTATTTATTACTAATTCATGCCCTGCTTTTTTTAATACTTCATTTTCTTTACTAAACAAATATCCATTCCCGCTTCCATTTCCGAAACTCCAAACACTCATTAAAAAGCCTATATACCAATCATCGTATTTATCAGGATTTTTTAAAGCTGTTTGATATTCCTCTCTTGTTACAAATTTACTAACAATATCAAAAGGAAGTTTTTTATTTATAGTAATTTCCAATAACGAAATAATATATTTATTTTTATCATTTGCTAAAC
>ERZ869925.361-NODE-361-length-34828-cov-5.635953_pt1 | contig 34828 bp, 55 predicted proteins | sample MGYA00579311_ERZ869925 | MGnify/ENA primary metagenome ERZ869925 (study PRJEB32216, sample SAMN09231817) | wastewater metagenome | place: USA: Maryland | collected 2016-07-30 | study: EMG produced TPA metagenomics assembly of the PRJNA472060 data set (Reclaimed...
TTTCTCCTCGCATTGCTAGAAAGTTTTAGGCAGGTAAGTATTATGATATATCGGTTATCCGATACTCACTAAGCAAATATCGGATATACAATATAACAGTATATCTAATATTAGCTAATATTAGCTAATACTACTACATAGGTACAAAGAAGGGGATATTAGTAACTACTAAGTAAAGATTAGCTAATATTAGCTAATATTAGAACTACTCGTAAGTAGTATTCACTACGTTCATACTACTTACTCGTAGTTCTATACCCTCAGCCATGTCCTACCCCGTCGTCCTTCCCTGGGGACGACTTCAAGAAAAACCGTCTTCGTCACGATAGAGGAAGGATAGGGGAGGACTTTAGTTCTACAAATCTATTTAGGAATCCTTATTTTAGTCCTAAGTTAACCTATTTTGCTTATATTCGTATTAATGATTCGATAAGTTTATATATGATGAATGCGTATTAGGTGTATAGTATGAAATCTATTCCTAATACTTTCAATCAGACTGGTTTGACTGCTGTTTTGACTAAGCGTACTGGTTCAACGGCCTTGTACCGCTTGACTAATTATTACAAAGACCCTTGTGGGTACGAGATTCATAGAATTCGCTCGCGGGGCCAGGCTCTTGTTCGTTTCAAGGCCTCTGGAGAGCGTCCCGAGCGTGTATTCGTGAGGGAAGAATCTGAACGATTGGCCGGTCCGGAGGATTTCGGCGTTTGGGGTTGGTCTGCTTTCACTCTGGAGCATGCTGACCGTATCTTTGAGCTTGTTGATTCGGGAATGTCGGCCGCGGAGCTGCGGCAAGTACTTCATTCTGAGAAGTTCGCATAATCTGGGCCCATAGCACAGTGGTAGTTGCGCCCGCCTGTTAAGCGGGAGGTCGGAAGTTCGATACTTCCTGGGTCCGTTACATGACTACTAAGAAGGACCGGAGAGGTTCTGGTCGCTCAGAGGCTCGGATAACCATCCCGGCCAGGCTTGCTCTTGAGGAGTTTATAGAACCGGTTGTTTTCTGGGATGACTGGACTGACTACCGTGATGGGTTCCGGCCCGGAAGGTACTCCGAGGAGAAGCTGGTTCGTCCCCAGAAAGTAGCGAAACACAAACAAATCCGCTCTGCTAGAGGTATTAGACAATCGCAATCGTAAAACTCGCGGCTTCCAGAAAGTCAGTCCACTTCATCGATGACGAGGGTAATGTCTTCTTCACGTCTGTTAAGGGCTTGAACTGGATGCTTCCTTGTGAGTGTCCTAAGTGCGGCCACGAGTTCGGAGGTACCTGGAGTAAGCCGATTGTCTTCAAACGGTTTCCGAACAAGGTTCCTCCTGACAAGTTCCAGGTGAGTGAGGTGTTCAACCCTTCTACAGGTGAGATGATTAAGACCGAGAACGCTTACGACAGGAAGTTTATCGCTGACCGTGCTCAAGCGGCTGCTTACGTTGATAAGGTGATTGAATGAGTTACGTTAAATGTCCATTATGCTCTGCTCCGATATTCGCCCAGCAGTACGACTGGAACTACCGCTTCGGCGGAGGAGTTCGTCTAGTGACTGCTTGGGATATGACCTACTGGTGCGCCAAGGGCTGCGGGTGGGGAGTAGCAGTTCCTTGCAACGAAGACGGAGAGGTAACCTGGACCGATGAGTAAGCCCGAACCAAAGCCGCTTCAGGAAACCATAGTGGACGAGGAGTTCATTGAAGCTATGAACAAGGAACGTGCTGGAACTCCCGGCCGGGGCATGATTGCTGAGGCTAGCGAGAACTTCCCTTACTTCTGCGAGAAGATGCTCGGCATACGCCTCTACGCGTGGCAAGTCTACGCCTGGAAGAAGGCTAAGGCCGCTCTTCGTGAGAAGGACCCTGAGAAGCGTGCTAAGATGCTTCGTGAGTTCCTCCTCCTCACTGGACGCCAGCAGGGTAAGTCCACCTTCGTGGCAGCAATAGCTCTGTGGGCTTGCGTATTCAACCGCCTACCGTCGGGTATGGGTAACAACACTAACGTCATAGTAGTATCGGCCACCGAGAAGCAAGCCATGGAACTACTCGGGAAGGTCAGTGAGCTCATGATTGTTGGCGACAGCTTCATGGAAGCATCCTACCTCGATGAGCACGGAGACCCCATCTTCGGTAAACGCAGCTCGAAGTTCAAAGGATTCTTCTCGTCACTCCTCGACGATAACGGCACGAACAGCGCATCGACAGTCACCTTCAAGGCTCACAGGCCTGAAGTGCACGGGGAGTACATCCTCTCGAAAGCCAAGCTCGGCCCGGTGCTCAAGTCCTACCCTCCGACGAAGAAGATTCTCGGTCAGACGTGTTCGCTCCTCATCGAGGACGAGTGCGGCTGTGCAGACGACATCACTGACGACTTCCATTACAAGTACGCCTCGCCGACCGGGGACGCGTACAACGCAGTACGCTTCTACACGAGTACTCCCTGGGTTCCTCGCGGCTTCTTCTACGACCTGGCAGACGTAGAAGGTACTACGCCTAACGCCAACATCGAGCGTCTCATGTTCACGTGCGAGAGCATCCGCATTGAGAACCCGAGGCAGTACGCTACTATCCAGGAGCGTATATCGGGTATGCGAGCCAGCGGTCAGAACGACGCAGTACAGCTCAGCTACTACTGCAAGTTCGTTAAAGGGCAGACGAGCTACTTCGACCCCGAGATGGTCAAGAAGATGTTCACTGACAGCTACCAGCCGTTCGACGCTTTCGCAGGCAAATGCGACATGGGCGTCGACTTCGGCGGACAGACCATTAGCCACACCACCATCACCATCTCCCGCTACAACGAGACCACGAAGACGCTGGAGCGACTCTACCACAAGCGCTACCCCGTGCGAGAGGACGGAACGCTCATAGACGACATAGCAGACCTCCTCCGGCGTTTCAACATTCAGCGCATCATCCCCGACGACTGCCCAGCGGGGTGGAACCTTATCCGCGTCATGCAGGACAAGGGATGGAACGTTGAGCCTATGAACTTCAAAGCCGACAAGGTCAAGAAGTACGGCGCCTTCAGAGCATCCCTCAACCGTGGGCAGGTAGTGTCCTACATCGACAATGACCTTCGCAACGAGATGCTCGCTATGGAAGTGAGCCAGGGCAAGGTCAACACACAGATACAACACGCAGACGGCTCGACAGACGACCTCATTGACGGTTTCGTTATGAGCCTCTACTTCTTTTTGAACGAGGAGGATAACCGCGTGCGGTTCATATCCTTCTCTTGGAATGATGAAGCAAAGAAAAAATAAGCGCGACTGGGAGAGGCTCCTCTCCGATTACGGCGAAACATACACGCTCACTTATGCACCGATGTACGGTACCCTGCCCCACCCTAGCGAAGGGGCTTTCAAAGAGGACGAAGAATGACGGTCCGTCCGGGAATGGGTAAGCAGTACACCTACATGGTGAACAAGTACGGCAAGATTGTGTTCGACGACATCGAAGACGAGGAAGCCGGTTACAACGCTTGCCTCGACCTTGTGCTATCGCAGACTCGCTGGGTTCTCGACAACCTCGACCGCATGCAGGAGTTCAAAGTATCGTGGCTGTACTATGGCAGCAAGGAAGGATGCAAGAAGCACGGCAAGCGCTATGGCATCTCCGCACCCCGCAACGAAGAAGTAAAACAATCCTTTTTAAATCGCTAGACACCTATCCGTTACTGTTTGTAGCGGTTCTTGTCCTATTTCATGAATAAACAGAAACAAACAGTATCTTCGTTCTACGACAAGTGGGACGATGTACACGCCATCGACCAAGCCGGTAAAGGTAAGTCGATTGATGCAGCGACATCCGCTCTCGGGCGACGCAACGCGACAACGGTAGGAATAACCCCTTCACAATACCGTCTTTCGAGCGCGGTTAGCATCGTCCGTAATGACGAGACCGTCTACGCCGCAACCGTCATCAAGACCGACGCGGCGACTGGCCGAGGATACTACCTCGACGGCAACAACAAGCAGGAGCTGCGCCGAGCAGAGCTCTTGTTCCAGAAGAACAACTTCGACTCCCTTCTACGCCACCTGTGCTTCAACGGAGCACCGCTTGGCAACGCTTTCGTTGAAATCGCCAAGCAGCCTGACAGCAGCTACGAGCTGTACGTGCTTGAGACGACCGAGATGGAGATTATCGACCAGGACGGTTACGGTATCCCCACCCAGTACAAGCAGAGCAACGCCTCGGGAGACATCTACTTCAGTCCTGACGAGGTAGTCCACTTCCGCTTCGACCGTTTCACTACGAGCCTCTGGGGAGAAATCCCTCTCAAGCCCATCGACCAACTCGTTGGTATCAAGATGAAGCTGAAGAGTCACTTGTGGCGTATGTTCAACCACAACGTCTTCAGGCAGAAAATCAACTTCCCGAAAGGAACTACCGAAGAGGACATCAACCGCTCCCTCGCCGAGTACCGCCAGACCATCAAGGACCCTGACAAGCCTTACGTGTGGTTCGGCGACGGTGTCGAGCACGACGTCCTCATGGGCTTCGACGACGGACCGCGTTTCCTCGAACTCCTCACGGCCATAGACCTGCGTATACTCACGCTCCTTCAAGTACCTCCCATCATGGCCGGTATTCCCGACAACTCAGGTCGTGCCAGCGGGGAACAGCAGACGTACAAGGCGTTCAACACGCACATCCGCTCATTCCAGAAGTACATCGAAGACACCATCAACCACGACCTCCTTCCGAAGCTCGGCTTCAAGAGCGTCAAGTTCTACTTCAACCCCATCGACGACAAGAGCACGAAGGACGTCCTTGAAATGGCCGTTCAGCTCAAGGCGATGGGCGCTAAGCCGGACAAGCTCCGTGACTGGCTCGAAGAGCAGGGACTCAACCTGCCTACGGACTTCTTCAACGAGGACTTCTTTGAAGCTCCTACGAAGATGGACAAGAACGCAGTGACTAACAAGGCGGGCGCTCCTTCGCGTCAGGGTAAGAACGCTGGCGAAGGAAGCAGGCGCGTAGGTACTGGTTCTGAAGGCACTACCCGCGACAACCAACTAGTAACGCAAGCAATCGAGGAAGACGACGACCTGGAAGCTGCTTTCGACCGACTGACCAAGGGAAAGATTGTCGACCCTAAACTCAACAAGCGAGCACGAGAACTTCTTGCTCAGGGAGTATCCCCATGAATACCATTCACGAATTCCAGAAAGGAGTGTACCAGCAGGCGCGAGCAGCTGGCCACGATGAAGACACCGCGCTTAAGGTAGCGTCCCTAGCTACTCTCAAGCGCATGAGCTATGTTGGCGAAGGATTCGCTATAGCTCAGACGAAGAACTTCAGCAACCACACTACCAAGCTCTACCGCTTCGACATCAAGAACGTCGGAGTGGACCAGGCTATCGGCCAGGGCGTCGTCATCGATGCAATCCTCGCTAGCCCCGAGCCTGACATTGCTGGTCAGTCGTTCACTGAGGAAGCGCTCGTGCAGTTCGCCGACCAAATCAACGCGAACGGTATAGGCGGTTTCGTTGATGAGCACTACGGCTTCCGTCAGGACGGTAAGCGTAGCATGGGCGATTCCGTTACCGAGTGGGTCAAGGCTCGCGTCGAGAGCGGTCGCTTGTGGATTACCGCCAAAATAAAGCAGGGCTACGAGTGGGTCGTCGAGAAGTTCGAGGCTCTCTCGCTTGAAGCCTTCATCCCTAAAACCCAAACCGTCGTCCAAGGCAACACGAAGAAGTTCCTTGGTGGCGGTATCATCAAGGGCTTCGTGTTCACTAACAACCCGAAGCAGCCTATGAATCGCATTGTAGACGTACTCGCAGAACTGTAACTGCGGAGATTGATTGAATATGAACGAACCTGATAAGAAACCCACTGCAGCGCAACGAAAGCAGGCAGAACGCAACCGCGACGCTGCCCAGCGACAGCGAGACCTCCTTCTCTCGATGCTTGAAGCACGAAAGAAGCTGGCTGCAATCAAGTCGGCTAACTACAAGCCAGGCCCTGATTTCAAGGCTCAGCTCGCCTTCCAACAGAAGGACGAGTTCTGGGAACAGTCGCGCATAGTCGATGAGGTCGATGACAAGCTTAAGCTCGTAGAGCTTGAAGGCTCTATCGCACAGCTCGAAGACCGCATCAAGGTTTACACCGAAACGCTCGCTGAACGAGGTTGAACATGACCGAAGAAACCAAGCCGACTGCTGAAGTCGCTAAAGAAATTCCCCCGACGAAGAAGGAGGTTCCCGCCGCGGAGCCTGCTTACGTCATCACTCAAGAAGAGCTCGACAAGCTTGTCGGCACCGTCCAGGCCAAGGCGCCTGTTGACGAGAAGGCCATCTACGAGAAGGCCGCTGCCGACGTCCGTAAGGAGTTCGAGCTCGCCCAACGCTCCCGTCTCGATGAAGCTGCACGCAAGGCCGAGGCCGAGCGTATCGCTAAGCTCGAAACGGAAATCCTCGCTCTCAAGGAGAGCCAGGCTCAAGGTGTCCATGTCCGCAAGGGCGTGTCCAACACAACGAATCCTTTCCAGAAGTCTGAGGACGGCAAGCTCGGTATCCGTCGAGATGCTATGGAAGAAGGTATCAAACGAATGCTTAACCCCAACGCCCGATAGGCGTGGAGACTAGAAAACAATGGCACAGAACGAATTTTATTATGTGGACCAGTCGTACGACGGCGCAGCCGCGACTACGACTACCGCAGTCGACGACATCATCCCGGAAATCTGGGCGAACCGCGTCCTCCAGTTCATGGAGAGCCGCCTCGTCCTCGGCGCAATGCCTGGCATGCAGAACACCGAACTCCTTGGCCGCGGTGGCGACATCCTCCACCTCCCGGTCTGGGACCAGGTAACTCTCGAAGCGGCGGCAACCCTTGAGGGTAGCGCAGCGAGCATCACGAAGATTACCACCACGGAAGTCACCGCTACGCCCAGCACTTTCACGGCGGCCGTCCAGGTCACTGAGGAGATGATGAGCCGTGCGATGGTTAACGTGATGGAGGAAGCGTCGCAGCGCCTCGGTTACGGCCTCGCTCTCAAGCTTGAGAAGGACATCCGTGTCGCTCTCGAAGCGGCTGTCAACGCTGGTACCAACTCGGGTCAGCTCGTTGACAAGACTGGCAGCCAGTTCAGTGAGGACTTCTTCGCTGACGCTCGCCGTGTCTTCCGCAAGAACGCTCCGGACGCAGAGCTCTCGGGTCTCGTTGCGGTGCTCCACCCGGACCACCTCATCGTGCTTGAGAAGTCGAGCAAGTTCGTTGACGCGAGCATCTACGGTGGCCGCGAGGCTATCCTCAACGGCGAAATCGGCCGCTACCTCGGCATCCGCATCCTCTCTAGCGACATCGGCCGCCAGGGTGCAGCGGACTTCGACAGCGACGGTACTTCCGACCAGGACTGCTGGGTTCTCGGACCTGACGCGTTCCGTGTCGTCTGGAAGCGCCGCCCGTACATCCGCACACAGTACCAGGCTCTCACCCGCCACACCGACGTTGTCGCTGCGGCTGAGTGGGACGCCGTTGCTTACCGCGCAAAGCACATCGTTCGCATTGTTGCGAACGTTGCCGCGTAAGTGAGTGACTAAGGTGGGGCGAGCTTAGGCTCCCCCATCTTACCACCACTAAGGTAATCAACATGGCACTCGGAAAACTCGATTTCCCCAAGTTTACGAAGGAGCACGTTCTCGCGGGCACTCTCCCGGCAACTAGTACGAACTACGGTATCATCTTCATCGCGGACCGTCCGTGTGAGGTTGAGGACTTCGATGTTCGCTACGAGACGTCTTCGAGCGCTTCGGCAACTGTTCAGTTGCGCAAGGTTCCCAGTGGTACGACTATTGCTGCTGCCGGTACGGCGTACGACATCCTCGCTGCAGGTGTCGCGCTTAACGGTGCTACGGCAACTGTCATCTCTGGTGCTCCCGTGCAGAACACCGAGCTCGCTGTTGGTGACGCTCTCGCTATCGTTCCGTCGACTACTCCGACGGTTCTTGCGAACGCTCACTTCCGTGCGAAGCTCAAGTACCTCCGCCCGGAGTAAACTTATATAAATTTTTTATCTTTTTTCATTTCACACTAACTAGGTAATCACTATGGCCACATTTGATGCAAACGAAATTGTCGCGGTGCTGCCCCACAACTATCCGATGAAGACCATCACGGAAGTTGCTTCGGCTACCGTTACATATCGTGGTTACGCGCCTATAGGAACTTCTACGTCGGCTACTGCTTGGCGTATTAGTCGAGAATCGGTTTCTGGTTCCGCCACGACTCTTGAGTGGGCGGGTACTGCAGCAGATTTCACGGCTAACTGGGCTTATAGGGCCAGCCTTAACTACGGTTAAAATCTTTTTAATCTTTTTCCTTCTTCTCATGAGCAACGGAATCTACGGCTTCGACAACAACACAGCAAACACGCAGCTCACTAGAGCTGTAGTTAGTGCTGACGGCGAACTGCTTACAGTTTCAGGACTGCTCTTATCATACGTACGTACTAGCGGTAGTGCAATATATATTGGTGAGGCCGAACCAGGTACTGCCACTTCAGCTTCCGCTTGGCGTATACAAAAAGTTCAAACTAGCGGCAACAACGTTGATGCATTGTGGGCCGACGGCAACACGCGATTCGACAATGTCTGGGACAACAGGGAGTCTCTTAACTACTCATAATGGTCAGCATAGTCAAGCTTCTAGGTAACCCGGTACAGCTGCTGTTCTCCGGCGGTATTAATCCGCAAGGAGCTTATGATAACAGTACAGCTTATTCTACTGGTGATAGCGTATCGTATAATGGTTCAAGCTACGTTGCGGTACAGGCTACGACTGGTAACCTTCCTACCGACGATACGTATTGGCAGCTTCTGGCGAGCAAGGGTGATACTGGCGCCACTGGTGCTGCTGGCGCCGATGGAGCTGATGGTGCTGATGGAGCAGACGGTGCCGATGGTGCCGACGGTGCCGACGGAGCTACAGGTCCCCAAGGACCGCAGGGAGACCCTGGTGTGGGTGTACCTACCGGTGGTTCGTCCGGCCAGCTTCTCAGTAAAGCTTCAGGTACTGACTATGACGTAGTGTGGACGACGGTTGGTGCTTTGACCGACGGCGACAAGGGCGACATTACTGTTAGTGGCACTGGTACTGTCTGGAGTATTGCCGCCGGAGCCGTGTCTACAACCGAACTAGGCGGGGACATAACTACTGCTGGTAAGGCTCTTCTTGACGATGCTGATGCTGCTGCTCAGCGCACTACTCTTGGTCTTGGTACTCTGGCTACCCAGAACGGTACTTTCTCTGGCACTTCCTCCGGTACAAATACTGGAGACCAGACGTCGATTGTCGGCATAGCCGGCTCGAAAGCCGAGTTCGATACGGCGGTCACTGACGGTAACTTCCTCTACGTTGGCGACATTACTCAGTACACTGACGAGCTCGCTCAGGACGCTATTGGAGGAATGGTTGATAGTACCCTCGTGTATAATGACGGTACTCCTTCGCTTGGTCGTGCCGCTCTCACGGGGGCTATTACTGCCTCGGCTGGTAGCAACAGTACCGCTCTTGGTAGCTTCACTCTTTCTCAACTCAACACCGCTCTCTCTGATGCGGACGTAGCGACCGGGGGCGGTACTGCTACAGGAATTAACACCGGCGACCAAGACTTGAGCGGCCTAGTACCATATACTGGAGCAACTACTACGGTCAATCTGGGCAGCCAAAACTTAACTACCTCTGGCTCTATCAACGGACAGACAGTATCTAGCACTGCTAGCCTCACAGGAACGCTCGCGGTAGCCGGAGCAGTGACTATGAACGCGGCATTAAATACTATTAACGCCGAAGGAAACACTGCCCTTGCGCTGAATAGGTCTACTGCTGGAACCCAAACTAACGTGGTATGGCAGGTTGGTGGAGTAGGAAGATGGATACTTCGCAGAGGCACTACGGCTGAATCGGGGAGCAACGCAGGTTCCGAGTTTGAGCTTCTTGCTCGTGATGACTCGGGTGGCGCAATTGATACTGTCTTCGACATAGTCCGCGCTGCCGGAGGACGTATTTCGTGGAACAGGCCGTTCCTACTTTCTGGTTCTCACACGATAGCCGCAGGCTTGCGCTCTAACTACACACTCACTGCTACTTCGGGCTTTGCTCGTGATTGGTGGACTAGTAGCACGCTGGTTACTTCTGCGAACGGTGATACCCTGCGCGGGCTTCACCTTAACCCCACCTTCTCAAATGCTGGCGGGTTTACTGGCGTAGACTCTAACGGTATCTACGTTAACCCTTCATCGTACGTCGGAGCTACCGGGTATGGTCTCCGTGTGGCTGATGTCACTGGTGCGACTACGAATTACGCCATCTACACTGGCGCTGGCCTTGTTCGTTTGGGTGACGTCGTTGCTGTCGGTGCAGCGACTCCGAGTTCATCTACAGCGCTCATCACTCCTGGTAGTACGGTCTCTATAAGTTCTTTTAGGATACCTCACGGTACTGCTCCTTCTTCTCCTGTTGATGGGGATATATGGACTACTACGTCAGGTATATATGTTCGCGTTAACGGAGCTACGGTTGGTCCTCTCGCCATAGCTCCGTCTTCGGCCAGTGATACTGCTCAAGGTATTGTTGAGTTGGCTACTGCTGGTGAGACCAGTACTGGTACTGATGCTACTCGTGCGGTTACTCCTGACGGCCTCGCTGGTTCTGTCTTCGGTGAGAAGAGCGTGTGCATAAGCAGCTTCCCCGCTGGCACGGATACAGCAGTAGGTAACGGCACCACTTCTTTCGTTGTCCCTGCTAGTATGAACGGTATGAACCTCGTAGCTGCAGTAGCTGCTGTCGATACGACCGGTACAACGAATACCACGACTATCATGGTTCGTCGTCGTCGAGGAACAACTAACGCCGATATGCTGTCCGTAGCACTCACAATTGACTCTGGAGAGGCCGACAGCACTACAGCAGCGACCCCCCTAACTATTGACTCCTCAAACGATGACATTGCTACTGGCGACAAGATTTACATTGATGTGGACGCAGTTCACACTACCCCCGCTCAGGGCTTGAGCACAGTACTTACGTTCAGGTTGCCATAAGCATGGTTCGACAAACTACATACGAAGGATTGCTGGCAAGGTACGCTGCAGGTTACGGCCGTACTCAACCTATATGGGGAGAGCAGGCAGCGGCTACCACAGCGGCTACTCTTGCAGGAGCGAGCAACACTTCGTGGCAAAAGGTAGGAAGGAGCAAAGCACTACCATCATCACTCCCATCAGGCGTCAGTGGTTTTATTCCTACGCGATTCACAGTCACTGCGTCAAACAACCTCGGTATAATCTACCTCTGTCGTCTCGTGAACCTAGGCAGCCTGAACATTAGCACGAACACGTTCACTGACGGAAGCGCAATGCCGACCGTAACTGAACTCAACACGAGCCGAGCTATGAGCGGCATAGTCCTCATAGAGGTGACTACCGTCCTCAACGCTACTCCGGGCAACCTCCAAATCACTTACGTCGACCAGGATGGCAACACTGCCGAGAGCAACACTGCTCAAGCATTCGCCGCCAGTGCAGCTGTAGGCAGTATCGGTGTCGTTACTCTCAACAGCGGAGACACTGGTGTGCGCGACATCACCAACGCTCAGAGGACGGCAGGAACTACTCCTACTGGCGTCATCACTCTCTGGGGCGTCATTCCGCTCGCTATAGTTCACAACGTAGCGACTGGCCAAGGCGAAACCGTCGACCTTCTCACTACTCGCTTTGCCCCTCAGCTGTGGGACATTAACGATGAAGTGTATGCTCTCGTTGGCTCTGTCACAGCAGCGAACACTGTCTGTCATGGCGTTATTAATTTTGTAGGTGACTCATGAACAACTTCGATACTGCTGGCGTGGAGATAACGCGCAACTACGTCAACGGAGAGATAGTCATTGACGGAACGTACAACGGCAACGAACTACACCAGGCCATCCCAGCGAAGCTTCCTTGCGCCGTGTTCTTCGACCCAGTGTCCCTGAACTTCGAGGTAGTCCCTCTTCCCGCTGACCTTACTAACAAAAACCTCGTGGCGGTGATTAAAGACAATGGCTGATACTGATAGCATCGACTCGATGATTGAAGCGTGCGCAACGTACGGCCCGCTCATCCGCTCGCTCATGTTCACTAACCAGAACACGACGACAGCAGCCACCACGAACAGCGGGTCAGTCACTGGCTCCTTCATGGGACGAATGGTCATACCAAGCATGACTAGCCCCGTCATCAGCGTCATATTCACTCAAGTAGACCTCGTTACTGAAGACGCCACAGTAGTCGTCGCTGGTTATCGTGTTGAGATGGGTAGCCTCGCCATAAGCGGTAACACTTTCTCAAGTGGTACGGCGATGCCTACGAGAACCATCGCCGGTACCAGCGTGCAGACAGCAAGCGTCATACCAATCCTTGAAGTAACTACCGCTCTCACAGCAACCACTCCTACCATCACTATCACGTACACAGACCAGGACGGCAACACCGGACAGACGTGCACGGTAACTCTACCATCAAGCCCAGCACTTACGACGTGTTTCAACCTTGCTCCGCACCTCGCTGCCGGTGATACTGGTATGCGTGCGGTCACTAACATGAGCACGAGCGCAGGAAGCGCAGGAACGCTCAAGGTGTACGGGTTCATTCCAATCGCGTACGGTGTTCCCATCAGTCCGGCCGCTATGGGTCCACAACCTTTGTCGAACACTCTCCCATTCTTCCCCTTCAAAGCAAGCGACGAGCTCGCTATCTACCGTTTCGGAAGCACGAGCACAACGACCGTCTACGCTAACCTCTTCGGCGTACCGGAGACGGGGTTCTAGAACATGGCAGTAGCAACTATAGCCGAAATACAGCAACGCTTCGCTCAAGGTAAAGGATTCTTCATCCCAGCAGTAACGTCCACTCCAGGTGCTGCCACAGCGGCAGCTGCTGCAAGCGGTCAGTTGAGCGTACAGATTCTTGTCAACAACATAGGAACTACGCTACCGGGAACGCGCGTCAGTCTTCCTATACCACCGTCCCCGGGTAGTCCTCTCATGCTTACTGAAGCTGGTATCAGCCGCAACACTGCTGGTGCGCTGTTCCTCGTGTACTTGTACCGTATGGGTAGTGTGAACCTCGCGGCTACTGGCGACCAGTTTACTGCTGACTCGGCGACGTTCCCCATCCTTCGCACGGAGTTCGGCGAGTCGAGCAAGCCTGTAACGCTTACTCCGATGATTTACATTGACGACGCAGGAACAGCCACGGCTCCCGTCTTTAGTCTTAAGACGAACGCTGGTGGCGCTGGTTACGTGGACCAAGACGGCAACAGTACCGCAGCTACTCGTACAATGACCATGCCTTCCGCTACAGCGAACGTTCAGAGCGGGTACATCTTCCGTCTCAATGATGGCGACAGTGGTGTGCAGAGCATCAGTCAGGTAGACGTCGACACGGCTAGTGGCTCGGCCGCTACTGGTGTCATCTTCGGCATAGAGTTTCTTGCTGACATCACTCACATTCTCGTAGGTACTTCGGTGGCCAACCTTATGGTGAATGGCATTGCTCTCGGCGACCTCAAGCCAGGTGTTGCTACGAGCGGTACTGCCACGGCTACTCTCGCCATACTCTCTATAGGTACAATAAGCTCTACTGCCGCTTTCGCTGCTCTCGCGGGGGTTCTTGACTCATGAGTCGCCCAGTAATGGCTGGCCGTCAGATGTTCTCTGGCCCTGGTCAGGGTTTCACCAACTACCGCTTTAATGATGCACAGATAGGCAGCCGCCGAAGACCTATCAGCGAGACGCCACCTCCTGCTCCAGGCGGTTATACTCCGCAAGTAATGATGGTGTGCTAACGCGTATTTAAACTCACAGTCACCAATCAGGTTATAATCAGATGACAGCAATCTACGTAAGCGTCGATGACATCGAAGCGCGGCTGCGCACTACCTTCGGGACCGCCACTGAGCCTACTGAGACGCAGGTAACTACCTGGATTGAAGACGCTCAGGACTATATCGACGAGCTGGCTGGTCGCACCTGGCAAGGCACTGCTACCGAGATTGAGTACCAGGACTACAACGGCGGGGGCGTCATCATCACGAAGAAGCCTGGCCTTCAGTCGGTTACTACTCTGGAGTACACCTCTGACGGTGGCACTACGTGGAACACTATAGCGTCCACCGGCTACGACCTCTACACCGACTACGACACTATCGAGCTTACGACCGATACGCTCTCTGGCTCGTACCCGGCCATTCCTCGCGGTAACAAAAAGATTCGATTGACTTATGTGTACGGCGCTACGAGCGTCCCTCCACGTATCAAGTCGCTTGCAGAGGACATGGTCGTGATGGATACGGTCAAGAGCCTTGTCAACAGCTCGGCCAACACTCAAGGTGGTGCAGTCCAGGTCGGCCCTATCCGTGTTGACGACCCTAGCATGTTCTCGCTCCAAGCTCTCAAAGGTATGGAGAACAGCATCAAGGACCGTCTCGATAACCTCTCGAACGCTCGCATCAAGACTACCGTTGGTAAGAACTTTACTATATAAACGGCCAGTCACCAATCACAATCACTATGAGCCGTCTCGCAGCAATCAGAACTACACTCAACAACCGAGTGTTCAATGATGACCTGGGGACGGACGTGACCATAACGCCGACCTCTTCGGCAGCGTCTTCGGACGGCGGGTTCACTCCTGGCTCCGAGACCGACGGTACCGCCACGGTGCTCAAGGGTATTCCCTTCAGCAACTCGACAGAGCAGTACTTCAAGGAGATGTTCGGTAACAGCAAGGTCGGGGAGGGTACTGTTATCCTTCCGTACACTGCCGTCGTTGAAACAGACGACAAGATTGCCTGGCTCGGTAAGACCTACCGAGTCGAGGAAGTAGAGGCTTTCCCGCTCGGCGGGGGAGTCGCTGCCTACCTCGTTCGATGCAACGAGCGTAGCTAAAACTACTAAGCATAGCTTAGGGGAAGTTTGTAGACAACATGGTTACTGCCAGCACTATACGTGCAGGAGCGTTCGCCGCTCTATACAGCCTCATCAACTCGAACAAGGTTAGCGGCAGCACTATCCTCGCAAGCTACCCTGAGTCCAATCCTTCTTTCCCTTGCGTCATCATGCCCATGCCCCAGGCTGAGGTTCCTGACGCTCTTTCCCTCGACGGTACCCGCCAGTACCGTTTCACTGTTGAGTTCTCTGTCTGGGCTACCGCTGCACAGGGCCAAGGCCAAGCCAAGGTCGCAGAGCTTCTCGACAACCTGCAGAATACGCTTACGACCAACACAACGACCCTTAATGGGCACAAGATTAAGTTTGAGTCGTTCGACCCGTCCCGTGTTGACAAAGTAGAGGTGAACGAGCAGAAGCTCTACACCGCTGGCGCCATTGCGACCTTTACTACCTACAACATATGATGCGCATAGTCATCAAGGACAAGGTCTCCCCTAAGCTTGACAACATCAAGCTTAAGGATTACATCCACAAGGAGTGGGTGAAAGAGACCGCGAAGCAGAAGCAGCTCACTAAGGAAGCAGCTCCGAAGAACAAGATGCGCCTTGCGCGTAGCATTTATGGACGCACTTTCAAGGAACCGCTTCGAGCAATAATCGGCATACCTGCACTGATAGCAGAGAGTGGTTTCGACTATTCTAAGTTCGTGACGGGCATGCCGATTAAGATAACGCAAGAGAACCCTTACTTCGCTGTTGGGCAGACCGTCGTTTACGGCAGGGATGCACAGGCTCCGTCGGGTGCTCCTATCCGCTGGTCTAGTTCGGCTGGCTGGTGGGAGTTCTCGGTAGAGCGAGCGAAGAAGGGATTCACTAACGCTACTCGACGTGGCAGGAATGCTTACGTCAAGGCAATGAACAGTTAGGCGGTGGAACGAAATCCGCACACAAGTAGTCACTGGTTAGGAGCACTGAGCAGCCAGGGACAACGGTAAACTACAATGAGTTCAATTAAGTATCACGCACGCAACGCGACGGCGAAGTTCTCGACGTCTGCGTTGACCATCAACACAACGAACACGATAGCTACCGCGGCAGGTTCCGCTACGGGCTTCACGAGCGTCCTCAAAGACGTTACTGTAGTCCCTCCGGAAGGTGCTGTTGAGCTCGTCAACTTCCTTGGCGAGACGAGCGGCTTCCAGAACGCTCTCTTCGAGGAGAAGGCCTACGCGGCTGCGAGCATCTCGGGTACTATGGTTATCGACTCGGCGGAGAATCTCGAACTGCTCTTTGGCGGTACAGGTACCCAGATTGCGACCAACACGTACACGCGCTACCAGTACGGCGACAGCACGACTGGCAAGAAGCGTATAAACGTCGGTGCAATCTTCGTCGGCCTCGACAACGGCACTGACGCCATGAACGTTCTCCTCAACAACGTGTTCGTCACGAAGCTCGGAGACATCAAGCCTACGGGTACTGACGGCCACTGGGAGCGCGGCTTCGAGGCGATGTGCCTACCGAAGGACTACTACGAGGAGTTCAAGAACTAAATGGTCTTCATGGCTGAGAAACCGGAGAACATTACCGTCGGTACTACTGTCGGTAACTGGCCTCTCTCTCAGTTCAAGGAGTTCAAGGAGTTCGCTAACTCTAACGCCGGAGGCACCTACTGGGTTGCTATCATGCTCCTCATGGAGCGTAGTAAGCGCCTAGAAGCCTATGAGGGCAAACATTCTTTTACTGAAGAAGAAACGATTGACAGTGAGCCTGAGAAGCCTCTCACGCTCGGAGATTGACTATGAAAGACTCAAAATACGCACAAGCGCTCGGTCGCTGGGAATTTGAAATCAACGGAACGCCGTTTTCACTGAAGCCCGCCAAAGGGGACAACCTCAAGTTCCTTCGTCTGCAGCAGAAGTATGAGAAGGACCAGCTTGGCCTTCTTGAAGCGTTCGTACCGTACATGACAGAGCTCATCTGCCGCGCAGAACCTGAAGCGAACCCGGATGAGGTCGAGATGTTTGTTGAGCGAAACACGATTGCGTTCTTCAAAGAGACTCTTATCGCCTTCGGCTGGACTACCCGCGACAAGCTCCAAGAGACTGAGGACGTTGCCCTAAAAAAGTCTCTCCAGGGCGTAGCTTAAAGGACATCAAAGACCCTGCGATACGAAGAGAACTCTTCGCCGCTACGCTCAAGCAACAGATAAGCCCTGACGACTTCGAGCTAGAGTTGTCTAAGGCAGTCCACATAGTGGAGCGAGAATTGCATATTCCCATCCACGAAGACTATCCCTTCCTTAAATTTTTGAACCAGTTGGAGATGATTCGCTGGTATCGTGAGCAAGAACAAAAAGAATATGACCGCAGTAAACTAGGACGATGACCAGCCAGACCACCTTCGAGTTTTACGCTATTGACCGCGTTACTGGTGTGCTCGATAACATCAGTCAGCAGCTCGATAACGTAAAGAAGCAGGCCGAGTCTACTGTCAAGAAGACTTCGTCGGTCATGCGTGAGCTCCGAAATGCGTTCTTGGGTATGGGCCTCACGCTCTTGTTCACTGGTATGGCTATCAAGCGTTATGCCGACCAGGCGATGCGTGCTATTATCAACACCTACGCCAAAGTCATGGGTGATACGTCCGAGTTCGCTGTTCTGACAAATCAGTTATCGGCGAATTGGATTTACTTCAAGTTCACTCTTATGGATGCGCTCATGCAGAGTGGGTTATTCCAGATGTTTATAGGATTCTTGATAAACCTTATTCAAGGTTTCAGCGAGCTTCCACAGGCTGCTAAGGTGGGGATTGTCTTGATACTGGGTGGTCTCATACTTATGGGCGGCCTGATGATGGTTATTGGTCAGGCTATCCTCCCGCTGGCCACTAACTGGGCAGTAGTAGGCGCTAATGTTAAAGCGGTGGGAACGCTTATCTCTACTGTATCTACGGCTTTCCTAGGCTTCTTGCCTACCATTGCTCTTGTAGCTGTGCTGATTGGCGTCGTAATTGCGCTGTTCTTACTATTCACTACTCCTGGGGATAAGGTGCGAAAGGTTATTACGGCGATTGGGCTCGTGCTTATTGCTGTAGGAGCTATCCTGGCCTTTGTTGGTGTTACGTTCGGGTGGTGGCTCCTTCTTATAGGGGCGCTGGTTATTGGTGTAGCGTACTTCAAAGAAGAGTTACTTCAGTTCGGCATCATGATACTGACGCTCTTCGTCCACATTATCAAGATAGCTCTGTGGCCTTTCCTGACGACTATCCAGCTTATTATTGATGCCGTGTACGTCCTAATAAACGCGTGGCGCCGCTGGCAAGCGATGAAATCGGGAACGGCGTTTAAGGCCCTCGAAGCCCCTCAGATTAAGGGAGCTGTGGATAACTTCTCTGATGCAATGTACGGTAAACTCGCCGAGTGGAACGACAGTCTCGAAACCGCCAAGCAAAACCGCGGAGGTTTCTGGGAGCGCCTTGGCTTCGGTAGCGCCGAGGAGGCTGCAACTCTGACGAGTAATAACCCTGCCGGGGAAACGGCACCCACTATAGATAATAGCGTTCACATTGAATCCGTAACGGTGGAGAACCCGCAGAACTTTAACACCCTCCTAGAAGAAGCCCGGGAGTACAACAGACAATACGGAGGCTCTACTTTCAACAACTAACATGGCAAGCCTAGCAATCATTGATACCGGATGGGCGTCTATCCTACGAACCGGGTCGCAAGTATCAGTCATATCGAACAGCGGCTCGGCCATAGACTTAACGCAGACGCAACGGCTTTCGTTTACGAGAGGTGCTGGCATCGAGGTTGACCCCGAGCCAGGAACCAGCAGTACTACTGCGCAACGCATCAGCTCCGAGAACGAGATATTTTCTATTGAGATTGCCTTGCGTAAAACCGAGACTGCGGACCGGGCTACAGCTCTGGCTCTGTTGGGTCGGCATCAGAGTAGCACAAATCCAGGCATTGACCGGACGGATGGTATTAAGGCCTTGTATGTCACTGGTGTAACGGACGAGCGTAAAACTATTATCGAAACTATAGGCGCTACCGGTACCCTGTTTCACGGCAACGAAGTCCCGTCAGCCAGTCCCGCTGTGTTCGGTTTCGTCAAGAATATACGAGCGGCAGATAGTCCGGATGGTAGCATGTGGCGTATATCGTTTGAGTTCGTAACATCATAAAATGGCCCTCAAAGTACTTCTCCAGTGGACATCTGACGACGGGACCATTAACAACCTAGACGACTTTACGCGTATCTCGGTTCGTAAGGCCACCGACATCGCCCACAACACCATGGACGTGGTGCTCAAAAACGATAAGGGGTCGGCCCGACCGTATATAAGCACCGACCAAACTATCTCTTTCAAGCCTGAGCAGCAGATAAATCTCTACGCCAGGTTTGATGATAACGGTGCTGGCCTGTCTGCAGACAACGACTATCTGCTCTTCGCCGGTCGCGTTGTCGAGTTTAAATGCCAGACCGAGGAGACAAAGGCGCCGATTACGCTAAAGTGTAGCGACTCGACCTACATCGCTATGAACCGACTGTGGGTTGGCGATGAGGAAGGCACGCCTCCAGAACTGATTAAAGGAGTTATTGATTTCATCAATCACGGGTTGCCGTCTGATAAACAAATCACGGCCACGCTCTCAGCGACCCTGCCAACGCCTGACGGAAGGATAGCATCAGTAAACAGTTCTGGGTCGGCCTTTGATGTTACCAGAACCTCCAAGGTGTTTAAGCCCGCTTACGAGATAATCAACGACTTGTCGCAGCCGTCAATAACCGGTGATGCCGTGCCTTACAGATTCCATGTCAATCGGAACAACGAGTTCACGTGGTTTTATCCAAGCGACACCGCGTCGCACGTCATTGTCGAGGGTATTCAGACACCCCGCGCGGTTGCTTACGTTCACCCAGTCACTGGAGATGCAGAGCTGGTAACTGACACTGTTGGCCACCGGGTTAAGACTATTAACCTCACTTATGCTGTTTATGACGTTGTTAACTTCATTATCTATAAAGCCGGTACTGATATAGATAACACGCAGATACTGGGTTTTGAGTATGATGCTACTAGTGGTTCGCCGACCGAGAACGACGCCTTTAGGAACTGGGAGGACATTGCCAGGACTGTTAAGTACCAGGAAAAGAATTTCTTCAACGGCGGTACTGCTGGCAACCTCACGTATGTGGAAGAGGATAAGTACACCATCAACAAGACTTCAGGCACTACCTCGTGGGGCCAGTCCTACTCCTCATCGTCTGACTACAAGACCAAGTTTATCAATTTCTGTAAAGCCGCCGCCTCTGCTCGCGCCCAGGCGGAGTTTAGAAAGACAGGTAACCCGCGCTGGAAAGGTACTGTAGAACTTCGTGGAGAGAATAACTTTGACGCTAATGACGCGCTCATCTTCTCTAGCCCACGACACGGTATCCAGAACGTGTTCATGCGAGTAAAAGAAGTTCAACACAACATTGACAAGAATGGTTGGTTCGTCACGCTGACGCTTGACGAGGAGACATAACTGTGGTCGTTCTCAATGAAGGATTAAATAAGATACGCGACTTGCTCAACAGCAACATCGACGAAGGAGACTGGGGTGCCGGTACGGCTACTGAGCTACCTACCGATACCGGTCTTCAAGCAGAGATTTCCTCTATCGAAGTAGCTACTTCTAACCTCACGGCTGATAAGACCATACAGATTACTGCGGTCCTTCCTTCGACTGCCGGTACTGGTAACGTTATCGCTGAACACGTTGTTCGCTTCAGCGACGGTACAGAGCTCTCGCGGACCACGTTTACTGGCATCACTAAAACCGAGAGCAAGGAAATTCACAACATCTCGACGTTCGTACTGACTACTCCATCACAATGATTCTCGGCGGACAATCACTCCAGCAGACCAGGGACAGTATCGGAAGTAACCCACAGATACTGCCTATCCCTGTTATTACTCCTGAGCGGGTGCTTCTCTGGCAGGAGCCTATGATTGTTAAGACCGTAGACCCTGGCAACTCGTTCATCTTGGGCAGCTCCGTGAACGGAATCTTGGGGGTGCAGCTCGCGGGTAATGGTGAACAGATTCTGCTTGGTAACTACAGTGACGAGATAGTCGGTAGCATTGTGGCGTCGTCGCTCAAGTACTATAACTTCCTTCGGGATACTCCGGCCAACCAGTCGGAGTACGGTCTCGTGTCTAGCCAGACGACCGCGACAATTAACACGAGTACGAACAAGGTCGAGTTCGCGTCTGGTTCGGCTGTTACCTGGCGTTGCCACACTAACGGGGACAGGATAACTCAAGCCGGTGTCTTCTTGGATACCGACTCTACCAGGACTAACTTCAACTTTTCTACTAATACGACACTCCACATCAGCGCTACTGGTGGTGATGACTGGACTCAGGTTCAGAATGGGGTGGTTACTACTTTGGGCACGGCGGGTACTGCTGTGTGGCTGCGTATCAACTGCACGGGTACAGCCGGCTACTGGCAGACTAGGGATGCTAATGGCTACGAGCTTCCTATACGCCTGACGATGTTCTAAAGCTTTTAAACATACAGACACCGATAGAAAAGAGGTTAAGAAACATATGGCCATCCGAAATACCCTACTCGCTGGTACTGCTGCAGATTGGAGCAATGGAGAGATTCTCTACGCAGCAGACCTTAACGATACGTTCGACGCCGCGGCGTGGGGGTATCTGTTGTTTGGGTCTGGTGAAGACGGGGATGTAACTATCTCGTCTCCGACCAATATTAGCACGGTTAAAGAGTATAATAACCTCACCGTTGCGGCAGGTCAGACGCTGAACTGCCAATCTGGTGCAGTGATTAAAGCCAAGGGCACAGTAACCCTGACAGGCACCGCGTCTATTATCTCGTCTGCGGTTGGCTCCGGTGGTGCTGGCGGTACAGGTACTAACGGTACCGACGGCGGCACGGGTGGCGACAGCGGTGGTTGCGTCATTATGTTCGCGGCCAACCTAGCCGGAACTGGGTCGATTAACGTCGATGGGGCCGACGGCGTAGCGGGTGGAGCAGCGTCTGGTTTGCCTAGCGGTTCCGCAACTAACGGAAACACGGGAACATCTGGAGCGCAAGCATCGTGGGCCGGCGTATCTGTCGGCGCGAACGGTACTGGTGGCCAGGGTGGGTACGGGAGCACGACCTCAAGCTCTACTGGTGGAACTGGCGGCAACGCATACACTCCATCAAACGCAATCTTTACTCACGTACTACAGCTGGTTTCTGAATACTTGCTGGACCGTGGCGCCTCAGGGGCGGGTGGTGGCGAAGCAGCAAACGCTGACAACACTGCTGGCCAAAGCGCTGGTGGTGGAGCAGGTGGAGGTGGTGGCGGCTTTGGCGGTGCTGGTGGCAACGGCGGAGCCGGAGGCGGAGCACTAACGACTGGTGGCGGTAACCGCTACGGCGGCGCGGGAGGCGGCGGCGGTGGTGCTGGCGGAGCGGTAGTTCTGCTCACGAAGAACGCAGGCTCCTCGACAATATCTGTCTCTGCAAACGCTGGGGACGGCGGTAACGGCGGAGACGGTAGCGGTGGTTCTGGCGGCGGCGGTGGTGGTGGAACCGGCGGTGGTGGTGGCGGTGGAATTATTGTTCTTGTTGGCGACGTATCGAGCATCACGACTAGCGTTCTCGGCGGAAGCGCTGGAGCAACTGCAGGTGTCGCTAGCGGCGGAGCTACTAATGGCTCGGTAGGAACGAACGGCTCTAATGGCTTGGTGATTACGACATGAAAACACAAGACTATGTTATAAGTTGCGACGTGTGTGGAAGACGGCTTGGCACGAGCTCTAAACCTCAGAAAGGGTTTACCTGTGGAGCCGCGCTTGTGACTCACGCTAATGGTGAGCCTATAGCTGTCGTGGAAAAGGAAAACACTATAGACGCCCTCGCAGAACTGGACGCCTTGAAGAGACTTTTGATTTCTAAGAATGTATTAACGGACGAAGAGCTTAAACGTCCAGCCCAGTAATATGTCTCGACCGAACACGCTTGCTATACCCCTGGCCAGAATGCCTAACGTAAACTTTCTCGAAGTAGTAGCTGGCATGAGCAAGCTCGGCTGGCTGAGAACGGCTTATTTGTACCGCATCAACAGCGGTTTCCGAAAGAGCGTCATAGTCCAGGAATGGCTCAACGACTGGCTGGATAGCATCATAGCCCAAGAGCTTGACCTACCAACGTTTGAGGGTCCTGCGGATGACGCGAAGGCTAGGAAATGCCTTCAGTGGGTGCGCCGCAACGTCAAGTACGTTAAGGATGACGCTACTTGGAATATGACTGAGTACTGGCAGCTTCCTCATGAAACTCTAGAGCGCGGTACCGGCGACTGCGAAGACGGCGCTATTCTTCTCTACTGCTTGATGAAAAAGAACGGCTTCCATGACGACCAGTTGTTCATCACGTGTGGTAACGTTGATGGTGGTGGCCACTGTTATGTAGTGTACGTGTCTAGCAAAGACGCAGTTCATTATGTTCTCGACTGGTGCTACTGGCCCAACGACAGCCTCAAAGTCAAGTACGGTGAGAACGCAAACTACTTCTTCGGTGATAAAGAGTGGTTCCGTTTTAACAGCTCTGGTGCCTACGTTCGGCGGTGATTCTTTATGGCTGAGGGATACTCTATCAAGGATATGCAGCAGCTAATGATGGCTGAGCAGAAAGTCCAGCGAGAGATTCTCGACAAACAGACAGAACAACTTGAAGCTATCCGAGTCCATCTCAAGGAGCTTAACGGAAAGGTCGCTCGGCACCAGGAGACTATTTACGAGAAAGAGCGTGGTCTTATCGACCGTCTGGTCAAGATTGAGGGCTGGCAGATTAAGGTTGCTGCTGGTGCGGCTGTTATTACTGGTTTGGCCGTGTTCCTGATTGAGCACTTTCTTTCTCGCCTAGCCTAATTATTTATAAAGGCTACGCTACTACTTATAAGGTCTAAGTCACCTATCTAAGATATATTGTATGGCAAAACCAACATACGACATTAAGAAAACGAGCAAGAAGGCAGGCCTTGTATTTCTCTTCTTCCTTGTGTCTGGTATAATCACCGAGCTTTCGGTCGGCGGTCAGTTCTCGCACTTCGCATACGCGGGTACGGTCTCCGCTCTCCTTGAAGGATTCCGTGACGCTATCAAGCACGGCGCGTTTAACTAAAACTAATTCTTTCTTTTTACATTCTGTCAATCATTCTTGATTGACGTATGAGGTAATTTCAATATGGAAAAGAAAACTAAGAACGCACTTAAGGTAGTTGGCGCAGGTATAGTCGCAGTCGGTCTCGGCATGGCGGCAGGTGCAGCCCTCTTCCCCGTCGAGAAGATTGTGGAGAAGGAAGTTCCTGTACCCTACCCCGTCCCTGGTCCGGAGCGCCTCGTTGAGGTACCTGGTCCCACGCAGACTATCTACGAGGAGCGCACTGTCGAAGTCGACAACGGCAAGCTCGCAGCAGTCCTCGACGTCCTCTACGACGCTGATGGCGAAGCAGAGTTCCTCCTCGACGACATCGAAGAGGATGACATCGCTGAAGTCGCTGACCGAGCGGTCTTCGAGCTTGACGCGATGATGCTTGCAGAACAGGCAGTCCGCGAACAGGCAGTCGACCTCCTCCACAAGGAAGAGCTTGGCCTCGTCAAGTTCGATGAGGACGACATCGAGCGTGTCAAGCTCCAGGACGAGCGTGGCGAGATTGAAGTTCTCGACCGCGACTACGACGACCTCGACGCTGAAGTCAAGGTCACCGTCCACTTCGAGCAGGACGATGTCAAGTACGGCGCAGACTTCCTTGTACTTATCAAGGAAGGCGAAGTCGATGACGTCGAGCTCGACAACATCTTTACTCGCTAAAGCGTAGTAAATGAAAACGATAGAAAAATTTTTACTTATTCTTTTCCTTCTTCTTACGCTTGCGGCTGCTCTGTAGCAGCGCTTGTATCTCCGGGTTGTGAGCGTTAGCCACACTAGTTTGTCGAGCAAGCAGTTTCTGCCTCTCGACCCCCCACCAACCTAGAATTACTGCTGCTAGGGTACCCCCAGCGACAAGAATAGAGGCACTCATGGTATCTAGGTGTAGCGTCAGCAAGAGCCAGAACTGCGCGGCTTGAAGGACAAGGTTAGCCCTTCCTAGAGTCCAGTTCGTGTAGAGCTCTAGCTTGATGATAGGGTCGAACCAGTGTTTACTGTTTCTTGAGTTCATTGATTACTTTCTCCGCCATCTCGGGGTTCTCCTCAAGCTCTTCGAGGACGGCTATGATGTCGTCGGCGTTGGTGAAGACTATTCCTTGCTTTCGTAGCTCGTCGACGCGCATGCGTACTTCGCGTGCTCGACCCTGAGCCAGTATCTCGGCAGCTTTCTTGATAGCCTCGCGGTCGCAGCACGAGCGCTCGTCGGTCTTGTAGAGCGACAGGTCTTTGGACAAGGCGCACTGGTGGAGGTAGAAGTACTCCGGCTGGGAGATGTTCTTGCTGTTGTAGAGAAGGTGCTGTGGCTTGCCCGCGGGCGCGTCCTTATACTCTTCCTGCACGGCCAATGTTATCTCGAACATGAGTATGTCGAGGAAGTTCCTGTACGCCGTGTCGGTGAGCGCGAACAGGAGAATCGTCTCCTTTGACGTGCGCAAGAGCTCTCCGGCCGCTCTCTTCTGCTGGCGGTCCCAGTGAGCCTTTCCTCGCTTGATGGGGTAGCAGTAAGCGTTGGCCAGTGCTTCCGTGTGCCACTTCTCGATAGCCTTCTCGACTGCCTTGTCAAAGACCATAAGGTTGCGGTTGTGTGCCGCGTTGGGAATTCCTTTGTAGTGTTTCTTGTTGTACCTCTGCAAGAGCCAGATGGCTGGGTAGATAAACTTGTACTTGAGGCCGAGATGAATCGACTTCATGCGGGTCATGATATCTCGGTTCGTCTCGTTAGGAGCTTGTGAGTACGCGGTCATGCCTGCCGGTTTGTCAGCAAGGCCTGGTTCGCTCTCGGCCTTCTTGAGGCCTGTGCGCATATCCTTTCCTGCGAAGAACGCTGTCCGATACCACTTGTATAAGAATTTTATCATTGGTTGTCTCCGCCAGTTGCTGTAACAGTTGTAGTAGAGCTCGTTGGTCGATTGGCGCGTCGACCCGCTCTCGTATCTCGTCGATGAGTAGAATGAACAACGCTCCTTGGGCGTTATTTGTAGCTTCCACGAACGTACACGACCCCAGACGCGAAGGGTACTTCTCCGTTGAGGAAGCGCCTGAAGTGGAAGCTTCCGCCGCAATGAGGGGCCGTTGGGTGGTAGCAGGTTACTTGTGGGAAGGCGTCTTCGGGGCTGTCAGCGAACATTACTCCGTCATAGACTAGTGTGTTGTGTGGGCACTCGTCTACTCTGTGTGTTCTCCAGTCAAGGCGTAGTTCTAGTTGAGTCATGCAGTTCCTTGGGCGTCGTAGTGAACCTACCGTAGGTGTTGAGGAGGTTTTCGCAGGCTTGATTGAGTAGATAACGCTGTTCGTCGGTTAGCGACCGCCAGTATTCCTGGTCCATCTCCTCTCGTCCCCCTGGAAAGAAGGCGACAATGGGCTTCCCTGGCAACGTGTTAGCGTCTCTCTTTACCTGTGCGATGTACGTGATTCCTTTCCTTTTCCAGTCTTGGAGGTGGTTAGCTACGTAGTGCTGGGATTGTTCTAGGGTCATAAATCCTATCTCTAGTTTCCATTCTCCTTCCGGTGTGAACGTCATTTCGTTTTACCTCCAAGCCTGACCGCAGTCCATACATTTGCGAAGACCACAATTATCGCACACAAGCCAACCAGTGAATTCTTTAAAAATAATTCCTTTCGTCTCCCTCCCGTATATGCCGTAAGAGCAGTCTCCACATACGTCACCTTCATGTTTGACCGTATTCTTTCTCTTGAAGTGACATAGTCTACACGTCATTTCGTCGTATCCTCGCAAATCCACCATCCATAGTATCTGTCTTCTTGTTCTGACTTGAAGACGTGGGCTGTTTTTAACTCCATGTCCGAGTTGCCAAACCAAAACTGCGTTGGGTCTGGTATCAATCCTTGCTCGATGAGCCATTCTGCTGTAAGAGCTTCTTGCATACTATCGTAGTCTTCGTCGAATACCCAAGAAGCAAGAACTTCGTGAGGCTGTGGTGGGCGGTTCATAAGTTTGAAGTCCCCTTAGTGTACGAATATCCTTTGTTAGAACCACAGCAAGCGTTGAACGTTGGTTTGAATTGGTGGAGTGCTCCGCACTGGGTGCACCTCCACGCGGTTACTTCGATGAGGTTCATTCTCCGTCTGGCTCCGTCGGCTTCTCGGGCAGTGTCTTGAATATCTTCAGCGTTCTTCCATCGTCTTGCTCTACGGCTGTGTGTTCGCACCAACCGATGTACTCACGACCAGTCTCGCCGATGACCTCGACACGAGTATAGGTTTTCATTCTTCCACCCTCGCTGAACCTGCATTAGATGAACGTTTCACCGGAACTTCCCCGTGAGAACGGCGTATCGCTTTTCCGTAATTGTTATTGTGTCGGCGATGTTCCCATGCGTATCGATAAGGTCGAGGCAAACCTGCCCTGCCGTTAAAGGTATCTCGTGCTTGCGTTGCGCCTCGAACTCCAGACGCGTCTGCGCATCAGTACGCCAAGCGAAGCCGTCAATAGCCACGAGTTCCTTCATATCATCCGAAACCTTCGATACCTGAATTCCTAAAGTCATTTTTCTTCCTCCTTGGTCGCATCGTCAAGACCAAGCTCCCATCCCTCGCTATATTTTAGCGTATTGTCAGATTCGAGAGGGTATAAATCACGAAAAGCCGATTCAACGAGATACTCAGCTTCATAGCCACCATCACGACCCTGTTTACGACGCTTCATCATATGCCAAAGGCGAAGTTTTAATCTCTCAGTAGCTTCGCGCACACGACGCAAAACGTCTTCCTTGCCCATAGCGTGTGCTTCATTTACCATGAGCTTTGTTTCGTCATTGAGTTCAGCGACTACACGCCCGTGCTCGGCAACATCAACAGTACAAGACTGAATATCGGTCGGTAAAACTTCTAAATACTGGTCGGCAACAAAAGAAACTTTTTTCCAGTAACCCGGATGCATCTTTTCGCATAGTTTCGGGTGCGTCTCACTAAGAGGCCGAGGTTGTACTTTCTCAAGGAACAAGTTAGCACAGTCACCACACAAATACTTACCATCCATAGGACCACCTACAGCAGTCTTCTCTTTGCAATCACCACATAAGCCTAGTTCATTAGATTGGTCCGTCACGAGCGCACCTCTTTAACTATCTCTATGAAACAGTCAACGCAGATTTGACAACCTCCAGGGTAATCACCGTTCCAATCTACCCAGTTTTCTTTGTATCTGTCGCATTCGTCACAATATGGAACTGTGGAATTGTCTCTGTAGTCAAATTGAGGATTACCTTTGAGTATCTTTTCGAGGAGTTCTTTTCTGTTAGATGATTTCACGAAAGAACCTCCTCTGCGAATTCCTTGTCGTGTTCATAGCTGTAGTCGTCTAGGAAGGTTTCCCATGCGTCGTCGAGCTCGTAAACGTTCTCGTCTTCGTGCTTCTCCCACGGTCTAGTCCAGTACTCTTGAACCCCTTCCTTGATTACAGGAATCGCGTCTTCTTCGGATATGAATGTGCTGTCGTAGTATTCTTCAGCGCGAGGAACAGGGAAGCAAAACCCTCTAACTGGCTCCCAACCATTAGCTAGCAGTACTTCTCGTTTGGTTCTCATGTTCTTTCCTCTGCCGTTTCCGGCGCGTGTTCTCGCAGGTATCGCCACCCCTCATAATCCTGTTGTACAACAGCCTGATTCGCGAGTATAAGCGCCACGCTTACCGTAGCCGCACTCACCGCTAATATCTCCTCGGCAGATGCTAACACTGCTTGGAGGCTTGATATTTCGCCGTCCCGAGGCATAGTTAGCTTACTTTCGCTCGGGCATTCAAGTGAGTAGTAGTCCCCACTTTCGCAGGGGAACGCGCTCGTAGCGACTTGACCGAACCGAGTGTCCTCGTAAGAGGGTGGTACCTGCGCGTGCGCGTAGACTTTAGCCGGGGTCGGTGAGTGTGATGCCCGCAATCCAGTTCCTTCTGGTTTCGGGGTTGCGGACGCCCTCCCGTCACTCGAACACGAAAGAGTGTTCTGTATTGCGAACACCTTTCCACTGTCGCGTTCAGGATTGAGTGAATGAAACATCTATCTATCCCTGTCATTACTACTATATAAATCTTATTAATCTCTCCAGTCATCACGCATAGGAGGACGGAGCATCGGATACTCATTCTTAAGTCGTACAAGGTACTCGAACGTGTCTATGTACGCTTCTTGGATAGCGTCTTGTGTATCCATTTCCCGGTGGCGACGATAGAACAAGTACCTATCAACACTGAAGTCGTAAATGCTCCTCGACACCGCCTTCGAGTCCCGGTAGTCCTCTACCACGTCCCTTATAAGTACTTGGAAGTAGGTCTTGATACCGCCGGGGTAGTCCTGAGCTTTAGCGTAGTGGTCCGAAGCGTAAGCCCTGAGCATGCGCTCAAGCATGCCCTCCTGCTGTTCACTCAGGCCTTCTTCATCTCCTTCATCATTACTCATTTTAAGGCTCCGAAATCGTCTCCTATGCTGACCGATGACACCATTGGCACCGACAACGAGACAGCACTCTCGAACGCTTTCTTTATCTCTTGAGCGGCCACTTCCGCATACTCTTCTTTCACTTCGTACACGTTCTCATCGTGGATAGTAGCAACGATACGCATATCCCACTCAGGGTGCTCCTTCGCTATCTTGCGTGTCGCTATAGCTGCGAGACGAATCATGTCTGCGCTGGGCGACTGAATCTTGTGGTTGAACCCTTCCCTAAACGCCGCGTTGGGGTAGAACTTCCGGCCTTCGCGCTCGACGTGGCTGAAGTGTCTGCACCGTCCGAAGATGGTCTTGCTCTTTCCGGTGCGCCGAATCTCTTCCTTGCATTGTTCGATTGCTCGTATGACACCAGGAAAGTCGGTAGCATATGCCTGTAATATTTTTCTCGACTCCTCGATGGGCAGGTTGAAGTCTTTGGCGAAGCCTTCCTCTCCCTTGCCGTAGGACAGGCCGAACGTGATTGCCTTGCTCTTGCTTCGGTAGTCTCCCAGCTCTGCCTTAGCCTTTATCCATCCGGGGCTGTTCTCGTACAGAGCGTCTTCTGGAAGACCGAGCTTGTAGAACTTGTTCGCCCAGTAGAAGTGTAGGTCCTTACCACTCGATACGACTGAGATGAGGTGAGGGTCCTGACTGACGTGAGCGAGTACTCTTGTCTCTTGACCGGAATAGTCGCACCCGACGAACTTGTAGCCAGGACTTGCTATGAAGCATGCACGAGTGTTTGGGAATCCTTTGCGTGGTCGCGGGAGCTGCTGCATGTTCGGTTGCGAGCAAGACAACCTCCCAGTCTTCGTACCGGTGTCTTTGTAGTGACTGCGAACTCGGCCGTCACTATCAATGTAGTTCGGGAGTGGCTCGAAGAAAGCACTACGAAGTTTCTGCACGACGCGGTACTCAAGAAGAGCGTCAACGAACGGGTGCTTCCCTTTGAGTTTTTCCAGGACCTTGACCCCCGTGGAGAGTGCGCCTGTTCCTGTTTTTTCTGTTGCTTGGAGGCCAAGGTCGAGGAATAGAATAGAACGGAGCTGTTCTGGAGAGTTGAGATTAACGTCGCTCTTTACAACGAGCTGGTCTGAGAAGAGCTGAGCCTGGATGGAGTACGGCGCTTTAATTATCTCAAGCAGTTTGATTTCTAGCTGAGTTGCCTTCTCGGCGAGTTCCTTGCGCAGACGCTGAGCCTTGGCGCTATCGACAAGCATGCCGTTCATCTCAATCTCAGCGACGCACTTGAGGAACGGCATCTCGATAGTGTTCATCAATGGAGCGAGTCCTTCCTCCTTGATGCGGTTCATCATTATCTGAGCAAGACGCCACGTCCACACAGCGTCGTTGACAGCGTACTTGTAGAAGCGTGGGTGAGAGTATCCCTTGCGCCGGGCTTCGATGAACGACATCGGCTCCTTCTCGCCAAGGTACTTCTCAGCTAGAGCCTTAAGGCCTTTCTCTCCGTTCTCGTCGAGCAGGTGTGCCGCGACCATGCTATCGTACCAGGACTTGTCGAAGATGTCGATGTTGATGCGGCGATACGCTTTGGCATCGAACACTATGTTGTGGCCAAAGAAGAGCTGGGTGTTTGCCAGGAGTTGCGCAACCAGCTCCTTGCCTTCTGGGAAGACGAGAAAGTCAATATAGCCAGCGACCTTTCCATCAGCTAGGCTCGTTCCGAGAACTATCTGCTGGTGCCAGCGCAAGCTCTCCTGGTTCTGACTCATCACGCCAGTGCGAAGGAACGACTCGTTCTCAGTCTCTGTATCAAACGACAGCACCGTGGTGTCGAGACGGGAGATGAAGTCGTCGTACTCCTCAGCGTTAGTGACGAAGTACTCCTTCAAGGTTTCCACCTCTCAAAGCCGTGCTCGGGGTGGTAGAATATGAACGTAGGAACTACTTCCTTACGGTGCTTGTACGCGTCAATGAAAGCATGGAACTGCTGCCGCGCCTTGTGCCTTGCTTGGGCGTAGTTCCCGGTCTTGACCTCGTAGCAGTGAATGTAAGTCTTGCCGTGGTGCCAGTCGACAGTACCTACGTCCATAGAACCAGCACAACGCTCTCCAACGAAGAAGCGGTTCTCCTTGCGCACGAAGTCGTGCTTGTCTTGAAGCCGCTTGACTAGGTTGTCTACTATGTGTTCATGGGTCGAGTTGGGCGCAGTCATCGATTATCTCCAGCACCTGCTTCCATCCGTTAACCCGGTCGTGGAGCACAGGCACGTCAACCCCTTCATTCCATGGACGGTTGAATAGTACGAGGCACGTGTCCGGTGAACCCTCGTGAACGCTCATGAGGTTGTGAGGGCCGTCATCGATGTGGAAGTCGAGCTTGAGCCTCTTGGCAAGCCAGCCCTTGTCCTTGTTGAAGAATACTCGTTCGATAGGGAATCCGTTGGCGAAGAGCCACTTGTACGTTCGGTCGATGCTCTTACTCGTGCGGGACGTGATGAAGAATATGTCGTGGCCTTGAAGTTGCAAGTACTTGATGGCTTCCCATGCATCTTCTACTTGAGGGATGTTCTCGAACATGGGGTGGTACACGAACGAGTCGATGAATACTTTCATAGTCTCTGGGTTCTCTAGTTCGACAAGGGTTTCGTAGAGGTTCCAGTACTTGATGTCGCTGTACCTGTACTCGGTGCCGTAGACGTGGTTGTAGTGGTCTACTAGCGCTGCAATGTAATCCGCTACAACGTCGTCAATATCTACGCCGATTCTGAGTTTCTTCATTGTGCCCTCGCAAGTACTCGCTCAAACTGTTTGTGTGCTTCGTCGGCCGTCCGACCCGTAACCATTATCCGCGTCTTGTGGATTACTGCGCTGTCAGGAAAGTGCTGGTCGCGCTCGAACTCGATTATCTGGTTCTCGAAGACGACTGCTTCGGTGTCCTGGTCGTGGCATTCGCACTCGCAGGGTTCGGTGATAGAGCATTCGTCAGAGCAGTGGGGGCAAGTCATCCTACATCTTCCTCTTAATATACTCAGCTGCCATAATGTTGAAATAAACCGCAGCAGCGTGGTCCTCGTCAGCCTCGTTCGTCATCCATTGCATGAAGTGCCTCATAGCACTACTCTTGGCTCGGTCAAGAGCTTCTTGCGTTTGAAACTTCTCCCAATTACGGGCGTCATACTTCTCCGCGCCGCGAGCCATAAGCTCTGCCCACCTGGTAAGCATTTGCTCTTTGTAGGAGAGGTCTCTGGGCAGCAGAAGGTCAAATCTGGGCTTGCCTTGTTCTGTATCTCGAACAGCACCGTTACCGAGTTCCGCCCTTTTTCCGGAGTCTTTTGTTGTGAAGTTACTGCTCATAGGAGTATTCTCCTGTTATCCTGTCGCAGTCTATCATGACGTGAATCCAGAACGTAGTTGCCTTGTTGTTTTTCCAGGCGCCACAGCTCTCGCACTGGGAGTTAGCAACGGAGCATTCGTTACACAACGCCAGCGCTCGAACCCACCGATACTTATCAGTTGGTACGTGGTCACCTACCTCATAGTCAATCAAGTTGCATCCAAACTCCTTCGTTTGGGCACCTGTTAGTCCTTTCTTCTTGCACGTTGGGCAGGTCACTTCAATCCAGATTGTGTCAAACATTCCCATGGTATTTTCGTTGAGTGGAAAGCGTCCCCGGGCGAATTGCAGTAAGACCCGAGGACATGCTATTCTTGGTGTTTGTGGTTTTTAAAGTTTATGTATAATCTTCAAAGTTGAAGCAGTCTCCACGATTGTCGGCCACAGCGACAGCCAATAGGGCGCCGTCACCATTATCTAGTTGTACTATAGAGTAGATGCCAATCATAGTAGGCGGCTCCATAGAAGACAGCCTAAAAAATCCTGTTTCGTTCATCGATGCTTTCTCCCTCCGTTGTATTCAGCACCGTCGATGATGGCGGTATTGCCTTGAATGAGTACGTTCTGGACATGGTACGTCGGCTTCGGTCGGACGTTAGCGCCGTACTTGACAACCAGGAAGCCGTTCTGGTACTGGCTCATGTGCGTGTAGAACTTGACGTCAAGGTCCATCATCGCAGCGACCTTGTAGACCTGGCGGTCACCCCACTTGCTGGAAGCCTGACCGATTGTGTGCTCGTGACCGTAGACGATGTGCTTGCCGGGGAAGGCAGAACTATCGGCAGTGCGCTTGGCTCCGTTGACGCCACCAAGAACTTCAGGAGTCATGCGACCATCACCGTGCACGAACACCATACCGGGGCCGAGCTCGAACTTCTTACCAGCGTACTTGAGAGGGTTGGGTATCCCTGCTTCTTGGTAGCTGGCCTTGAGCTGGCTGAAAAAGTCCATGCCTCGAAGGTTCTTGAGAGCCTTGCTCTCTTCGCTCTTCAGGCGCTCGAAGCGACCAGTATCGTGGTTGCCGTCGAGAACGACAATCTCGGTGTCGGGGCTGCCTGCTACCACCTTGGCAAGCCAGGCTACTGCAGCGTCAATCTCCTCTCGCGTGTCCATCTTGTGGTCAGCGTCTTGTGGGTAGAGGCTCATGGACGGGTTGTCGATGAGGTCTCCGCCGAGCACGAGGCGTCGAGGCTGCGTGGTGTTGATGTAGTCCGTCGCAATCTTAGTAGCTGGTTCGCTGACGTAAGGCGCGTGGATGTCGTAGAGGGCAACGGTTGTTTCGTAGCTTTTCCTTGTCTGGTTCAATCGCTTCAACTCCTGAGTTACTAAGTCATTTAGGGCCACTTGTCAACACCTCGAAATGACTTCGATGGGTGACTTGGGCCTTATAAGGGGAATTTGGTTACTGTGCTGTGGTTATTGAGAAATATATGTTCTTTCCTATGTGTTCTAGTATTTAAATTTTGTGACCTAGCTCTTGGAGGAACTCCTCGACGTACTGCTCCGTGATGTTGTACGACCGCGAGTAGTTGTAACGGACTTTGTGAGCGATTTGCGCTTTCGAGAGCTTACTCCCGCCACTGTAACGGTACCAATCCTGGAGAAACTGAACGAGGTCCTGCTCGCTGTAGTCGGACTTGAGTACCTGACAAAGGATGAAAAGGGCTCTCTCTCGACCGTCTCCAACGGTACCGAAATCTTGCGTGGAGAGAAGAAATTTGATGGGGGCACTATCTCTAAGGCTACTGCTCGTTCTTTGAGCATGCCGAACCATGGACGCTTGAACACGACGACGATACTCCACCCAAACTCCGTCATTGACTGGGCAAGCTCTAGGGTATTCGCCGGAAGTGCGCACCAGTGTCTTGTGCCGTCCT
>ERZ869925.363-NODE-363-length-34789-cov-5.041775_pt1 | contig 34789 bp, 56 predicted proteins | sample MGYA00579311_ERZ869925 | MGnify/ENA primary metagenome ERZ869925 (study PRJEB32216, sample SAMN09231817) | wastewater metagenome | place: USA: Maryland | collected 2016-07-30 | study: EMG produced TPA metagenomics assembly of the PRJNA472060 data set (Reclaimed...
TCTTAAGCATCTCTGCTTGAGTTGATGGGTTATTAAGTGTAAGTGTAAAATTATCTAAATCTTCTTCAAACCCTAAGATGTATAAGTGTATTATAGCAATTTTATTAAGTTCTTGAAGCATTGATTGTTGAATTCTGTTTATGGTTCTGGAGAAACGAATATCCAACATAGCAAGGTTCTTACCTTCACCTGTTGGTTCTTCAAAACCTAAGAATGATTTCGGTACCCTTAATGCTGTAAACAATTTCTTTTGAAGATATTCTATATCCGCAATTTGGTCCAAGTTAGTTGCACCTGGAAGAGTATCAATAGGGTTTGGAGCATCTTCACTTCTTACTGGAATAAAGTAATCTTGATCGTTAGATAATTGATTAAATCTTAAATCCATTTGACCTGTTTGTGGGTCGGTAATAGGTGTTCTTTTAAACCTATTAGCAATTTCATTTACATATGCTTCAACATCTTTATCATCGATGTTACCAACGAATATTTTATAAACACGTCTTTCTGGTGCTCTACTAACACGATACACCAACATTGAATCTTCAGATAACAATAATTGTTTCCAAACTCTTCTTGCTTTTTCTAATACACTGGTACCATAAGGTAAACGTCTATCGTCACCTAATAACCTAAAATGTGCCATTTGCCATGAGTTAAATTCAACATCTCTACCTCTCCAATAGAATTTAACTTTATCTGTTTTATTGTTATCATTATTTGTAGTATCTCTACCTGAAATCATATCAAATAACCCACCTTCTCTTCTTTCCATTTCGAAGTTAGGCATTTGTTTAGCACCTATAACACCGTTCTTATCATCTATGTTCAAGTAGACAAAATTATCCCCGTATTTACAAGTATTTCTGGTAAACATAGGAAGTGTTGTGTGAATATCTAATCTGTTAAAAAATAAGTCTTCAAGAATACCTTTTACTCTTTTGCTGTCTGAATATACATTAAGCATTCTGCCATGGTCATTTAAAGTGGTTGATTCCTCCATCATGATATCCAATGTAGCAGCAATTTCTGGGTAAAACTCCATAGCCTCAAAATCTGAATATGAACCAATACGTGTTGTTTCATAATTAATAGATTGTTGAAATAATCCATTCTCAACCTTTTTCCAAAGTTGACCAAGATACTTTGTTTGTTGTGCTTGAAGTCTTAGTTTCTCAAATTCAGCTTTACTATCAGTTTTAAGTAATTCTCCATTACCTAAACTATATTTCTGTGCTTGAGGTTGTTTTTGTTTAAGTTTAACACCATCTGGTCCAAGTATTTGACCTAATTTTTGAAATATTGTTAAATTTTTCTTGTCTGCCATGATTGTAAATTTTATATATTATAAGTCTTTTTTTCTAAAAATAAATAGTTAGGCGACATAATCACATGCCACATATGCGAATCTTGAAATAACAATACCAGTAACAACTTGATTATAACAATAAGTCGTTATCCAATCTTGACCCTGAGAACCAGGAAGAGCATCACAATAATAAGGGTTTTCTGGACTGGTTACTCTGACTTTCTCAATCTTTGTAGGTGCCCATTTATACAATTTATTATTGTATGTTTTTCTTGTAAATATAGGTTTTTGTAATGGCATATTGTTTTATTTATCTTATATTATTTTGTACCGCTAAATAACCACATAAATTGTCCTGTTGGGTCTTGCATATTCTTAGCGTTAATTGGACTAAATTTAGGTTTAGGTAATGCTTTTTTACCCCCTTTAGGTACAAACCCACTTCCACGTTCAAGTTGTACTTGTTGATCTGTAGGTACACTACTTATCCAACATGACAACATTGCTTTGGTTTGTTTTTCTAGTTTTTCTAAATTCTTAAATGATGTTTCTAAAACCCATAAACACATACCTAATGACATTAAACAATCATCATTATATCCATCCATATGGTCTGGTTTACCATTTCTATAAATGAATGTTTTCATTTCATTTATTAATCGTTTGGATTTAATTTTAATTGTGTTAGTTCTAACAGCAATTTCTAAGTTAGATATTAAATTTAATCTAACACCATTTATGTTAAACCCAGGAACTTTACTATTAGCACCCTTTTCCTCATAATGTAAATTAGGGTATTTCATTTCAACCATTTTACTGACAGTTGTGTTTCCAATTCCAATGTTATCAATAACTAAATATGCTTTATAATGTAAACCATATTTTTGTAATATTTCAGAAAATAAATCTGGTTGAACTTTTCCTTGATATTCGGCCACTTGTTCCATAGTAGTGAAATCAACAATTTGGAAAGTTGAAAAGTCACTACCATCACCTCTGGCGACATCGGCTGCCATAATGTATTGATGTCCTTCTACTGGTTCGTTCCATATCCATACTAATCCACTATTACCATCATAAAATGAACGATCAACAAATTTAGGGTCACACACATTGTTTTTAGCATGGAACTCTATATGTTCATCTTCTATTACATTACCTCCAGACCCTAAGAATGATACATCTAACTCTTGTGCTATACGTTTTTTATCATTATTCATCCCTTTACACATATCAACATACCAAGGGGATGAAGGTTTATATCCAGATTTAATCATTTTTTCAAATGAGTCCAAAGTAAATTCTACTTCAGGTATTGGGGTTTCATCACCTTTTAACCAAGTAAGTTTTTTATTGTAACGTGGGTCTTGATACCATTTAAGTTCAATAATATTATAATCATTATCACCTTTTATTGATTGCTCATAAGTTTTATAATATAATTTATCGTAACCGTTTGGTGTTGATATTAAAAACGCTTTACCACCAGTACCTAAAGATGTAATAGCAGCAGAATATAACTCATCACCATTATCTATAAACGCTGCCTCATCAAAAATAAGGAACGTAGGTGTATAACCACGTAATGCAGCTACAGATGTAGCCACAGCGATTATTTTTGAACCATTAGGTAATTCTATTTCTATTTGGGAATCTTTAACAAAGATACTCTTTGCTTCATTTTCTGGTGTACCATAATAATCACCACCCCAAATCCACCTAGGTAATTGAGCAATATAATCTCTCATACCTTTAGCAAATTTTTTTGCTAAAGTTAATTTATTCGCAATTACAATAATAGTTTCTGGGTTATTTTTATCAGCAAACGCTGCTTTTATACCACAATAAGCTTGTGTTATTGTTGATATCCCTGCTTGTCTTGGTTTAGTGACTAAATTAAACCTATGACTTTCATATGAATATAATATTTCCTTTTGTCTTGGAAATAAATGAAAAGGTACAAAACTTTCTTGTGTTTTGTCAAAAGTCATTAAATAAGTTTCTATCGCATAGATAGGACTACTTAAGCATTTTGCGTATTCTTTGAAAATTTCTAGTTTAGTTAGCATACTTATAAATATACTAACAAAACAAAACCCACTAACAATTAGTGGGTTTATATATGAAAAATGTGTTTTTTTTTGTTAAATTATAGGGGCGATGTCATCCCAAGAAAACCCTCCGTCATCATTTTTTGGTTTATCACCATTCAATTCGTTCCAATCAAATCCTTCATTATCTTCACCTAACTTATTCATTGATTCGTTGAATTCATCTTCATGTAAAGATTTTTTAATACCGTCAACAATTTCATTAACGATTTTTTTACCTTCAGCAGTGTTACCCATGATCTCTCTCATCTTAATGTTAAACTCTCTTACTGGTAATGCTGCTAATTCAGAATAGATATGGTGTTTTAATTTAAAATCATCTGGGTTGATGCAATGAGTAAAACGTTCCCATAACGCTGGTCCTAATCTCATATCCCATGGTTCAGCAGCTAAGTAATCTGCTTTATTGATAACATATTCACCAATATTCTGTTCTTTAGGTAAACCGTGTGCGGATAAAATTTCCATAACACCTTTAACTAATTCATGTATAAGTACTGGAAACACCATAGCCTGAGCATTTATAACTGCTTTTGGGTTTTTACTTGTTGGGAATTTTACTTCTACTATTCCACCTTTTACTTCTTTATCCATTTTAGGGACAACATAAAACATATAATCCGCAGCACTCATCATTTTAGAATACTTGTTAGGAAGTCTTGGGTCTAACTTAGATAATTCATCTTCTACCATATGGAACATATGATTACATTTTTTTGCTGCACCTTGAGTCATGGCATTTAAAAATCTTCTTTTATAAACTTCTTCATTTGCTCTAACTATTTCATCATGGTTTTTAAACTCCATACCTTCAACGGTTTGTGGTGTTAAATTCAATTTCATACCTTCCATTGATATTTCGTCAACCAATTCAGCATTAATTTCTACAACATCTTCTCCCATATCGTATTCTTCTCTAATCATCTTAACCGCCAATTTTTCAAGTGCTTTTCTGTTTTTAGTTTCTAAACCCATAGTTTCATAAACCAATGACATCATTTCTTGCATTACTTGTTGGTTATTGATATCGGTAACATCATGAGCTCTTTTATAACGTCTTGCAACCTCAGAAAAACGCTCAGACATAATCTTTTGTTCAAAAGTATTTTCGTCACCTTCTGGGAATATAGGGTGTTTACCTAATGAGTGATTTTGTTTTTTTAAATCTTCTTCTAAACTTGGATGCATTCTTTCATTAAGACCTTCTGGGTATATAATACCTTCACTTAGCGATTTTTTTTTCATCGCTTTTGCTTTCCTTAATGCTTCTTCTGCTATTTTTCTATAATCGCTCATGAGTTATTTTAAATCTTTTACTTTAATAGTTTTTATTACTTTTTTATGTTTAATATTTTCGTTTGTTGCCACAGTTGTAGTAGAAACATTAGTTTGAGATGAATTAGGAATATTAAAACTTGTAGCATTAGCAGTCTTTAATTGTTGTATTAATTGAGGGAACCTTTTTGGGTCTAAATTCAACATACTTGTTAATTTAACAATAAATTGTATCTTTTCAAGTGGTTGATCTAATTTGTCAACATAAGGTTTCATTTTAGTAACCATTTGTTGTAGTGCCATTTGAACATCTGGACTATCAGTCATAACCTCAACTTCACTAAGTTCTTCTTTAGATTTTTGTCTACTTCCAAATAATTTACCAGTAAAGAAATTTTTAAATTCGCTAAGACCCATATAGGATTCATTTTCACCCATAACTGCTTTCGCTAATTCTTCATTTGTTTTAAACTTTCTAAATTTACCTGTATTTTTATCAACAAAGTAATGTTTAAATTCAGATAAATTAGGAGAACCAGTTTCTTCAACTTTCTTTTCTTGAGGTTTGGATGGAGCAACAGGTGCTTTAGGTTCTACTGGTTTTTCAGTAGCACGTAAATTTTCTTTATCGTGGAAATCTCTTTCATCTGAATTAAAGTTATCAGCATTATATTCTTCTTCAGTCATTGTTTCTGAAATACCGTGTTGTTTTTTAATATCCATAACACATCTTTCATACTTATCTTTATCTTCTCTACCTACTGATGCAGTACAAATAGCCCATGGGTTATTTTTAGTTTCTTCAGCGATTGCTTTCTTTGCAATATTTTCTTCAAAATATTCCATAGAATGTATTTTATTGCTACCAGCCTCATCCATTTCATCAAGACAATAAACTGCCATTACAATTTCTTTATTAGGTTTCATACCTCTTATCATTTGATAATTTTTACCTTTAATAGTAAAAGGTTTAGATATCTCACCTGTTTTAGAATCCTTTACATTTGATAGATATTTTATCGTTTCTTGATCTTGTGGTTGGATTACACCATCAACAGATTCCTCATACATTGGTTTAGTAGTGGTTGAAGTATTTGTTGGTTTAGTTTCATCTGTTACTTTAACAACATCATCTTTACCAATAGCATTAGTTGCTTTAAGAGTTTTTATATCTTTAGCAGGTGCTTCTATAGTTGTTTCTGCTATCTTAACGTTGTCTTTCATGTACTTGAGTATTAAAGTTCAATATTAGGTCTTTCTCATATAATTTTGCTTCAACTTGTTCTAAAGTTAAACCAAAATGAAAATGCAATCTTTTTTCTGGATAAGATTCATAACCATTTATATTTTCCCATGCTAAAGGCAATACACCATCAATCGCATCCCAAACAGCAAACGTATCACTATTTTGTATTACGTCTAATATTAAATCTGATTCAAGTCTACCAACCTTTTTAATAAATATATCATGTGGTGGTTCTGGTCTTCCAGACGCTGGGTATGTATCCCATTCATCACCATCAATCTTTTTGGGGTCTGCTACATCAGAAAAAATAAATTCATACATAGTTTTTCTATTATAGACATCCCCAACACGAATAATATATATTAAAAATAATTTCTCTTCCATTATCTATTCTTAATTATTTCAGCTGCTTGAGCAATAATTTTAGTTATAGAATCCCCATCAATACCCTTACCTTGAAAAAAAGCATTTTGTTTTTCAATCAAATTATTTACGTTTTTAGACATAGATGCTAATTCATGTGCTAACGCAGTTTCGTTTGGTGCTTGTTTTTCTTTAGTCGCTTGCTCAACTTGTTTCATAGCCTTTGGTGCTGGTTGAACACTAGGACTTGGTAGGAAAGGTTTGTTTTTTCTACTTGGTTGACTAGGAGTAGGTGTTTTAGTTGGTGCTGGTTTAGTAACAGGTTTAGTTGCTGGTTCTACCATCTTTTCTTGATTGAATGTTTCAGTTAATTTCGCCTTAATATTGAGTTTAGCTTCTTCGCTTCCTTCTGGAGCAAATATACTCAATTTTTTTGGTTGAAACAATATTTCATCATCTTTTTTTTTAGACTCTGCCACATTCTCTTCACCGCCACTATCAGGAACATCATTACCCATACCATTGTCATTGGAATCCCCGCTATCAGAAGGAGCGTTGTCATTGTTAGACCCACCTTCATCAGATGATGAAGAATCTTTATTATCATCATGATTACCAGCAGTTTTAACCTTTTTAATTATGTCGTTTTGATCTTCACTATCCATCTCAGAAGTATGTGTAGCGGCTAATAAAGAATTAACTGCAAATTTCTCTAATTCGAAATCAGGTTGTCCTTGTTCTTCAGTATATTTTCTTAATGATTGCCCTAATTTACCTGAAAGTTGTTCAATAAATTTTTTGGGGTCTGATTCTTCACTTGCTTCAACACCAGCATTAAATGGTTCTTTATCATCAAATGGTTTATCACTAGGTGCTGAATCAGCTGCTGGTGCTTCTGGTGCGCCTCCATTAGATTGAGGTGCAGATGGTGCAGATGGAGCAGGTGCTGCTTGAGGTGCACCCAACTTCAACTTGTATTTAACGTCTTCCGTTACTTTATCGTATAGACTTTTTTTTTTACTTTTCCTTCAGTAAGACTATCTATAATAGCATCCATTTCTGTTAATGCTCTAACGATAGAAAGTTTTTTAGATTCTGTTGTTACTTCTTTTTCATTGATGTTTACACCCTTCATACCTTGCATATCGTCAACTGCTTTTTCAACTTCACTTAATTCTTCTTCTTTTTCAACAACTTCTTCTACAACATCCTCTGCTTTTTCTTCACCTTCTATTTCTAATTTCTTGTTGTTTTCTAAGTTACCTTCACCTGAAAACCCATTACCTTTCATGCTTGTAAAACCAGCAGCACTAGCGTATCCAGCTTCATTTACAAGGTTATCGTTCTCAAATACATTAAACTCACCTGTTACGTTATAAGCTTCTTTAAGACTGTTAAATTTAAGGTTCAAATGCTTTATTGCTTTAGCGTATGAAGGGTATGCTTCATTTTTTTTGTTTTTTAAACCACCAATATATCCAAAATCTTCAGCTACTAAGTTTTCTTTATTAGCGGTTATTTTGATATAATATTCATGATTTTCTCTAACAATTGCATAAACATTACCATCTGGACCCTTTTTAGTCAATTCAATTACTGAAGACTTTTTGTTTTCATTGATCGGTGTTATACCCATCAATTCTTTCATACGTTCATTAATCGCATTGCCTTTAAGACCAACTGGATTTATTCTAATATCTTTTTTCATTTTTATAATGTTTGTTTTCTCTTATTTTAATATAAATATCTGATTTTTATCTAAAATTAACCAATACTTGAACTTCCTTGATATACATCTTGGTTCTCACCAAGGAGGTAACAACCAGTACCACCAGACACGCTTCTTACCCAGATATCAATACTAGATGATGCCCCAATACTTACTAACTGTCCGTTAAGTACCATTGTACAACCTGCTGACCCACCGTATACTTCTGTATAGGTTTGGGCAGTAAAGTTAGCGTTTGCTACTGGTACAATATAACTATGTATATCTGATATGTTTGCCATGATAAAGTTTGTTTATAGTTATAAATATTCGCAAAAATAAAAAAAGCACATTTAAGTGCTTTTATTATTAATATATATTGTTACTATAAGTTAACTCAATAATGGAGTATCTAATTTAAATTTTAGTACTCTTTCATCAGTTTTATTTTCACCATTAATCATTTTACGATATTGAATGAAACCTCTAAAGTTACCCAAAAAACCTAAATCTTTATCGTCACCAGTACCAGAGTTATAAGAATGCATATGATAATGTCTATATTCTTGAGAAGTCATTGCTTTAGCGCAATGTTCAAATGGACTCATATGTCCCATTTGTTTTAATGTGTCATGTAACTTAATATCAGCAACATAATCATCTTTACCTTCAAAGTTCAAATAAGAAACTCTAGCACATCTTGCTGTAGCGATCTTTATCATTAAATCGGTTAACTCACCAATAGTAGATTGTTCTGGTTCATTACCAAGGATTTTATCTAAATCTCTTCCCCTACCAGAAAAATTATCACCAAAAGGTATATGCCACTCACCATCATTTAATAATTTAGGTGTTGAGGTGTTATACGCTTCAAGCATTAATTCTGCTAATTTAGCAATATGGATTTCAGCTGCTGGGTGTGCTCTAAGAGCAAAGAAGTTTTCCCATTCAGTACCAGTACAAATAACAGTATGCCACATGAAGGGTTCAAGTAATCTGTTTACTACTTGTTTTGTTAAATTAAACTCTGATAAACTTTTTGCAACACGGACTGCATTATCCCTTGCTATTAACCAATCTGTTTTTAATCTATTAATATCATTATCGTTTGTAAAGTATTCATTACCTTGCATACCAGAATGATCTTTCATCCAAGCAATTGGAATAAACGGATTTTCTTCTACACGTTGCAACATCTTAGCAAAAGGTATTGCTCTACTACTTGCAGAATTTCTACTAATCATTCTATGTGTATTAAATTCTGCTAATACTATCCTAGGAAACTGTAAAACAAATGTTGTTATTCTGTTTCCAAACTTATTTCTACTATCTGCTACTATTTCTGCTTTTATCATATTAGTTCTTTTTTAATTGTAATAAATAATTATTGATTGCGTTTTGTAATTCTTCTAATTGAGGTACAGTATAAAGAGTAACAGGTGCAGAACCATTAGTTAAATTCTTCATGATTTCAACTAATTTGTTTTGTTTACCTTTAAGTAATATTTCATTTTCTTCTGCTTTTGCAGTATTGATTTCAGTGATTATGACATTTGGGTCAACATCTTCTAATCTCTCAAAAGAATATTTTTTTATGTGTGAGTTGAACACAACACCTTGACTATCAGCCAACTCAAATCTTGTGTAATCCGTATTCTCAACTTGTGGGTATTTATACTTAGCACCCTTATTAAAAATAATTGTTAAATCTTTAGTCGCTTTATCATAAGTCGATGCTAAAATGTTTGATGATTCATAAATTGCTTTAATTTGACCATCTTTTTCTTGTCTTTTTAAAATCATTTGTTTTGGTTTTTATTTATTGTTATTACTTTCATTTTTACCTTTCAAATAGGCACTATATTCAGCAGGTGTTCTAAATCCAGTTTCTTTTAAATGTTTTTCTTGTTCTAATTTTCTTTCTTGTTCTCTTTTTCTTAATTCTAATAAAAATTCGGTACAAATGTCTATTACTTCTGTACCATCATGTATCACGTACCAACCATCCCAAATCTCTTCCCTTTTACCATTAATTATAACATACATGTATTCTGACCATTCAGAATTTCCCCAACAGTCATGACCATTTTCTTTACTACCAACTTTTACTAAACTACAGTTTTGTGCGAGTTCAATTATTTCTTTACTCATGATGCATGTGTTCTATAACTGGATACTTCATTTAAATGGAATATCTTACCAGTACTTGTAAGAGTCTCTTTAAACTCATCTTTTTCATCAATAACTACTATTATATGGTCACCAGTAATAATAAGAGCTGCATTATTAAATTCTACTTTATTTATTGATTGAATGGCTGTACCATTTTCTATTTTAGGGTTTCCTTTTAGAAGCAATTCAACTTTACCAAATTTTTGAGCAGTATTTATCCCCATGATTTTATTTTTTAAGCAAATATACTAAATATTTATATACGATGCAACCTTGATTTAATAAAATAATAATAGTATATTTGCTTAAAACCATTCAACAATGAATAGAGAGATTTACCCAAAGGTTAAGATTATCATTAACCATGCAATGAAAGAAGCTAAATCTTTAGATGATGTAAAGGTTAGACCAGAACATATAGTCCTTTCAATGTTGTTACATGAAGATAACGATTGTGTTAAAATATTAAGAGCGTTAAAAATTGATATCGGTGATTTATACGATAGAATTAGTGACTATCTTAGAAAAAATGATCTTACGCCTAGAGTAGTTGGAACACCTAGAAGTAAACTTCCTTTTTCTGATGAAACCAAAGCGGTTTTTAAAGCAGTTGAAGGGGAATGTGATAAGTTAAATGACGATAAGATTGATGCACCACATATTATGTTGGCAATACTTTTATTGAAAACACCTATCTCTACAATATTAGCAGAATTAAATGTTGGTTATAATGAGTTTAAAAAAGCAATGATGAATATGAAAAATAACCCAAAAGGTGCGTTTGATGAAAATATAGACGATCAAGAAAATGACGCTGAACAATTCAGACGAGCAAATAAGAAAAAAAGTGAACCAACAAAAACACCAGTATTGGATAACTTCTGTAGAGATGTATCTAAAGCGGTAAAAAATGGGGAAATTGACCCAGTTGTTGGTAGATCAAAAGAAATTAAACGTGTTTCCCAAATCTTATCCAGAAGGAAAAAGAATAACCCTATATTAATAGGTGCTGCTGGTGTTGGTAAAACAAGTATAGTTGAAGGATTGGCACAAGCTATCCATGATGGTAACGCACCAAGAACTCTTATCAATAAAAGAATATATACTTTAGATTTAGCATCAATTGTTGCTGGTACTAAATACCGTGGACAATTTGAAGAAAGAATGAAAGCAGTACTGGAAGAATGTAAAGCAAACCCAGATATTATATTGTTTATTGATGAATTACACACCATTATAGGTGCTGGTAATGCTTCAGGGTCACTTGATGCTTCAAATATCTTTAAACCAGCTCTGGCTCGTGGAGAACTTCAAGTAATAGGTGCTACCACCCTCGATGAATATAGAGAGAACATTGAAAAAGATGGTGCGTTAACAAGAAGATTTCAACAAGTATTAGTAGAAGAACCTACTTTAGATGAAACTAAAATTATTCTAACTAATATAAAAGAAAAGTATGAAAAACATCACAAGGTTACTTATACACCTGAAGCAATTGAAGAGTGTGTAAAACTTTCTGATAGATATATCATGGACAGAGCAATGCCAGATAAAGCGATTGACGTATTAGATGAGGCTGGGGCTACAACTAATGTTAGTGTTGAAAAACCAGAAAATATTAAAGAATTAGAAGCAAAAAAATTAGACCTTATAAATAAAAAGAAAGAAGTTGTTCTAAAACAAAAATACGAAGAAGCAGCAAAAATAAGGGACGAAGAAAAAAAGATTGATGAATCATTAGAGGCAGCAATGTTTGATTGGTCTAATAAATTAGATAAAAATATTACAGTAGTAGACGTTAACATTATTTCTGAAGTGGTTTCAATGATGACTGGTATACCATTATCCAAGATATCCACTCAAGAAAGTAAACGCTTAATGAATATGGATAAAGAACTTATGGGTAAGGTTATTGGCCAAGATGAAGCGGTTATTAAAGTTGTGAAAGCAATTAAAAGAAACCGTATTGGTATCAAAGATAAAAATAAACCAGTTGGTTCGTTTATTTTCTTAGGACCAACAGGTGTAGGTAAAACCTATCTTGCAAAACTATTGGCAGAATATATCTTTGGTGATGCTGATGCTTTGGTTAGAATGGACATGAGTGAATTTATGGAAAAACATTCTGTATCAAGATTGGTAGGTGCCCCTCCAGGTTATGTTGGATATGATAAAGGTGGTGAATTAACTGAAAAGGTTAGAAGAAAACCACATTGTGTTATTTTATTCGATGAAATAGAAAAAGCACATGAAGACGTGTTCAATATCCTTCTTCAATTATTAGATGAAGGACATTTGACAGATGGATTGGGTCGTAAAATAAATTTTAAAAATTCTCTTATTATCCTTACATCTAATATAGGTGTTAGAGAATTGGCATCATTCGGTAAAAATATGGGTTTCCAAACAGCTGAAAGTATTGTTAGTGAAGAAGCAAAGGCTCGTGCTATTATTGATAAAGCATTAAAGAAAAAGTTTAGACCAGAGTTTCTTAACCGTATTGATGACTCGATCATATTCAACGGACTTAAAGAAGCAGATATTCACAAAATTATATATAATGAAATCGAAAAACTTGAAAAAAGAATCGGTGAAATCGGTTATAAACTTAAGATAAGTAAAGAAGCAATAGAATTTATTGCAAAAGAAGGATATGATGAAGAATATGGTGCCAGACCTTTGGCAAAAGCGATTCAACATTACGTTGAAGACCCAGTAGCAGATGAAATCTTAAACGATAAGATCAAAGAAGGGGAAACGATCAATATAACTTTTGATAAAGAAAAAAGTGAGTTGGTCTTAAAACCACTAAAAACTCCAAAAACCAAATAATATTAAAACCCACTTTTGTGGGTTTTTTTATATATTTTACATATTTATGAGTATGAAGAAATGCTCTAAATGTAAAAATGAAAAAGAATTATCTGAATTTGGTGATGATAATACAAAAAAATGTGGAAAACAAAGTTATTGTAAAACCTGTCAAAAAAAGAAAAGAGAAATAAATAAAATTATTGGATACCAGTCACCAACAACCACAAAGGAATATCAAAAAGAATATCACAAGGATTATTATAAAAACAATAAATCATCCATCTTTAGACATCAAAAAAGATATAAAGATAAAAATATTGAAACTATAAAAGAATACCAGAATCAATATAGAAAAGATAGGCGATTAACTGATCTTGATTTTAAATTATCAGAGTTAATAAGAACCAATGTTCATAGAGTTTTTAAAGAAATAGGGACATCAAAAGAAACTAAAACTTTTGATATTGTAGATTACACACCACAGCAACTTAAAAAACATATTGAGGTTCAATTTACTTTAGATATGTCTTGGGATAACCATGGGATATTATGGGAATTAGACCATGCAAGACCAATAAAATGGTTTATAGATAATAAAAATTTATTTGAAAATAATAATGAATTATGCAAAGCGGCTAATTCACTTAACAATCTACAACCGTTATTAATTAATGATAATAGAACCAAAGGTAGTCGTTGTTAGTTTTTAACTATATTTATAATATGATAGAATCATTTTTAAGGGAAAAATATGGTAAGTACTTAAATGGGTTGGACATATATGAAAATAAGTCCAGTCTTAAATTAAGTAGAATTATCATAAAACCAGAATTTAGAAGTGAAGGTATTGGTACTAAAATAATGAATGATTTAGTAAACTATGCTGATAAGAATAAACAAATTATAGCATTAACACCTTCAAGTGATTTTGGTGGTTCTAAAAATAGATTGATTCAATTTTATAAAAGTTTTGGGTTCAAAAGTAATAAAGGTGTTCACATTAACTTTGAATTCACAGATACAATGATACGTTACCCTAAAATGAACGAAAATATTAAACCAGTTATTAAACAACTATTAAGAGAAAGACTATTAACCAAATCTGAAAAAGATTTGAGAGTGGTTGCTGATTTCGTTAATTTTGCCAAAAAATATTTAGGTATTAAAGATGATGTTAAGGTAGCACTAGCATTTGAAAAGACATCAGATTTAAAAACAACAGCTTACTACGATTTAGGTGGACTTATAAAAGTATATGTTAAAGATAGAGCGATTATAGATATTTTAAGATCAATAGCACATGAATTGGTTCATCATTATCAAAAACTTATAGGAACACTTACAGACCCATTCAAAAATGGTCAGGACGGAACCCCAATTGAAAATCAAGCAAACGCTGTTGCTGGGATTATAATAAGAAAATATGGAAAATTACATCCAGAATTATATATTTAAGTTATGCCATACAAAGTAAAAGGAAATTGTGTTTACAAAAAAGATAGTGGTGCCAAAGTTGGTTGCACTAAAGGAGATGTTAAAAAATATCTAGCAGCGTTACATGCAAATGCTAATGAAGCAGTAAACGAATCAGATAAAATAAAAGGTGGTTTAGCAGATAAAATAACATCTAAAGATATTGCTAATAAATTTAATATCCCAGTAAATAATATTAAACAACAAATGAAAATGGGTGAGAAGGTTGAATTAGAACATACCAGTGACCATTCATTAGCAAAAGAAATTGCAACAGATCATTTAGTTGAAATTCCAGATTATTATACAAGACTTGCTGATATGGAAAAGGAGGGTCTTAAACATTGGAGATCAAAAGAAGTAAATGAATCAACAAAAATACTAATTAAACGTCTTATAAGAGAACGTATGGGGTTATTTTTGGTTGATGAGACACCAGAATATAATACATATGACATCTTAATAGATCAAAAACCAGTTGGTAAAATTGTATTAGGACAGATTAATAAAGGGTTTGGTAAAGATACCTTAGAAATTATTCATATAGGTTTAAGCAAAGAAGTTAATCATTTAGATGTTGCAAGAAAAGCAATTACATCAACATTCGAAAAATTCCCAGATATAAACAGAATAGTTATGCAACCAAAACCAGAATCAAGAGATTTTTGGTATAAGTTAGATGGTCAAAGAATTGATAGCAAGTATATGATAATACTTAGAGCGCACTAACTCTGGATAACTTTTTATTTATGTTTATCACATATTCATGTTCTGATACAACACAACCAGAATCCAAATAAGTTTTCAATCCACCTAAACCAACATTATAAGCAATAAGTGTCTTATTGATATCTTGAACCTTTTTAAGGATGTCTTGAACTATATAACCCCATAGTACAATATTGTTGTCTTTATTTTTTAACCACTCTTTTACCTTAGGTAATTTAGATTCTACAGTACCTTTTTTATTAACAAATTTAAAGTCATTACACCCTAACGCTAACATATCCTTTTTATCTTTTTCAGTTATGATCTTAGTCATATAACAAAAAGCAGTATAGGATGTTATTTGAGTTATACCTATGGCACCTCCACATGATACAACTAATTGACCCTCTAAAGGATGACCACTATAATAGTATTGATTGGCACCAGATTCTTGTAGTATCTGACCAATAAATAAATTTGTACGTTTTTTGTTTTTATCCAATTTATAAAAATGCATTACTTCAGCAATACGTTTAATCGCTGAAGTATCTGCTTTTTCATTAAATTTTTTTATTTTAGGTAGGATGTAATTATAAGTTGATTTGTAAGCAGTATCAACAGGTGTTTTAATAATTAAGGTGTCTTTAGTTATTTTATCAACCTTATTCTCAATTCTATTAATTTGTTGCATTACAGCACAAAAAATTAATAGATTAGTAATTATAACACCAAAAATTAATGCTTTAACAGTTTTCATGGTTTTAAAATTTAAGTGCAAAGGTACGAATTTTATTTCATATCTCCAAATTTATCTGCCCAATATACTCGTGGCTAAAACATACTCTTTTATTGTCTTCATAATGCCCATTATATATATTCGCATGGGTCACATCTTTTCGTAATTTCTTGTTCTTACTTGTAGGTTTCCATAAGGGTGAATGCTCACGATAGTACCCCATTCGAGGGTGTGCTGTTCTGGAGAAGTACCTATGTCCTTGATCTATATGGATTTGAGCAATAGCATCCGAAAATCTAACCCCTATACCCATACCCTGAAAATCGGGTAAAATAACGGTTCTATGTCCCCTCCAAGCGTTCTTTAGGGTGCCACTGGGTTGTGCCAAACTAGCCCCAAAAGCGATAATTTGGTCATTCCAGACCCCTATATAGCATCTGGATGACTTATTAGCATTCCCACTCAAATAGTGATGGTCTTTAAACATGGTCCAGATATCGTGGTTTCCACGATAAATTTTGATATTGATTGCTGGTCGGACAAAAAAAAACCGTTATACAGTTCCCCTGTGTCGGTATTAATGACCCAATCAGGTTCCAACCAATCTAATATGTCATGGTGACAAGTAGATAAAATAACGTTTTCTATGTTATTAGACTTAAGATATCTTGAAATTGATACGGATGCTGCCTTGGCCACATTTCGATCAACCACGGAAGTAAATTCATCAATTACGGCACCAGTTTTTATCTTTCTTGCTAAGTCAGCTCTGAATTTTTCACCATTAGATAATACATGGTAGGGTTTATACCATGATGGAACTGTATTTAAACCAACAGCACCTAATTTATTTATTGCTTCGTCTGGTGAATCAAAATGGGATAAGATAGATTTGTTTGGGTCCCATACTGGGGTTTCTTCAGTTCCGAATTTAGATAATAACGTAGATTTACCAGAACCACTAGAACCAACAATCACCCCAAGTCTAAATTTTTTAGGTAATTGAGATGGGATTTCCCATGGGTAAAATGTTGAAGTTCCATTAAATGCACAATCGAATGCTTTTTCACTAGCTGTAATAAAGGTGTCCTTATCAACTGATGAGGTAAGTGGAATGGTATCTCTATTAAGTTTTTGTATGAGTTTTTCCATAATGTAAATATACTATGGATGTGGATAAAGTAAAATACCTATAACATCTTTCGATATCATAGGTATTTAAAAATTTTTAAGTAAGAATTACTTTTTACCTTCAGTCAATGATTTAAGTTTTTCTTCTAAATCAATGATTCTTTTTTCTAAAAGGTTTGGGGTTTCAGTTTTTGCTTGTTCAGCAATCCATTCTTTTTTCTTAACTTCAACTGCTTCAGTAACGATACCATCGATTAAATCAACTAAATCATTTTCACTGATTTTTACTGTTTTTTTTGCTGCTGGTTTTGTGTTTGACATATGGTTAAATTTTTAAAAAGTCTTATTCTATCTAATAAATATATGTAAAACTATAAAAAGATAACTTCCCTTAAAAAAATATCTTTAGGGGTGTTTGTAATAAATATACAAACATTCCCTAAAGACATAGTTTATTGACACAAATGGTCGGCACCCTTAGTCGCAAAAGCGTCTGGTTTGATCTTGAATTCGTAACCCATACCAAGGATGTAACCAATCGCTTCTTGCAACGCTTTGTTAGATTCCCATTTTGGGTCTGGGTTTATATCAGCATGGATTTCTAATTTAATACCATACATATCCATTAATTCAGCGATTTCAGATGCTGCTTCAATAGACTTACTTACTTCAATAATCATTCTTTGGTTAACACCCTTCTTTGTTCTTGGTAAACCATCAATATGGTAAGTAGCAGATATAATTAACCCACCTCTACCTACGACTATACCTCCACCCAAATCTTGAGTAGTTGCAATAAGTATAACTGTCGCAAACTTGTGACCACGACCTGATCTTTGTGAATCAGTACCAATAGATACTCTTAATCCATATCCTTTAGCCAATTCTTCATCTAATATTTTAGATAAATAGTTTTCAAGAGGTTCACCAATTAATGTTGTACCTCTTTTCCATTTCATTTTTACATTTGTGTTTGCGTTCATAATTTTGTTTTTTTTAAAACGTGTTATAATAAAAAAACCTCCTTTTTGTGGAGGTTTTATCGATTCTTTTTTTTTGTTAGAACTGTGCTTGTGGCAACAGTTCTTTTAGTTTTCGATAATTTTCCTCACCTATTTCTTCTTTTCTGACTCCTAATTTGAAGAGACTCCCGCCATTGCTACGATCAAGATACGTTATCTCCTCTGGGAATTTTTTAATCTTATTGCCAGTTAGATTTAGGAATTCTAATTTTTTTAGCGACCCTATCTCTCTGGGTAATTCCGACAAATGGTTTTCTGCTAAAACTAGCATCTCCAATTTGGTTAGGTTACCAATAGACGGATGTATCACACTCATCTTAGCATTTGTAATGATAAGTTGATCGAGATTTTTAAATCTGCTCAAATCTGGTAATTTTGGTATTTCCCTTTTCATAAACTTTATGGTCGGTGTATCTTCAGATAAAAATTCAAATAGACTTTCTGCAAATCCAAATTTGATTAGATAATCCAAATACACATTATTCTCAATTCCTTTTTTATTTTCTTTAGCCATCCCCATCAATTCCTCGTAAAAGAAGTTTGATAGACCTTCGCTTTTATTTATAACTTTTTCAAATATACTTACGCTTTCACCGTTTTTCTTATCCTTTATCTGATTACTTTCAAAATGCAACTGATAAATCTCTTCGCTCTGACCAGTAAAAAACTTGTTGTTTATTATAATATAAATATCTGACTTTTTACCATTAGGTTTTTTATTGTTTGACGTATAACTTTCAAACATACTATTACCTGCTCTTGCTGTACACCAGTTAGCAAACTTATCAAATACTACACTTGCATCAGTTGTCTTAGGAATGTACAATGTAAATTGCCTATCTTTTACTGGTATAAGTGCTTGTTTTGCCTCTACAAATCTATTCAATTGTCGCTCAACATCACTTGGTTCTTTATCAATGAATGGGTCAACAGCATCAAACAATTGTGGTAACGACAAATACTGATTAATATTTGTAGGGTCTTCCACATGCTTCAAACTATAACTTGCCTTACAAAGTTCTAAAAACTTTCGTTTACGTTTGTTTCCTTCAAACAAAGTAAGATAAGCATTAGCTTGAGGTAAATCTTCAGTCACAAATCTAATTGCTGAATCAATACTTTCCTTACCATCATCTTTTAGTAACCTAACGAACAAATTAAGCATCCATTGGACATACATTTTGTTTTCTGTTGGGTCACCAGCGATCATTGCTGCAAACACATCAGAGCAAATACTTACCTTTTTTAAAATACGCCTTTTCTTATTAACTATTGTTGAAACAATTGCTAATACCTCTTTCTTATTAGTTGATTTAATAAGATTAGGTTTATACCCATCTTTTTTAATTTCTTCAACTTTAACAAGTAAATTATTTTTATCACAGTCAAAAACGTCAAAGGTTTTAGCCAAAAACGTTAATCTATCTTCTGTAACATTTGAATCCTTCATGAACCAAATTTTTTACAAAGGTACGGCTTTATTTTAAATAAAGCAAGTAATTAGTGAAATCTTTTTGTGAAGTCGTCTTCTATATAAGATTCTATTCTTTCCTTCAATAAAACCAATAAACTATCACTATCATCAATATCCCTATTAATAATATCTAACATAACCTCATTTGGGTCTTCCCCATCAGTCAATCTATATTTTATTTCTTGAAAATATTTGGTCTTGCCCTGTCTTAACAATTCCTCTATAATTATATTATATGTTTCCCATCTTTCTTCTTTCTCTTTATCTATGGTTTGTATAACGACACCAATCAATTTGTTATATGCTTTGTCTAAAATTGTTTGTTTACCTTTTCCTGTTTTCAGGATGAAATTATTAGTATCCATAACGTATTTTTAATGAAATGTTATATAGTAATAAATATCCTTTTGACTTAATTTAAACCAAAAAAAATATTAAATTATTTAGTAAAATTAATGCTTTCAGCGACTTTTTGTGATATGAAATTAAGAGAAATTTGTGATCTTGTAATACAGTCTTTCTAACTCACTTGAACGATGTTTTACATCCTCAATTACCTGTATACAAACTTCATTTGGATTGGTTGATTCAGTTAATTTATATTGGAGTTCTTTTACTTTTAAATGATCTTTTAGCGAATGTTTTAATTCTAAAATCACCTGATTATAAGTTGCCCACGCTTTTTTATCCTCGATATCACCAACAATTAAATTTTCGGTAACTTTCTTTTCATATGCGTGTTCTAAATAAGTGTTAAATTCCCCGTATTTTTCTCTTAATGCTTTCCTTATTTTAACTCTGAGATTCATGGTATTATAACGTTTCTGAATCCTCATTGAGAGCCACGTTCTTCGACAATCTATGATCGTCAGTGATTTTCCCAAACATCCAATCAGTAATTACTTGTTTAACAAAGTCTTCACCCATTTTATATTTATAAAGCATATAATCATATAAGGCTTTTGGTGTTATATTTTCCCCATCGACTTTTATCTTAACCATCGGGGTCTCAACATATTCACCACCTTTACGTTTAATTCCAGTCAATGGTTCATAGTTAGTATCCAAATCTTGTTTCATTGCTGCAACCATTTTGGTATACACTTCACCCTCTTGAATGTTTTGTTTCAAACGTTCTAGCTGACTTTCAGTAATTATGATTTTCTTATTCATATTGATAAATATCCAAACAACCTAAAAAGATTATTAGTTAAGTAATTCGTTAATCTTAGATTGTAGTTTATCTTTGCTGGAAACACCAACTAGTCTTTCAACTATTTCACCATTCTTATAGAAGAAGATCGCTGGGATACCTCTAATTCCGTATTTATTAGCGGTTAGTGCATTGTCATCAACATTAAGTTTACCAATAGCAATATTAGGATTATCTGTTGCTAATTCCTCTATTATCGGTCCAACCATTCTACAAGGACCACACCATGGTGCCCAGAAATCAATTACTGTTATTGAGTTGTTTGTTATGATTTCATTGATATTTGAATCTGTAATTTCTAGTGCCATTGTTTACTTGTTTAATTAAAATCGTTATAATTATAAATATAATAAAGACCCCAATAAAATCAATGACTGACAGTATTATTTTAAAATATTTATCAAGAGAATACACCAATGACAACCCATCGATATATTTATATGTTAAGGGTGGAATTAAAAATAAAGCGATGACTTTGGGTAAGGTTTTTAATGATATATCACCACTCTTTTCACCATCGTATTCTGATGATGTTATTAGAAAAACAATACGAGATTTTTTTGAAAGGGAGAGATTAAAATATAAGAATGGTGAATTCGCACCAACACCAATTTATAGCGAGTTTGGGTTTTCTATATCAAAATAATTAAGAATAAGGATAAAGAGATTTCATGTTCCTAACTGGTTTTTCAAAAACCAAATATTTCTCTTTAAAGAAAAAATTACAGATATAATCCCCAGCTTCTTTACCTGAAAGATCATAAACAAACATTAAATCAGCAATCAATTTAGAAATAAATTTTGTTTCCTTAGTAGATAAATTCTCATCTTTTATAGATATAGATAATAATTTACAAAAATTAGCATAAGTACTAAACCCACTCTTTTCAAAATAAATTAATGAAAGTTCACAAATAGTATAATATACATAGTTATCAAATTTCCTCATTTACCTAAATCTAAATATTTATATGTATGACAAATGACTATCTAAAATCAAAAATGTTAAAGTTTCTTGAAAACCATTATCCAGTTTCACGAGTTAAGTATGAAAATCGTTTTAAACGTGGTATAGTGTTGGATGGGGGTGAAGTATTCATTCTTAACGATGACTTCTCTTATCTGCAATTACAGATCAAATTATTCGATATTTTGACCTTAGTATTTGATACCGATGAAAAAACTACATTAGACGTTTTAATAGCGTTTTTACACCTAAAAACAAAAAAGAACAAAACTTCTTAACCTTTACGCTGATTAACAATAGAATTGGGGATATACCTAACATACAAAGGATGCTTGGATGGGGTTCACCACACATCCCGAAAAAATGTCTAAATGCCTCAATCATTAGTTGATCTTTTCAAGGGTTAATTCAGTGTAGTAATCAAAGTTAAGGGTACTGTCTCTCCTCTCGTTTATATCCATTGACAATATACCACCACTATAATTAACTGTCCTATAACTTATAATTGGTCTGGCCGAACCACCCATCAATTGGGTACTATTGTTTACTTGAGTACTATCGCTTGATTGAGTAGTCCCATTTTCAATAATAGTATACTGACCACTATAACAAGTCAATTCATAAGTCCTAATGGAATCACCATTCAAAATGAATGTCCCATAACCGTAACCAATCCCTTTTTTGAATGTATAAGTAGTAACGTTTTTTTCAAGACTATCAATTGCCCATCCAACGTTACCTTGTGCCATACTTGCAATATTAGATGAAGTAAAAAGATTACTATCCTTGCTAATCCCAGTTACAACATTTTTAATATGCATTGTGGCATCAGTGATCTTCCACTTACCATATATGCTAAGTTCTTGTGGTTTTGATCTATCCGATTTTGGATATTCGTTTGATGGATAAGGGTATTCTTTTTGACATGAAGTAGCCAATATGGTTATTGACAAGATAATCGCTATTCTGATTAGATTTTTCATGGTCTTATTTATTGATTACGATACAAAGGTACAACAAATATTTGGAACTTCCAAATAAATTACTTAGTTTTTTTAACAGTATAATAATCAATAATACTGTCTATTTTGCTTAAATTAATAGATTTTACACCTTTTTTCAATGGTACCGCTATTTCTGTCTTTTTACAGGAAACAAATAAAACAAATAGTAAAACAATTAATTTCTTCATTATGCTATCTTTTTGGGTTCACCTCCGAATGGTACTTTTTGGTATAAACTAGGATATACTTCAGCATTTCTGGTTGCATCAGATATTTGTTTATGCATAACATCTAAACTTCTTTTAGCGATCTCATCATTAGGCGCACTGAATATTATCTCAAAGTTAGCAACGTAGGTTGTAGAAGGTTCAGGTGAATTTTCTTCCTTTAACGATTGTATCAAATTATATTGACTTTCAGTGATTCTAATTTTCATAATCTTTCTTTTTATAATAAATATCGTTGATTTTTAGTAAAAGTATAGTATACTAAATCTATGCCTAAAAATATTAAATTAACAGTTGAATTAATCCCATCTACTTGCCATTATAGCAATGTAAGAACCACAGTCAAACCCAAAGAATGGGATAAAATCAGATTCATTTCCTATGAAGCAGCTGGTCATAAATGTGAGGTTTGTAACGAAACTGGTAAAGAACAAGGTTACAAACATAATGTTGAATGTCACGAAATCTGGGAATACGATGATATTAATAAAATTCAAAAACTATCTGGTCTTATTTCCCTGTGTCCAACTTGTCATCAAGTGAAACATATTGGTAGAGCAATTGCTATTGGAAACCAAGGTGAATGTTTTGCTAAGTTGGCCAAGGTTAATGATTGGACATTAGAACAAGTATTAGCTCACGTAGATGAGGCATTCGCTGAATATAAAGAACGATCTAAACATCAATGGGGTATAGACCTCTCAATCCTTAATCAAGAACCCTATAACTTAACAATCAATCTGGAAAAGAAACGAGTCTTTGAAAAAGCAAAATGGAAAAAGAGACGTAAGAGAAAACCTAAAAGAAAAGCAAAACTTAAACTGAAGTTAGGTAAAAGACCTCGTAAAAATTAACTCTTAGGTTTCAATATAAAATCAAATAAATTATCATCAGTCACACACTTATCAACTATTGGATATTTGTCTCCGACAGACTCTGTGATCTTCTTCATAATCTCAAATGTTTTTATAGCGTTGCTATCAAACCCTTTTGTTATCTTAACGTGAAATTTACCGTTTACTTCTTCGCAAACTTGAACTTCTCCGTATTCTTTTAATTCATCTTTTGTTATCATAATTTACAGTATTGGTTTTCTATTCTCCATCGGAGTCTTTATAAGATTTATATGTTTCGTATGGAACTCGTTTAAAAAATTCAACACCAATATAATCTTCATCCTTAGAATTAGGTACAATAGCATTTATCGCTAATGGAATATCATAATAAGGTTTTGCTATTTTAATTACTTTATATCCATTATATGAGTTATCACCAGATTTAATATGTACTGTAAAATAAACGTACCAATAACTTACAGTATCTTTATTCACTGTTATCGTAGCATCAACAGAATCAGTTATATCTGGAGTTACATATACGTATTGAATCTCTGTTTTTTCTAATACAGATGCTGGTAATTTTTTTTCCAGTTCTTTTGGTTTTTCTTCAATTAAAAAAGGAAAGAAAAATAAAAAAAATAGTAAAACTACTGCAAGAATTACTAAAGAACCATTTATTACTCTTTGAGAAGGTGTTGTCATTTTTTAGGTGTTGGTGTTGAATTATTAGTCGTTCCTTTAAATAATAAACCACTAAGAACAAATAAAGCGAAAGCTTGCCAATATGTGATCTTTGGTAAATTAAATAATACTGGTATTACATAGTTCCATAACCATTTAACTGGAAATGATAAAATGGAAGCACCTAAAAATAATGTCACTAATACAACACCAATACCACTTAGGATTGCCGTTATAACTGTTACGAATCTATTCATGTTGTTTTTATTATTATTGATTTATAATTCATTTAAAGCATGTATACATAGATGGAAATTCTGAGCATCAGTACTTGTAGTACTATTTCCGTTATATGTTTTAGTAAAGGGTTCCAAATATTTTTTAATTACTCCATGATCTATACCTCTGGAACAAGCATAATAAAAGCAAATTAATTTTCCGTTGATTCTGGCAAAATTAAAACTCACATTAATTTGAAGTTTTTCCTCACCTGATTTTATTTCACCAAGAACTCTGGCATACCCTAACATTATTTGTTTCCAGTCAATTGGAACGCCATAGTGATCTTTACCGTCATGGCACCGTTCCCATAAAGTTTGCTGTTCATAAGAATTTGCCTCAACAAAAAACTTTACGTTATTTAAGTCTTGTATTTCTTCTGTTTCGCTCATTAATCTATAAGGTTAGTAATTATTGCTTCGAACTTTACTTTATCTTCATATGGTAAAGAAGATATAAGATTTTGCGATCTCAAGTCATTCAATGAGATCATATTTTTACCATTCTTATGTTTAGTGTGTTCTGGTTCATTTGTTATTGTTATACTACCAGTAACTTGTTGTTTTGGTGGTTGGTCGTAACCTTTCAATTGTCTATACAATTCTTCAATGGATATTGATAAGTGACCAGACTTCATACCTTTTAGTTTAAACCCTATTGTTTGATCTTGACCTAGAGTTATGATAACTTCACGATCATCAAATTTAACTGATGTTTCACGATTCAAATCTTTATCCAGCTTTGTTGCCATGGTTTATTTTATTTCTTTAGTTGAATGCAAAGGTAAGTAAAAGATTTGACACTACCAAATATTTTTAAATTTATCTTTAAAAAGTAACCACCTAAATTTAATAAGGAACATAAATTTATAAAACTTTACATATTTTTTTCTACGTTTGATATCCTCTATCAGAGTGTTATCCACCTCATCAACTAACTTAAGAAAATTTTCTTTATTTGTGTTCATATTAAAAATCACCAAATGGATGACCAAAACTTGGAAAATCAGAATCCTTTACGGTACCTGATTCTACTAAGTCACGTTTTATAACATCTAAACATAAACAGAAAATATTACCATTATCTTTTGCGTGTAAGTCCAATAACTCGTCCAGCATATTCTCTGGTGCTAATGCTACCATTTCCTTTGCCTCTTTTCTCAAATCTTTACGGATTTGAATTGTGATCGCTTTATTTACTGCTTTAAGTTTGTCTTTCATTTTTTAATTTTCCATCTATATTGTGGTGGTAAACAATTACATTCATTATTTCTCTTATTGCAGGTATCACAATAATTCCCATCACTTGAATCGTGAACCTTTCTAAAATCATTACTTAATTCTATTTCTGGAACTGGAGTATTACAAAAAGGACAATATGATGCTTCTGTTTTAGATAGTTCATTAAATTCATTGTATGAATAAACAAACCATGATGGTTTTATATCCTTATAAGGTGTATCGATACCTGCTCGTCTACCGTCAGATGTTTTATATGGATAACCTAAAAACACTGATTTATGTTCTTTTGCTTTACCACAACATTCAGTACTTACTGGGTTCATTGGTTTTTGTTTGTGTTATACCACTCTAAAAATTTAATAACCAATTTGTATGCTGCCTCTAGTTCTCTACCAACATATTTTATTTCTGAATGAGCAAATGAAAAATCTTTATACATCTTCTTTTTTGGGTTCTCAACACTACAAGAACAATAAGTCTTATGTATAGTAAAGTTGTACTCTTTTCCTAAATTATTGATCTTATCAATAACTGGCATAAGACTAGACCAAGAATTAAAATTTACTGCGTTCCTGTAATCATCAACTAGATAAAAGTTGCCAATACCAGTCAAAAAAGATTGCTCTTCATGGGTTTTTATCTCCATGAAATCAGCAATTACTTTATCACTGTTTAAAGTTATTTCTTTTGTTGACATTCAATTAAAATTAATACGTTTTTCCATCGTTTTTCATCATATACCACCCATCTACCAAGTCTTTTAAAATAAGCAGCGTTGGATTCCAACATATTGCCCTTCTGGATTGGTTTTTCTTTTTTTTCAGTAATTATACCTAATTCTTTCTTTAGTGCTTTATAACGTTTTAACGCATCTTTCTTTTTACTAAAAACAAATATTGCTACCTCTTCCTCTGACAAATTAGATTCAACCCCAATTATGGTAACATTTTCTATATTTGAAAATTTTACTATCCTATCAAGTCCATCCTTACGAGATGTCCACTCCAAATTACCATATCTACTTTTAAGTTCTTTATTTGTTACCAAACTACACCTATAAGCATCTTCAGTAACCTCTACAAAGTGAATGATTTGTTTACCTACTTTTTTTGAAACGTGTCGCATATATTCTTGTTGAACCATAGTTAAATAATATTTACATTAAATGTAATACCAAGCATCATCTTATCCTCTATCAGATCAATAACTGATTTCTTTATTTTTTCGCTTCGCCATAATTTATTCCACCAACTAACTTTAACATCAATTTCAATATGTCTGTTAATTACTGAAGTGTTTACCGTTTTAACTTTTGGTGTGTTTAATAGAACATAACGTTCTATCTCTCCTTGTGTTCTTAATATGTACTTCATTTGAATAAAACTTCTACTATGGGTTTCATAAACATGTCCATATACATGTCGTCAGTCAATGTAATCGCTTCGATTTCATTTTCCCCTTTGTCTTTGTATATCACCGCCATACCAGAATAACGATAAAAAGAACGATGAGCAATTCTTACTTCTTTATCCTTTGAAGTAAAAACCACGTTCTCCAATTCACCATCAGTGGGTGAAAAAGTTATTCCTTTATTCTTAAAATGAGCAATTAATTTGTTAACTGCTGGTTGAGTCTTTACGATTCGTGCTTCTTTATCCCACTCCATAATTTTAGATTTATATGCAAAGGTACCCAATTTATCCGACATTTCCAAATATTTATATAAAAATATTACACTAATGCGATTATTCGATAGAACCATAGTATTGGAGACATTCAAATCCACCTCACCTAAACCAGCTTTAGATGAATTAGGTTCGTTATACGAAGACATCATTAAAGAACTGACCCAAGACACCACAATCAAAAAAGGTGATCTTAAAACGCTTAAAACTAAAGCACAAGAAATAGTAAACGAATTGACTTCTATTAGAAAAGAATACGAAGATAAAAACTATAAAGTAGTAGTTAATAAAATTGCTAAAATCAAAGGCAGGTCCAAAGATAGTCTTATGGAAACTGAAGGAGAATTAGCATTGGAAAACAAACTATTCAAAGCAATTAAAAAAACTTCTTTCTTTGAACACTTAAACCTATTCAAGATTAAATCAAATGACGCTATTGCTTCATTAGCAGAAAATATTAACGAAGCGATTTATAATCAAGGTGGTGCTTTATTGATATACGGTGCACCTCTGGAAGATGGAACCAGAAGACTTTATGCAACATTAGCAAAACAATTAACCCATCAAAATAGAGTTAAAATGGATTCATCTGCTGGAATCCCAAATAGAAATGTGACAATAAGCAACGATGTTTATCGCATATCTATGATAGATGGTAGACTAAAGGTAAATGGTGTTGCTTGGTCTTCCCCAGATAATATGAAAAAAGCATTAGGTATGAATGGAAATAATGTTGGTCTTCATTATAATAAAACACCTATGCACCAAGAGACCCTTCAATACAACTCAATACAAAAAATGCTTTCTAATTTACATGGTTCTATTGTCCATCTCCCTAATGTTAGATGGCAAGGTTAACCATTTAATATTTCTTCACCATTTGCGTTATATTCACGTTCCACAACTGGTAGAAACCATGCTTTTTGATACACATCATCTGGTGCTAAAACATTTTCTGTAACAATCATATTTTTCTTGTTAAATTCATCCAATTTATCTTTAACTTCTTTAATAAGTTCTGCTGGGGCATCCTTATTTTGATAACCTCTAAATTGAGCAATACTTAATGTTTTATTTACTACATTACTTGTTTTGGTACTTCCAAGAATGGAATGTGCTAAAATTTGCCCAGTAGTAATATGAAGTTCTAATGTGTAACCCTTAACATGATATATTCCGCTTCTTCCACTATCAACAGCGTTAATATATGTTCCAACACAATGCTTCATAACTTTACCCTCAATCAATAATTCACGATTAGTTTTGAAAACGTTATAACCACTAAACTCAGCAAAATCCAAATAAAGTTTATCCACCTTCAATTCTACGAGTGGTTCCAAACTCATTAGGACTTCACTTATTTGTTTAGACCATTCATCATGTTCTGCTTTTAATCTTTTAACACTCCACGCACAATTAACTTTCTTACCTAATGTTGCTGCCATTTTACAGGTGTCATTAAAATAATGACTGTTATAGGTATCAACACTCAAGTTCTCAATGTTGATTAAAACCTTTTTCATTTCTTTCCAAACCTTTAAAAATTCTGGTAATGGATGACCATTGATAGGGTTTTCAATAAGAATTTTTGCTATTGGTAAAGGACATTTAAAGAGATGCCTCAATAAATCATTACTACCAAATAATTTATTGGTAACTATTGTATTAAAACTTATAGAATGAAAATTATCGTTTTCTTGAATGTTTCTAATCCATCCGAATTTATTTAAAAGGTCCTTATAGATTTCACTTTCTTTATAAGAACTACCTTGTATAAAATTACGTAATGTGAAAAAAGTTAATTGTGAAAAACCATCTTTGGTATTCATCCTTTTACTAACCCTTTTAGTGGCATACCAAAACTTTCCATTTTTATAAATAATGCTACTGAATTTTGATTCACGCTTATACATTATAGAACTTGTGCTAATCCCATATTTTACAAGATATGAAACTACCTCGAAATCCCCATTATGTCTTTCATATTTAACAGTTCTGGTGTAATTGTAAGCACCTTTGTTTTGGTGGTATAATACTCGTGCTTTTAACTTGTCTTCTTTATAGACTTCAATTAATCTATTTACTGATGCTTTATCAGATTCGTAATATAATTTAAACGTAGGTTTAATACCAGACTTAACGGATTTTTTCTTTGCCATGAAACGAGTTTTGAATTAATTCACAAAGGTAAGAATAAAATTTCAAATATCCTAATTCTAATCCAAATACTTATTAAATAAAGTTTCTACTTTTTTTGGTAATACCCTATAACACCTCAATAAACGTTTTGGCATTTTAGAATAAATTCTTCTCTCTTTATAGGCAGGTGGGTTCCACTTTCTTACTTTCTTTAGGTATATATACCATAAAATATAAGCGTTGGCTCTTTGAGTATATTGTTTTATATCTATAGGTAATCCGAATTCTTTTATCTTCTTAATCGCTCTTTTCTCACAATCTAACTCCAGCATTATTGATCTTCTTATGGATTCATTAACAGTCTTCTTTCTAAATCTATCACCATTTAACCATTCATCAGTTACATCTAAGTCAGCAGATTTTTTCCAAACTTTCAATTTCTTTATCCATTGGTCCATATGACAAGATTCATGTACCAATATTGATAACCAATGTTTCTCTGGTTTACCACATGCTACAACTAATTTATCTCCATCAAAGTAACCGTTACATTGGATTGTAGGACTTATCTTAATATATTTACCTGAAGTAAGAACAACTTCAATATTGTTCTTCTTGGCAACCGCCTTTACATGACGCAAAAATGCTTGGACCTTTTTGTTCTTAGATGTCATAGGTTGTTCTTTTTATCTTGATTATTTATCCCTATATATAAATATTCACAATGCTACCCGACAAAAAGATATATAAAAATTTTTTATCCCTGATTATCAGTCAGTTAGTTGTTTTTATTCGTTTTCAATGATTCTGAAGGTGGATGTCTTGTATTCTTTAGGTATTTCTCGTCTTATTAAATAATGACCAGGTAAAATAACCCTTTTTGTGTATTCTTCTCCAAACCCAAACCATTTTCTATGTGTAGTGGTAACGATATTATCCGTACCAATATAAAGTTTTTCAACAAGGTTAGGTATCTCTTTTTGATCGTCAAAGGGTGTATCACCCCAATGATCTTTAGCAACAAAATAACTAGCTGTTACGCCACCAGTTAGAAATAATACACCATCAATAATTTTATACTTGGCATTAAGTATGAAATTTCCTTTAAAACCTTTTTCTAATATGGTTTTAAGTTGTCTATCTAATATTCTTCTGATGATTAACACACCACTGTTATATTCAACTTCGATTTCAAAATTACCACTACCTTCTTGTTGTTTGTACATGTTACTTGTTTTTAAATTTATATTTTGCTAATTTTAATTTTTTACTTCTGCCTTTCCATGGTGTAATCTTAACACTCTCCAGATCATACTCCACAAACAAAATAGGGGTGCTATGCTCACAATAAACCATTATACACGGAAACTTACCTACTTTAATTTTTTTTACGAAAACATGTTTTATTAAATAATGGGAACCGTCTTCATGATCTACCTCAATAGAGCGAATATTAAATTTGGTCGCTAACCATTGATTACTATGGTTAATCGCTTCTATAACTGCTTCATCAAATTTATTTAGTAGTTTCACGTTTTATTTTTAATTCTCTGGTAATAATAACTTCACCTTTAAGGTTTGCCTCACAACCACCTCGTGGACATGGACACATTCTATTTTTAGTTTCAGAAGATATTCTGCAACTTCCACATTCATAATAACCTTCTTTGGTTATTGTTTTCTTGCTCTTTCTTTTCATTTCTTTATGTATTTTTCAATAAGTGCTTCAGCAGAGATATAAGATGATTGCCATTTAGCATACCATTCCGCAGATTCTTTATCCGCAGCAGCAGAGTTGCTACCAGTACCTAAAAAATCAGTCGGTGCATCTATTAAACAATCCCTCATGTTTTTTATATGCTCCAGTAAATGTTCTAATTCGTATTTATCTATTTGAGTTTTCATAACTTATTTAAATTTAGGAAATAAGGTTTCTATTTCATATTGGTAATCACATTTTTTACATGGACTTATTGTCACATAAACACCATCAGTTTTTAATGTGCTGGTTACAGTTATTGATTGGACAGCATTACAACCTCTCCTTCTACAATCATGGTAGGATTTTTTCTCACTTATAACTTCAGGTTCTACTACTGGAACTGGTGGCGGTGTGTAATTCAATTCTTCATCCTCCAAAAAGAAATACAAATTCTGCAACTCATCAACAGTATAAATCCATTTCAATTGGTTATATGTATCTTCATCACTATGTTGATATAATACATAATTTTCAGAATCCCATACAATAAAATATCCATTACCACAATGCCATATTTCTTTATAGTCAGATAATTTATAATCTTCCCATACCGCATCACCTGTGATATGTTTCCAACCTAAACATTCTAATTCATTACTATTTAAAGCGATTCTTCTATACTCCCATGCTCTGGAATCTTTTGCTAACGCTTCTAATAACTGAAGATCAACTATCGTCCTAACCCACTTATCAGTGTCCCCAGATAGTTCAGTCATTGCCATAGACAATAACTCAACACCAGTATTCTTAATCTCAATATGGTTACCTACTCTAAATTGTTTGATATCCATATTAATTGTTGTTGTGGTTTACTACTGATGGGTCAGACGCTTCGATACCCCACGCTGTTACAATAATTCTGTAACTTCTGAAACCAGATTGATAGTTCTTATCCCCTTCAACATATCCAATCCATTCAGCAAGAATTACGGGGTCTGGACTCATTTTAATAACAGATGAACGTTTTTCATCGCTTACAATTAACTCATCTGGAGCACATATATAAAATGATAAATTGGGTTGATAAGTATAATATCCTTCTTCTTTCTTTGCCGATTCAAGCATATCAACGCTAATAATTTTATCCACGCTTTTCTTAAAAATACTATCATATCTATATTCCACATTATACTTCATGTACTGCTTTACAAAAGTATTGATCTCTTGTATATTCTTTTGAGGGATAGAACCAACAAATTGATCTAATCTACATATCTTTAGATTATATTTATTACAAATCGTAATAGCTTTGTTTACTGTTATAATCTTATGCAACGGAAATTTTAATTTTAGTGCTTCTGGTGTTACTTCTTGATACCCAATTAAGGATAATGTTTTAGTCTCTTCTGGTGTTACATCACCCATAAGGTCTGCCCTAAATTCTTTGTGTATTTGTTCTGCTGTTACCATCTTATTTGTTTTTAAAATTCAAAATTCTTTGTTAGACGTTTCATTATATATTCCTTTACTGTTGGTGCTAATAACGTTGCTTTATCCATCCCAAATATCTTCTTCTTATATGAACCACTACCCTTGCAAGTCTTGCAATCTGGGTCAGCTTCTCCACCATCATTGATATCACAATCCCAACACATTTCATCCCTCATATATGTCTTTAACCTATGACCAGAACTAGAGTTCTCATGGTCAAAAGAAATTGTATTATAGTAATCACCAGATTCTGATGTTACTATCTCTATGTGACCATTGGCAGTCTTTATTACATTACCAATATTAAACTTACTCATTTGTTAAACTTTAAATACATAATAATACTAATAGCAATATGAATGATGCTGCAATACCATACATAAGATATCTGGTCGGTACTATCCAACCAAATTTATTATCCCTTTCATCTAATCGTTTTAACCAGTTCATGTTGCAAAGGTACAAAGAATATTTTACATTTGCAACTTTTCCTTAAAGTTCTCACAAACAAAGTGATTATCAATATCTTTCGATCTATTATAATGATCGTTTAACATATTTCTCCTACCCTCAGACATTGGTCCAATAGTTATTTCACCCATACCTTCAGAATACGATTTAAGATATGCTTCTTTTAAATCTATCTTATCCTTCTCGTGTTGCTCTGATTTGGTTTCAGTACACTTATTATCTATAAAAAATATACAGTTGTTACAACACAACTTATTAAGTAAATTGCTAAATTCTTTAACTGTTCTTATCCGTTTCATGTAGTTTATTTGTTTCTATTTTCTTGCTTATCCAGTGTCCATGCGAATTGTTTACCACCTGCCTAAACTCTGGACGTACATATTTCCCCACCGATCTCCTGAAATCTATATAATTGAACTCATCTGCAATACGTACAACATATCCCTCATTCGTCTTCTCATATTTGGAAAACTCCTCGATTATCTTATCCTTATCATAAACCCCATCGTAAATTACTGGAACCATATTCAACCCCAATATCTTACAGTATTCAACTGTCTCATCCCAACCCATACACGTATTATTGTTCCATATGGAAAACACCATAAAATAAGACGGCAAATCATCATACTTAACCGAATGAACCGCATACAAATTCTCCCCACATATACGCATCCCACCATCAACCAAATACCCAACCTGAGACCATAAACCCTTTACCCATTTCCTCGTATCATGACTAGAAAAAGTCAAAGACCTTGCATGAATATAATCATTATAAAACGTTGTGTTCTCCCCATCCATCTTCAATGTAACAATAACCCTCTTACCAATAAAATAAGAATCATTCTCCATCAACCGATCATCCTTTAATAAATGACTCCATGGTAAATGATATGTCCTAGGATATTTAACATATTTCTCAAAGTATTGTAATACATCTCCCTCCTTCAATATCTTTTGAACCGATTCATCATAAAACAATTCACCTTTAATCCTATTCCCAGTAGGTAATATTATATTACCCCACTTGTCATATTCGTAATCGTCATAGAAATGTTCTGGTATAACAATAGACTCTATCCCACATTTCTCCCTTATAGTATCGCAACCTAATACAGTTGTTTCCGCTTCTATATGGTGCGTCTCGCACAAAGACGCACCGTTATCTAAGTAATACCCTCCATCACCAAATAATCTCCTCTCAATGATATGATGAGCATCTTTGGCAGAATTTCCGCATATAACACACTTATGACCATCCCTTTTGAAGACACCTTCCCTAAACTCATCTCTGGTTAATAAAAC
>ERZ869925.364-NODE-364-length-34766-cov-14.136585_pt1 | contig 34766 bp, 43 predicted proteins | sample MGYA00579311_ERZ869925 | MGnify/ENA primary metagenome ERZ869925 (study PRJEB32216, sample SAMN09231817) | wastewater metagenome | place: USA: Maryland | collected 2016-07-30 | study: EMG produced TPA metagenomics assembly of the PRJNA472060 data set (Reclaimed...
CATAGCGACCCAACCAAGCCACAGTGAATGGCGTGTCGGAACCCGATAGACGAGACACGAGATTGTTGTGGTCTATCAGCGTTTTGGTCAGCGATGAGACGTACGACCCGACTGTCCGGTTTGAGCCTGATGTCAGCTGTGGATTGTCGACAAGAATGGGTCGGCTGGCATCAGTGCCTTGTGACATGTGGTAGGCGTTGCCTGACTTGTCATTGAGTTGAGACACGGCTCGTCTGCGCCAGTAAGCGATGTACAAGGACACACCTGCATTAACGCCTGTGTAAGACGCCGCCGTTTGCGATAGTGCTGTGTTGAGATAGATGCGGCTATCAGTGCCGCTTGACCGTGAGAATATGGCATTGACCTTCCACCATCCATTCCCCGCATTTGTCACAGTAACCGCCACACAGTTGCTGCCTTGAGTGTAGGTGCCGTCGGTTGGGTCAACTGTCAGCGCTGATATTGTTGTGCCAATGTTTATGGCTACCCAACGCTTCACACTACCGGTCGGCTTAACGTACATCTCGACTTCGTTGTCACCCGTAGAGAATGATGGCGAAGAACGAGTTGCGCCGTGGGCCACACCCGCAGCTGTGTCTTCAACGAGATTGTAAGCGCCAGTGCCACCGAATGGGTCAGCGACCGAACCTGTCACCGTGGCAGCTGTTGGCGTCCACAGCGAAAAGTCTGTCCTGTCACCTGTTGATAACGTCATGTCGCTGTCAGATGCGACCGAGTGCCAAGCGAGTAGACCGCTGATGTCTGTGGGTAGAGTGTCGACGGGAATGGGCGCGCTTGGAAATGACGGCGCTGTGCCCGTGAATCGCCAGACTATGGGATAACCGGTGCCAAAGCCAGTCATCTCACTTCCTCACATGGTTCTGCCACACAATCACGCCGTCTGGTTGACCCGAACCTGTCAACACAGCGTTCACCTGTAGTGGGATGAGGAAGTTGCCGTAACCGCGAAGGTCAATGCTTCCGGTCGTACCATCCACTCGCTCAACGTATAGAGTTCCGGAAGTGGCACAAGACACAGCTGCGCAAGGTGCGCCCCATATTTCAATGCAATCAATGCCTGTGGAACCAGACAAGTGGCGCCAATCGACGGCTGAGTGAAGTTCTTTGTGTGGACTAGCTTTCTTTGGCATTGGCTTTCTCCTCTACATATAAGTCTCTTGTCAATAGGCGCCCATCTTCTGTGCGGCTGTCTCGTATTGTTTGAACAGTGAAGGTGAGCGACCGTTACTCGATGGCGTTGGTTCAGGCGGCGGTTCAGGCGGCGTGAACACAGATTGCTTGCTCACCAAATCCTCAGCGTTATGCAAGCCAAACAGTGTCTTGAGTGTCGCTTGAGCGCTTGGGTTAAATGGTGCATCAGCTGATTGGACCGCGCTCTGGACGGTAAGCTTGAGTTCTTCGTAAAATTTTGGGTACAGAGTTTGAAGTGTCTCAACGTGCTCACGGGTTAGAGTGCCGTCTTTCATGTGACCCAACACAGACGTTGGATTGTTGGCTGTGTCCACACGTCTCATCCATCGAGACACGTCAACAGGATTGGGTCGCGGTTGTGTCTTAGAGAATGGGTTCCGTGCCGCCAATGCTACAGGTTTCGTGCTCTCAAGATAATCAATAGCTGCCAGTTGTTTGGTACCTGCCGCTTGAGCAAGTGGTTCCGGGTCGCTTGCAAGTGCGGTTGCTGCGCTGCGAGCCACCACCAATTTTCTGCTTGTGTCACGTAGCAGTGCTTCATCATCTCGCTTGGCGGGTTTATCTTGGGTCAATCTCGTTGCGGCTACCGCCACTGTCCTGACGGGTCGAGATGTCGCTGTGTTGACAAACTCGCGGGCGGACCGTTCCATGGCTCGCTGCGATTTCATTAGCGATGCAGCAAAGCGATTGGCAACCGCTGAGCGTGTCACGGCTTGGCGACCAAGTGTTGCCATAATCTGCCGTGGTTGCAGGCCAGCATTTCCTACAGCGAAACCCATGATGGCAACCGGGTCAATTGCGCCGCCAGATAACACGGAAAGTGCAACAGCATTTAGTGCGCCCTTACCCACACCAGAGACAACATCCGTCAGCTTCTCTTTTATCAAGCCAGTGATTGAGAACTTGTCTGCCTCACTAAGTTTTCCTCCTTTCGCTGCGAGTTGCTCAGCGAGTTCCAGTGCACCATCATCCGCTCGTGCCGTGGCAAGGACACTCTGTTCACCCACGTCTTTTGGTCGAGCGGTTGCCAATTGTTCCACGGTCTCATCCGCTCGATTATTCAGGACGGAAGCTAGGGTGACTGATGCCTCATCGTTGCCACCCTCGAGCACGTCACGGGCGGCTCGCCGTAGAGCGCTTGGTGTGACCGGTTTCGCTGCTAATTTTTGGAACACTTCGGCATGGCGTGGGTCGGCGGTCTCAGCAATGTCATCAACTTTGGCGGCGAGTCCGGGTTCACGAGCCACAAGGTCATCGGCTCTCTTGTTGAAACCTGAGAGTTTCTCAGCGACTTCACTCCGTGTCTTTGCAATCTGAGTTGCCAGTTCTTCTCTCGATTTGGCGGCGGCGAGCTTGTACTCGTCGGCTGTGTCAACCAGCGCTTTGTATTGGTTGTATTCAGGTGTGCCACGTTGAAGTTTCGCCACATCATCAGCTGCGCCACCCAGTCGTGTGGCTGTGCCGGTCATGGCGGCTCGTTCAACGGCTTCTTCGCCGAGAGCAATCTTTGCTGCGCTCTTTGTTGCTGCGCCAAGAACGGGCAATCCTGCGCCCACAAGCCCACCCACGCCACCACCGAAGAGTGCGTCACGGCCAGCAGCTGTTAGGGCTCGCTCGCCAAGATGGTCCCAATCTTGTTCTTTGGCGGCGTTGGCTGCCTCACGGATGCCACCCATCAAACCAGCTTCCGTAGCGCCAGCAGCGGCGGCTCTAACGCCGCCAGATAGAGCTCTGCCAGCCACACTTTCACCGGTCACACCAAGAGCTCGTAGACCTGCGCCTGCGGCGTTATCCGCCACGGAACCAAGACGGCTGACCAGATTTATGGGTGCGGCTTCCGCTGCGCCACGAATCGCGGCTCGGACACCTGTTCCCGCGGCTTTTGCACCTGCACCTGCGCCAAGTGTGGCGACAATAGGCGCGGCAAAACCGACCACACGGCCGGCGGTGGCCGCACCCGGATTCGCTTCTCGACGTGCTTCTGTTTCGGCGAAGTAATCGGGTGCCACGTTAGCGGCAACCGCACCAGGAATGTTGAACAGCGCTTCGTCTACACCTTGTTCAACGAATGTCTGAATCTTTCCGCCAACGGTTCTGCGGCTTTCTAGTTTCTCACGTTGAGTGGCTTCATCCTCTGTCTCTTGTCTGTGACCTTCAGCTGCGTATGGAACGAGTTTAGCGGGCATTTGGTATGAGACGCCGCTTTCCGGGTCACGTAACCAAACCAACTCATTAGGGTCACTCGCTTCTTGTAGCTCTTCGTCCATAATGGTTCCCTAATAAATCAATACTCGGAGGCTTCCGCTTCTGCTTCTTGCGCTTTCCGTTCCATCTCTGCCGCTTGCCGCTCGAGCTCTTCCGCAGTTGCTTGTCGTTTGTCTTCATTCCACCCAAGCACGTCGCCAAATTCGAAAACACTTTTGCTCGGGTCAGGTAGGATTGCGTCAATCTTCTTTTGTTCCGGCTCTCCGGGCGCATCGGTCCTACCACGGACACCTGACCACCAAGCACCTTTTGCTTCGTCCAAAGCCATAGCACCCTGTTGTTGTCCTTTGGCATCGAACGCGCCAGCAGGTTTCCGAAGATGTGCTGCGTACCGTCGGAAAGCGCCGCCAGCATTGTTGGCTCTGTCTCGTAGTTCTGCTGCGCGTTTCCGAGCCGCATCAGCAGCTTTTGCACCACCAACGCCGCCGCGACCACTGCCACCAGGTAAAACAAGTTGTTCGTTCTTGCGACCTTGGACACCTTCAACGAACTTGGCTCGCTCGGTTCGCTGTTGGATTAGTAGCGCTTTGGCTTCAAGCAACCGCTGAACTTTTCGTTGGTCACCTTGTGCGGCGAACAACATGTCATCAATGTCTTTTATTGTGTTGCTCTCGATGATGGCTCGGACGGCATTCTCACTCTCGGTTTCATCATCCATGACCTGTTTCGCTTGGGCATAGAGGTTCTGTGACCGAGATACGGCATCCGTCTTGCGCTTGTAGTCGTCCTTTTGAGCGTCAATCTCGGCGTCCACACCATTTTGGACCATGTCAAGGAATGCTTTTGTGTTGCCGCCAAAGCCCATAGCGAAACCGGCCACAGCCATCAGGATTCGTTGGCCCGCTGACTGTTTCTTCCAATACGCTCGTGGGTCAATGCCAGCGGCAGCGTTGGCTTCTTGTGTCCTGCGCTCGATATCTGACCAGCGTTGAGCCAACTCAGCTTGTCTCTTGGCGGCTCGCTCTTGAGCAATGCGTTGGTTCTCTGCTCGCAACTCAGCTAAACGTTTCCGTCCTTCAATTGTCTGTGTGTCTAGAGCATCGGCTTGTTGGCGGCTTTGGTCAGATAACTTGCGAACATCTGCGTAGTCCAGTTCGTTTGCTTCAACGGCTGATACCTTTCCTTCCCAGGTTAATTTGCCGTCTGTGTCCGATGAGTACTCACGACCTGAAGCACCCTTTATTTTCTTGCCTTCAAAGATGCCAGTTAACCGTGTCTCGCCAGCTCGGCGGACGAGGTCAGCGGCTTTGACTTTGACCTTTGCACTCTTCTTTTGCTCCTCTGTGAGGTCATCTGAACCAAAGTTCTTCTCATACCAAGCGCGGTCGACTTCAACATTGCCGTCCTTGTCGGGCGTGCCAACGGCTTTGCCGCCTTCCTTGATGACGCCAACGCCAACGTCTCTTATCGCTTCTTCTGATGATTCAACACCTTCAACTCGCCTGTCCTCCGCGGGCATATCGAGTGTCGACCGTTGTGTTTGCATCCAACGTGGACTACCGCCTGAGCCGCCGCCACCACCAATTACGGGTCGCGGTCGAGGTTTGGGTTGAGCTGTGACACTTGGTTCAGCTGTGGGTTGTGCTGGACGAGCTGGTGTGGATGGCGGTGTGAGTGGTTCACCTGACGTTGCCGGTGGTGTCAAGTGATACGGCATTGTTCCAGCGTATGGCGTTAATGGCGCATTCGTTGCGGGCGGCGTTGTGGGCATTGCGCCCTTCATTGTTTGAGCCGCCGCTTCGCCAGATGCTCGTGATGTTGCTTCCGCTGTGTTCTCTTGTGCGGCATCTCTAAATGGTGTGTCTGAGACGGTTGAGCCGCGATACTGTGGTTGGCTTCCGCGACCAGGATTTTGTTCTTCGTAAGAAGATATGCCCTGTTGTACCTGTGGCGCATTGACCACTGTTTGTTCGCTTACACGTCTACCGGATGGCGTTGTGTACTGGTCATCCATAGTTGTGGTCGACCAATTGCGACGACCCATCTCGGTCATCTCGTTAATCTGCTCAGGCGAGAAATTCTCTGAGTACTCGGGCTCGCCATCGTTATCGTAAGCAGGCTCAGGACTACCGTAGCTCTCATAGACACGGTTGAACTCTTGCTCAAATGCCGCATCCTCATCGAGAGCGCTTGGCGGTAGCTCACCACGGATGACTTTGGCGGCAATCTGCGCTCGTTTCTTGTCGTTTGGGTCAGCCATTCTTTTTTCCTTCAAGCTCTTCTAAGCGAGCATGCAAGTCAGCTATCTCGGCCAATGCGAGACTCAGTGCCTTTGGACCGTAAATAGCCAACCGGTCGCTATCAGATTTAAAGACGGCTTTCTTTCCTTCCTCCGACTTCGCCATGTCTTGCGCCATAACACCGGCTCGTGGTTTGCGTAGCTCATCATAAGCCGCACGTGGGTCATCAAAGTCGCGAGCCATACGTTCCGCATCGGCTTCCTTGTAGCGGTATTCGTATGGTTCCAGTTTATCGAAGACATCCCTCGTTTTATCGGGATTGGTTTCGCCAAGTTGTCTAAGGATGTCCGCGAAGTCTTTTTCTGTGGCCGGTGAGCGGTCCTCTTTAGCGTCCTTGTCGGATAGTGCTGAGAATGCGGCGCTGAATGCTGCCATACGTTTGGCGTTCTCAGCTTCATCATCTTTCTTCGCCATTCCGACAACATCGCCGGCGGATTTGGATGCTCGATAATCTGCGGCATTGGGTCCGTACTCGTTGCGTTGCTTTAGACCAGGTCCGTCGCCGAGGTACACGGGTTTGGGTTCAGAGCTTCCGAGTGGCTTGATGTCCTCTTTCGCTTTAACGTCAGATATCGCACCCATGGCCATTGTGCCCAGGCCGCTGATGATGTTCTTCGTGCCCTCCATTTTGCGAGTGGCATTGCCCTCATTTCGGCGAGCGTTTATCTCATCAGTGGTCAGCGATGACTCAAGGTTCGTCTTAAGGACATCACCATACGCTTGGCGACCTGCCTGAATTTTGTCTTGGTTCTCTTTGGATGCGGCGGTTGTGCTCTCACGATTTATCTGTGCTCGAGTGTTATTGGCATCCGTTAACAAGCGTTGCCGTTCAACAGATGCATCTCTATTCGCTGCGGCATAAGCCGTGGACGCTGTGCGACCAAGACTTGCTTGTGTTTGTGCGGCTTGTGATGCGAGTTGTGTTTGTGCTTCGCGAGCCTGTTGGCCAATGCCAAGTTGGGCCGCTGCACCCTGATTTGCTGCCGCGTATCGGGCGGCGGCTACGCCTGCACCACGACCACTTGCCGCCTGGGATGTTGCAGCATTTCTTGCACCTTCTTGCGCAAGCGCTGTTTGACGTTGAGCCGCAGCCATGCCCGCTTGTTGTTGCGATGCCACATCCGCCAGTGCAGCATTTTGACCCGCTCGGATGTTTGCTAATGCAGCATTTTGCTGTGCACCCGCAACTTGCATACCTGCTCGCTGGTCATCGCGAACCGTAGCCAAGTTATCTTGACCTGTTTGTGCAGCAATGTTGGGTCCAAGGTTCTGACCCGTGGCTTGCTGTCGTAAGAGTTGCTGAAACTCTTCGTCCTCGAGTTTTCGCTGCGGCGAGATAGCTGCGTTGTAGCCAGTCAAGCTATCGCCAGTGCCGCCAAATGAGCGACCTATACCTTTTAGAATGTTGCCAAAAACGCCCATGTCTGTCCTCTTAACGTCTGCGGATGCCTGGCTTTAGCCCAACGTCAAAGCTGCAACCAATGAATGTAAATAACGGCGCTGTGAAGTCGTAGAAGTTGTCAGGCAAATCAATCGACCCACTTATCATGAATGCCCGAGACACTTGGTTCGCTAACGGTGCAACCAGCGTTGTGTGCTCACGCTTTAGACCGTTGCGGTACATGGCTTCTTGAACCACGGAACCGGTGAAGACTTTGTCCTGTGTTCGTCCTTCGCTGTCGTAGACGCTCAAGCGCACAGAACAAGACGCATCTGTCTTGATGTTAAGCCCAACTTTCCAAGCTCGCTTGTACTCGTTTAGTTTGCCGAGGTTCATCCAGCCCGTCTTCCACTTGGGCGCTCGCCAGTACGCTGCTTCGCCGTAGTCAACCACACCGGTTGATGTCTCGTTGATGGTCCGCCCGTCTTGGGTTAGGCCCCACATTTCATCAGCGTAGTGTGTCACTTGGCGTAGGTCTGAGACATGCGTCCAACGATACCAACGTGGTTGCGCTGCCTTTGACCCAACGGCATTCACGCCTGAGTTGTTGTAGTCGTAGACAAAGACGCCAGCCGATGTGTACCAGCGTATCTGTGATTTGCGTGGCAAGTGAACCGCTGAGTAAACCGTGACATCGCCATTGAAGCTATCGCGAACTTCATCTCCCACTTCCGTCACATCGCCGCCACGAGTGAGAAGCATTAGACCACGCTTGCTCATGAAGAACACGCCAAGCTCATAAGCCACGATTGACCGTGACTGTGTGCAACCAACATCGGACGGTAGCGCTGTGGGTAGTGAGAATGTCCCATTTGACCCACGATTATCTGGTCCGTCACCGGTAATGGAATAAACCTTGTCCTCAGTAAAAGCGACGAGAGTGTCACCTAGTGATGCTAGACCGGTACATTCGACCGGTAGGCTGAGCTCAAATCCAGGTGGGTAGAAAGCTAGACCTTCACCAGGTGTGTCTTCCTTCGAGTAATAGACCTTGTTGCGCTTCTCAGCCGAGACACACCACAGACGATTTTTATGTGAGCACAGATGAACTGCGCCGCCGTACATTGGGAAGTTTGATTGCTCGCCTGACCCATCTGGAGACGCATACAAGACGGGTTGCCAAGTCTCAGGTGCGCCATATGCGACATCTCGGATGCCATTCCAGTAGTTGTCACGGTCGTTGCGAGACCCACTTGGCCAAGTCGTTGGGAAACTCGGGTAGTAGTAGACGTTGTTCACATCATCTAGTGCTCGGTCACGGTAGAAGGTCGTGCTATCGGGCGCTGTGTTGTATATCGTCATTCGTGGTCGGCTGCGCTTCTCGTCTCGCATTGACAACGATATGCCTTTGAAGATTTGCTGGTATGTGGTTGGCGTACCTCTGGCGTCCAACACAAGTGACGGCTGAGACACGCGGGATGAGTGCTTGCGACCCAAGGCATCTGTCCATTCATACACAAGCGCCGTGCCGTAGTTGCTGCCAGTGGTCAACACAGCGCCGACCGATTGGGTTCGCCAGGTTATCCATGGGTCTTGAAGGAAGCTGTTCTCGTAGAAAGCTCTGCCGTCGTACTCGAGAAGGATGCCGCCGCCGATGTACGTGACCTCGCCAACCTGAGCTGTGCCATAAGCGTCCGGGTCATTCCATTTGGCGCGAACTCGGTCAAAACCTGTGATTAGGTCGTAGTTGGGTCGTTCGGCATCTGCGCCAACAGGCGGCGTAACTGAGACGGGAAGAGCCACGGAACGCCAATCGGTTCGCTTGCCTGAAACATTTTGCAACTTGCCAACACAGCTGCGCTTGTTCAGGTCCGCTTCGCCAGCAGCCGCCATTGTCACAGGTCGTATTGCTGCGCCAAGTAGAGTGCGTCTGGATTGATTGGGCGAAGTGAACTCACAGAGGTGATACGCAGCTGTCTCACGGTCGAAAGTGTAACCATAGACACGAGTGAAAGTGACCGGTCCAGGTGCGTCTACTCGTTGAACTCGCACATCATGCCAATCGACATAGCGACCAGCGGCGGCATCCTGCATTCCTAAGCCAATGCCGTTTGTGTCGGTCGCTGTGAAAGTGATGCTAAATGCTCGCCAATCGCGAGTGTTTGAGAAGTCGCCAGCGATGTAATAGCCGTCCCAAATGGCAGGCGAAGCGCCGCCAGAACCTGTGGCGTTGTACCAACCCGTGACACGATACGTTGCGCCGCGGTCAAGACGACCAAACTGGTATGCCCAAGCATCGGATGTTGATGTCGCTGTGACACGAAGCGATTGGGCAGCTGTTGCACCTGGTGGGACTGAGCTCACTTTGCTCAGCGTCGCTGCCGAAGTTGACCATGAAGACGTGCCCACATCCGACATGTCGCCGTCGGGAAGTTCATTGGCCACAGATGTCTCGGTCCAAAGTTTCGAGACAAGACATGCACGTTCATGGGTCGTTGAGGTACCCACTTCAACGGGTCGATGTGCTGTGGAACCTGTAGCAATTCTCGTCGATGAGCCAGGTTCATTTATCGACACAGCGAAGTACGGCTTGTTATCGGTCCACGCCACGGCCACGCCGTAGGAACCAGTGCCGCCAGTGTTGTACAGCGTTGTGGCGCCGCTAATGACCGTTCCAGCGTCCGTCCATCCGGCGTAATTTAACTGACCAGCGTCGGTATTCCAGCCAATCCAACGCTCATAACGTCCGGCAACTTTGCTGTATGCCGAACAGACACCAACAGCGTCATCGGATGTGGATGTTCCGTACGCCAGTGTGTGCATCGTTCCAGTGATGAAATCGGTGTCCAGGTAAAATTGGCGCCATGACGATGCATGTTTGTAAGCAACGACCCAACCTGGCATGTCAGGATTGGCATGTGGTGTGACATCAAAGGAACAAGCATCTGAGTACCGTGAAGCTAGGTTCGTCTGTAATGCGATTGGCGTAATGAATGTGGCATCGCCGGGATACCAATAGGATGCATACAGGTTGCTGCCCGACTGGAAGAATATGCCTACTTTTGTTTCGTCATTTGACGGTACCGTCCTGACACCACGGGCTCGAGTTGGCGCGCCTGGCATCACAACATCCGTGTCTGCGCCTGTCTCGTTGTTATACGACCGAACATGTATCGCGTTGTCAGCTGATGAGACATAAGCGAAAAGTGAATAGCTTTCACCTTCAATCTCAGCCCAATCGGCATCGGTCACCTCGTATGAGATGTCACGATGTAGTGTGTTGCGCCGGTTCGTGTACTCGGGTAGCTCGCCACGGTAAGTCCATCGTGGGTTAGGAATAACATCACTGCGGGACCACGAGTAGATGCCAGGTACCAGCGTTGCCTGCGATTCCCAAGACGCTGAGCCAACACCGAGTGAAAAGCACACGAGCTCATCGCTGAATGAAGCCATCCGACTTGGGCCAGGCGTGGCCGAGTATGTCTGTTCTTCGCTTATTGTGGGCCGTGGAACAAGTTCGCCAAACCGGTTGTACTGAACGTTTTCCAATTGGGTGAATGTGCCTGGCTCCATCACGTATGGCGACTTGCTTTCGTCAAGCTCACCAGTGAATGGTATGTCTATGACTTGTCTGTCTAATGGCATCAGAACACCCAGATGAGGCAATCAGAGATTGCGGTGAATGAGTACAGGGTTATCGTTGTCTTGTCCGCCGCGATTAAATTGAACCGGCCGCCTGAAAGCGAGATGAACCCACGAGGACGGCGGTCTAGGTTGTGGCGTAGTTCGTTGTTTGCAGATGAAGTCAGGTCAACCGTGAGCAGTTGACCGTCAAGGATGAGTTTGAGAAGCTCATTGTCGAACTTGCTGTCGGCATTTCTTGCGCCTGTTTCAAGATTACGAGCGAGCGCTTGCACGCTTGAACCAAAGAAACTTGGCTGAGCTACCTTGTGGCCACGACCTTTCAAGATACCCACCGTGTCCAGTAGCGTTCAGCGTCCGTCACACCTTCGACATCGTTGATGACCTGATAACCGTGGTCGTCTACCGGTTTGCCGCGCTCAATGAAAGCTTTCATGGCTGTCTTTAGGCCAGCGACAACGCCAACGTCCGTCTCAATGCGGTCGAGCATGTGCACGGCTGCGCCTAAAACGAGGTATTGGTACCAGGGTTCAAGCCAATCGGGTAAGACGGCTGATAGCGCTGTGGTAGAAAAGTCTGTGGGGTGTGGGACAATGATTAATCGCACACTCTCAGCATTTTTTGAAGGTGGATAGAAGTAGGTTGCTGTGGCTGTGTAGCGATAGGATGGCGGGTAACCGTCCCAATCTTCGAGTGTTGTGTCCCATCGAGCATCAGCCAAGTTCGCTCGATGCATTGGCGTCCATGTGTCGCCGTCTCGTAACCAATCAACTCGTAAAATTCTATAGGGTGATGAACCTGTCGGCGAGTTGACCAGTGTGGGCTCGGAACCAGATACGCTACCCGTGAGCACGGTTGAAAGATAATCGTCGCCGTGGCTATCCGCGAGAATGCCGTGAAGTTCCCACAGCGTCATATTCAGGTAGTCAACAATCTCGGCGTCCGTGAATGCATCTGAGCCGTAGGCATCACAACGACGGCGTGCCATGTCAATTAGTTGCTGTGTGGTACGGTTCATCTCAACCTTTAAATAGAGCCGGTGGGCGAGTTGTTAGTTCGCCCACCTTGCTTTCAGTACTCTTCGTCTTCGTCGTCCTCGGGCTCGTACCCGTCGTCTTCATCATCATCAACATCGTCTTCGCTTGCGTCACAAGCGTCCATGATGGCTTTGATAGCTTCGGCAACGGCGAGTGGGTTCTTAGCGTCGATGGCTTTGAGCAGCTTTTTGCCTGCCAATCGCTTCTCGACGGATGTTGGGTCGGCGGGTTCCATGGGTGAGCTTTCGTCTTCCATGGGCTCGCTATCGCCAACAGGTTTCTTTACTCGTCCCAAGTCAAACTTGAGGATGCTTACACCATTTTTCATGGTGAACCTCAGTTGTCTTCGGATGCGTAAACGAGAACGCTGCCGGTGTGTGAATAGATGCGACGGTCAGTTGCGTTTGAGACCTGCTCTTGTAGCTCAACAACGCCCAAGGTTGGATTGACACCCAACACGCGGATTGAACCAGACAAGTTTGAGCCAGATGCGAAGGACTCGGCTTCCGCCCACACGATGCGACCGGTCACGTCCTCGATGGTTAACTTGCGATAACCAAGCGTTGTGGTCGAGCCAGTGCTCACCGTAACATACGAAGGGTCAACAGAACCGGTGATGTAGACACCATTGCTGTCGTTCTTGTAGGTCACGTTGATGAAGTAGCCGTGAGATATGTTGCCCTCAAGCGGGTAATGTTTCTTTGATTTCATCTTAGGTTATTCCTGAAGTGAATGAGTGTCCTGTGTGGGCGGTTTTTTAGGCCGCCCAACACAAGAACCGGCATTAGCCCGTGAAGTGGAAGAGAATCAAATCCTTCGGTTGCGGAACATACAGGTCACAGTAGCTGTGCATGCGGAGGTAGTAGCGGTCAGCGGACTGGTCGAGGTTCAATTGAACGCCGCCGCGGTCGGCCACGAACATGACATCGGGACCCCAATGAAGGATTTGCAGGTCGTCCGGAATCGCCCAACCGTAATCGTCTGGACAGAATGTGGCGCCAACAACTTCTAGCGCGCCGAGTGGCGTAACAATCTTAATCTTGTCAAAGCCAACGTCAGCTGAGGTCGTGTTGACGTACATCTTGTTGTTGCCCAACTCATTCACTAGCTCGATGTAGCGGTTGGCGGACACAACGATACGCTTGGGTTGTGAACCCTCACGCTTGCCTAAGCCGCAACCTTCGAGAAGTGTCTGGTGTGTGCCACGATTTCCGCCGGCCACATAGATGCCACCGAGACGTGTCCAGTCCGTCGAAAGGTCAATGCCTTGAACGGTAACGGAACCGGTACGAGTAACAGGTGTATGAGCAAGTAGACCGTTTAGACCAGCCGTCTTCTCATCGCTGCGGAAGATGAAGTCACCAACAACAAGCGCTGAAATTGTGGTCGTCCAACCAGCTGAGTGATAGAGAATGCCGTTTGCGCGGTCGATGCTCGTGATTGCGGCTTCACCGGTTCGCAGTGTTCCGGTCTCGGTATCCGCAACTCGGAGCTTCATGCCTTTCTCAAAGAAAGCCGCATCAGCTGCGTTGACAAGAGTTAGTGCCGTGCCAGACACAGCTTTCACCTTGCCGCGTGAAGCGTTGGTATTACCGAAGAGCTTAATCTCCAGTTCCTTCGCCATCTCTTTGCGGGCATCGTCAATTGCCTCAGTTACGACATTAAACCAAGCGCCCTTGCCAGCTGACTGCGCGGCTTCGAGTGAAGCGCCGTCAACGTACACGGTCTGATAGAATTTCTTCTCCGGAATGACCCAATCCTCAAAAGTGGCTGAGGATGCGTTTGCGTTAGCCGCTGTAACGGTTGCGCCGAAACCTAAGTTGCGGCCAATCTTCAGTGGCTTGTTGACTGTCTTGCCTTCGACCTTGGTTTTCTTGAGTGTCTTCATCAAGAATAGGTCTGTGTAACAAGCGTCCCGAACTTTCTCGTCTAAGTAATACTCTTTAAGTGCCGGACCCAAGTCCGTCTTATCCCAATTTGCGCCCATGATACGTTAACTCCTAAGTGTCTGCCTGGTTTGGAAACTCAATCAGCGAAGTACTTCTGTGCTATCGCTGCTCGCCGCTCTTCCACTGTTTGCGGTCGCTGCCCTGATGCAGCGGTATCGCGATTGGAAAGAGTGGCTGTTTCCCTTTTTTCAGACATGCGCGGCGTTTCGCTGCGACCTGACACGTTAGGGTTGTGGACGGTTTGAGCCGTAGTTGGTTTCTTTAGGCGCGCCAACCGTCGTGCCGCAATCTCGCTTTCTTCGCGAAGTTGCTGTTCATAACTACTGTAAATCTGCTCGGGTGTGAGAGATTTTTTGCCGCCCGACCGTTTGTACTCTTCAATGATGAGTTCGACGGTGTCGCGTGCTAGTTTCTGTGGGTCAATTCTGCCTTCCTCAATCTCAATCTGTATCGTTGGATACATGTCTGGATTGAACTTGGCGGATGCGTATTGCGCCATGCGAGCCACATCGGCGGCGGTTCGCTGTTGTAACTCGAGTTGCTCACGCTCACGGTCGCGGCGGTCGAGTTCTTCGCGGAGTTTCTTGACCTCAGCCATGGCCGGGTCCTCAGCAGGTTCATCTCTGAGTGCTCTGAGTGCCCAATCCTTGTAGGACAACCCGGCTTCCTTCACGAAAGCGTATGGGTCCTTTTCAAAAACTTCGAGCAGCCGTTCCATCTTGGCAACACGCTGTGATTTCTCGTTGAGCTGTGCCTCCAGTGCCTCTAGAGCCCTCTTCTTTTTTGCGATGCGGCGCTTCTGACCTTTTATCTCTAGACGCTCACGAAGAATTTCTTCATCAGGGTCATCCTCTGATTTGGGTTCCTCGGCGGCGGGTTGTTCAACTTCGCCCGCTTCGTCTTCCGATTTGGGAGCTTCGCCGTCACGTTGGCGCTTGACCAAGTCAACAAGCGAAGAGCCATCGTCTTCAAACTCGGGTGTCGGTTCAGTTGTCTCGTCTACGCTTTCCTCTGTGGGTTGTACGTTCTCTTCTGCGCTCATGTGATGATGTCTCGTCCGCTCTTATTTCTTTCTTCTCACGCTACGGCGGGCATAGCGTCAGGTGATGGTTCGCCCTCAATGGGTTGTTCTGTTGGCGCTTCTGGCGGTGGCGCCGGTGGCGTCATTGCCTTGAGCATTTCATCGACCTGGTCAATCCAGTTCGCTAGTGTCTCAAGAACTTCTACAGGAGCACCTTTTAGTTCCGCGTCCTGGTACGCCATTGATGCTCGCTGCTTGGCGAGGTTCAAGTCCATGCGGTCGTGTGGTGCCAGTGCAACGTCACCTTTAAGGATTCGGTTGATACGTTCATCAATCAGGTCGCGAGCCGCGAGTTGCCGTGATAGCTCACTCTCAACGTCAGGTACGTCAATCAGCTTCATGGCTGTGACACGGTCGATGTAGCCGTTTGCGGCGAGCTCCTCGACGTATTGGAAACGACCTGCGGGCGTGTCAGGTAGGCGAGCCGCGGACAAGACGCGGACCTCGAAATCCTCGCGGTCCAACATTGCCTCGGTCATGGTCACGCGCTGGAGCTCGCTGTCGCCAACGTAAGTGGCCACGAACTTGTCTGTTCGTTCGTAGATGCGCTCAGCGGCGTCGATGGTGAGAACCGCCAGCTCCCTGTAGAGTGCCTCCCATGACTTCGAGAGCATCACTTGGCGCTCGGTTATGGAATCCAACCAAGTCCTGAAAGCGATGCCTGAGTTGAATCCAGGTGGCTTCTCGGCGGTTGAGTTGGTCTGGTTCCAACCTGTCTCTTCCCAAGCTTGGCTGACCAAGTAGTCAAGGTGAGCTTTGATGTCGGGTGAGACGGATGGGTTGACGGACCACGCCGGAGGTGTGTCTGTGTACTCAACAATCGCACCTCTGAGGTCATTGCCTAGTGATGTGTTGTTCACCGCTGAACCACGTTTGACGTAGACCTTGAGTGCGCCGCCTAAGCGAACGTTCTGTTCGATGTTTCTGAGAACGATGTTGATTGAGACCTGGTAGCGCATTAGCAAGCGACCTAAGCCAGACGACCAGAAACCAACAGGCGGTTTGGCGTAGTGAATGAAAGCGAACGGGAATCGTGGATGCGCCCACTCTTCGTCAACGAGCACTTGCACGGATGGGACAAGAACGACGTGGCGACCATCGCCCTCCTTCGGACCAGTGGGTAGCCGCCATCCTTCCCAAACATCAACCGTCGTAGCCAGGTGATTGGCGTGTTTCTTGAGTGCAGGAAAGCGTTTGACGGCTTGGCGCTTGTCCATTGACTTCACTTGCCACAATTGTTGTGGCGCACCGTACGCTTGCTCACGCTCAGGAATGTAAAGTTCGCCAGGAAAGACCCACTCGTACTCAACGCGGTCGGTTACATCGAGAACTTTGACAACGCCAGAGCCAAGTAAGCAAGCGTGTAGAAGTGCTACATCCGCTTGCTCATCTAACTTTCCTTGATACCAAGCACCTTTAACAAGTCGGCGAAGTTCTTTCGCTCGGATGTGAGTGTCCCATGTGGCGCCATCTGTGACCAACGCAACATCGGGTCGTGACTTGCCGACTTTGTTGAGTGCGTAATCGGTGATGCGGCGAACTATGTTGATTGTCGTTCCGTTTTGGACTGACCCTGGTTCTGTGGCGAAATATTTGAGGGCTATTCGGTCGCTGTGACCCAAACCTTCTTGTGAACGAGCTAGACCATTAACAAGCTTGCTGTCATACAACCGCAAGTAAGTGTAGTAATCCGTGACCCGCCAGCTATTGTCCTGCTTCGCTTCCGCGATTGCTGAACCAGCTAACTGCAGCAGCTCATCCTTGTTGGATGCTTCGAACCATTGAGTGTCAATCATTTTCAACCGCTAGAACCAAATAGGATGTTCTCGTATTCTTCTCTCTCGGCTTTGCGTCGTTGGTCGAGTGTTTCCTCGTCAACGTCCGCATCGGGTGTCATGTCCTCGTAAACGAAAGTGTCGCTGTGAGGTGAAAAGACCGTGGGTGCGTGTTTAACGGGACTCACGAGTGTGAATGAAACATTGCCAACTCGCACGGTTGTGGCTCGGTCGAGCAATCCAAAGTCATCCATTACGGTCAATGTGGACCGCAATTGGGCAACGTCATCTTTCATTGGATACCTCAAACACCTTCACAACACTGAGCGGAACGTGTGCTCGCTTGGCTACGCCGTCCACAACTTGGACGAACACAATGCATCCGCCATCCAGATAGATGTTCACGAAGTCATCCATGACACGTTGGCTCACAACGCCAGCGCCGACGGTCGTGTTAAAAAATCTGACGGACTCGGAGAAAGTTACGGACGTTATCTTCTCACCAGAGGGCATCGCCGTATTCTCTGTCTTCTGCGATTTGTCGGTTGTATTCTTCAATGTACTCATCTGCTATCTTCGCTTCCCATTCTGCTGTGCCGCGCTTTGGTTCGGGCTTAGGGCGTTGTTCGTTTATGTTCGCTTGGCGCGCCTTTCGCCAAACGTAGAGGAATGCATCGCAACAGTGATTGTCGAATCGTGGGTGCTCGGCTTCATGTGCCTCGTCTTTCCACTGCAATTCCTCACATTCCTTAAGTAGCGGCTTCACAGCGGGTTTGAGGAATTTCACGGTGACGGAAGTAATCTCACCCGCGAGCATCTTCATTGTTCCCGCTTTGTGTGTCTTCTCAGCCGATGACATTGGCCAGAAGTAATCGCGAACCAGTGTTTCTTGTAATTGCTTGCTACCCGGGTCGGAAATCATCATCTCAAACCCACCGAATTGGCGCTCGAGCTCCTTCAAGCGTTCGTGAATTTGGACAATGGTCCATTTCTTGTGGCTCTCGGCGTGGACCACGTACATGACCGGGTCATACTTGCGAAGTGCTACGACCACGAAAGCTGTTGCATCACGCCATCCCCAGTCCAAGCCAATGAAGAAATGCCAATCGTTGTCCGGGTCGTCAGGCGGAAGCTCTTCGATGAGGTTCTTGCCAGTGACTTCGTAGATGATGCCCTGAGCGCTATCAACCCAATCGCCGTAGCGTAGCTGTGCAAAGGTTACGGCATCGTTGGATGAAAGTGTCTTCGTGTAGGCATCTATCTGTGATGCCATACCAGGATTGTCTTCTAACCGCGCTGGAATGAATAACCTGTCCTCGGGTCGGGTGACAAACCGGTCCTTGTAGAACGAGTGAAAGCGACCGCCAGGGTTGCTGCCACAACGAATTCGTAGGTTGACCTGCGATGTGACTTGCTCAGGTCCGCGAAGACGTGTGTGAAGGTACAAGTACTGCTTGGGCTCAATCTGCGTTAACTCGTCAAAGCAAATGCAGTGGTACTCCGCGCCCTGGTAATTGTAATGGTCATTTGCTTGGTCAAGGAAGCCGAATGAGACGGTCGCGGTTGATGGGAAAACCCACACTTTGCGGCTTCCGTCCCATCGAGCATCGGATTTCGACAACCACTGGTCGGCCAAGTTCATTAGCGCGCCGGCTTTTGAAAGGTCCGCGTATGACCGGCGAAAGATGATGGCGTTGTAGCCAGGTACGTTGACGTATTTTAGGGCGCAAGCGAGTAGCGCTACAGATTTGCCGCCACCAGCAGCGCCGCCGTACAGCGCTTCGTGCTCATCGCTATCGTAAAACTTGCGCTGCTTGGCTGATAACTTGAGTGGGACGTACTTCTGTAGTGGGTCTGTGTTCGCTTTTTGAAGTGCATCAAAAAGCTTAAGATGTGGTACTAACACGGCAATAAGTAACTACATGAAGCGTGACAAACAAGAAGCCGAGCCAGTTCAACCGAAGAAACGAGCACGAGTTACACGTACGGAAGGTGTTCAACGGCTCATTGAACTGGTAAAACAGTCACCGCTGCCGCAACCATGGCAACTTCAAAAGGTGTCCCGTGGTTGGGATGTGTCGGAAGATGTTGTGAATGAGTGGGCGTTGGAAGCTCAGCGAATTGTCACATCTGCGCTGAGCGACGGCGATGCCCGGGTGCGATACGTGACCCGTCTTGAGGTCATCGCTGACATTGCCAGCGAGAATCGCGATTGGAACCTTGCACTAAAGGCAATGAACTTGGCGGCCGAGATTCGCGGTGTGAAGCATCACGGCAATGAGATTACTGTGAAGAACGTGTTCACAAATCCGCTAGATGTTATGACGCCGCAAGAGAGAACCTTCTGGGATGAACATGGTGAGCTTCCGCCGGGACTCACACTAGACGTTCTTGAGAAGAGATTGGGTCAACCAGCGGGTTAAGGGAAATCCGTGGGCTCTAGTGCCATCCAGAAAACTTCACAGCGTGGGAAGGTAATAACCTGATACCAGCGTGACGATTTAGTCTTGTGCCCTTGTGGGATGACGTGAGTACGGAGAACAAGACCACTCGTGCCAATGTAGACGGACGATGTTCGAGTTGGCTTTGATAGGTCGTCGATTGTGTCCCGTGTTCCGCTTGTGAGAACATACGACCCGGGTGCAGGTTTCATGGAACGTACCTGATGATGTTGGCCAGGTCTTGTACGGGCGTGTCTACGACAAGACGCTTGATTCGGCGCTGGAGACGAGAATGGTCATCTGCTGTGGCTTCGGCAAGACGGTGATGAAAATCGTCGGATAGGTTACACAGACGTTCTTGAATCAGCGCGTAGTTGGCTTCAATTTCCTCGGGTGTGAATGGCATCAGCGATTAAATAGGCGTGAGTTTTGACCTGCGTACACGAGTCGAGAGAACGCCGTCGAAGAACAAAACCGTGTAGGTGAGTACGTCATCGACGAAGATGTTGTCACATAGCTCACTTCCAATGACGAGCCCGTAGTAGTACTCGTCCTCGGGCATTGAATAGTAGAGGCAGATTTCGCCAGTTGGGATGTCAGGCATCAGTAAAAATCCTTGACCCAAAGCAACGCTGCTACAAATGACATTAGACGACCGCGGTACAGGACTGTTGCTGTGTGCGGCCCATCGTAGGCAACAAACAAAGCCGGGTTAAATCGTCCTGAGATGACGTCATACCAACACACAATGTCCCCACTTTTAAAGTCAGACATCGTCAATCCCACGCTTTCGTAGTGTCGCGCTAAGCCGCTTGATGATGCGGTGTTGGAATTGAGACACGGCCTGACGAGTTACGCCGAGCATGTGCGCGACGTCCTCAGTAATATAGGGACCCTGTTCGGCGGTAATGATGACGCAATTGCAGGTGATGTTCTCGAAATGATACTTGCAACTCGTCTTCGTGCACTTGGCGTTGCGCTTGGCGTGCTCCGCAAAACACGACGTGCCAATAACGGGAAGTGACCTCAAAGGGCTTCCGCTGCTTTCTTGGCGGCGTGACGGGCAAGTTGTTCTTGGCGATGGCGCTCGACTCGCTCTTGCCACCAAACTTTGCCAAGAGCGCGGAAAACTTGCTCAGCCGAATCAATGCCCTGTTCGTTGCAAACTCGCGTGACCCAGGCTCGCAATTCTTTTCTTGGTTGTCCTTTGAAAGTTCGATACACAACTGTGAGCAACTTCACAAAGCGGTACCACTTCTTCTTCTCTTCTTTCGTTCCGTTGGTCGGTTCGCTGTCGTATCTCATCGTTTTGCTCTTCCTTTCATGCACGTAACTCGTCGTAACCTGGTGGTAGGTCATTCGTGAAGCAACTTGAGACCCTTCGAGTGAGCCCAACCAGTGCTTCAAACGCATCGTCAATCTTCGAGAGAAACCTGCCAACAATAGGGTAGAACATGGGTGTGTTGTTCGCTGTCTTGACTATCAATTTAGACCTAGCTGAGACTTGTCGAGCTAACTCAGCGGCGTTGCTTAGTGATGCTGCTGTCGGGTTTGGTGTTCCATTTCCAACGAAGACGAGCTCATCGAAGACGTAGCCAAAGACTTTGAGCTGGGGCGGCTGTGAAGCAATGATGTCTTTCACTCGCATTAGTTCAACTTCCGTCAACATAAATTGCAGGGCATCAATTTTGTCGTTGTACGTCAGCGTCTCAAAAGCGTTGCCATAAACCTTCCTCAGCAAACTGTTCCGCGCTGATGAAATACGACGGCGAACGTCTTTCACTTCGCGAACCGTCATGTCACCGCGCTCAGCGAGACAACGTTCCAACCCTGCGCCATTTAGCGTCATGTTGGCCACGTGCTTGCCACACTTCGTCAGCGTTGCTGCCCACTCACAACTTGTGTCATCGCCAAGCAGGATGAACAGCGCTGCAAGGTGGGAGCGTTGGATGTCAACTGAGTGCACAGCGAGTCCGGTTTGCGTTGCGGCAATCTGCTCGCGAACTACCTTCGAGTTTCGCCAGTACAACTCACCGGCTCGCTTATCATCCAACTCACCGTGATAGAAGCGTGATGAGAATGAGCCTTGAACATCTCGGAAGACGATGTCAGGCAACGCTGCCTGCATAAATGCTCGGGCCGGCGCTTTCAACGCCGCTTGTTCCGCCAACTTCTCGCGAAACTTGTCAGTTGACCGCACACCTTCCCAATACCGGCGATGCATGTCGTCAACGAGTTCGAGCACTTCATGTGTTGTTGCGCTCTGGACACGGTCCCAATCAATTTGGAAGCGTTGTGCTGTGCCCTCCGTGTATGCCGCAAGGCAACCCGTTAGGAAGCCTGCCTCGAACATTCGCTTGATGAAACTATCACCGCCATTGCGGCCAAGCATCCAACGCAATCCGGTGCTATGGAACTGGTTCTCGCTGTGCTTTCGCTGTGCTGAGACGTTGTTCCGTGCAATCACATGGAATGCAGCAACGTCTGCCCTAGAAATAGGAAAACCTATGAAGGTTTCTCTGTGATTTTGACCAAACCCATGCTGTTGGTCGTCACACTCTTCATAGGTTTTAAGAATCTTATGTATTTGCATGGTTGTTCGGTTGCGGCCGGGACGAGAACATCGCACAACCACTATCTATAATATATGCTGCTCGGCTTGGATTGTTTAACACGTGCAGCAATTATTCGCTCAAGCGCAAACTTTCGATACACACGTCTCATCCAGTATACATTTATCCATGGTACGGAACGGGACATCATGGTTCCTTCCTTAGCGTGTTGTTGTTTCCCTTCTTTCATCGAGTCTCAGCCCGTTCCGTACCTCTTCCAATGCCTCTCGGGGCGTTGCTCGTTTCTGGCGTCTGACCAGGACTGGTTTAACCACACAATCACCTGTACTCGAGTGTGAGACTTGGTAAATCTAGATTCCCCGGTTTCAACAGCGAAACCGGAAGGAAGGTTCCAGATGAGCAAGTTCAACCGCAAGAACCGTGTGACCGAGTCCGTTCCCGCTATCACCATCTCCGAGATGGAAACCGCAGTAGTCGAGGTGCCCGCTCAAATGACGGCGTCTCAGGTTCGCTTCAATAGCGCTGTTGACTCGATTCTCAGCCTATCTGATGCCGAGGTTCGTGAGTTATCAGAAGTCTGCCGCACAGTTCTTCGTGAACGCCGTCAAGCCCGCAAGCCAACCGTCATCGCTGTCGATACTCAAGTGACCTGGACCGTGCTTCGCAAGCGTGGCGAAGTCGTCTACACTGGTGTTGTCGTCGGGTGCAAAGGTCGCAACTCGTTCATCAAGACGCCAACGGGCATTGAAGTCGTGAAGACGGCTCAGTTGACCGTGGTGACCGAGCAATGAAACCGTTCTACAGCCCATCCCGTGAGCGCTGGATGGTCAAGCAGAAGACGGCTGATGGGACATGGCGTGCGGTCACTCTTCCCGCAACGATAACTGATGCCACCCATGCTTTAGCATGGTGTGCCGGTGCGATGCCGCCGCCTGCGAGCGACCGCGTGATGTCACTCAGTGAAGCAGCTGACCATTGGCTCACTTGGCGAAAGCGTGTCTACGGCGGCGAGACGAAGTCATGGCATGATTGCGAACGATTTGTTCGTCTCTACCTGCGTTCACATCCCATTGCCAAAGCAAAACCTGCTGACCTGACCGTCCCACTCGCTGTGTCGTATTGCGACTTCGTTAAACGTAGCGGCGTGGCGCCATACACTCAGCGAAACATCGTGACCATGATGCGGAACTTCGTCTCAGATGTTCGTGGTCGTGGTTGGTTCGCTTGCGCCGAGAACCCATTCCGTGATGACTACGTCCGTCGTTCTGCGCCGAAAGGTGAACCAGCCAATGGCGGTCTCATTGTCCACATGACGCCAGCTCAGGTCTCACAACTGGTTGCGGAACCACGTGTCTCAGTTACCAATCGAGCGCTGTACACGCTCGCCTATGCCACGGGTCTACGAGCAGGCGAGCTCGCTGGCCTGACCGCGGCGGACATAGTTCTCGATGGCGATACGCCGCATCTCGTCGTCAAACGCCAGCGAGTTTGGGAAGCGAAGGGCGCGGTCGTGAAAGAGCCCAAAAAGAAATCGTTCAGAACGGTTCCACTGCACCCACGAGCCCGTGAAGCGTTGCGAACACTCGAGCACTCAGCGTGGGTTTTTCCTGGTCCCACCAGCAATTGGGCCAAGATGATACGAGATGACTTGGGGCTCGCTGGACTACCAACGACCATGGAAGGTGGGCGGCTAACATTTCATGCTTTGCGCCGGTCGTGGATGACTGCGCTTGATAGCGTTGGCGTGAGTGAGGGCGATATCGGTGTGCTCGCTGGACATGGCGCAAAGACCACTGCTGCGCGTCATTACATCGCTAAAAACCTGCCCAAGTACACTGGAATTATTGCGAGGTTGCCATGGTGAAATTTCCTCTAGGACAAGTCGTGGCCACACCCCCCGCGTTGGCCACATTCAGCCCATCCTTCATCCGAGAATGCCTCAGAAAACACTCAACTGGTGACCCGGGTTGTTGTCATCCAGACGATGTGGAAGAGAATTCCAGAGCCATTCTTGAAGGAACCAGGGTGTTCTCGGTCTACAAGGACGACCGCGGAAATGTGCTTTGGATAATCACTGAAGCCGACCGCACTTCGACCTGCGTTTTGCTGCCGTCTGATTACTGAAATCCTCTACCCAAAATCCTGTAACCCATGGGCCGTGACGAAAATCGCGGCCCTTTTTTTGTCCACAGGTCTGCTCACCACAGGTCACTCTCCGTCACTTCCAAGTTCAAGTGAATCTGACGATGACTCGCTAACACTTCCAGGTTCACTCTGAACTTCTCAGCAGAACTTGGAAATCCTGTTGGTACGGTCGATGCAAATATGTATGAAATAATATCTCTAAATTTGCACACGGCGTGCCAAGGGGCGCACTGGACATGTGTCCGCCTGATACACATTTTGCCGGCGCTCGTTAAACTTCAACGCTCAGCTGCCGTCACTCACACCAACGAGCGCCGCAGTGGCGTTTGGATTGGGAGTGAGCAAAATGAACAGCTACGTGGAATCATCGAGTGAAATTGCGCGTTTGGTAAAACGGTACCTGTACTCATACCTCGAGGACAAGGTGAACGGGGCTCGTGCCAAGCGTGAAGAACCGCCGCGCATCTACATCACGGATGACCTGGTTCAGGAAACAATCGCTGTGATTCAGTCGCGCTTGCGTGGCAATGCTGATGCCAAGTTGCCACTCATTCCTGGCAAGATTTCGCAAGCACAGCAGACGTTTGTGGATGATTTCTTTGCCGCTTTTGGCACGGACTTCTTTCTCAAGACGTCAGTCAAGTTGCCCTACGAGCTACAGAAGCCCTACTTGGCCATGGTTGTCTCGTTGCTTGATTCACCCGGCGACATGCGCAAGGAGCTGGTCAACGCTGTCCGCGACATCCTGCCCAAGCTCGAAGGTTGCGGTAAAGCGAACTCCTTCAAGCGTGCCGTTGAGAAAGACGACAAGGCCGCCATTGCGAAGTACATCGACTTCGGTCTGGTCACGGAAAATGTGCAGGGTGTTGAATCCGTAGCGCCGCCTGCGCCGTGAATTGCGCTGGTTGCAGGACACGAGTGGGTCCAGACACGCATCTCATCATCACGGTGGGTGGTGGGTTGCGCTACGGTTTGGACCCATTCTGCAAGCGATGTTTTGTCACACGCCATCCCGGCGGCGGTCGAGCTTGGGATGAAGCTTTCGCTGTCAGAGACACAGCGGTCGCCTACTCGACACTAGACGACTGGTTGCGTTGGTTCTGCGACCGAAAGTACGCTTGGCGCAAGGGCGAAGCGGCCGCGCTGGATGCGGTTGTGCCCGATATTCTGCTGTATAACCGCTATGGAAGATGCATTAGACCCTGACCAACTAGGAGGAAGCATGTTCGATTCAACCAAGATTCAGACACTCACCTGCAGCAAATCCACCGATGGCTTTGAGTACACGCTACTCGTTGGCGATGAAGGCAACATTGCCGTGGTTCTCGTTCAAGGTGACCTGCGGACGGTTCACTTCTGTGAGGAATGCACGGAAGAGTTCCGGGATTACGTTGACGGGATGGCCGGTGAACAAGCGGGATGACCGGTATATACTAAGAACATGGACCTGAAAGAAACGCTGACGAAACTGTGTGAGCTAAAGAGCTTGCCGCCGCCCACCGGTCATCGAGAAGACGACAAGCCGTACTTTGAGATTGATGACTTCTACCGTGACACATTCGGAAGCCAGCGCCACGAGATGTGCGTGGCATATCAGTCATCGCCAACGTCAGCGGCCACCCCGGGCATCCTGAATAAACTTGGCGAGTTGGTCGTGGCAAACCGCCATGATAGCACGCTGTTTAATCTCCAATGGCGTGAAGATGAGTCAGTTATCGTGTTTGAGCTACGCCATTACACGGCTTCGTACGTGTTGCGTAGTGGGCGAGTTGTAGAAGACGCCAACATGGCCAGCAGTTGTTATGACACGATATTCGAAGGAAGTCTCGGTTGGGAACTTGCACAACAGTTGCTTGATTGGGCGGCCAGTGAAAACGGGATTCAGCGGTGATAGAACTAAGAACATGAGCAAACCTGACCTACGATATTCTGTGGTGACTGAACACGATTACGCCGTAAGAACGGGCGATGTTGTGCGGATAACAAACATGGGCCGCCCGGGCGTTGTTCTTGCCATGGGTTGGTACCAATTTACGGGCACCAAACGGCGACCAGTCTACATGCGGCAAATACGTGTTCTGGTGGGCGAGTTGCTATATGATGTGTCTGTGTGCCCGAGGACTGGTAAGTTCATACACTTGTGGGCTGGTCCGGTTAATCTCGATGTGGATGGGCTAAGCGTTGTGTGGGATTGATGCTCATCCCATCGTAGGTGATTAAAATGTGGTGTGATATCGCTTGGCTTAGACGTATCCACAACCGTGACTGGCGTGGCCCTGTTGGATGGCGATAAACCCGCAGTCCTCGAACCCATCATTCTTGACAAGTGTAAGGGTCTATGGCCAAAGGTTGATGCGGCTCGAGCTCATCTGACCGACCTAAAGTGTCGCCATCCACAGGTCGACCACATTTTCATCGAGGAACCACTGAAGAACTTCTCGTCAGGCCTGTCATCAGCCGACACCATCATTTCACTCGTTCGCTTCAACGGCATTGTGTCATTCATCTGCCGTGACCTGTGGCGACTTGACCCGACCTACATCAACGCAAGCCATGCCCGAAAATTGGTCGGCGTAAAGGTACAGAGAACTGCGGTCGCTGGAAAACCTGCCAAGCAACAGACATTCGAGCACATGATGAATGGCGAGTTATCACACGTTGTTTGGCCAACGAAAAAGAGCGGCAAGACTGTCGATTGGGCTCCCGATGTCGTTGACGCTTACGTTGTGGCTCGAGCAGGTGTTATTGAACTTTGAACCCGTAGGTTTGAGCTACCAACTCTGCTAGCCCATCCATGTCATCTGAATAATCGCTGACGATGGTGGTAGCTCGCTTGTCTCGTGCTCTCTCAATTTCTTCTAGACGTGCTTCATAGGTCGCTGTGATTGCAGATAACTGGCGTTGTAGAACCTGGGCATTAGCCTCCAACTCTTGGCGTTCTTGAAGATGAGCCTGCAAAACGCTGTCCAGTTCTTGCTGGTGAATGCGCTGTAACTCATCCAACTGTGTCGTAGATGATACAGGACGTGAAAGCCACCAACAACCCGCCGCCAAAGCGAGTGATAGAGCGATACAGAGTACCCACGGCAGGATTCGAACCTGCAATTTACTGGGATTAGAAATCCAGCCCGTTATCCATTCTGGCACGTGGGTAAAAATCATCGGGTCACCACAACTCCAGTGATTAAGCCTAATAGTAAACCGCCAGCCGCTGATAGGATAACGAGCGCCGCAGTAGGTTTTTTTCTCTGAGCATCTAGTTGTTGCTTTAATAAAGCACTCTGTGACTTTTCTGATGTCAATCTCGCATCCGCGGTGACCTGGTCTGAACGATGGCGAGCCGTGGTATCGCTCAATTCCCTATCGCAATGAGCTCTACTCGCTTGGGTAACTCTGCCGACTTCTGCATCCGTTCTCTGTTTCGCTGCTTCACTTTCGGCAACAACTTGGGCAACGGCTTCCGGGTTGAAGAGAACGCCGGAATACGGTGCAGGTTGAGACTTGCGTAAGGGTGAAATAACGGGCTCAGCGAGCACAGACGTTGAAATGAACACAGCCGCCAACACTAAGCTGACGGCTGAGATGTGACGGTTCATTTTCTTACTTATCGCGGTTCAGCAGATTATCCACCCATGCCGCATAGAGATGTTCCAACACTTGGGTCCATGTCCAACCGTGTTCTGCTTTCAACACTCGCAATTCTTCGAGCAGAGCGGTGGGTGTTGGGATGAAGAGACCCTTGTGGTCAGGTTTCATCTGAGACCTTCCTCAGCACGTTGGGCAGCGCGTTGAAGAGTGAGCTCCTGATGAACTGCCTCAAATGCTTCTACACCTAGACCTCTTTCAAGCTCCTCACACAAGACGGCCCAGCGGTTGAATTTTGAGGTAAGTGTCATTTCCTTGGGAATGACATCACTTTCAGTGACCCGGCTAACCGGGCCAAGCGACTCGGGTTGGTCAGATGCATCAGTCTCAAACTCGACCCGATAAGCTCTTTCGGTCTTGTGCCAACCAAGCCGAGCTATCACGCCATTGCTGAGTGACATATCAACCAGACTACCAACCACAAGTTGGGTGCCGGTTGGAAGAGATGTCTCACTTGTTTCGACATAGAGAACACCTTCGCCGCGGTCAATCTTTGTAACTCGACCAACAACGCTGCCATCGCTTGAGCGACACACAGTGTCGCTTTTCTCCCAAGGACAAACCTGCTCTGGGTCGGAAAGCTGTATTACCAGACAACCGGCTCTTTCGTTGAACTCAGCAGAAGCCACAATGCCATGGACCAAGCGAGTTGAACCAAGTTGACGAGCAAGTTCAGAACCGCAGGCAACAGCTAGCCTGAGCGTGTGGTTGATGTGTTGAAGAGCATCTCGGCGACATATTGCAAGTGTTTCGGGTTGGTCATCCCAGGGAACAACGGATTGCCAAATCACTGGACTCATGGCGTCACCACCTTCTCGCCGAGCAGGTAAGGTGTGTGCTGTTCAATGACATCTGCATGTGAAGTGAGCCTGATGCCAAACACATGCATTTCATCATCTGATACGTCAGATGCCGGAAGCACGTTGACTCGCAACACATCTGGCCCACCGCCAATGTCATGTTTATAGGCAAGCCAATTCTTGAGTGATACGACGACAAGCGCTCGTTCTAACTTGAAGCTAAGCACCACATCACGGATGCTACTGCGAACGGTTAAATCGGGCGATAGGATGTGTGTTCCGTCGTAGAGACGAGCTCGAAGATTTCGAATGGGTCGAGTGGTGGGTTCTGGTTGGCGTTTGAAGAAGTTGAATAAACTCATGCGGAAGTAAATATATCCACACAGCCGACTATTTACGTCTGCAGCGTTAAATAACCCGTCGGGCGATATACTGTATTCTAGAGACTGAGAGAACTCAGTCCGCTAAGAATAAGGAATAAAGTCATGACGAATACAAAGAACATATGGAAACGCCGGCAATTTGCAGTTGAGCGAGTCAAATCTCAAGCCGCAATGCGAGATGATTTGTGGACAATAGTCCGTGCCGGATTGCAGTATATCGATGCCGATTTGCAGCACAATACACTGGGTGTGGCAATACTTGAAGTTCACTTCTTGCGAGAGAATGCAAGCAAAGCTGCCAAGCGAACTGTTTACCAAGCCGTGTATGAACAAGTGCGACCCATGGCGACCCATGGAGGACTTTACATTGACCAGTGTGCTAACTTTTTAGACCATCCTGGTATTTTCATTGGTTGGAACGGTCAAAGACGAACCGTGGGCGGAAAAAAGCGTGCGAATTGGATTGACCTGACGGCAAATGGTCTGCGACTAAGCGATATTGTCCAGACGGTCCTGGACACTCTTCTTGCGCCACAACGAAGGAAGCGAGACGGTACAGTTCATACCTGGACGCGGTCAACGACCAATCCACGAATCAAACCATCTTCGCCGGTGATACCGCCGCTGAGTCCAAACAACTGAACTCGCTCCACACAGGCTCGTCGGTGGCTCAGGTCTTAATAATAGACTTGGGCCATTCGAGTATTCACAAGCTCGATAATCGCAAGCTCGATATGGCTTCGACTTTGTCTCAGCCATTGAGACAATATCGCAAGCAGAACACCGGGATTCTGGACACTCAAGTAGGACCGAAAAATTTTGGGCGGTCAGAATTGCGTGTGACGAATAACGCGTTCGTCTCCCGTTGTACATGTTCAACCGCACTTTCTTCCCCATCTCTTTCATCCCAGGTGCCATCTAGATTAACCCTGGACCGGTCATCCTTAGGTAACCCTATTCTCCATTGAAAGATGTCGAGAGGGTCACGTGGAGGAGAGTCAAGTTGACATAAGTCTTGTCACTTTGCACCTGTACTTGACACATAGTCTGCGGTGAAAGGATAGCGTGGCTGAGGTACAACAGAGACATGGTAAAGATGCTGACTGCTACTATCATCACTGCAATCATGATTCGTGTTGGGATTCCTTGGTACCTCGCTTTCGCTGGATGGTTCATTGTCTCAGCGGCGTTAGGTGGAGACGAAGCGAAGCGGGAAGAGAAGTAAGCGACATAACAACGTCGTTAAAACAGGATTGCTCTACGCGATTAGCCCGCTAGCGAGCGAGCACCGGCCTGCGTACCCGTCGCTCGTGTCGATGCACGAAGAGCTGACTGATGAAGTTGCATCACATCGTTCGCGCCACTCGCTCGCGAGCAGCCGTCAAACGTATCGCGAAGGATACATCGCCGTATTGATGTGGGATGCTATGGATTCAAGGTTGCCAGCGATGTCAAGAAGAAAATCGCGGCATCTCTTCAAGCGGCGACCGCTCGCTTAAAAGAACCAAGATGAATGGTTCTGACCTAGCGGACATCTAGCCAACAACCACATCTAAGTTGTTGAAACGCTTGGAGGTGAGGATGGGATTCGAACCCACGTATAACGGTTTTGCAAACCGAGTCTCAGGGCTCCGCCCTTCAACCGGCCTAACACCACTGGTAATACCACTTATCCGAGAGACACGAGTCTAGAGAATGTACATGTATAAATGCCCCAACGGTATCAATTACTTGTGCTCACTGGACACCCTCCATTTGACCGACAATCTTCTCGCGGGTACACGCCAACAAGAATGGTATGGACGGCTGAGAAAGATTGACTCGCAGTGTTCTGAGTGCATTGAGAACCAAGAAAAACCACTGGAATACTGTTGGCGAGTGCAGCGAACCAAAAAGATGTGTGATTTGGGAGGAAGAAAATAAGGCCTGTACATTGAGATAGTGCGATAATGTTAAAAAAGGCCTGTACAATGATGGGGTGCGCGCCGACTTTTGCCTTCCTTCGTCGTCATGCCCAAGTGTCGTGTCCGTCTCTAGTGTTGGTTGCTTAGCTTTGCACCGCCGTGTTCGGAGTCCGCTCAGGTTGAGTGTAGATGAGCTCGTGTCGTCTTGCTTGCGAGTGTGTCCCCGAAGTGAGCCAGAAGTTTGTTATCCTCTGAGTTCTGCTCTGCTGAGTGGATGTAGACGACGATACCTTAGACATTTCTGTTCTAGCTCTTGTCTCTCTTGTTGCTCTACTAGATTTTGCCACCCGTCATCCTGTAGGGTAGTTGCAGATTTCACCAGCAGAACTCGTTGCTCGGGGCAGCATCATGTCTGACTCGTCTCTGTCTGGTGTGGATTGGGCGGGAACCCCTCCTCTTTCACTCTTCTACCACTCCAGATTTATTCGCAGGATTGAAGTAGAGAGAAACCACATCCTGAGCTCACGAATTATCTGAAGCTCTTAGAGCCTTGAGCGCCACTTCGAGCTTTGCCACCAGCGTTGTCAGCACAGATTCGACTTGCGCTAACCGGTTGTCGTATCGCTGATGTTCCAGGCTATTGCTTCCGTGGAATCGCTCTACTGCTTGGGTCAGATGTCTGATGTCTGAGCGTATGTTGTCTAAGCTGGTGCAGATGTACTCGTCAGCTGTGTGTATCGTGGCTACGTTGCTGTCTTCTTTCATGGGTCTGTCTCTATAGGATTTCTAGATTTGGTCCGCGCTCACTTACGGTAACCGCTGTTCTTCGCGTGGAATGTCGCTGTCTATCGTCGGCGGTGGTCCGGGTATCGTCTCACGGTCGTTGACTGAGTTCTCAACAGGTCTGCTTGATAGCCGCTCGTCCACTTGCTTGAGTGCAGGCACCAAGCCCACCAGATGCCTCCATAAAGCCGATGAACAGTAGCCAACCACAGCGCCGTAAAGAATAATCTCGCTGACACTAGACACCTCAGGCGGATGAACGAAGTACCCAATAGCAACACCCAGTAACGTAGCGAGAAGCGGCAAGACGAGTTTCTTGGTCAGGTCGCTGTAACGTAGCTTTGGGTTGTGTGCCGCTAGTGCTGTCTTGACGGCTGTTACGGACACATAGACGGCAGTGACAACGAGCGCAGTATGCCAAGTGAGTAGTGCATCGAACATGATGCTCTAAATAGAGCTGTCCATTTATAACCGCTCAGTTCTCAGTCGACCGTCAATAGCTCGGTATCTCGTCAACTGTACCAAGCACGTCTTTGCGGTAGTGAACATCGGCTGATAGCAAGCCAACATTCGCCGCTGCTGTGCCAGGTGACTTGCTTGTCTCATACGTGTCTGATGCAGGAAATCTCTCAACGTGTATCAGCAACATGTCTGAGACACGACTGTTCACTCGTGGTTGAACTTCGCCAAGTGAGACAATCAGATGTTGGTGTTGGTCAGCTGGCGTGAATGACCGGGATGCAGCGAACGTTGTCCAACTAGTATTCGCTGGTAGAGTTCCACTAACGCCAACCCAAGCATAAGCACCAGTGATGTAGAACACGCCACTACCAGACGACATGGGTATCACATGCATGTGTGGTCGCACAGCGGAAGATGTCAACCATTGATGAGACATCTGATAAGCGAAGTTGAGCTCATCGCTTTGGTTATGTCGCCAAAAGTACATCTTGTATGGCGTGTCTCGATAGGCTTCATAGGTCAATGAGCCAGCAGGATTGACGCCTTGATTGATACTCCCTTGCAGGTCATCCCACGTCCCGTTGGAATCACAGTAGACTACGGACGAAGCGACCGACTTTAAGTCAGTTGCAATATCACCATCAACTAAGTCAGGTAGACTGCTTATCGCTTGTGCTCTGGTCGAGAATTGCTTGACTGGATTTGGCGTAGTCATTTGTGACTAAGTAGTCACGCGCCATCTCCTCTACTTGCTCACGGGTTAGTTCCGGACGTTTCTTTCGTAACTGGTTGATGGTTTTTGTAAGCTTGATTCGAGCCAGCGTCTCTTTGCTATGCTTCCTTCCAAAGAATGGGTTGGCACTTCCGGTTCGCTTGCTGCTGTGTGCGCCAATTCTTTCTCTGTGCTCAGCCGTGAATACCCGTCCCTTGTTTGCGTCACTGATTGCTCGTTTGTGTTCAGCAGACAAGTGCCGCCCGTAGTTTGGTGAACCTGTGCCTCGCTTACCGTACATCGGATTTTTCTGTCCTTGGTACATGCCTTGACGTGCCGCGGACAATCTTGCTCTAACTTCCTCTGTGTGCGTGTAGCCAGAAATCATCTCACCACCACTCGTCATGTTCGCGCCGTTGACATTGGTGCGAGTGCCAAGCGCCTCAATTAGGATGCGCTCAAGATGACAAACAAAAGCGACGTCTTCGTCAGAGAACTTACCATCAGCATCAGGTTCGATTGGTAACTCTCGTACCTCACGAAACATGCCGTGTTTGGCGGCGATACGTTGATGTGATGCGTTGCGAACAAAGTTCTCGCAGGCTCGGTGTGCGCAGCCAATCCCTACGTAGAACGGCTCACCCGTATCCAATCTGTAGTCAACGTAAATATAGTACACATACAATTATAACCAGTCTCAAGCGTAGTTTTCATTCCAGTCCCGAACGCTTCCGGAAGCCGCGCTCCAATCCGGTCCGCTCAGCTGTTGTTAGCTCTCTATTCGCTACACAGAAGCCATAGAACGCTGTGGCTCGTGGTTGGAAGTTGAGTGATGCACCAAGAGTTGTCTCGCCCACGTCTAGGCTGACAGATGAACCCACTTGAGTTCCGTCTCTGTACAGGCTTTCACTTTGACCCGTGAAGATTTGGGATATCGTATAGGTTCCAGTTGGTATCGTTGCATACGTTGGGTTGACAGCAGTTGAAGCGTTATCAACACGGCGTGCTTCGTAACTACCCACCGCAGAAAGACGCATCATCTGATGCACAGCAGGCGAACCCGTCCACTGCATCATGTTGGTTGTGCCGCCAGGATTTGCCGTCCTGTCAACAAGCGCCACAAGTGAGATGGGTCTATCGTTGCCTGTCCAAATGCCGCTGAACGTTGCGTTGGAAGCAAGTGACTCAGCAGCGGCGTTCAAGTTCTCGCCAACGGTGGGTTTGGTTCCAATTAGCGAGCCTGACGTATTAGACATGGCCGCGTAGGAACCGCTAAAATAAAACGGTTGTGAAGCAGCTGTTGCTTGGTCGAGTGACCACGTGGCGGGACCCTTGTTCATCATTGACGAGACACGAAGCTGACTAAACGTGATGTTGCGAATGTCAAAAGCATTGCGACCATCAGCCGTGTAAGTCACGTCGTTGTCTGCTTCGCCGATGTAGATGTCTGCTGAACCGGCAGAGTAAGTCATGCCAATTTCACAGCGATACCATCCACCAGACAAAGGCGTTATAGCTGTGTGTGTTGTTGATGCAGTCGTTCCAATCGTTCCGCTCGCAATGTTAAACATCGCGTAAGCAGTAGAAACGGCCAAGTCAATCCATTCACGTCCGCCAGACAAGAACTTTACTTCCGCTGAGAACAACACTGAACCTGCAGCTGCGTTTGTTGGCGTGACCGTGTGACGGTGAGTAACGTTGCCAGCGCCAGCCGAGCCTTCATTGATGCGATAAGAGCCATCACCATTGAGCGAAGACGATGCATTGGTCACTGTCCATGATGCCGGGTTCGACGGAACGGACGCCGTCGATAGCGTGACCATGTCGCTTTCGAACCATCCTTGCACACCAGGAACGTTGAGTGGGTTCTCTAAGCTAAACGCAGATAGACCTGCTCGAGCTCGCATGCCGTTCTGTAAGCTAACGACTTCGCTATCAGACAACGCTCGACTGTAGACCGCTCGTTCTCTCCACATGCGAGCCGTAAAACTTTCTGACATTTGGGTGAATGAGCAAGCACCCACATTGAGCGAAAAGTTTGAGGTGGACTTCTGCCCATCTATCCATAGGTTTGAGCCGGTTCCGTTGAAGACAACAGCTGTGACATGCCAGTTGGTGTCCGGCGTAAAGTCGAGTGAAGACGAATTGGCGAACACAGTGGCCGCCGCATCATCAGTTCGCTGTTGAATGAAAGCGTAAGAGCTCGTGGCTGATAACACTCGATAGCGAGCGGTTGAACCAACAAGAGTTAAACCGTCGCTTTCACCCGCAGCAAAGCCAGCATAGCGACCCAACCAAGCCACAGTGAATGGCGTGTCGGAACCCGATAGACGAGA